>Ga0187777_10000883_pt1 | contig 19685 bp, 15 predicted proteins | sample 1015_Q2_SP5_10_M_FD_132416 | JGI IMG/M metagenome (GOLD analysis project Ga0187777, IMG submission 132416) | Tropical peat soil microbial communities from peatlands in Department of Meta, Colombia - 1015_Q2_SP5_10_MG | ecosystem: Environmental > Terrestrial > Soil > Wetlands > Peat | place... | reverse complement strand
GGCGGTTGTTGCCAGTCAACTATCTCAGGCGGTTCCCGCCAATCGACGATCTCGGGCATGACTCTACCCCGCTTTCCACCGGTGATAAGATCTGGAATTCCAAGTAGACACAATTGTACGCTGCCTGCTATTCGCGTGAGACCGCGCCTCCCGTGCGTTCTGGGCGAATTGTTTGAATGTATAAGTCAGGAGGAGCGCTTGGTGTACAAAAGCTGAACTCAGCGACACGCTGATTCAGAGACGACCAAGGAGGCTCCCCCATGCAGAGTATGTATTACCTCGGACTGGATGTTCACAAGAAAACGATCAGCTACTGCGTGAAGGATGGAAGCGGCAACGTTCACGCCGAAGGTGCCATTCCCGCCACACGATGGGATCTGGACAGATGGATGAAGACGCTTCCGCAGCCGTGGACAGCGGCGATGGAAGCCACCATCTTCACCGGTTGGATCTACGATCATCTGAAGCCACATGCAGCTGCACTGAAGGTAGCGCATCCGCTGATGCTGCGGGCCATTGCGGCGGCGAAAAAGAAGAACGATCGCATCAACGCGAGCAAGATTTGCGACTGCCTGCGATGTGATTTTCTACCGGAATGCTACATGGCCTCGACCGACATTCGCGAACGGCGGCGCACTCTGCGTTATCGCAATCTGCTGGTCCACCAGGCCGTGCAGCTGAAAAATAGAATCTCCGGCCTACTGATGGAAGCGGGCGTGAGCTATAACAAACAGAAGTTGCACAAGGTTGTTTATTGTTTACTTCAAAGAGCCCCTGGCAACCAACCCAGACATCAATGAGGGGCTGAAGCCCCTGCTTCGGCTGTGCCGGGAAACACTGGTACGCCTGCAGAAGACAGAATCTGCCCTGGTGCGGTCACTCCAGCGTGATTCGCTGTTAGCTGAACGCGTGCAGCGACTCATGACCATTCCTGCCGTCGGCCCGATCACGGCATTGACCTGGGTGCTCGAAGTTGGCGACGTGAAGCGTTTTTCATCGATCAAAAAAGCCATCAGTTATTGCGGACTTTGTGGTGCCGAGAAGAGTTCGGCGGACACCGTCAAAAGAACACCGATTTCCAAGCAACGCAACAAACACCTGCAAAGCGTGCTGGTGGAGGCGGCCAAGATGGCACCGCGCCTGAGTCCCGAGCTGGCTCTGATCTACGACAGGGAGAAGCAGAAAGGTAATGCGAATCGCGCCACCCTCGCGGTGGCACGGAAGCTGGTGGCCTATTTAGTTGCCATCGATCGCAGCCAGCGAGATTTTCTGGTAGTCGAGAAGGAAAACGGCGCGGCAGCTTAAACTGCCGCGGGGAAGAACAAAGAGTTTATTCAGGGGCCGCTGGGAATGGTGACTATGAGAAGGAAGTTTCGGGGTGCGAAGAGAGAACTACAGGCGCATCCGTTCTACTCTTCCACTTTCGCGTCCGACTCTGATGGGGTCAATAGGACCTCTATCCTGTTCGATACTGCCCTTCGGCGTGCGTTAGGTGCCTTCTGCATCCTTTGTTATTCTCACTTCTGCGCATGGGAAATTCTATCCCAGTCGAGAGTGCTGCCCCTCAGCAACCGCAACTGGAGCGCGGCCTTGGCTTGAAAGAAGCCGTCGCGCTCAACATGATCGAGATCGTCGGCATCGGCCCTTTCGTCGTCAGTTCTCTCGTGATCAAAGCGATGGGCGGTCCCCAGGCCCTGATCGCCTGGCTTGCCGGCGCGCTCCTTGCGACGTTCGATGGGTTTGTCTGGTCGGAACTTGGGGCGGCTATGCCCAGGGCCGGCGGAAGCTACGTGTTTTTGCGGGAGGCCTACGGTCCCGAGAAATGGGGCCGTCTGATATCTTTCCTTTTCGTCTGGCAGACCCTCGTCCAAGCGCCGCTCTCCGTGGCGTCGGCCGCAATTGGCTTCTCCGACTACGCGAAATTCATCTATCCCCTTAACTGGTGGCAGGCGAAAGCGATTTCCGGCGGCCTGGTCATCCTTCTGGTGATTCTCCTGTATCGCCGCATTGCCACCATCGGGAAGATTTCCGTTCTTCTTTGGATAGGCGTCGTCGGCACCATGCTCTGGCTCATCTGGGGTGGAATTCGCCACTTTGACGCCAAAGTTGCTTTTGATTTTCCTCCGGGCGCTTTCCAGCTATCCAATGTCTGGTTTGCCGGGCTCGGCGCCGCCATGGTCAGTACGATCTATAGTTACTTCGGCTACTACAACATCTGTCATCTGGGAGGAGAAATCCGCGACCCCGAGAAAAATATTCCTCGGGGTATCTTTCTTTCCATTATCGGCATCACCGTTCTTTACCTGGCGATGCAGACCAGCATCCTCGGCGTGGTGCCGTGGCGCGAAGCGCAAAACTCTCCTTTCCTTGCCAGCCTCTTTGTGGAGCGCCTATACGGCCACGGAGCTGCGCGCTTTGTCACCATGATGGTTTTGTGGATCGCACTGGCCAGCGTCTTCTCCGTACTACTTGGCTACTCCCGCGTTCCGTATTCCGCCGCTCTGGACGGCAACTTCCTTCCCGTCTTTGCTCGTGTCCATCCTACAAAGCACTTCCCTCACATCTCTCTGCTTTTCCTTGGCGCTCTCTCTTTAGCTTTCAGCTTAACGTTGAGATTAAAAACAGTGATCGCCGCGATTCTCGCCATGCGCCTGTTGGTCCAGTTCATCGGCCAGGCTGTCGGAGTAATCCTTTTGCGCAAGCGCTGGCCCTCGGAAAAGCTGCCCTTCAAAATGTGGCTCTATCCTGTTCCCGCCGTCCTTACTGCCATCGCCTGGGCTTGGCTCTTCTGGCACACCGGCCCGGTCCGCAAATGGGGCCTGCTCGAGGTCGTCCTTGGCGTCATTGCATTTTTGGTTTGGACGAGAGAAATGCGACAATGGCCGTTCGCGAAGGAACGCGCGCCGAGAAGCGAGCAAGCGTAAATGGCGCTGCTTCACGTCGCAATGGGCTTTGGAGGGTCCTTGAGAATTTTGCGGTTCGTCCTAGTCGCCATTCTCGCCTGCTCCTTTGGTTCTCATGCTCACGCCCAATTTCCTCCTGCTCCCGGCACCGGTCCCGGTCTACCTGAAACCGTTGAGGCCATCGACAGCGCTCGCGTTACCACGCGCATCCTGTACATCACCGCTCATCCAGATGACGAATCCGCCGCCGCTCTCACCTATCTTGCCCGCGGTCTTCACGCCGACGTTGCGCTTCTCGCCCTCACGCGCGGCGAAGGAGGGCAGAACGCTCTCGGCCCCGAACAAGCTCCTCAGCTTGGTCTCATCCGAACGCAGGAGCTTCTTGCTGCAACGCGTGGCTATGGCGTCAAACTCTATTTCACGCGAGCTCGTGATTTCGGTTTCTCCAAAACTCCCGAAGAGACGGAGAAAATCTGGGGAGACCAGGTCCTTGAAGATATGGTCCGTGTTATTCGCGAATTCCGCCCCAACATCGTCATCAATCACTGGGGCGGCGTCCACTCCGGGCACGGACATCATCAGGCCGCGGGTCTGCTCACTCCCAAGGCGGTCCAGCTTGCCGCCGATGCTTCGTATAATCCCAGTGATCCTACCGGCAAGCTGCCGGTTCCTTTGAACGAAGCGCCCTGGAATCCGGGAGACAAAACCAATTCCCCAGTTCTCGTCCTCGATCTCGATCGCAGCGATTCTCCCAAGGGCTACGCTCTACCCTTGGACGATGTGGACCCGCTCTACGGGAAGAGTTATCGCGAAATCGGACTCGATGCTTTCGTCAATCACCACACCCAGGGAATCGCCGGTTTTCTGAACTCGCCATTCCTGCGCCGGCCGATCGCCTTGGTTCCCGAGCAAGGCAGCACGCTTGATCCTGCACAGCTCGCGGAACCGCTCCCTACGCTCTATCCGGGCTGTAGAGCTTTCCAAGACGCCTACACTTTACTCGGCCAAGCCCGCGAATCGGTTCTCCAAGAGAACTTCAGCGCGGCAACCCGGCAATTGGGAGACGCCGCAAACGATTTCAACGATTGGACCGGCAAGTGCGGTTACGCCGTTGCGACATCCAACGTTGCCCAACGTCAATTTCTTGCGGACGTGGGACGAAGCCAGGCGCGTGTTGAACGCGCACTTGCCATGGCCGCCGGTCTTCATTTGACCGCTGAAGCGGACGCAAACAATCTTGCTGTCGGCAATACCGTTCACGTCTCTGCGCGTTCCAGCTGCCGCAAGCAAGTGGAGTGCGTCTTTTCCCCTGTTGCACTTGACCTACCAACGATCTGGCAGCAAACCGCTGTCGAAGGCGACCCGACGAAAGGGTACCAATTCACGGTCTTGCTGGCGCCGAAGGAGCCCACAGCGAAGCCTCTTACCTATCCAGACGCCTTTCGTAAGGACAAGTTCTTTACCCTTCTCCCTGAACCTCCGCCCCTGCTTACGGCGCGGCAGGAAGTTACCGTTGCCGGCCACAAGATGGCCCTCACGGCGCCTGTCACTTACATTCAAGCAACGTCCACGAACGTCGTCCGTGTGCCGCTCCGCATGGTGCCGGACTACACCCTCTCGGTGGATCCGGCACAATTCATCGCCGTGCTCAATCAGCCTCACAAGCCTTTCGACGTTTTTGTTCGCGTCCATTCTTACTCCGAAAAACCCGCCAAGGTCCTCGCCGGACTGGAAGTCCCGGACGGCATCACTTCCAGTGCCCAGGTGGAACTCGCCTTCACGGGTGTCGGCGATCAATACGCCAAGTTCACCATCACCCCTCCTGCAAAACTGGATGCCGGCAAATTCACCATCACCGCTTATGCGGACCGCGACGGCGAGAAATTCTCCACCTCACTCGAACCCCTTCCCTCCATGCCTACGATTCTGTGGAGCGAGCCAGCACAATGCGTTGTGCATGCTTTTGAAATCAGCGTTCCTGCCAATCTTCATGTGGGCTACATTTCTGCCGAAGGCGAACCCATCCCCGAAGCTCTTAAGCGACTCGGCATTCGCGTTGAAATGCTGGATACCGCCGCCCTCGAATTCGGCGATCTTTCCAAATACGACGCCATCGTTGTTGGCGTCCGTGCCTACGAACTTCGTCCCGAACTTGCCGGAGCCAACAAACGCCTTCTTGATTACGTTTCAAACGGCGGCACGCTCGTTGTTCAATACAACCGCGACTTTGTGTGGGATCGGCTGCTCCCCGCCCCTTATCACGCCACAATAGGCAGCCCCACTCCCCGCATCACCGACGAAAATGCGGCCGTCAAATTCCTCAAGCCCGATGATCCTCTGCTCAATCGTCCTAACAAGATCACCGAAGCCGACTTTCAAAACTGGGTGCAGGAGCGCGGCCTCTACTTCTGGAACGATTTCGATTCCCGCTACACCCCGCTCCTCTCCATGCACGATCCGGGGGAGAAAGATCTCACGGGCAGCCTCGTTTACACCAAATACGGCAAAGGCGTGTATATCTACACAGGCCTCGCCTTCTTCCGCGAATTGCCCGATGGGGTCCCCGGCGCCTACCGACTTTTCGTCAATCTCCTGGCCGCCTCCCGGCCAAACTGAGGCGTTCAGCTGATGGACCAACTAAGCACATCCACCTGCTGAATCTTTCACACTGCGCTATCCTCATTTCTGTCATTCACAGATTCCCTTATTGCGCTTGCGTTGTCTGAGGGACAGTCGGGGCGCACAAATTTCTGCAGGAGCGCACAAGTATGAACAGCATTCGAAACGCAACGAACACTGGGCGCTGGATCCAGCGCCTGGTCGGCGTCGTTCTACTTCTCGTTGTCTGTTTGACCTCCGCCGGCGTCGCCACTGCGCAGAAGAAAAAGAAAAACCAGGATGACTCCCAGCCCACTCCTCCTCCCAGCGTCGCCAATTCCGCGCCGGATGAAACGAAGATCGATTACACCATTGGGGAGTTCCTCGGGGCCTGGCAGCTGGGCGACGTCGAAAAGATGCACAAGAATGTCGCGGATGACGTTTCCGTGGTAGCCGGTACTTGGACGCCGCCTGCCATAGGCTGGACCAACTATCTCGCCGCCTATCAGTCTCAGCGCGCGCGCATGCAGCAGGTGCGAATGGATCGCAGCAACACGCTCGTGCGCATCGCTCCTTCAGGCCAGTTCGCCTGGGCTTGTTATCAGTGGGATTTTAGTGCAGTCGTGGACGGCACACCGATGGCTGCGGAAGGGCAAACGACACTGGTTCTGGAGAAAAAGAACGAGAATTGGGTTATCGTCCATAACCACACCTCTCTCGTCCAGTCTTCTCAGCCAACTGCTCCCGCGAGTCCCGCGCCGCAGCCTGCAGGACCCGCTCCTAAACCACAAAAGTGAAAAAGACCTGAGGCTGCCGCAGACCTAGAAGTTCTTCAGTCCCTGGTACACAAAAATACCGGCAATCACCAGAAGCAGCACTCCGGACGTAATTCCACTCGTTAGTATCGGCCGGGAAAGCATGTTGATCTTCGAGATTAACTCGCGTTGTTCCTTGGCCATGTGCTCTTCGGCGGAGTCAATAAAGATCTGATCATCCTCGTGACTGGAGAGGACGCTTCGCCAGGCGATCAGTGCAAGGAATATGGCAGTGACAATTCCCCACGCGATCAACAGATAAATCATTGTTCCTGTTAGCTGAAAAGGCCCCGAATCCATAGCAACCTCCCGTAGGAACCGGTCCCTGGTGCCTGCCCTGCGGAGGCAGGTAGGTCTTTGGCGCGAGTATAGCACCGTCCCCGCAGAATACTAGGGGGCCCTCCCAGCACGTATTGGTACCTCGATCTCTGCTTTGTGGAGCGGCCAAACTTCAAATCGGCCATCATTCACGTTGGCTATGGACGTTGCTTCTACACTCCGTACAACAAGCGCTCGAGGATCGGTCCGAGCGCCAGCGCGGGCAGATAACTCAAGGCGGTCATGATAATCAGGCAGGCGGTCAGCAACACGCCGAACGACACAGAATCCGTCGGCAATGTGCCCAAAGAGGCTGGTGTCTTTCTTTGCCGCGCAAACAAGCCGGCAAATCCCAGGGCAGGAATGGCCAGAGCAAATCTGCCGGCGATCATGGCCACCCCTGTTGTCACATTGTAGAAAGGCGTATTTGCGTTTAGCCCGGCAAACGCTTGGCCGTTGTTGGCAAGGCACGATGCATACGCGAAAAGAATCGTTGTCAGGCCGTGTGCCCCGTTGTTGGTCGTCAAACCGGATAGTCCCGCCTTGCTACTCAACGCGATTGCGGTCAGGGGCAGTATCACCAGAGGGGCTGCCAGGGCATACAGCATGATCATTTTGTTTTCCGGCGGCCCGATCTTCTTCCCCAAATATTCGGGCGTGCGTCCGACCATTAGCCCCGCTAGAAAGACGGCGATCACCGCGGCCATCACCATACTGTAAAGTCCCGTTCCCAACCCGCCGAACACCACCTCTCCCACCAGCATGTTCATCAGTAAAATCATTCCGCCAAGCGATGTGTAGCTGTCATCCATGGAGTTCGTCGATCCCGTTGCGGTGTTGGAGGTTACCACGGCTGTCAGCGCGCTTCCTCCAATCCCAAAACGCACTTCCTTGCCTTCCATATTTCCGCCAGGCTGCATTTTATCGTTCTTGAAATTCACGCCGTGCAACAGAGAATTTCCCTGCTGCTCAAAATGGTGGACGAAAACGATGCCTCCGCTAAACAGCAAAATCATTACGCAATAGAAGAGCCACCCTTGCCGTGGCTGGCCCACCATCCTGCCAAGGGTGTTCGTCAATGCCGCGGGCAGAAGTACAATCGCCAGCATTTCCAGAAAATTCGCGAGCGGTGTGGGGTTCTCGTAGGGATGCGCGCCGTTCGCGTTAAAGAAGCCGCCTCCATTGGTCCCCAAGTTTTTGATAATCTCCAATGCCGCCACTGGCCCCTGAGGAATCGCCTGCCTGCTTCCCTCCACTGTGGCGGCTGGGGCGTACGGATGAAAATTCATCGGAACACCCTGCCAGATGAGCAATAACCCACCGAGCAACGCACCTGGCAAGAGAATGCGCAATAGCGCCCTTGTCAGATCCACCCAGAAGTTCCCTAGCGTGTCCGATGCCTGCCGTGCCAGGCCGCGAATGAAGGCTATTCCCACGGCCAGGCCGGCTCCAGCCGCCAAAAAGTTCTGCGCGCATAACCCCACCATCTGGCTGAAATAGCTCATCGTGGTTTCGCCGCCGTAAGCTTGCCATGTACTGGTCGTGGAGAAACTGACGGCCGTATTCATTGCCAAATCCGAGGTTAAATGTGTCGTTTGGTAGGCAGGATAAAACCACGGAAAGAAACGTTGCAGCCTGAGAAGGACATACAGAAGAAGCGTACAGACCACACCGAAAGCCACAAAGCTGCCCGCGTATTCCACGAAGCCCATCTCGTGTGTCGCATCCACTCCTGCAATGCGGTATACGAGCCTTTCCACGGGAAGACATAACCCGTCCAGAGCGCTACGCTTCCTGGAAAACACCCTCTCCATGTAGCCGCCTAGTGGCTTCACCAGAACAGTGACGATTCCAAGAAACACGGCATATTGGATGAGGCTGGAGAAATTCACGGGCTCACCTGCACACGCAATCTACACTTGGAGTACGCCCTGTTTTGAGCCATGAACAGCGAGGAGAAAATCCTGTTCCCACTCTCTACACTCTATCCACGAAGACCGGGGAAAGTCCTTAGCACTTCGTTAGGAATCTGTTAGCGCAGCGAACCAAATTCCCCCGTAGAGAGCGGGCTATTTTGGCGGATTCAGGCTGGGATCCAGTTTGTGCGCCTCTGTGAACTCCGCCCGGGCCCCTTTTGCATCGTTCAACCGTAGCAGAGACATCCCCAAATTATAGTGGGCATGTGCAAGATCGGGCTTCAAGCGAACCGCTTCCCGATAACTGGCGGCCGCATCCTGATACAGTCCTTTGTTGAATTGTGCCGTGCCCAGGTTGAATCGCACGCTGGCATCGTCAGGTCTTAACTTCACCAGCTTTTGATAGGTTGCGAGTGCTTCCTCTGACTTATTGGCTGCCAACTGGCTCGCCCCTAATCCCACAAGCGTGTCCGGGTCGTCCGGCTTTTGCGCCAACGCCTTTTGGTAATTGTCAGCCGCCTTGGCGTAATCCTTCTGCGCATAATACGCATTCCCTAGGCTGTATAACGCGTGAAAATCGTTAGGTCTGAGGCTTAAACACTGCTCAAACGATTGAATTGCCTCCGCCGTCTTCCCCTGCTCGGCCTGCGAAAGTCCCAGAAAAAGGGCCACGTCTGGCTGGTTTTTATCCAGAGTCAGGCTCTTCTGGTAAGCCTCCGCCGCTTGGTGATAGCGCTTCGACGCGTAGTAAAGGTGCCCCATGTGGGCCCACGGGCCGGGTTCATTGGGATGCTTGGAAGCGAGTTTGTGATATGCCGCGATCGCTTCATTCGTCTGGCCGGATTGGTCCAGCGCTTGCGCGTAATTCTCCAGCACGTCTGGCAAATTCGGTTGCAAGCTGTGCGCCTTTCGGAAGTAGGTGGCTGCCTCCGCCGCCTTGTTCTGTTTCATCAGCGCGGAACCCAGGTTGTTCAAAGCATCGGCATTTTTGGGATTTAGCTCAATAGCCTTGCGAAATGTGGTGATGGCCTCGTCGGTTTTTCCTTGTTCCAGCAGAGCCGCTCCCAACCCGTTATAGGCCTCCGGAAAATCCTTATGAATCTCAATGGCCTTTTGATACGCCGCGATGGACTCATCGAACTTCTTCTCGTGGAAAAGAGCAAGTCCTCGATCGGAGTGAATCGCTGCGTTTTCCGGGGCCAGTTTCAACGCTTTGTCGAAATCGGCCATAGCCTCGTCGTCTTTTCCTGAGGCGTCGAGCGCCTTTCCGAGATTGTCCAGCGCATCCGGAAATTCCGGTTGAATCTTGAGCGCCTCCCGGAAAAGACGGATAGCCTCGTCATACTGCTTCTTTTTCAGATGTTCCAGCCCGCTGTGATTCAGCTTTACTGCATCGTGGGGAACTTCGGCATCGGAGGGCCCGTCTGCTCGGCTAGTCGGCATGGTTATTGGAAATGGCGCAACTATGGCAAAAAGCGACAGTATGTGGAGGATGCGGAGAAGGTTCGTGCCTGCGCGTTGCATGATCTGATTTCTCCTTAACGCAATCGTCGGAGGTTCGATGTCCGATGGGTAGCCTGCGCTTGTTGAAGGTTGCCTCAAGTGAACCACACAAGCGATTTTTGAGGAATCTAGTAGCTAACCTGATTCCTACACCCCACTACTAGTACCACCCGTACGGCTTTCCTGGAAAAGGAGGGCCCTGCTTCATCCGTGTCTTCCCGTGACCCCCGCCATTGACTCCGTCTTGCCTCAGACATAGCATGGCGCCAAGGTGCGCTCCAACCTGAGGCCCCCTCTTCTTCGCACAGGAGTGATCCATATGCCGCACCGTCCCAAGCTGTTCTTCTTGCTCGTCCTTTCCGCGTTTCTCTTCGCCTGCTCCAGTGGTCCGAAAATGACCATGAGCGAGCGGCAGTTCGCCGACGCGAAAAACAACTTGAAAGCTTCCGATTTCAAGGCTGCTCTCGATAACCTCAGCGCCGCCATTAGATCGACGAACGACGACGCTCTCCGTCAGCAGGCGTCCTTGCTCCGTGTTGCCCTCGTCACGGCTCTTGCCGATGCCGACGAGCAAATGGCGGAGGCCTATCACGTCGGTGCGAAGCAGCCCCTTGCCCACGCACAGACAGGCGCCTTCTATAAGGAGCGTTCCGACTACAACAACGCGGCCCGTGACTACCTGATGGACGCCATGCAAATGGTCATGGACCAGCGTTCCAAGCTGAATGCTAACCCCGTCGTCATTGAGGTCGCCTTCCCAGGCTTCACCGGCGGAACCGATTCCGGTATCGCCAAGATCAAGAACGGCGAATTTATCTCGGACAATGAGCGCGTAAACGCCGAACTACAACTGGACCGCAATGCCTTGGCCAGCGTCCTCGCGGATCTCGCCGGGGCCGGTCAGGACCTCAACAAGGGTCGCGACCTTTACACTGCGGGCCCAGTCAGTGTCGATCCTCGCGTTTACATCGTCGCGCTCAGTGACGACTTCCTGCGCATCGGCGCCATGTTCGACACGCACGGCGTCAACAATCCTGATAAGCTGCGCACCGTCAACCAGGTCGTCAAAGGCAATCTCGAAGTTGCCAATAAACTGCTCGCCGCGAAGCCGGATAAGGATCTCGAAGCTCGCGTCAAGAAAATGCAGAGTGACTGCGACGCCTGCCTGAAGAGGCTCGGCGCGTAGCCAAGCATTCATCACGCCAGTCGGCGACGCGATTATTCTGGGCTCGTTTGATCATTCCTAGTGTGTGCCTTTTTGTCCCTGTCTTTGGGTGCCCGCAGCGATTCTTGCCTGCTTCTTCTTTCGGGCGGGTACCCTTCGTTGACAAACCCATACACCGGCCTCAAAATTGTACTGCCTCGTTTATTTGCCCTTGTGCCCAAGTGGCGGAACTGGCAGACGCGCTAGCTTCAGGAGCTAGTGGCCTTACGGTCGTGGAGGTTCGAGTCCTCTCTTGGGCACCATTTCACACTTGCCGTTCTGTTTTGTCAGCTAGCCTCCCAACGTGAACAAATTTGAACTATCCTTTCGCAGCGAATAGGGAGCTGCCATGCTCGGCTTCGTTCAGACCGCAGACGCTGTCGGTGCCACGTCCAAAAAGCTGGAAAAGGTGCGTCTGATCAGCGAATTTCTTAAGTCTCTGAGCATTTCTGATGCGGCGTTGGCCGCGCGCTTTTTCTCCGCCCACGCTTTCCCGCGAAACGACGAGCGCACCGTGGGAGTTGGCGGCGCGAGTCTTTCTCAGGTGATCGCACAGGCCGCCGGTCACACCCGCGAAAATCTCGGCACGGCCTACCGTAGGCACGGAGACCTGGGCAACATGGCCGAAGAACTATTGCGCGGCAAAAATCCTGCGGGAGATTTGCCACTCAGGGAGGTCGCGCAGCTATTCGAAAGCCTGGCAGCTGCCCGCGGCCAGGCGCAAAAGTCGGAACTTCTGGCGAATGCGTTCGGCCACGCTAGTGCTGGCGACGCGAAATACATCGTGAAAATCATCACGGGCGATTTGCGCATAGGCTCCAAGGAAAGCTTGGTCGAAGAAGCTATCGCCAAGGCGTTCGATCGCCCGCTCGCCGACGTCCGCCGGGCGAATATGATGACCGGAGATATCGGGGAAACGCTGGCCCTCGCCGCGGAAGATAAGTTGACAACTGCCGCCGTGCACCTGTTCCATCCTATGGGCTTGATGTTGGCGGCTCCTATCGAAACGGCGGACGACCTGTTTGGGAAGAAGGCGTCAGAGCTGGGCACTTCCACCCTCTTCGTGGAAGAGAAGTACGACGGAATTCGCGCTCAGATTCACAAGGATAGGACCGGCAAAGTACGCATCTTTTCGCGCACCCTCGATGAGGTCACCGAGTTCCCGGAGCTCGTGCATCCCATCAGCAAGTTGCCGGGAGAATTGATTCTCGATGGTGAAATTCTTGCCTGGCGTGACGACCGGCCATTACCGTTCACCGAACTGCAAAAGCGCTTGGGGCGCAAACGCCTGGACATGTTTCTCCAGCACGATATTCCCGTCAAATACGTTGCGTTCGACTTGCTCTACCTGGAGGGAAAATTGTTGCTGGACGAGCCATTGCGAAAACGCCAGTCACGCCTGGATGCAATTCTTGCGAATGCGTCGCCGGCATTGCGCATCACAGCGCGCGTGGAATGCAAATCAGCGGACGAAATACGGCTGGCATTCCGTAACTCGCTCGCCGCCGGACACGAAGGAATTGTGATCAAAGCTGCGGATTCTCCTTACACGCCGGGCCGCAGAGGCGGTTACTGGTTCAAGCTGAAGGAGCCTTTTGCGACTTTGGACGTTGTGGTGACCGCGGTGGAATACGGCCACGGAAAGCGTCATAAGGTTCTTTCCGATTACACCTTCGCGGTCCGCGATGGAGGAAAGCTCTTGAATATTGGTAAGGCGTATTCAGGCTTGACGGACACGGAGATTCGAAACTACACCGAGTTTTTCCTGCAGCACACGATCGAGGACGACGGACATCTCCGGACCGTCCAGCCTGTTGTTGTCCTCGAAGTGGCCTTCAACAACATCCAGAAGTCCGCTCGCCACCAAAGCGGATACGCGTTGCGCTTCCCTCGCATTGTGCGCATTCGTACGGATAAGGCAGTCTCGGAAATCGACACGTTAGAGACCGTCGCGAAATTGTTCCATCGCCAGGCAACTAAACCGGAAGAAGCGAGGATCGATGCAAGCATCTTGAAGAAAAACTAGTTCCGGAACTCCCCAAACCCAATGCGCACCTGGATTGTATTAATCCCGGGATTGGGATTCGTCATTCCCGCGTTCGAAATGTGCTGGAATCTCACTTCCGCGCTGAAGTTGTGTCTATTCCCCAGAAAATGCGCTCCGAAACCGCCGCTCGTCGTGAAGTTGATCTGCGAAGTCCCTTCCGGCACTTTCGTATTTGTGAACAGCGTTCCGCCTTCTATTTCGAAATACGGTTTCACCTTCTTGGCTGAACTCAGAATCCACTTGAACGAGAACGGGTCCACGCTTCCCCCGTATGCCGTATTCGTCTTTTGCGTGATCACCCACACGGGTACCACGTCGAACGCATATTCCAATTGGCCCTTCAGGAATCCCGGGCCGTGCGGAGACGTTAGAATCAATCCGTAACGCAAGCCAAGATTCCATACGCCCGTGCCGGACTGGCTTCCATTGATTCCATGTCCTCCGCCGGTCCAGATCTGCCATTCGCTCGACGAATTCTCCGGGCTGGCCTGCGCGTTCGCTCTTGACGCACCACAAATGCCCGCCAACGCCAAAACCATAACGCCAACTAACGTTCTTTTCACCGTTCGCTTCCCCCTGATTCAGTCACAGCACATTATCCGAAACACAGCTCGCATACAATCTCGCCTTGTGGTGCAGGGCGAGTCTTCGAGCTCTAAGGCCTTTTCTTAAATTCCGTAGCCCGTAGAGACCACTTTCTGAGGCGGTCCGCTCAGCGACGGATTTGTCCACAGCGTCCCAATCGCAATCGCCGTAAGCAGCAAAAGCACCGGATCAATCGGATGCCGGTACCGCAACGAAGTATGCGTCACATAATAGAGAACAGGAAAAACTGCCGGAAGCACGGCGAACGGCACAAGGTACGGGCTCTTCCTGAATATAAGCGCGATGACTCCAAGAAGCCCACCAAGAGAACTCACCAAATCTCCGACCAGGATGACGCGCACGAGCCACGAATCTGCGGCTACAAACGTTCTCCATGGATCCGGTACTCCTATCCAGAAATCGATAAACCTCCATGCCAGGAGTTGCATCTCCACTCGCGGGTGGGACTCGATAAACCGTAACGCCTTCCGCTTTTCTTCGTCCATGAACGCGATTTCGCCCATCCTCAGATACCGCAGCGTCTCCAAGTCTTGCGTGATCACCGCTGGCAAACCTCTGCGCAGTTCGTCGTAGTTCTCGTTGTTTCCGATATACAGCTCGTAGCTCAGGTTGGATCGAAAAGGAATGAAGCGGTGAAACACCAGATAGTTCCGCACTGTCCATGGAACGCAACACGCCAGAGCCAGAATTGCGGCCATTGCCAGCTTCGCGAAAGAGAATTTGCCTTCGCGTTTTGTGCGACAGACCAGCCATCCCAACAACACCGGAAACACGGAAGCCACCGCTGGATTTGTCATCAGCGTCAGACCCCAAAGGAGCCCATAGCCCACCCAGTCTCGCCACCTGTTGGATTCCGCCAGCTCCATCGTGGCCCACAATAGAATCGCCGCCAGGAGCGCCGCTAGTGACGTATCCCAAATCCATTCGAACGGAATCAGAATCGCATTTGGAAACAACGCCCACAGCCACGCTGCTCCACTAGCTACACCCACCCCTGCGACCCGTTTTCCCACATAGAAAATCGGCACGCACGTAGCTGCCGAAAAGCAAATATTCAAAAAAACTGCAGCGAAAAAGGCAGCGCGTGTGTAAATGCCGAATACTTTGAAGATTCCTGCAACGAGCAGGGGATACACGGGCGTCAACCACGCCGTTGGTCCGCTATCCCTCTGGAACGGAGATGCGAATCCTTTTCCTGTAGCCAGTGAATAGGCAATGTGTCCTGTTTCCGTCTGGAACGCGACAATCCCCGTCACCTCGCGTGGCATTTTGGCCGTTTGATCCCACGCAAACCCCATGCGCAACCCAAAAGCAACCACCACGATCAGCGGGAAGGACGTAGCCGCTTTACGCAGAATCTTTTTTACAATGTTGTCCATGGCCAGCCAGAGACCATTCCCCAACTCACGGTTGGCAGGCTTTCATTCTCACATGACGATCAAGTGGGCAATCTGAATGTGCAAGACACAATCGCCCTAGCCGAGAGCGGTGCCAGTTTACGACTCAAATTGCGAAGGAATCGGCCGCAAAAGAAAAGAAGGGAGGCAGGCCAGGTCTTCCCGCCTCCCCTTTATTCCCTTTTCAGGGAATGCCGATTAGCCTGACGGAGGGCGGCTAATCGGTCGTGTGTTGGCCTACTCGTGAGACTTCCCACGAAGGAAATTAGTTTCAAGAATTTTCAAAAAGTGCATAAAATAGCCGCAGACCCCGTCGCTCCCGGAAAGGCGCCCCGCCAATGCCTCGCCCTTCTAACCTAAGCATTGATAACATCCTGCGTTTTCTTCAACTTAGAAACGACCCCGTCTCTCTCGAGGACCTCTCGCGCTCCCTTCATCTCAGGAAAAACGAACGCCGCGCCATGCTCCAGATGCTCGACAAATTACAAAAACGCGGTCTTGTCGAACAACTCACGCACGGCCGCTTCCTTTTTCGACAAACTCCCAAGCCCCACGTCCCCGCAGAAAGCCACAAACGCCCGGAACCCGAAAATTTGGATAAGTTTTCTCAGCACAAAGCAATGTCCCGCGACGAAATCAGGGGCCGGTTGGTCCTTCATCAGGAGGGCTACGGCTTTGTCGTGCCAGATGTGGCACTCCCCAATGTGGACGGCGATATCTTCATCCCTCGCGACCATGTCGAGGATGCCATGCATGGCGACAGTGTCATCGCCAGAATTTCGCGCCTCAGCGGTTCACCTGGTGCGCGCCGCGCCGAAGGCCGCATTGTTCGCATTATCGGCCGCGCGCATCCTTCGGTGGTTGGGCTTTTTCGCTACACTTCCCGCGGCTGCGTCGTCGCCCCCTACGACATGCGTGTACAGCACGACATTGAACTCCTACCTGGCGAAGAACTATCCACCGCTCTGAGGGAGAGACTTTTCTCTGGCAAAAAGGAACAGGTCGCTCGCGGCAAGCGCCTGCCTCACATTCCGAAGCTCGATGGGGCCGTCGTCAATGCCGAATTGATCCACTACGGACGCGGCGGTGCCGCTCCCGCAGGCCGGGTCATCGAGATTCTGGGCCGGCCGGGCGATCTCGGGGTCGATACGGAAATCATCATCCGCAAACATCACTTGCCGCACACCTTCAGCGATGAGGTGCTTCAGGAAGGAGAACACCTCGCCCATCCCGTGACCGAAGAAGAGCGCGCTAGCCGTGAAGATTTCCGCGACTTATCGATTGTCACAATCGACGGGGAAACTGCCCGCGATTTCGACGATGCCGTCTACGTCGAGCGCCGTGATGACGGCGGCTGGCTCCTCCAGGTCCACATCGCGGATGTTGCCCATTATGTCCATCCCGAATCGCCTCTAGACCGCGAGGCCCGCATTCGCGGCAATTCCGTCTACTTCATCGATCGCGCTGTTCCCATGCTCCCCGAGTCTCTTTCGAACGGCATGTGCTCGCTCAATCCGCGCGAAGAGCGGCTGGTCATGAGCGCCATCATGCACTTCGACGCTGCTGGGCGCCCCCTCACCGCTGTGATGGTACCTGGGGTCATCCGGTCCGCGGAGCGCATGACCTACACCAACGTCAACAAGGTCCTGAACGGCGATCCGGAGATGAGCGAGCGTTACGCTCACATGCACCACCACTTCCGCGCCATGAAAGGCCTCGCGCAGCTTCTGAATTCCCGCCGCAACGAAAATGGCTCCATCGATTTCGACTTGCCCGAGCCTGTCATCGAATTCGACGAGCAACAGCAGATGACCAACATCGGCCGCAGCGAGCGCAACATTGCCCATCGCATCATTGAAGAGTTCATGCTCGCCGCCAACCGTGCCATCGCGCACTATCTGCTCGAACGCGGCCTGCAGACGCTCCATCGCGTTCACGAAAAGCCCGACGCCCGCAAGGTCCTCGAATTCGAAGAACTCGCTCGGGCCTTCGGCTACTCTCTTGGCGTTGAAAATCTCTATCAGCGCGAAGTCGCCGTCCGCCACGGCAAAGTGCCCTCCCCCGCAAAGGCAGGCAAGCCTGAATCGCGCGGCCAAGGACGCGAGCGCCAGCAGCGGGTCTCTCTTCCTGGCACCGATATCAACATCACCCCGCAGCACTACCAGAAGCTTGTGGACAAGCTTTCTGGAAAGCCCGAAGAGCGCATCCTCTCCTACTTGATGCTTCGCTCGCTCAAGCAGGCCCGTTATGCCGCCGATTCCCTGGGCCACTTCGCCCTCGGCTTCGACGAATACACCCATTTCACTTCGCCCATCCGCCGCTATCCCGATCTTATCGTCCACCGCATCCTGAAATGGGCGCTCACGAATCCCGATGCAAAGGCGCCTTCGCACATCAAGACCACTATCGGCGCGGAGGCCACCCTCTATTCACAGAAGCATTTGGAGGAAATTGCCGCCGAGACTTCAGAGACGGAGCGCCGTGCAGCCACCGCCGAGCGCGAGCTTATCTCCTGGAAAACCGCGCAATTCATGGAGCAGCATCTCGGCGACGAGTACGAGGCACTCATTATTTCCGTGCAGAAGTTCGGCTGTTTCGTGGAACTCTTCGACATCTTTGTCGAAGGCTTGATCCCCATCGGGGCTTTCGAAGAGGTTGCCGGAGCCCGTTGCCTTTATCGAGAGCGAGACCACGCCATTGTTACCGTTGCAAGCAACGAAGGCCGCCGTTCCCGCAGCCAGCGAAAGCAAGCTAACGCTCTGGCCTGGAAGCTTGGGGACCGCGTGCGCGTCCGAGCCGAACGCATCGACCCTATGCGCCGCCGTGTCGAATTCGCGCTAATCCCCACGGCCGCTGGCGCCACGTCTGCGTAAGGGCACTGGGGTCAGGACGGAGGGATCTATGCAAGACGGTGGAACCAGTTGGGACCTGAGGTCAATGGTCACGTTTCCATTTTTCCTCGTGATGATGGCCGTTTTTCTTTTTCTGTTGCTCGTTCCGGTCATTCAACTCCTTCGACGGACCGGTCATCATCCCATTTGGTGCATGCTGGCCCTGTTTCCCGGCCTGAACGTCATTGCCTTTTGGCTATTCGCATTCAAGCCCTGGCCGACGGACGCAAAATCGCCAAATTCTCCGTAAGCTCCCGTGCAGTTTGACTTGTGCTAATGTCAGTGCCGCTGCGGCAGAAACTTCCAAATCGCAGGATCTTCTTCACCTAAAACCCACGAGCAGAAACCCTGCAGCCCGTTCTTCTGCATCAACTCATACCGGTCTTTGAACGTTCGCAGGTCCGTGAAGAAGATCCATTCGCGCATCTGGTCCCGATAGAAATAGAAGTAAGCAGTATGGTCTTCGGCGTCCCACTGAATCTTCCCGTTGTAGGCTTCGGCAAGCTGCAAAGCGTTGGGTGTGCCGATGTAATCCGCACTTGGATTCGGCTTTTCGGCACTGGCTTCCGTCTCTTTCGTGGGCGCGCCGGTGTACCAGTGATAGCCGTAAAGCGGAATGCCAAGCGACAGCTTCTCCTTCGGCACCACTTTCAGCGCGTAGTTGAGATTCTCAACCGTCCAGTCCCAGCCGGCCACCGGTCCCGGCGTGGTCCAGCGGGTGTGCTGGTCGTAGGTCATCAGGCACACCAGATCGACGTATTTCGCAATCCCTTCAATATCGTATGCGCCGCGCCAGTCCGTATAAATCCACTTGGCAAAGCCTCCTGCGCCGGGATAGCCGGGAGCATTCGGCACCGTGGCAATCGTCAATTGCAGCCCGGCTTTGTGCAGAGCTTCCGCGGAGTTCTTCACCAGCTGAGTCAAGGGGTCGCGGTCAATCCAATCGATGTTCTCAAAGTCCAACTGGAAGCCGCTGTACCCGTGCAGCTTGCACTCACGGATCATCGCCTCGTTCATTTGTGCCTGAGCCGCGGTGTTGCCGGCCAGCGTGTGAAACTTCTTCTTGTTGAAGATGGCAATGATCGGCATAACCGGCAGCTTTTCCTCCTGAGCCCGTTTGAGCACCGCGGGTTCGGGAGCGCCGGTTACTAATCCGTTTTCGTCTACTTCATACCAGGTGGGCACCAGCAAATCGATCTGCGCGGCATGCGCCAGAAAAGAACGAATGGAGTCCGGGCTATTGGTCATATAAAACAAGGCCACCGGCGCGGCTTGCAGGCATGGTATGGACAGAAGGACAATCAAAATCGAAAGAAGGAATCGTTTCATCGGAGAATGGTCACTTTGCAGTTGAGGTGATCAGGCGAGAACAGAATATATCCAGATATCTGCGTTCGCAATTCTTTTTCGAACCAAGGGCAATGAATTCAAACGCTTGTGGATTGCCATAACAGCTTGTGTGTCTCGCGAAACTGCCGTCCAAGCTT
>Ga0187777_10000882_pt1 | contig 19771 bp, 13 predicted proteins | sample 1015_Q2_SP5_10_M_FD_132416 | JGI IMG/M metagenome (GOLD analysis project Ga0187777, IMG submission 132416) | Tropical peat soil microbial communities from peatlands in Department of Meta, Colombia - 1015_Q2_SP5_10_MG | ecosystem: Environmental > Terrestrial > Soil > Wetlands > Peat | place... | reverse complement strand
TCGGCGACGCTCCCGAGGCCCTCGCTCACGGTGCGCGCCGCGCCCCGGGCCGCGGTGCTGGCCTGGCCCACACGGGTCATGGTCTCGTGGGTCGCGCCGATCCGCTTGAGGACGTCCTTGACCGTGCCCTCGGTGGTGACCGCCGCCTGCGCGACCTGGATCGCCAGCTTGCGGACCTCGGCGGCGACGACGCCGAAGCCGCGTCCCTGCTCGCCGGCGCGCGCGGCCTCGATGGCGGCGTTGAGGGCGAGCATGTTGGTCTGCGTGGCGATGGCCTTGGTCTGGGAGACGAAGCGCCCGATCTGGGCCGACGCCTCCGTCAGCGCCGCGGCCTCCGCGACGCCGTGCTCCACCTCGGAGGCGAGGGACGCGAGCGTCGCGGTGCTGTCGTCCAGCCGCTGGCGGTGCTCCTCGGCCAGCGCGAGCAGCACCCGGTTGCGCTCGGCGGCGTCCCGCGCGCCGGCGGCCAGCCGCCCCGCGATGGCGCGGATGCGGGCGGCGTCGCCGGCGGTGGCCTTCACGATGGCGGCCTGCTCCTGGGCGCGCTGCGAGAGGTCGTGCGTCGTGCCCGCCATCTCCGCCCCGCTGGCCGACATCTGCTGGGTCGAGGCGCTGATCTGGGCCGCCATCGCCGCCGCCTCGTCGGCGGCGGCGCGGATGGCGCCGACCAGCCGGCGCAGCGAGTCCAGCATCGTCCCGAGCGCCGCGCCGAGGTGCATCACCTCGCCGGTGCCCTGGGACACGCTCATGTCGCGGGAGAGGTCGCCGTCCGCCACGGCGGTCGCCGCCTCGGCCATGCGCTCGACCGGCACGGTGACCCGGCGGTTGAGCCAGGCACCGACCGCGGCCAGCGCGCCCACGCCCACCACCAGCAGCAGCAGCGCCGCGACCAGCAGCAGCCGGCCGAGCTGGTCCACCGACTGGTACGCGACCGAGACGGGCTGCCGCACCACGACCCACCACTCCACCGGCCAGGCCCGCGCGGTGGCGACGCGCTCGGGCTCGCGGTCCGCTCCCTCGACCGTCGCGTAGGACACCGTGTCGGCGAGCGGCAGCGCGTCGGCCTCGGGCAGCAGCTGCAGCAGCGCGGACGAGTCGCGGCCGATGACGAGCCGGCCGGCGCGGTCCACGACCTGGACCTGGGCGCTGAGCCGCGCGTCCGACTGGGCCACCAGCCGCGCGAGCCTGCCGAGGCCGAAGGCCGCGCTGAGCACGCCGACCCGCCGGCCTTCCTGCGGCGCGACCGAGGTGGCCATGCGCAGCGTCACGGTGCGGGTGCGCTCGTCGAGGCCGGGGACGCCCTGGTAGGTGCCGCTGCGCCACGCCCGCTGCCACCAGTCCTGCTGCGCGTTCCCGAACCGCGGCTGCGGGTGCGACGCGGCGACGGTGAAGCCGTGCGAGTCGGTGAGCAGCAGGTCGGTGAAGTCGGTGCGCACCTCCAGCGAGCGGAGGTAGGCCGCGAGGCCCGGGCTGCCGCCGAGCGAGCGGGTGGCGGCGAAGGCGCGCTCGAGCTGGTCCGGCGGCTGGGCGGCGAGGCCGCGCCGTCGGGCGTCGGCGTCGGCGGCCTGCACGGCGCCGGCGACGGCCGGGCTCGTCGCCACCAGCTCCAGCTCGGCCCGGCGCTCGCGCAGGTACAGGCCCACCAGGGCGGCCGCGCGCTGCGCGATGTCCGACAGGCGGGCGTCGGCGTCGCGTGCGAGGTAGCTCCGCGCGGCGCGCCAGGCCAGCAGCGACACGACCGTGAGAACGACGATGGCGGCGAGGATCCCCGCCGAGACGAGAGTGCGCTGGAGGCTGCGCGCGCGCAGGCGCGGGATGGGAGCCGGGCTCGCGGACATGAAGGCCGGCGCTAAGCTAGGGATGGCTCGGGGCCGCCGCAAGCCGCTATCTTACAACGCTATGCCGAATTCCGAGCCGGCCGGCTACGATCCGCAGAGCGTCGAGCGGAAATGGCAGCGGCGGTGGGACGAGCGCGGCACCAACCGCACCGACCTCGCGGGCGCCACGCGGCCGTATTTCAACCTCATGATGTTCCCGTACCCGTCGGCCGAAGGGCTGCACGTGGGGAACGTGTTCGCGTTCGTGGGCGCCGACATCCACGGGCGCTTCCGGCGGCTGGCGGGCAGCGACGTCTTCGAGCCGCTGGGCTTCGACGCGTTCGGGATCCACTCGGAGAACTTCGCCCTCAAGGTCGGCACGCACCCCGCCGAGCTGATTCCGCGCAACATCGAGCGGTTCCGCGCGCAGCTCAAGCGGATCGGGCTGATGGCGGACTGGCGCTACGAGGTGCAGACCACCGATCCGCGCTACTACAAGTGGACCCAGTGGATCTTCCTGCAGCTCTACCGCGCCGGGCTGGCGGTCAAGCGGCGCGCCGCGGTGAACTGGTGCCCGGCCTGCAAGACGGTGCTCGCGAACGAGCAGGTGATCGGCGGCTTCTGCGAGCGGCATCCCGACGTGCGGGTCGAGCAGCGGATGCTGGACCAGTGGTTCTTCACCATCAGCCGCTACGCCCAGCGGCTGCTCGACCACCTCGAGACGGCGGACTGGTCGCACTCGACCCGCACCATCCAGGCCAACTGGATCGGGCGGTCGGAGGGTGCGGAGCTGGTCTTCGCGACGCCGGCGGGCAAGCGCATCACCGTGTTCACGACGCGGGCCGACACCGTCTTCGGGGCCACCTACCTCGTGCTGGCCCCCGAGCATCCGCTGGTGGCGGACCTCACCACCGCCGAGCAGCGCAGCGACGTGCAGACCTACCGTCGCAAGGTCTCGGCGATGGACCTCGTCTCCCGCAAGGTGGGCGACAAGGCCAAGACGGGCGTCTTCACGGGCTCGTACGCGCGCAACCCGGCCACCGGCGCCGCCGTGCCGGTGTGGATTGCGGACTACGTGCTGATGGAGTACGGCACCGGCGCCATCATGGCGGTGCCGGGGCACGACGAGCGCGACTTCGAGTTCGCGGCCACGATGCGGCTCCCGTGCGTGCGGGTGGTGGCGGGACCCGCGCAGGACGCGTCCACCCCGCTCGCCGCGGCCGAGCCCGACATCCCGGACGGCCGGCTGGTGAACAGTCCGGGCTTCGACGGGATGCCGTGGCGGGAGGCGGGGCGCGCGATCACGGCGAAGCTCGCGGAGGCGGGACTGGCGACGCCGGTCGTGAACTTCCGGCTCCACGACTGGTGCATCTCGCGCCAGCGCTACTGGGGGCCGCCGATCCCGATCATCTACTGCGACGGCTGCGGCACGGTGCCGGTGCCGGAGAAGGACCTGCCGGTCGTGCTGCCCGCCCTCGAGGACTTCCGGCCCGACGACTCCGGCGTCTCGCCGCTGGCGCGGCTGGAGTCGTGGTACCGCGTGCCGTGCCCGCAGTGCGGCAAGATGGGCCGGCGCGAGACGGACGTGTCCGACACGTTCCTCGACTCCGCCTGGTACTTCCTGCGCTATCCCTCGGCGGACCGCGACGACCTCGCGTTCGAACCCGGCCTCACGCGGCGCTGGCTCCCGGTCTCCTCGTACATCGGCGGCAACGAGCACGCGGTGCTGCACCTGATGTACGCGCGGTTCATCACGATGGCGCTGCACGACCTCGGCCTGGTGCCCTTCGAGGAGCCGTTCCGTCGCTTCCGGGCGCACGGGACGATCATCAAGGACGGCGCGAAGATGTCGAAGTCGCGCGGCAACGTCGTGAACCCCGACGCGTACGTCGAGCGCTGGGGCGCCGACACGTTCCGGATGTACCTGATGTTCCTGGGCCCCTACCAGGAGGGCGGCGATTTCCGCGACGCCGGCATCAACGGCATCCGCCGCTTCCTGGACAAGGTGTGGGCGCTGGTGGACGGGGTGGCGGTGGGGCCCCAAACCCCAAGCCCCAACCCCCAAGACCCCGCTCTGGTCCGCCTGATGCACCGGACGATCCAGCGGGTCACGGAGGACACGGAGTCGCTCTCCTACAATACGGCGATCGCCGCGATGATGGAGTACGTCAACGCGCTCCGCGACGGCGTGGCCGTCGGCTCGCTGCTGTCGCCGCTGGCCATCCTGCTGGCTCCCTACGCCCCGCATTTCGCCGAGGAGTGCTGGGAACGGCTCGGCGGGAAGGGCTCCGTGATGGACGCGGCCTGGCCGCGCTTCGACCCGGCGCTCGCCGTGGCCGAGCAGGTGGAGCTCGTGGTGCAGGTGAACGGCAAGGTGCGCAGCCGCCTGCCGATGCCGCGGGGTGCGACCGAGGCGACCGTGGTGAACGCGGCGCTCGCCGATCCGGCGGTGCAGCGGTTCACGGCCGGCACCGCGCCCCGGAAGGTGGTGTTCGTGCCGGACCGCCTCGTCAACCTCGTGGTGTGAAACGAGTTGGGAGACGGTGGGATGAGCGGCCTTTCCCCTCTCACGCTGTTCGCTTCTCACCTCTCACTTGAACGTCTCACCCCTCACGTCTCACCTCTCACGATCGGCTGCGACCCTCCGTCGCCCTCGCACATCTCACCAGTGTGGCCCTGATGGCGGACGCGCTCCCGATCGCCGAGGCCAGGAGTCTCGTGGCGAGAGCCCGGGCCGGCGACTTCTCCGCCCTCGAGCAGTTGTATCGCGCCTACGAGCGGCCGGTGTACACGCTGGCGCGGCGGCTCACGCGCAGCAGCGACGACGCCGAGGACGTGCTGCAGGAGACGTTCCTCGAGGTGTGCCGGTCGCTGAAGCAGTGGCGGGGCGACGGCAGCCTGTGGGGGTGGGTCCGGACGATCGCGGCGAGCAAGGCGCTGATGCGGTACCGCCGCGAGAAGCTCCGGGAGTGGGAGCCGCTGGAGGACGACGCCGCGCCGGCGTCGGGCGACCTGCCGCTGCAGCTGGATCTCGAGGCCGCCCTGGCGCGGCTGCCGGAGCGGTCGCGGGCGGTGGTCTGGCTGCACGACGTCGAAGGGTACACGCACGAAGAGATCGCGGAGCTGATGGGCATGACGACGAGCTTTTCCAAGTCCCAGCTGGCGCGGGCGCACGAGCGGCTGCGCCGCTGGCTGGGCCAGGGAGCCGGAGGATGAGCGAGACGCGGCACGGCACGAGCGAGGAGCTGCTCGCGCTGCGGGACGGCGAAGGCAGCGCCTGGGTGCGCGAGCACGTGACGGCCTGCGCCACGTGTGCGGCCGAAGTGGAGCGGCTCGAGCAGGTGCGCGCCGGGCTGCGGGCGCTGCCGTCGTTCGCCCCCGCCCGGGACGCGTGGCCGGCGGTGCTGGAGGCGGCGCGCCGCGAGCGGCGGCGGCAGCGGTTCTCGGTCTGGTCGGGGGTGGCCGCGGCGGCCGCGGTGGTGGTCCTGGCGTTCGCGGTGCTGCACCGCTCCAGCCAGCCGGCGGCGGTGGACGTGGCGCTGCAGAAGGCGATGGCCGAGTCCGCGGCGATGGAGCAGATGTTCGAGTCGCTGCACCCGGACCGGCGCGCCCTGAGCGGGCAGGCCGCGAGCGTGGTGGCGGACCTGGAGGACCAGCTGGCCCGGATCGACGCCGCGCTCAACGACACGACGACCTGGCGGAGCGATCCGGACCGGGTGGCGGGATTGTGGAAGCAGCGGGCGGGGCTTCTCTCGGCGCTGGTGGACGTGCACGAGACCCGCGCCAGCGTGGCAGGTCTCTAATCTCGAAGGGAGCGGAAGGTATGCGACGGCTGTTCTCACTCATTCTCCTGGCCGCGGTGGCCGTCCCCGCGGCGGCGCAGGAGCCCTCCCGCGAGGGGGACACGACCCGGGTGCGCGAGCACGGCTTCCAGTACTTCTACGGGCCGCGCGGCGCCGGCGTGGAGTCGTTCCAGCGGGGCCGGCTCGGGATCCTGGTGGACCTGACGGCCGATCCGGGGCGCGACTCGATCGGCGCGAAGGTGGCCGGGCTGACGCCGAACAGCGGAGCGGCGAAGGCCGGCGTCCAGGTCGGCGACCTGGTGGTGCGATTCAACGGGACCAGGCTCGCGCGCGGCTCCGGCGGGAACGAGGGCGACGAGGAGGAGCCCCAGTCCCGTCCCGGGACGCGGCTCATCGAGCTGGCCTCCCGGCTCGAGCCGGGCGACTCGGTGCGGCTGGAGCTCCGGCGCGGGAGCCAGACCGTCAACGTCACGGTCGTCGCCGGCGAGTCGAGCATGGACGCGGCGATGCAGAACTTCCGGATGGTGATGCCGCGGGGCGGCCTGGAGCGGATGCCGACACGCGTCGGGCCGATGACGACGTTCATGTTCAGCGGCGGGCCGTTCGCCGACATGGAGCTGGTGAAGGTGAACCCGGGCCTCGGGGAGTACTTCGGCACCACCGACGGGCTCCTGGTGACGAACATCGGGGACGACTCGACCCTGGGGCTCAAGAGCGGGGACGTGATCCTGACGATCGGCGGCCGCCGGCCCCTGAACCCGGCGCACGCCGTGCGCATCCTCGGCACCTACGAGCCGAACGAGAGCGTGAGCTTCGAGGTGATGCGCATGAAGCACCGCATCACGGTCACGGGCAAGGTGCCCGAGCGCCGGAGCCGCGGCTGGACCGTCACGCCGAACTCGTTCGAGTTCGACTTCGACCGGATGATGCCCCCGATGTCCGGCTGGGAGGACATGCGGCAGCTTCCGGAGATCATGAACAAGCTGCCGTTCACGACCGTCGCACCCAGGGCGGCCGCGCACAAGGTCGAGACCTGACGGGTCGCCGGGCAGCACGACCGGCGTGACGGTACGACGGCGCCCGCGACGAGCGGGCGCCGTCGTCTGGATTGACATCGGGGCGGCGCGGTCCGATGGTCAGGTGACCTTCGGTCGGAGGCGACCCGTGTCCAACCCGGAGATCCTGCAGCTGATCGCCCGCGTCCTGCTCAGCTACATGTTCCTGCAGTCGGCCTACGGCCACTTCACCAACGTCAAGCCGATGGGCGCCTACGCGAAGGGCGCCGGCGTGCCGATGCCCGAGGCGGCCGTCGTCGTCACGGGGGTCATGCTGCTCCTGGGCGGTCTGAGCCTGCTGCTCGGATACCATCCCCGCATCGGCGCCGCACTGCTGTTCGTGTTCCTGGTCGTCGTCGCTTTCTGGATGCACGCCTTCTGGCGCGTGGCCGATCCCATGCAGCGCGGCACGCAGAAGGCGCAGTTCTGGAAGAACATCACGCTGGCGGGCGCGATGCTCTACATCATCGCGAATACGGGCTGGCCGTGGCCGTGGGCGATCGGCTAGACACCGGCGCCTGACAGAGGCTCGCCGCCCGGAGCTCGCCCGCCCGACCGGAGCCGCTCGAACACCGGGCCGCCGAGCACGGCGGCCCGGATCGTCCTTCCCCTCGCAACTTCCGCCTCGCAACTGTCCTGGCCTTGACATATCGTGCGCTATTGCGTACGATATAGCGTACGATGTATCTAATTGCGTGGAGGCTAAGATGAGTCACGACAACGAAGACTGGCCGTTCGGGAGGTTCTTCGCGGGCGGGTTCGGGCCGAGGTTCTGGGCGTTCTGCGGACCGGAGGGCACGCGCGGACCGCGCCGCCGGAGGCAACAGGTGTTCGAGTCGGGCGAGATGAAGTACGTGATCCTGCGGCTCCTCAAGGAGAAGCCGCGGCACGGCTACGAGGTGATCAAGGCGCTGGAGGAGAAGATGGGCGGCTGGTACACGCCCTCGGCGGGCACGGTGTACCCGACGCTGCAGCTGCTCGAGGACCAGGGGTACGTGCGCGCCGTGGAGACCGAGGGGAAGAAGGTCTATCACATCACCCCCGAGGGCGAGGCGTTCCTGGCGGAGCACAAGGACGTGCTCGACGACATCTTCGAGCGGGTGCGCGACGCGGTGCGGGGGGTCGCCGGCGGTTCGATGGGCGAGCTGAGCGAGCAGTTCGCCAGGCTCGCGCGGCTGGCCTACACCGAGGCGTGGCGGGCGAGCCCGGGCGATCCCAAGGTGCAGAAGATCCTCGAGGCCCTGAAGAAGGCCGTGTCCGAGATCGAAGCCCTGAAGGCCACCGCCGCCTAGCCCGGCGGCACGGTCAGGGTGAGGGCGCCAAGGCCCGGCCTCCCGGCCGGGCCTTTCGCGTGTCCGTGCTTGACGGCGGCCGCGGCCGGCAGCACTTTGAACCATGGTTCGAAAGTCGAACGGCAGTTCGAACAGCGCCGGCGCCCCCACCGTCGTCCGCGCCCGTCCCCGGGGCCGCGGCGCGGCGGCGCCGGACCGTCGCGGCCGCCGGGCGCTGGCGGTGCGCCAGATCATCCTGCGCGCGGCCGCCCGGGCATTCCGGCGCCGCGGCTTCGCCGAAACGGGGATGCGCGAGATCGCCGCGGAGGCGGATCTCTCGCCCGGCAACCTGTACTACTACTTCGGCAGCAAGGACGAGCTGCTGTACTTCTGCCAGGACCACTCGCTCGACCGCATGCTGGCGACCTGCCGCGAGGTCGGGGCGAGCCGGGCCGGCGCGGCGGACCGCCTGGCGCGGGTGATCCGGGCGCACCTCGCGTGCATGCTGGACGAGCTGGACGGGGCGGCGGCACACACCGAGGTGCAGGCGCTGCCGCCGCTCCTGCGGGCGCGCATCGTGGCCAAGCGGGACCGCTACGAGGCGACGATCCGCCGGATCGTCGCGGAAGGCGTGCGGTCGGGGACCTTCGCGCCGTGCGATCCCACCCTGGTCACGCGCGCCGTGCTCGGCGCGCTCAACTGGACGGCACGGTGGTACCGGCCGGACGGGGGGCAGCCGCCCGCCGCGGTCGCCGACGCGTTCGCGAACTACCTGGTGAGGGGGCTGACGAAATGACGGCCGGCGCGGAGGCACGGCGGCGCGGGCGCGCGGGGGCCGCGGGGGCCGCAGCGGCCGGCGGCCGGGCGCGGATCGCACTGACCGTCAATGGCGAGCGGCACGACCTGCTGGTGGCCGGCTACAAGACGCTGCTCGAGGTGCTGCGCGAGGACCTCGGCCTGACCGGCACCAAGCACGGCTGCGAGCTCGGCGAGTGCGGGGCCTGTGCCGTGCAGGCGGATGATGCGCCGGTGCTGTCCTGCCTGCTGCTCGCGCTCGAGTGCGACGGCGCCCGGATCACCACGGTGGAGGGGCTGGCGCGCGGGCCCGAGCTGTCCGCGCTGCAGGCGGCCTTCGCCGACAAGGGCGCGGCGCAGTGCGGCTACTGCACGCCCGGCATTCTCGTCACGGCGCAGGCGCTGCTCGACCGGAACCCGCATCCGACCCGGCAGGAGATCACCGAGGCGCTCTCGGGCAACCTGTGCCGCTGCACCGGCTACCTCCAGATCTTCGAGGCCGTGGAGGAAGCGGCGGGCACGGGTGGAGCGCGGGGGACATCGCCGCGACGTGCGCGTGGCGGCAGGCGCCCGCGCAAGGGAGTCTCGACGTGAACGTCGTCGGGAAGGCGCGGCGCCGCGTGGACGCGCGCGCGAAAGTCACCGGCCAGACCCGGTTCGCCGACGACGTCGTCCTGCCGCGCATGCTGTACGCGAAGCTGCTGCGGTCGCCGCACCCTCACGCCCGGCTCCGGGAGGTGGACGCGACCGCCGCGAGCGCGGCGCCCGGCGTGGTGCTGGTGCTGACGGGCGCCGACTTCCCCGTGGCGTACGGCATCATGCCGGTGAGCCAGGACGAGTACGCCCTGGCGCGCGACCGGGTGCGGTACGTGGGCGAGCCGGTGGCGGCGGTGGTGGCGGCGAGCGAGAAAGAGGCCGCGGACGCGCTCGCACGGGTGCGGGTGAGCTACGAGTCGCTGGCCACGATCGGGTCGCCGGAGGAGGCGCTGGAGCGCGCCGAGCCCCGGATCCACGACTACGGCGAAGGCCCCAACGTGCACCGCCTCGCCCACTTCGCCTTCGGCGACGTCGAGCCGGCGCTCGCGTCCGCGGACCGCGTGTTCGAGGACCTGTTCTTCTACGAGGGAAACACCCACCTGCCGCTGGAGCAGCACGCCGCCGTGGCGGCCCTCGACGCGGACGGGCGCCTGACGCTGTGGTCCTCGACGCAGACGCCCCACTACGTGCACCGCGAGCTGGCCCGCGCCCTCGAGCTGCCGGCGCACCGGATCCGCGTGATCGCCACGCCGAACGGCGGGGGCTTCGGCGGCAAGTCGGATCCCTTCAACCACGAGATCGTGGTCGCCAGGGCCGCGCTCGCGACCGGGCGCCCGGTCAAGATCACGCTGACGCGGGAAGAGGTCTTCTACGCCCACCGCGGGCGGCACCCGGTGCTGATGCGCTTGCGGACCGGCGTGAAGGCCGACGGCAGCATCGTGGCGATGGACCTCGAGACGCTGCTGGACGGCGGGGCGTACGGCAGCTACGGCGCGGCCTCGACGCTGTACACGGGCCAGCTGCAGACGGTGACTTACCACGTGCCGCGCTACCGCTTCCGCGGCTGCCGCACGTTCACCAACAAGCCGCCGTGCGGTCCCAAGCGCGGCCACGGGACGCCGCAGCCGCGGTTCGCGCAGGAGGTGCAGCTCGACAAGATCGCGGTGGCCCTCGGCCGGGACCCGGCCGACTTGCGGCTGCAGCAGATCGTCCCGGCGAACTCGCTCACGGCCAATTGGCTCAAGGTCGGCTCCATCGGCCTCGCCGCCTGCATCGAGCGGGTGGTCGAGGGTTCGACCTGGCGCGCGCGGCGCGGCCGGCTGCCCGAAGGGCGGGGCCTCGGCCTGGCCTGCTCGTCGTACCTGTGCGGCGCCGGCCTCCCCATCTACTGGAACGAGATGCCGCACTCCGGCGTGCAGCTGCAGCTCGACCGCTCCGGGCGGGTCACCGCCTTCTGCGGCGCGACCGAGATCGGCCAGGGCTCGGACGACGTGCTGGCCGCGATCGTCGCCGAGGTGCTCGGGCTCGAGGCGTCCGACGTGCGGCTCGTCACCGGCGACACGGACCTGACGCCCGTCGACCTGGGCTCGTACTCGAGCCGCGTCACGCTGATGATGGGCAACGCCGCGATCCAGGCCGCGGAGCGGGCGAAGGCGCTGCTCGCGGCGGCGGCCGCGCGGAAGCTGGGCGTCCCGGTGGAGCGGCTCGGCTTCGCGGAGCGGCGCGTGTTCGACGTCGAGCAGCCGGCGACGGGGATGTCCTTCCAGGAGGCCGTGGTGGCCGCCGAGGTCGAGCACGGCACCCTCGGCACGACCGGCTCGTACCGTCCGCCGAGGAGCGCGGCGCGCTACCGGGGCGGCGGCGTCGGCCCGTCGGCGGCGTACTCGTACACCGCGGCGGTCGTCGAAGTCGAGGTGGACCCCGGCACCGGCTGGGTGCGCGTGCCGAAGGTCTGGGTCGCGCACGACATCGGGCGGGTGATCAACCCGGTGCTGGCGCGCGGCCAGGTCGAGGGCGGCGTCTACATGGGCCTGGGGGAGACGCTGATGGAGGAGCAGGCCTTCCGGCGCCTGCCGCCGCGGCTCTCGCCGGCGCTGGTGCACCGGACGCCCTCGATCCTCGAGTACAAGAGCCCTACGTCGCTCGAGATGCCCGAGGTCATCACGTACTTCGTCGAGGAGCCGGATCCCAGCGGCCCCTTCGGCGCGAAGGAGGTCGGGCAGGGGCCGCTGCTGCCGATCGCGCCCGCGGTGGCGAACGCGATCTTCGACGCGGTAGGCGTGCGGGTGGACGAGGTGCCCCTCGCGCCCGACCGGGTGCTGAGGGCGCTCGCGGAGAAGGCGAAGGGACGCGAGCCGCGGGTCGGGCCGACGGCGTTCCCGGACGTCCCGTGGCCCGAGGCGCTGGTCGTTCCTCCACCCTGGGAAGGCGGCGACGGGAAGGCCGCGAACGAGAAGGCGACGTCGCGCGACGTCCTGCCCACGGCCCACTCCGGCACCGCGGGGGTCAAGGTATGATGCGCGCGCCGGACTTCCGGTATCACGCCGCGCGGTCGCTGTCGGACGCGGCGAGGGCGCTGCGCGACGGCGGCCCCGGCGCGACGCTGCTCGCGGGCGGCACCGACCTGGTGCCGAACCTGAAGCGGCGGCAGATGGCGCCCTCCCTCCTGGTCGCGATCCGGCACCTGCGCGAGCTGCGGCGCCGCGCCAACGGCAGCGGCCTCGTGCTCGGCGCGGCGCGACGCCTCGCCGAGATCGCGGCGGACCGCCAGGTCGCGGCGCGCTACCGGGCCCTGGCGCAGGCCGCCGGCGCCGTCGCGACGCCGCAGATCCGCAACATGGGCACGCTCGGCGGCAACCTCTGCCTCGACACCCGCTGCACCTACTACAACCAGACGCACGAGTGGCGGCAGGCGATCGACTTCTGCATGAAGGCGCCGGGGGCGACGGACGGACACGCCTGCACGTCGCCCACCGGGGACGCGATCTGCTGGGTCGCGACCTCGAGCCCGCGCTGCTGGGCCGTGTCCTCCACCGACACGGCGCCTGCGCTGATCGCGCTCGGCGCCCGCGTCACGTTGGTGTCGGCCGAGGGCGAGCGCGAGCTGCCGCTCGAGGAGCTGTACGCCGACGAAGGGATGGCCTACCTCACGAAGCGGCCGGACGAGATCCTCACGGCGGTGCACCTGCCGCCGGCCGGACCGGAGTGGCGCAGCAACTACTGGAAGCTCCGGCGGCGGGGCTCGTTCGACTTCCCGGTGCTGTCGGTGGCGGCGGCGGTCCGGCTGGGGGACGCGGGCGGGATACGCGAGGCCCGCGTCGTCCTCGGCGCGGTCGCCTCGCGCCCGGTGACGGTCGCGGAGGCGTCGACCCTGGCGGGCGGCGCGCTGACGGACGACGCGATCGAGTCGGTGGCCGAGGCGGCCGCGGGGCAGGCGACGCCGCTGGACAACACCGACCTGGCCTACGCGTGGCGGAAGAAGATGGTGCGGCGGTACGTGGCCGCGGCGCTGCGCGAGCTGCGCACGGCCGCGAGCTGACGCCCGCCCTGCCCGCCGCCTCAACCGGCGTCCCCTTACTCGGGATTCCCTTGTCCGTCAAGGAGATGCGCGGCCGGCCCGGGCGCCGCGGCGGACCGCGCCGCTGGCGAGATCGGGCCGGCCCGGTTATTTGCTAAGGTCTATGAGACGGTCCGCCATCGCCGCACCGTACCTTCCTGAGCGCATCGACGCCCTGCACGATATCGCCAGCAACGTGTCGTGGAGCTGGAGCCGCGATGCGCGCGCCCTGTTCCGGCTGCTCGACCGGCCGCTGTGGCACCTGACGCGCCACGACCCGCTGGAGCAGCTCCGCCGCGTGGACCCCAAGCGGCTCGCCGCCTGCGCCCGCGACATCAAGTTCCTCCAGGTCTACGACCGCGTCATCAGCGAGCACCGGGCGTGCGACACCAACCTCGGCACGTGGTTCTCGCAAGTCTACCCCGATCTCCAGGGCCGGACCGTGGCGTACTTCTGCGCCGAGTTCGGGCTCCACAACTCGGTGCCGATCTACTCCGGCGGTCTCGGCGTGCTGGCCGGCGACCACTGCAAGGCTTCGTCCGATCTCGGCGTCCCGCTGGTGGCCGTGGGGCTGCTCTACACCCAGGGCTACTTCAACCAGCGCATCCGGCTCGACGGCTGGCAGGAGGACACGGACGAGCGGTTCGACGCGCGGCTGGGGCCGCTCGAGCCGCTGATGGGACCGAAGGGCGAGCCGTGGCTGGCGGTGGTGCGCGCGTTCGGTCACCCGGTGCATGTGGGCGCGTGGCGCATGAAGGTCGGGCGCGTGTCCGTGTACCTGATGGACACCGATCTCGAGGAGAACGATCCGGCCGATCGCAGCCTCGCCGGCCGGCTGTATGCCGGCGGGCCGGAGCAGCGGCTCAAGCAGGAGTGGGTGCTCGGCGTCGCGGGCGTGCGGGTGCTGCGCGCCGTCGGCATCGATCCGGGCGTGTGGCACGCCAACGAGGGACACGCGGCCTTCATGCTGATCGAGCGGCTGCGGGAGTGCGCGACGCAGAACGTGCCGTTCGACCAGGCGATCCGGCAGGTCCGGGCGACGTCGCTGTTCACGACCCACACGCCGGTGCCCGCGGGGCACGACATCTTCTCGCACGAGCTGGTCGAGCGCTGCACCGGGCCGGTCTGGGAGGAGCTGGGCGTGAGCCGCGACGCGTTCCTGCGGCTGGGCTACCACCCCACGCGCGACCACGGGCAGTTCCACATGGCGGTGCTCTCCGGCCGGCTCTCGAGCCGGATCAACGGCGTGGCGAAGCGGCACGGCGAGGAGTCGCGCCGCATCTGGCACGACCTGTGGCCGGGCCGCAAGGCGGCCCAGGTGCCGATCGGCCACGTCACCAACGGCGTGCACCTGGCGACCTGGATGTCGCACCGGATGATGGCGCTGATGGACAACCATCTCGGGCCCGACTGGGGCAACCGGCTGGACGATCCGGCGCTGTGGGCGCAGGTGCTCACCATCGACGACCAGGTGCTGTGGTTCGTGCACTGCGAGCTGAAGAGCATCCTGATGGCGTTCATCCGCGAGCAGGCGCGGCGCCGCTGGGCGGACGAGTGGAAGGAGGCGGCGCACGTCGTCGGCGCGGGCACGCTCCTCGACCCCGACGCACTCACCATCGGGTTCGCGCGGCGGTTCGCCACCTACAAGCGGTCCACGCTCATCTTCCGGGACATCGAGCGGCTGCGGAAGATCCTGATCAATCCCTGGCGCCCGGTGCAGATCGTCTTCTCCGGCAAGGCGCACCCGGCGGACGAGGACGGGAAGAAGATGCTCCAGGAGGTGTACCAGTTCTCCCGCGACCCCCGGCTCGAGGGGCGGGTGTCGTTCCTCGAGGACTACGAGCTGCACCTGGCCCACCGGATGGTGCAGGGCGTGGACCTGTGGCTCAACCTCCCGCGCCCGCCGCTCGAGGCGTGCGGCACCAGCGGGATGAAGGCCGCGCTGAACGGCGTGCCGCAGCTCAGCACGCTCGACGGGTGGTGGTTCGAGGCCTACGACGGCCTGAACGGCTGGGCGATCAAGCCGGCGCCGGAGGGCGGCGACGGGGACGAGTGGGACGCGGAGCAGCTCTACAGCCTGCTGGAGAACGAGGTCGTGCCGCTGTTCTACGACCGCGACACGCACGGCGTGCCGAGCGGCTGGGTGGACAAGATGAAGCACGCGCTGCGCACCGTGGGCGAGCACTACACGGCGCGACGGATGGTGCAGCAGTACGTGCAGGCCTACTACGCCCCGGCGTTGCGCGCCCAGGTGGCGTCCGGTGACGATCCCCCGAGCGCCTAGCGAGGGCTCGCCGGGCGCGCCGCTCGAGCCGGCGCCTCCCGCGCGCTGGCGCGCGCCCGCGTCGCCCAACCTGGCGATCGGTGCGAGCGCCGACGAGCCGGTGGGCGTGGTGCACGTCGTGGCCGAGTACACGCCGTACGCGCACACCGGCGGCCTGGCGGACGCGGTGGCGGGCCTGACGCGGCTCCAGGCGGCCTCCGGCGTGCCGACGGCCGTGGTGCTGCCGATGCACCGCTCGGTGCGCCGCGCCGGACGCGAGCTGATCCCGGTCGGCCGTCCCTTCCCGGTCGAGGTGGGGCCGCGCGTGGAGTGGGCGCGGCTGTGGCGCGTGGCCGCGGCCCCGCGGGCGCCGCGCGTCTTCTTCATCGAGCACGACGGCTACTTCAACCGCCCGGGGCCCTACGGCGCGGGCGGGCGCGACTACCCCGACAACGGCCTGCGGTGGGCCTTCTTCGCGCAGGCGGCGCTCGTGGTGCTGCCACGACTGGCCAGCGCGCCGGTGATCGTGCACGCGCACGACTGGCACGCGGCGCTGGTGCCGGTCTACCTGCGGACCCGGTTCGCCGGCCATCCCTTCTACGACCGCGCGCGGACGGTGCTCACGGTCCACAACGCGGCCTTCCAGGGCTGGTTCCCGGAGGACCTGCTCCACGTGGTGGGCCTGCCGGCCTGGCTGTACGACTGGCGGATGATGGAGTGGTACGGGCGGGTCAACTACCTCAAGGGCGGGATGGCCTTCGCCGACTTCGTCACGACCGTCAGCCCGACGCACGCCCGCGAGCTGGTGACGCCGGAGGGGGGCTTCGGACTGCAGGACGCGTTCGCGGCGCTCGGCGACCGGCTGGTGGGGATCGTGAACGGCATCGACGTCGACAGCTGGGACCCGGCCCGGGACCCGAGCCTCACGGCCAACTACTCGCCGAACGACCTGTCGGGCAAGCGGCGCTGCAAGGCGGCGCTGCAGCGGACCTACGGCCTCCCGCAGCGCTTCAACGTGCCGCTGGTGGGGATGGCGGCGCGGCTGGTGGCCCAGAAGGGGCTCGACCTGCTGATCGACAACGCGCCGCTGTTCGCCGACGGGGCGCAGTTCGTGTTCACCGGCCGCGGCGACCAGCGCTACGAGGCGGCGCTCAGCGCGATCGCGGCGCGCTCGCACCAGCGGGTGGCGGTCCGGCTCGGCTTCAGCGACCGGAACGCGCGCCGGATCATGGCGGGGTGCGACATCTTCCTCGTGCCGTCGCTGTACGAGCCGTGCGGCCTCACGCAGATGACGGCGCAGCGCTACGGCGCGCTGCCGGTGGCACGACGGGTGGGCGGGCTGGCGGACACGATCGAGGACCGGGAGACCGGCTTCCTGTTCGACGCGTACTCGCCGACCGCGCTCGCCGAGGCGGTGGGGGCGGCCGTCGACACCTACAAGACGCCGTCGCGCTGGGCGTGGCTGGTCGAGCACGCCATCGAGCGCGACTTCAGCTGGACGCCGTCGGCGGCCGAGTACGCGGACGTGTACCGCCGCGTGCTGGCGGCCTCGCCGGTGGGGCGCTGACCGGCGCGTGGACTTCGTCCTCGCCCTCCACAGCCACGTCCCCCTGGTGCTGCGGCACGGGCGCTGGCCGCACGGCAGCGACTGGCTGTGCGAGGCGGTGCTCGATTCCTACCTGCCGCTGATCGAGAAGCTCGGGGAGCTCGCCGCGCGCGGGGTGCGCTGCCCCGTCACGGTCGGCGTCTCGCCGGTGCTGGCCGGCCAGCTGATCGATCCCGCGTTCCCGGGCGAGTTCGACGCCTTCGTGCGCCAGCGCCTGGAGGCGTGCCGCGACGCGCGCCGGACGCTGCCGGAGACGGGCGACGGCGCCCTGCTGCCCCTGGTGGATTTCTGGGAGGCGCGGTTCCGGCGGCTCGCGGCGGTGTTCGAGGCCGAAGGACGGAACGTCGTGGCGGCGCTCGCCCGGCTGCAGGCGGCCGGGGCGCTCGAGCTCATGACCTGCGCGGCCACGCACGGCTACCTGTCGCTGCTGGGGCGCGAGGAGTCGGTGCGGCTGCAGCTGGACGTGGCGGCGGCCGAGCATCGCCGGCTGTTCGGCCGCGCCGCCGCCGGGTGCTGGCTCCCGGAGTGCGCCTACCGGTCGCGCGGGTGGTGGGCGCCGGCCGGGGCGCCGCACCCCGGACCGCGGGCGGGCACCGAGGAATTCCTCGCCGCGGCGGGCTTCCGCTACTTCTTCACCGACGCGCACCTCGCGCAGGCGGGCAGCGTCGTGGGCGGGTATGCCGAGGCTCCGGCGGAGGCCGGGCGCGCGGGTGCCGCCCGCCACGGCGGCGCCGCGCAGCGCACGCCGTATCGCGCCTACCTCGCCGGCACGGCCGGCGCAGGACGCGCCGCGGTGCTGGTGCGCGATCCCCGCTCGTCGATGCAGGTGTGGAACCGCGACATCGGCTATCCCGGCGACGGCTGGTACCTGGAGTTCCACAAGATCCGCTGGCCGGGCGGCCTGAAGCTGTGGCGCGTGAGCGCGCCCGGCTCGGACCTCGGCTCGAAGCGGCCCTACGACCCGGCGGCCGCTCTCGCCCAGACGGCGCTGCACGCGTCGCACTTCGCGTCCCTCCTGGACAGCATCGGCGCGTCCGGCGACCGCGGCGGGGACGGGCTCGTGGCCGTGCCGTTCGACACCGAGCTGTTCGGCCACTGGTGGTTCGAGGGCGTGGACTTCCTGGCGGCAGTGTACCGCAACCTCGGGAACGGCCGGGGCGTGCGGCCCGTAACGGCGTCCGAGCACCTCGACCGCCACCCGCCGGGCCGCACGGTCGAGCTGGCGGCCGGCTCGTGGGGCGCAGGCGGCGACGACGGGATGTGGCTCAACGCGAGGACGGCCTGGACCTGGCAACGGCTGTGGCCGCTGGAGGAGCGGTTCTGGGGCGTCGCCCCGCGCGCGCTGGCCGCGCCCGAGACGCACCCGGTGCTCGCGCAGGCGGCGCGCGAGCTGCTCCTCGCGCAGGCCTCCGACTGGCAGTTCATCATCACCACGGGCGCGGTGAGCGACTACGCGGAGCAGCGCTTCAGCCAGCACGCCGCCGACGCGGAGCTGCTCACCGGGATCCTCGAGGACGCCGTGCGCGGCGGAGTGATTCCGGTGCAGGCGCGCCGCATCGCCGAGGAGCTGCAGCAGCGGGACACCCTGTTCCCCGACCTGCTGGCCCAGGTCGCGGGCGTGCTGGAGCGCAGCCGGGTGGGCGCGGCGGCCTGATGCCGGCGCGCGCCGTCGTCCTTCACGGGCACTACTACCAGCCGCCGCGCGAAAACCCCTGGCTCGGCTACGTCGAGGCGGAGGCGAGCGCGGCGCCGGCGCACGACTGGAACCGGCGCGTGGAGCAGGAGTGCTACCGCGCCGTCGCCGCCGCGCGGATCCCCGACGCTACGGGCCGGATCGCCCGGATCGTCAACACCCTCGAGTGGACGAGCTTCGACTTCGGGGCGACGCTGCTGGAGTGGCTGGAGACGGAAGCGCCGGACACGTACCGCGCGGTGCTGGAGGCCGACCGGCGGAGCGTGGCGCGCACCGGCTTCGGCAACGCGGTCGCGGCGCCCTACCACCACGTCATCCTTCCGCTCAGCAACCGCCGGGACAAGACGACCGAGGTGCGCTGGGGCATCGCGGACTTCCGCCGGCGCTTCGGCCGGGAGCCGGACGGGATGTGGCTGCCGGAGACGGCGGTGGACGAGGAGACGCTCGAGGTGGTGGCCGCGCACGGCGTCCGGTTCACGATCCTCGCGCCCCACCAGGTGAAGCGCGTGCCCGCGGGCGGCCTGCCCGGCCGGTACCGGACCCGGGGCGGGCGCGACCTCGCGCTGTTCATCTACGACGGCCCGCTGTCGCACGACCTGGCGTTCGGACGGCTGCTCGACGACGGTCTCGCGTGGGCGGCGCGCGTGATGGACGTGCGCGATCCCTCCGGCGCCGCGCCGGAGCTGGTGTCGATGGCCGCCGACGGCGAGACGTTCGGCCACCACCACAAGTTCGGCGAGATGGCGCTGGCCCGGTTCCTGGTCGAGCTCGACCGGCGGCCGGACGCCCGGGTCACCAACTACGCCGCGTTCCTGGCGCAGCACCCCGCGGTCGAGGCGGTGGAGCTGGTCGCGCCCAGCGCGTGGAGCTGCCCCCACGGCGTGGAGCGGTGGCGCTCGGACTGCGGCTGCCGGGCGGCGCCGGAGCGTGGCTGGAACCAGAAATGGCGGGCGCCGCTCCGCTCGGCGGTCGAGTGGCTGTCCGGCGAGCTGGACCGGGTGTTCGAGCGCGACGGGGCCGCCCTGCTCGGCGACGTGTGGGCGGCGCGGGACGCGTACGGCGCCGCGCGTGGCGAGGGCACCACGGGCGACCTGCTGGCAGGGCGCGCGGCGCGCCGCCTGGCGGCTGACGAGTCGCAGCGGGCGCGGGAGCTGCTGGAGATGGAGTTCCAGGCGCAGGCGATGTTCACCTCCTGCGCGTGGTTCTTCGACGACATCGGCGGCCTCGAGCCGCTGCAGCTGCTGCGCTACGCCGCCTGCGCGCTCGAGCTCGCGGGGCCGGCGGCTGGCACGCTCGCCGGCGGTTTCGCCGACCGTCTGGCGTCGGCCACGAGCAACGATCCGGCGGTGGGCGACGGGCGGAAGGTGTTCCTCGA
>Ga0187777_10000881_pt1 | contig 19774 bp, 11 predicted proteins | sample 1015_Q2_SP5_10_M_FD_132416 | JGI IMG/M metagenome (GOLD analysis project Ga0187777, IMG submission 132416) | Tropical peat soil microbial communities from peatlands in Department of Meta, Colombia - 1015_Q2_SP5_10_MG | ecosystem: Environmental > Terrestrial > Soil > Wetlands > Peat | place... | reverse complement strand
ACAAGCACAAGGAGCGAGGCGGCAGGGCGGTACGCCAGCCGCACGGGGGAATCGCTGTTAACTCCAGGTGATCGAAACGCTTCGTAGTACCGTTTCAAGCGCCCACTCTCCGCAAAGTGCCCCTGCTGGCTCGCGCTCGCCCGCGCCATCGCGTCGTAATAAGCCGACAGCCATCCGTGGTCTTTTGCCAGAAGTCCGCGAATGAACTCCGCCGGCGCTCCCGGGTTCGCTCCCACCATCTCTTGCCACTGCTTCTCCGCGTTTCGTCCCCCCGGGACGGCCACTCTTCCATCACGAACGCAGATCTGGCTTCCATAAAGATCGAGAATCGCCGCCTCAGGCAGTAGTCGGGCCAGACCAATCTCCTTTTTCATTACCAATCGGGTATCCGGCTCGATTTTGGACATCGCCCAGTACAGCCGTGCCACGTTCCCTTCATACAAAAGGCTCTCCAGCACATCGCGCTGGCTTTTTTGGCTCGCCAGTGCCGTCCAGTCTTGTGGTGCAAACAAGATCGGCACGGCCGTGCCCTTATAGTTGTAGGCAAAGGCGGTATCGTGCTGAAGCGCTTGTTCCAGATCGAGCAATGGGAATCCCGAATCTGCGGTAAGGAAGGCCTTCTCCGGATCTGCCGTGATCAATGCCATCCCGCTCTTGCCACACTCGCCCTGCCTCCTGTATCCAAGGGTCTGCAGCAAGGGCTCCGCGTCTTTGCAGCCGCTCACCTGGATGTTTCCGTCCGGACCCGCCAGCGCGCTCAACTCGGTGGCTTGATTGACGTAGCGCCGCAGCAAAATCAGAAACTCCGTCGCCCTCCCCAATTGATAGCCCTGTAGCACCACGTTGTGTGCCAGAAGCGGCATCACCTCCGGGGGCGAAACCTCCAGGCTCACTCCGCTCATGCGCAGAAGCGACCGCAGCGGCCCGGGAATGGTCACACGGTTCGGAGCCTGGGAAGCGTCCGTACTTTGTGGAGTGTTTTCCTGCGCGCGTGCAGGCGGGGACGGCACGCCCGCGCCCCAAGCTGGCTCTGCGGCGGCGTGAGCGAGTCCCGCAGCAAAGGACACCAACAGAAAAAGGGAAGCTCTCACTGTTCCCTCCTTCGACCCGGTAGCTAGGCGCGGATACCACGGGGTCAGTCTAGGGGAGGCAGTGTACTCCTCTGCGGGTCTTGATTCCAATGAACATTTTGCGAACAGCCCGCCCTCGAGGCTGCCAAGCCCGTTCACAAATTCGTCCCATTTTGGAAATGCATCAGCCCGTGTCTTTGTTCCAGCTTGCAAAAAAAAGGACATTCCGAACGGAGTCTTCGAAGTGAGGTACGGTTTTCCATCGCTCCTTCGCGATGAATCCCTCTTTATCTTTTATCTGTCTTGACGCACCCGTGATGTATCCTAACGACGCAACCTGGACCACGTAAAGCGCTACAATCCGGAATCCGACGATTTTCCTTCTTCCAAATCCGCCTAAATTCGCATATCTGCTAACCGATTTAAGTCGGTTTGACTTAACGCCTCTAACCGTATTGAATAAAACACTTTCGGCGGGTGCCGAGTAAATCGAAGGCAGCCAGGTCCTGCCATGGAATGGAGAGGAAACGTATCATGCTGTCTCTGCAACGCCCATCGCTCCACGAGACATCTGCATTACAAGTTCGCGTGCACGCTTCAGGGCCTCATCGATCTTCTTTGTTCCGCCTCGTTCTTCTTCTGTCACTCTTCCTGGTTTGCCTGCCTTCCGTGCAGGCCCAGGTAACCGCCAGCATCAATGGCAGGATTACCGATCCGTCCGGCGGCGCTGTCTCCGCTGCTTCTGTCAGCGTCCAGGACACGGAAACCGGCGCCTCGCGCACCGCCACCTCCGAAACGGACGGCAGCTACCTCGTTCTAGCGCTTCCCGTCGGTTCGTATCAGGTTACCGCGTCCAAATCGGGCTTCCAGGATTCCACGCGCAAGGGCATCAGTCTCAACATCGGTCAGGAAGCCACGATCGACCTTCGCCTTCAGGTGAGTACCGTGAAGTCCGCCGTCACCGTTTCGGAGGACGCCCCCATCGTCAGCACCTCTACCAGTGACATCTCCGGCCTTGTCGGCGCCGCGCAGATCAAGGAGCTCCCGCTGAACGGCCGAAGCTACGACCTGCTGCTCCCCCTCAATCCCGGCATCGTCAATTTCACTTCGCAGAAAACCGGCGGCACCGGCATTTCCAATTCCACTACTGGTAGCAACTTCGCGGTTTCCGGCAATCGCCCGCAACAAAATCTATTCCTGCTCAATGGTGTGGAATACACCGGCGCGGCGGAAAACAACATGACGCCGGGCGGCGCCAGTGGCATGCTCCTTGGCGTCGACGCCGTCCGCGAATTCAATGTCGAGCGCGATTCCTACGGTGCGGAATTTGGCAAGCATCCCGGCGGCCAGGTCATCATCGCCACGCAATCCGGCACCAATGACTGGCACGGTTCCGTCTACGAATTTGTCCGCAACAGCGCCCTGGACGCCGCGAACTACTTTGACCAGCCCGGTGGCCCTCCGCCGTTCCTGCGCAACCAGTTTGGCGTCTCCTCCGGCGGAGCCATTATCAAGGACAAGACCTTTTTCTTTGGCAATTACGAAGGATTCCGCCAGGATTTGAACCAGACTTCCGTCGCCTTCGTTCCCGGATTGGCCGCGCGAGCCGCTGCTGCTCCCAGCGTTAAACCGCTCTTAAACCTTTGGCCCACCCCGTTGCCTGGAACTCCGGAGCTCGACGTCCCCGGTCAAACTTTTGGCATCTCTAAATATTTCAGCAGTCCTTTGCAGACCATCCGCGAAGACTTCGGCACCTTGCGTGTGGACCAGGTCTTCTCATCCTCCGACACTCTGGCCGCCGTCTATACCATCGACGACGGCGGCGATGTGACCGCCACGATCTTGGACCCCTACAGCACAGACATCCTCAATCTGCGCGAGCAAGTCCTCAGCCTCGAGGAGACGCACATCTTCTCTCCCACGGTCCTGAACACCGCCCGCTTCGGCTTCTCGCGCGCCGGCTATTACTTCGCCGGTGAGCCCACTCCCGGAACCCCCGCGGCCAGTGTCCCGGGATTCCTCTCCGGTCTCCGTGTCGGCGCCGTCGTCGTTGGCGGCAGCGCCGCTTCGAATCCTCAGGCGCAGATCGGCCTCGCGGGCAGCAACAACGGCAGCAACCTTCCGATCAAGCGCAACATTTTCACCTACGAAGATCGCGTGACCATCACTCACGGCCGTCACCAGTTCAGTGTCGGCCTCTGGTTCCAGCAATTTCAATCCAATGAAATGATCGCTCTCAGCCAGTTCGGTCAGGCTACGTTTCCCAGCCTCGCTCAATTCATCACCACGGGCGTCACGAGTTCCTTCCTTTACGATCCCGCTCCCACGGGCTTGAAGTGGCGCGCGCTCTTCGGCGCTTACTATGCCGAAGATGTCATCCGCATGAGCCCCAACCTCACGCTCTCTCTCGGATTCCGCGCGGAATCCTCCACCGGCTGGAACGAGGTGCACTATCGCGCCTCAAATTACACCTACACCAATGGTGTTATCTCTACGCAACCGCGCATCGGCAGTTCCGCCTTCACAGAAAATAACGCCACTTTCCTCCCGCAGCCGCGCATCGGCGTCGCCTGGAGCCCCCTCGGCCCGAAGACCGTCGTGCGCGCCGGATTCGGCATGTACAACGATCTCCAGGACGCTCTTGGCTACCGCATGGACCAGAACGCGCCGTTCAATCCCGTGTACAGCATCGCGTCGTTTCCGGTCTCCTCGTTTCCCATCAACCCGGCCGCTCCCGTTCCGGCCGCTGCGAAAATCAATCCTGGCGGTGTGCAGCCGAATCTCATGACCCCCACGCTGATCTCCTGGTCACTGCGCGTTCAGCGTGAACTTTCTCCCAACACCTCGGTCACCGTCGGTTACGTTGGCTCGCACGGTTACCACGAACTGATCGGCGTCGACGGGAACGAGCCTATTCCTGTGATTTGTCCGGCCTCGCCCTGTCCGGCGGTCTTCCCCACGTGGAATCCCAATCTGCCCACCACGCCAACGAACAATCCCAATATCGGATTTCCCATCGGCTCACTGCTCGCCGGTGCGCCCGTGCCCGCAGGTACCTACTACATTCCCGCAGGCACGCCAAAGGCGAATCCTGCGCTTGCCAACACCTGGACGTGGTTCTCCGAGGGCACGAGCTCCTACAACGCTTTGCAAATTGATGTGACCCGCCGCTTCAGCCAGGGACTTTCCTTCCGCGGGGTCTACACGTTTTCGAAGGCATTGGATGACGGCGACTCCCTGAACCAAACCACCGCCGGCAACGCCCCGGGCCTTGTTTCGAATCCTTACAATCTGCGCGCCGATAAAGGTCTCGCCACATTCAACGTGGCCAACCTTGCGGTCCTCAACGCTCTTTATGCTCTCCCGTTTGGCCGCGGCAAAAGGTACGGTAACGATCTCGAAGGATGGAAAAGCCAATTCATCAGCGGCTGGTCTCTCTCGAGCATCGTCACGCTGCAGTCCGGTTTCCCGCTCACGCCGCAGCTTAGCTACAACCCCTCCAACAATGGCGACACGAAAAATCCCGTTCGTCCGTTCCTCAATCCCAATTTCAAGGGTCCCGTCGTGTTGGGCAATCCGAACCAGTGGTTCAATCCCGCGGCGTTCATCGCGCCGCCATCGACAAGCGGCTTCTATGGCAATGCCCCGCGTGACGCTTTCATCGGCCCGGGTCTAGGCACTTGGGACTTTTCCGTTCTGAAGGACACCCGAGTCACCGAGCGCTTCCAGTTGCAATTCCGCGCGGAGATCTTCAATATCCTGAACCGCGCCAATTTCAATACGCCCAATCTGATTCTTTTCACCCCGCCGACCGCCACGAACCCGACTGGCCTCTCCGGCACCGCTGGCGCCATCACCAGCACTTCGACCACCGCGCGCCAGGTCCAATTGGCCCTGAAGCTCCTCTGGTGATCCCTGTAGCGGCGGCCTTTTGCGCCGCCCTCTCTCTTCTCTTCGGGTGCCCCACATGCCACTTTTGTATTTGGATTCTTGGGTCGTTTTTCTTTTTCTTTCTTCTCTTTTCGCGGGCAGGTGGCCCACCCTCGGTTCTTTAGGGTGGGGGCTTGGATTCTCCGAGCCTGTGTAGGCCCGGGGGTGCGTCGGAATGCAAAGACGTACACCGAAGCCCATTTCGGCCTGGCGTTTCCCAGTTCGCTCGGGCAAGGCTGGGTGACTCTCGGCACTGACGCGCCTGACTCGCTGTGCTAGACGCACCCCATTGACCTCTCGGAAGTAACACTCCCCGACGGGGTCGGCGTGTACTCCACGGAGGCCATTGCTGTCTCCCCGAAGAGCTGTCCCCTCGCGGGCTGCAACACCCCCAGAGACGGCATACTCAGCCCTCGGACCCAAAGCCGGCCCAAGCGCAAACTTCATCTTCTTCTTGGAAACCCGGGCTCCGCACTTGGGCTGCCCAGGTGTTGCTGTGTCCCGTTCCTTGATTCTCGGGACAAAAGGAGAACTGTATGCCTCAGAAGGTAGAAACACGGCATGAAGTCCCTGCTAAATTTGAAATGAAACTGGAAGACAGAAACGGCTTGTTGACGCCGGTGGTGGAAAACATCACCGTTTCGACCTGGCTTCCCATCAATCCGGCGCGCACAAAGAATGGCGCTTGGGTCAGCCTCGCCAAAGTCTTTGGGGAAGATAAAGCGATGCCACTTCCCATGGATCCGGCCGCACCTCTCTCCTCATTCAGCATTATCGCTACTGAGGTGGATGTTTCTGTGGCCTCAAAGCTCAGCTTGGGCGCGATTTTCTCAGGCACCCTGAACTACGGCGACCGCGCTTTTTATATGGACGCGACCGCGTTCACCGAAAAATACGTGGATGGTCCCGGCCCCGTCGTTGGAACCCGCTGGGGCGTGGGCTTGCGCGTGCTTCTGCATGTCTCGGACATCAAGGCAGGGCTGAACCTAAACTTCGGCATTGTCGGTGCTGCTGTACAGTTGGGATATGCCAAGGCCCTGTATGAGATCGACGGTATGGGCATCCTGGATGGTTTGAGCGTTGTCCTCGGAGATCTCCACGGTTTTGGAGATTTCAGCGCCGAAACCTTCTTCCGGATCAACGATTCCGTCATTCCCAAGCTTGCAGACTACATGCAGAAGAATGCCGGAAAGCTGGTACCTGTCCCCTTCCAGGTGCAGCTGATTGAACCGATCGACATCGATCCTATCCTCGGCGCCAAATCCATCATCTTCGCGATGCGCCGTCTCCGCGATGGTTGCTCACTCAATGAAGCTTTGTCCAAGGCCGCCGGCAGATATGACGAGCAGGAAATCCGCGTTGTCTACGCGAAGCTGGCGCCCCAGCAGGGCCCGAACGAGCACCCGTCGGACATCATTCGAGATGCGGCGAGCGAATGGCTCAAGGACAACTGATTTTCCGATTCAAATACACAAAATGAACCATCAGCGTGCCCGCGCTTCTCGGCCGGGCACGCTCGATTCGGTGGAACAAAGAGGAGGATTTGAGCCGCCCGAAAAACGCCTAGGGTCTTACCCCGCCCAAGGGATCGATTGTGTCCACACCAGGAACGGTCACCGAGTACTTAAAGTATCTATCGTATTTCGCATTCTGGTCCGGGACATCAGAATCTTGGCCATGGTGAAACTTCTTGCCGCTAAAGGGGGAATTCTGCTGCGCAGAAAACTCCACCGTGAAACAGTCTGGGCCGTGTATTGTGTGTTCCGTGCTGCGACATTGCCACTGGACCCGTTCCCCTTGACCGGGGTGAACGTAGAACGGTTCCCGGTCGACATAGATCTCTTTCGCCTTTGAGTTCACATAAACCCCAATGACAACCCGGGGTTCTTCCACTGGCACGGCAGTTTTTGTAGTCGCCATACGCTTTCTCCCTTCCCATTGAATCAGCCTGGTTATTTGGCCCGGAGTAATTCCTGAAATCTCTCATCGCCGTGCAGCGGCTGGAAGTTGGGGCAATCCCGGATTTTGGCCTGGGGAACGCCGGCCGCCCGGCACTTGCTCAGCAAGCGAATTGTTTCGTCGCGGTCACCAAACTGCATGTGAACCAGCGCCACCTGGAACAGCAGGGAAGGGTCATCAGGCGCCAGCAGAGAAGCGCGCTTTGCGGTCGCCAGGGCCGGGTCCTTCTTTCCAAGCATCGCCTGGCATACCGCCAGAATCCCCAGCTTCTCCACATCGTTCGGATTCTGCTTCAGCTCCTGTGCGGCAAGTTCTGCGCATTTTCCGTACGCCGCCGGCGCATCCTTGCGGCGCTCCGGAGCCCAGTAGTATCCGTCTCCCAGATTCAACCAAATCACGGGCTCCGTGCCGGAATAGGTGACCGCCTGCTCGTACGCGCGAATCGCTTCGTCGTACCGCTTCTGAAAGAAATACGCGCTCCCCAGGTTTGTATACCCATAATCCGACGGCCGAATCTCAATCGATTTTCGAGACGCTTCGATCGCCTCCTCGTACAGTCCCTCGTCCATCAGCGAAGCAGCCAGATTGTAATAACCGCGAATGCTGTCCGGGGCGAGCGCCACCACTTGCCGGAACATTTCTGACGCTTCGTGTACGCGCGCCTGGTTGTAATAGAAAACTCCCAGCCAGTTGTAGGTGGCCCAATAATGCGGACGCAATGCAATCGCTTGTTTGTACGTGCTCTCCGCATCCTGCAACTTTCCCATTCGCTCGTAGGCATCGGCCAAGCCCTTATACGCGGAGTCGTTTGTCGGTTCGCTTTGCAGTACAAGCGAGAACTCCTTCGCCGCATCCGCATAGTTCCCCGTAGCGACGGACAAATTGCCCAGACACGTGTGCGCCGCGGGCAGGTGTTCATCGAGTTGTTGCGCCTTTCGGCAGGAATCCCGGCTTTGCTGCAGCCATTGCGGCGCTTTGTTCGATTGATATTTCTGCAGGAATGCCTCGCCGAGCCCGGCATAAGCCAGCGCATAACTCTTGTCCAGCGCCAGCGCGTGCTGGAACACCTGCACCGCGCTGTCCAGATTCTCTTCGCGGTCGTAATTCTGCAGGTATCCGATTCCCTGCAGGTAATAGTCGTAAGCCCCCGCTACTTGAGTGCCGTAACTCTCGCGCTCCCCTTGTTCTTTGCGCGGCGCGCTCATGCCCAGCATCTCGAAAGCCGCGTTCACCACTGCGTCTTCGGCCCGGAACGCATCTCCATCCACCACCGTCAAACTGTTTGCCCGAAGCTGCCGGCGCGTCCGCGTATCCACCAGAATGAAATTGATCCGCACCTGCTTTCCTGAGCTGTGCAAACTCCCTTCCAGCACCAGGTTTACGCCAAACTCCTGCCGCGCCGCCTCCACGCTGTCCACGCGCTTCCGGCGCACTTCCGGGGCGGGCACCACCTGCAGCCGTGGATCGCGTGTCAATTGCGTTAACCTTGTCGTTAGTGTCTCCGTAAGTCCAGCGCCGAAAGCCGCCTTTTCCGCGTCGGCATCCGTCATCGTAAACGGCAAAACCGCCAACTGCTTGTCGTCTGGAATCTCTGGCGCAATGCGCCCACTGAAAACAGATGCGGGACGGAAGTAACCCACGACGATTCCAATTGCAAGAACCAAGGCCAGGAAAGCGCCCACCGCCACCCATTTCTTCTTCTCACGGGTTGCCGGAAAATGTGCCGCTCTCTCTGTGCCGCTGAGCGGCTGCATTCCGGCCTGCAGCCTTCGCAGGTCAATGCCCAGTTCCTTCGCGGATTGATAGCGGTTCTCCGGATCGCGCTCAAGGCACTTCCCGATGATGCGCGCCAATTCCGGCGAGAGTTTCGAATTCACTGCGTTCGCTGCAGGGGGTGTACTGCGCAGCACCTCGTTCATCAGTTCGCTGCGATCCGACGCCGAGAACGCAGGCAATCCCGTCGCCATCTGGTAAAGCACGGTCCCCGCTGCGTGAATATCCGTTCGCCCGTCTATCTCTCCCCCTAAAACCTGCTCCGGCGCCATGTACGCAAGCGTTCCGGCCATGACGTGCGTGTCGGTGAGAGTCTCAGAGATGGGGCTGACCTTCGCCGAGAGCCGCAACTTCGCTAACCCGAAGTCAAGAATCTTGAACCTTCCGTCGCTTGTGATGCGCAGGTTTCCCGGCTTCAGGTCACGATGAATAATGGAGTGGTCATGTGCCGCCGCCAAGCCGTCCGCAAGCTGCACCCCGAGCGTAATCACGTCTTTTTGCGGCAGAGAGCCCTCGAGAAGTCTCCTGTTCAATGTGACGCCGTCGATCGACTCCATCACCAGAAAGTCGCGGCCGCCATCGGTGTCGAAATCGTGAATTGTGGCGATGTTCGGATGGTTCAGTTGAGAGAGCGCGTTCGCTTCGTTGCGGAACTTTTTTCGTGCGGAGTCGTCGGCAATCGCTCCGGGCAAAAGAACCTTGAGGGCCACCTCGCGGTTGAGATGCTCGTCGTGCGCACGGTAAACCACACCCATCCCGCCGCTGCCGATTTTTTCTTGGATTCGGTAGTGACCGAGCACCTGGCCGATGAGTGGATCCGGAGCTGATCCCTCGATGGTCACGGGGAAGTTCCCCTTCTTTCTCCTACCTTAGCCCGCATCGTAGGCCCGCTCCCCCACCGAAGTCAACGAGGATTGCCCAAGACATGGCTTGCCCTTTCCCGCACCAACCATTACCATCGCAGACCTTTCGCCGCCCCCGCGGCCACGCGCTAGCCCGGCGGCTTCCCCAAGGGTTGTTATCGTCCTCACCTCGGAACTCAGGGGGTTGAAACATGGGCCCAACCACCGCCAACCGCCGCCACATAAACACTCGTATTGCTACAAAACTGGGCATGGCCGCGCTGCTCTTCTTTTTTGCCGCCGTTCTCTGCCTCGCGCAGGACATTCCCATCGGCGCGCCGTTCGTCTGCAATGGCGAGCACATCTACATCGAAGGCTGCAATATTCGCGACACCTCGGATACTTCCACGTGCATGGTCGCGCACCCCGATCACCTCACTCCCTCGGGCCTCAATACCTACACGAGCATGACGCGCGCTGACCTGAAGAAACTCCTTCCAACCTGCAAGCAGCCGACGCCGCAGCAACTTGCCGCTGCGCAAGCCTTTCAGAAGAAACAGCACGACCTTTACAACGCCAACGTCGAAAAGACGAACGAGCAGATGAAGGCTGCGACCCAGCCCGCCGCCTACGGACAACCAGTTAAGCCGAAGACGCCCGAAGAGCGCCAAATGGCCCGTTGCATCACTTCGGGAAGACTGCCCGCCAGCTGCACTGGCAATTCCCTCATGGGCGCCTTCACCCAAATGATTGGGCAAGTCCTCCCGTCTGTTGCAAAGGAACCTCCTCCAGGTCCCAAAATGGCGGGTGTGTTTCAAGGGGCGGGCAACTGGCGGATTGATTTCCTTGACCAGGGCGTTCTCGTCAACTGTTCATCCTTGGCGCCCGATCAGCACAACTACACCCTGGACTTTAAAGGTGAGCATCCCACCATCATCATCGACACAACGCCGAAGCCGTTGGTCCTGACCATGAGGCCTGATGGAACCATCGTGGGCCCGGGCCCGTTCACCATCAACGGCGTGGTTGTTTCCGGATACACGAATCCAACGTCCTCTTATGGCACGGTCTACAAGGACGCGTACGGAAACAAATACGATTCCCTCGGCAATCGTATCTATGGGGACCCCAATAACATCCCGGGGCACGCCACCTTCTCCCCGAAAACCGCTACTTGTCCTGCGTTGAATCTCTCCTCGAAAGGCGCGGGGGTGGGCGTGGAAACGATGCAGACCGATATGCTAAAGACCATGTTCGGCGGAGACAAAGGCCCGCCGACGCCGCCCGGCATCCGCATGCAAGGCATCTTCGCCGCTTCCACGGGTTTCAGCGTGCAGTTCTTTCCGGAGTCCGTGATTCTCGGATGCGGCCCGGATGCGGCCCGCGCGTATCCTTATACAGTCACCGCCGGCGGCGGCAGGGCATTGATAGAAGTGGCAGCGTCGGATCACCCGCTCAAGCTCGCTATGAAGCCGGACGGCTCACTTGATCCCGGTGCCACTGGTCCTTATCAAGTCCACGGGCGGGTTGTTACGGGTCAGGACGCCAACGACGATTTCACCTTTGCCCCCTTCGAACAAACCTGCAATCTTGCCGTTCTCACTCCCAGCAAGACCATTCCGATGAGTGGCGGCACGGCGGGAACGATGACGGCCTCCGCATCGGGCAGCGCCGCGCCGTCGAATGGCGGCGGCACGCTTTCCACTCCGGCAGCGCCATTGGGCAATGCCGCACTCGCCATTGTCTCGGGATTTCCCACGCAGCAGGGCTCTCCCAATCCGCTTGCCGGACATCCTTATGTGCTTCTTCGCAACAGCTACGCGGAGGTGCTTGCGCAAGCCGGAGTTACCGTTCCTGCAGGCATGTCGCCATATAAATATGTAGGCATGGCTTGCGGCAACCGCACTCCGGACTGCCCGAAAATTATGGACGCCATCAAAGCCAATGCTGCTTCCGCTGCCCGAGCCGATGCCAACGGGAGTGCCACCTTTCCTGGCGTGCCTCCGGGGACTTACTACCTGATGATCTCCACGCGATTCAACAATCAGGCGCTCGTCTGGGGTCAAGCGGTTCAACTCAAGCCTGGTCAAAACTCCATGACGCTAAATCCGGGCAACGCCACCCCGGTGAATTGAATTGCCTGTAGGGCAGGGCGAGTCTTCGAGCCCTGAGGCCTTCTCAAAAATTTAACCTAAGGTCTGGAGCGTCGTTCCGAGGGCAGGGTTTGCCTGGGAATCTGCTCCTTCTCGCGGTCTGCTCCAGAAGAACCATTCCCTCTCTCCCGTTTCCGTTTAAGATACAGGGTCATTGGGTGTGTAACGTTGCTCGCTCCAACGGAGGAACCACGGATGAATCGGAAACGAATTCTCTTTTCACTCTGCCTGTTCGTCTGCCTGGCAAACTGCGTTCACAGCCAGGGCCTGCCCACGGCAAAACGTCCGGAAGACGTCGGCTTCTCTTCGGAGCGTCTCGATCACATCACCAAACTTTTCCAAGCCGACGTCGACAAGGGCGCCATCCCCGGAGCCATCATCCTCGTGGCCCGCGACGGCAAGCTCGCCTACTTCCATGCCATCGGCTTTCAGGACCGCGAAAAGCACATTCCCATGAAGAGCGATGCCATCTTCCGCATCGCTTCCATGACCAAGCCCGTCACCAGCGTAGCGGTCATGATGCTCGCGGAAGAAGGCAAGATCGATCTTCTCGCTCCTGTCTCGCAGTACATTCCCGAATTTAAGGATCTCAAAGTCGGAGTCGAAAAGGCCGACCCCAACACCGGCAAACCGGCGCTCTCCCTGGAAGACGTCAAGCGCCCCATGACCGTACAGGACCTGCTTCGCCACACTTCGGGGATCGTCTACGGCCCGTTCGGCAACACGCTCGTCCATCAGGCCTATCAGCAAGCCGACCTTTTCAATAACAGTCAGACGCTTGCGGAATTCATCACCAAATTGTCCAAGCTTCCCCTTGCCCACCAGCCGGGCGCGGCCTGGGAATACGGGATGTCCATCGACGTGTTGAGCCGCATCGTCGAAATCGCTTCCGGCATGCCCTTCGACCGCTTCGTCGAAGAACGCATCGCCAAGCCGCTCGCCATGCGGGACACCGCTTTCTATCTGACCGCCGCGCAGGCCCCGCGCCTCGCCGAACTGCAGGTCGATCCCGCTACGGGCAAGCGGCCCGGTGCCGCTCCTGCGGAGGCATTGACCAAGGAGAACTTGAAGTGGTTTTCCGGCGGCGGTGGCTTGCTCTCTACGGCTCCGGACTACGCCCAGTTCTGCCAAATGCTTTTGAATAAGGGGGAGCTAAATGGCGCCCGCCTCCTGTCGCCGAAAACGATCGAGGTGATGGATTCCGATCAGCTTCCGCCGGGAATCCCGCGCTTTTCAGGCTATGAGGACTTGAATCCCTCGCCGGAACTGGGACTGAGCTTCGGTCTCGGCTTCGCGGTTCGCACGCAGATCGGTCCGAACCCGCTCCCAGGTTCCGTCGGCGATTTCTTCTGGGCTGGCATCTACGGCACCTATTTCTGGATCGACCCTCAGGAAAAGCTATTTGCCGTAATGATGGTCCAAATGCCCTTCGCCCAATCCGGCTACTACCGCCGCTCCTTGCGCGAGCTCGTCTACTCCGCCCTCCACTAGCATCTTGGGCATGAGCTCCAGAGCTTGCAGAAAAAAGCCAGACCGTCATTCCGAACGGAGTCTGCGAAGTGAACTACGGTTTTCCATCGCGCCCTTCGCGATGAATCCCTCTTCACCGATTCACCTCTGCCCCAAATGTCTTCAAATACTTCATCCCTGTATCGCACATGACAGTCACAATGGTCGCCTCTGGCCCTGACTCTTCCGCCACCCTCAACGCCGCGATGACATTTGCCCCCGTCGACGTCCCTGCAAAAATCCCTTCCTCCCGCGCCAGCCTCAGCGCCATCGCCACCGCGTCCTCTGTCGACACCCGTTCAATCTGATCCGCAATCCCCTTCTGCCACAGCGGAACCACGAAACCCGCCCCTATCCCATCGATCTTGTGCGCGCCCGGCTGACCGCCAGACAACACCGGCGATTCCGCCGGTTCCACGGCGACTGTCTTTATCTGCTTATTGTGGCCTCGCAGAGCTTCGCCTATTCCACGAAGCGATGCTGCTGTCCCCACGCTCTGAACAAACGCATCGACTCGCCCGTCCGTCTGCCGCCAGATCTCTTCCGCCATCTTGTGATACGCCGCAAGCTGGTCCGTGTTTTTCATCTGATCGGTCCAATACGCTCCCGTTTTCTCGGCCACAACACCCGCGGCTGCAATCATGTCGCGCGTCAGTTTTTCCGTCATTCGCCCGCTGTCGCTCCGCACGATTTGCAGGATGGCTCCCAGAATCTTCATGTGATCCAGCTTTTCCTTGGCGAACGCATCCGAACTCACGATATGCAATGGATATCCCTTTACCGCGCACACAAGCGACAAAGACACGCCCGTGCTCCCGCCGGTGTATTCCACGACCGACCCGCCGGCTCTCAGACGCCCGTCCGCCTCCCCCGCCTCAATCATCGCGAGCGCCATGCGGTCCTTCATGCTGCCCGTGGGATTCTCGCTTTCCAGTTTCAGCAGGAGGCGGCATCCATTTTTCGCCACGATATGCCGCAAAGCCACTAAAGGGGTGTTGCCGATGCATTGCAAAATGTCTCGCCGCAGATCAGTCATGGCCCCTTCTTTGGAGTGCGGGCGGCTAGCTTGCCCTGAGCTGCGAAGGACCGCTTCTACGACTCAACCAGCCCAAACCCAGCCCTTAGCCAGCCTACAGCCAAAGGCGAGACATGCAGGAGTAACAGCTATCGGCTAATGGCTTAAGGCTCGGTACATGTAGTGGGCCCGGACTCCCGAAGGCTTCTTGATTCACTTCAACACTTCCGGGCCTCGCGAAACCAGATCCTTCTTCAAATCCTCCTGGATCGGCTTCTCTCCCAGCCAAATTCCAAAAATCGCGGCCGCCAGCGTCTTATCGTTGATCGCCGGCTTGTCCGTCCCAGTCACCTTTGTCTCGACTCCCGTCCCCGGGACCCACGCAATCACGAACTCCTGCCCGGACTTGACGCCTGCGAAGTAATTGATCCATTGGTCCATCACGCCGCCGCCCTTCAGCGACTCGTGAAACGCATCTCGGATCTGGTCCGTGCTTACGTCGCGCACAAACTTCATCACAATCTTCTTCTTGAAGTCGCCATTCACCAGTTCTTTATAAAGGTCCGGCGTTCCCGCTTTCCCCTTAAGCGGCCCCGCGATCGCCGCATCTGCCACATACAGGCCAGCCGCGTACACCTTCACCTTTAGAACCGTCTTCGTGCGTAGCCCGGCTCCCAGCAGTGTAGTGTCCCCATCCTTCGTCGCAAACTTCACGCCCGATTTCGGCTCGACAATCTCTTGGGCCAGGGCCGGGCCGGCCACAGAAAGCGCCAGCAACGCTGCAATAATCAGTCGATTCATGCGTGCCTCCTGCCATGGAACTCGCTTCATCAAACCGTACTTCACGCGCACATCACCAGCATGGCGCATGCCCCAGCCTCCCCCGGCCGCCCAAAGAAACCTGCTATGCCCGTCTTACCCTGGATATTTCCCTGAAAACTTTTCCGCCGCAAAAATGGCTAGCCGCCGGAACATCGTCTCCGCTTCGGCCTCCTTCTTCTCAACCGGCAGCTTCAAATGCTGAGCTACCTCTGATTCCATCGACCGCAATTCATCCACGGAAGCAAATCCTGCCAGCTGTTCGAACAGTATCTTGTGCGCCTGTTTCCTCTCCATCACTTCCATTCCATCCAGAATCTGCCGGTGCGACGTCCCTTCCCAGATCGCCAGAATCATCGCTTCCCGCAGCCAGCGTTCGATTCCAAACTCCGCCAACGTGCCCAGCCCGCCGTGTACTTCCATCGCCCATTTCGCCGTATCCACCGCGTATTCCGCGGTCCAATACTTCCCCAGGTGCGCCATCAACCGGAAGTAATGATAGCGAACGTTGTACGGTGGCTTCGTCATCCACACCTCATCCAGGAGCCGCACGGCTTCCCACGCCAGCGCAAACGCAGATCGAAGTCCTTTTGACCTTACCTCGAACTGATGCCGAAGCATGGGATGTTCAACAATTCGTTTGCCGAACGCCGTGCGGCCCTCGGCATAGGTAAGTGCATCCGCTATCGCGCGTTGCGCCAGTGCTACGCTGACCACGCTGTTCGCAATGCGCGAAAGGTTCAGCACCTCCAAGATCAGATAAATTCCCAGTTCCGCCGAACCGAGCAGATATCCTTCGCTCTCTCTTAACTCCACTTCCCCGGTCGGCACGGACCGCGTCGCAATCTTGTCCTTCAGCCGCCGAATCAAATAGTTCAGCCTTCCGTCCTTCCGGTAGCGGGGCAACAGAAACAACGCCAATCCACGCACCCCCGGTGCCGCTCCTTCCGGCCGCGCTGCCACCACTGCCAACTCCGCCCCTGCATTGCTCGTAAAATATTTGTCGCCCGTCAGAAACCAACTCTCTCCCTCAGGCCGGGCCACGGTCTTCACTCCCGCGCCCAAATCGGATCCGCCTTCGATCTCTGTCATCCACGTCGCGCCTTGCCATACGGAATCATCTTTGCGCAAAAGTTGCGGCAAGAACCGCGCTCGCAGTTCCGCGCTGCCGTATTTCGCCAGCGGTGCCGCCGTCCCGAGCGATACCGTATACGGGCAACAAATCCCCGGTTCATAGAACGAGATCGTATGCATCAGGGAATAGGTAGGGATCAGCGATTTTTCTTCCAGCGCACGCCACACCACGCCCGCCCGGTATCCCTTCCTTAATATGGTCTGGTATTCAGGCGCGTACAGGATTTCGTCCACGCGTTTGCCAAAACGGTCGAACATCCGCACCCATGGTGTTCCCGCGCGATCCACCGCGCCGGAAATAGGAACACCTTCCGCCTCCCACCACGCCTGCTCTGCTTCGAGCAGATCAAGATGGGGAATCGTGGGAATCCTGCTCTTCAAAAAACCTAAGGGAGAACGAAAAGTATCGATGTCCGCCATTCACGCGCATGTTAGGTCGCAGCCATTTGCCTCGTCAAGCGTTCCCGTCTCTTTCCCTCATGATCCAGGCCACAACCATCTCACAATGCTAGTGGAAGCCCCTGACTTTAGTCAGGGAAGTAGTGCGTTTCACGCTCCGCGATTGCAATCGCATCTTTGAGAAAGTGATTTCCTCTTCCGCGGCACCTTCTCTGTGTTCATCCGTCACGTGGCCACGTGCCCAGCGCACTGGCTTCTATGTTCCCATGGGCAGACCCTCGCCTGCGGAGGTCGCCCCATGACGAATCCCAAAGTCGCCGATCTCGCCGGTCCCGGCATCGGCAATTACGAAGAGCTGGAGAAAATCCTTCCTAACGACTACAGCAGCGCACTCACCCGCAGGGAAACGCAAAAAGCCATCTTCGCCGTGAAACGCTATATCGAGGACAACCTCTGCAAAGAGTTGAACCTCATCATGGTCACCGTCCCGCTCATCGTCGACATCGAAAGCGGCGTCAACGACATGCTCGATCGCGACGGCTCCCGCACGCCCATTCAATTCCACATCTCCAACGACCGCGAAAAGCATCCCGTCGATGCGCAGATCGTTCAGGCTGCCACCAAGTGGAAGAGGACCGCACTCCGCCATTTCGGCATGCGCATGGGCGAGGGCCTCTGCACAGACATGCGCGCCGTCCGCAAGGACTACTTCCTGGACCACGACCACAGCGTCTACGTCGATCAGTGGGATTGGGAGCGCGTCATCTCTTCGGATCAGCGCAATCTCGACTTCCTGAAGGAAATCGTCAACAAAATCTGGAAGGTCCTCACCGAGGCCGAACGCTACGCCATTGAGCTGTTCCCTGAGCTTCGCTCCAGGAAGCATCCCAACCTCCCGGAGAAGCTCACCTTCATCCACGCGGAAGAACTGCTGCACATGTACCCGAACCTGCCGCGCAAGCAGCGCGAGACCGCTATTCTCCAGCAATGTCCAGCACTCTTTATCATTGGCATCGGCCATCCGCTCGAAGACGGCTATCCGCATGAGATGCGCGCCGCCGATTACGACGATTGGGTCGCACCCACCAAAGTCATCGACGGCAAACAGTGCCACGGCCTGAATGGCGACATCCTGGTTTGGAACCATGTCACCAAGCGACGCCACGAGCTCAGCTCCATGGGCATTCGCGTCAACGCAGAAACCCTGAAGAAGCAGCTCGAACTCTCCGGCCAGCTCGACTTCCTGAAATTTCCCTATCACCAGGCCATTTTGAAGAACGAGATTCCGCTCAGCATCGGTGGCGGCATCGGCCAAGCCCGCACGCTCATGCTGATTCTGCGCAAAGCGCACCTTGGTGAAGTCACCGTCAGTGTGTGGCCCAAAATCCTGAAGGAGATCTGCGCGAAAAAGAACATCCACGTCTTGGAGTGAACCTGTAGCGCAGGGCAGGACGAGTTTGTAGGGCCCCCGAGGTGGGCTGTTGGTCTTTGGCTAACGGCTATTGGCTGGCAGCTAAAGGCTGCTTTTCCGGTTTCCACCAACTGGCATAGAAAAAGGAGAATAGAGCGAGCGTAAACGGGCAGTCGGACCGGTCATGGGGACGATGATGGCGCCGGCTGCCCGTCTTTATTTTTTGCCACCCATAAGTGCTACCTATAAGCCCGTCATTCCGAACGAGTCTGCGCAGTCAGGTACGGTTTTCCATCGCGCCCTTCGCGATGAACCTCTCTTACGCTTTTCCGCTGCGCTGAACCCAAAACCAGCGCGCCTCCCCGAAACTGTGAACTGAAAACTGCCAGCTCTCTTCAGTGTCCCAGGAACTTCTCAATCTTCGCCAACTCCCCGTCGGCCAGATCAAAATACTTCTGCGCGTTCTTTAAATCCTGCGCCTTTAGCGCGCTATTTCCCTTGGCTAAATACATCTGCATGCGTTCCTCTGCCGACGAGATATCCGCGCGCAAATTGTAACCAGAGGCCATCTGCTGCTGCCGCAGGGTCTCCACACTCTTCGTCGCCGTTTCCGCGCGCACATTCAACTTGTCCGCTTCGTCCTCCACCTTCGCAATCTCTTCCGGCGACGGTCCTGGCGGCGGTTGTGGCACCGGCGGCGCCTCCACCCGCTCCGGCGTCGGATTCCCGCTGGCTATGTCCTTCTTGGCCTTGGCATTCGACCCCGAAGTCATCGTCACCGCGCCCGTCTTTGCGTCCACGTGCATGCTGCCTTGAGGACTCTCCATCGACACGTTCCCGTCCGAGTCCACCTTCAAAGTTCCTTGATCGCTCTGAATGTTGACGACCGGATTCGCTGGCGTAGCCGCAGAATCGCTCGTGCTCGCCGTCGCGTCCTGTGTCGCCGTTGCCGTGGCGTTCGTACTGGAAGGGAACATCGCCTTGTTTGGATCCGCATGTGTTCCGAAGTGCCTCGGAACGTACATTCCCGCGGCAATCAACACGAAAACGCCCAGCACTGCCCCCAGCGCCAGCCACTTGCCACGCCCTGCGCTCGTTTGCACAACCGGCGGAGGAGCCGCAGCCGCTGCCGGCTGAGGCACAGCTGGGGAAGTCATCGGCATGGTCGGCGGCGCAGGTGTCGCCGGGCGTGCCGGAGCCGGCGTCCGTTGCGGCGCTGGTGCCGGTGTCGCGGGGCGCGGCGTCAGCGGCGTATCGACAATCGTCGTCGCTCCTGTCGGCTTCGGTGTTGGACTTACCGCCGTCGTGCTCGACGTCGGCAACTGGCTCACCTCAATGCTGCTCAGCGCCGCGCGGCACGCATCCGCGGACTGGAACCGGCTCGCCGGATCCTTCGCGATCATCATCATGATGATTAGATTCAGCCCCGCCGGCAGATCCCCGCGCAACGTGATCGGTTCCGGCGGCGTCTCGTTCAGGTGCGCTGTCATCAGCGAATACTGAGAGTCGCCTTTGAACGGCAGTTTGCCCGTCAGCATCTCGTAGAGCGATACGCCGAACGAATAAATGTCCGAGCGCGCGTCGGCTGCTTCGCCGCGCACCTGCTCCGGCGGCATGTAATTCAGCGACCCCAGCGTGGTTCCCGTCGTGGTCAGTGATCCGTCGGTCGATGACCGCGCGATCCCGAAGTCCATCAGCTTCACCACGCCCTGAGGCGTCAGCATCATGTTCGCCGGCTTGATGTCCCGGTGAATGATGTT
>Ga0187777_10000880_pt1 | contig 19793 bp, 20 predicted proteins | sample 1015_Q2_SP5_10_M_FD_132416 | JGI IMG/M metagenome (GOLD analysis project Ga0187777, IMG submission 132416) | Tropical peat soil microbial communities from peatlands in Department of Meta, Colombia - 1015_Q2_SP5_10_MG | ecosystem: Environmental > Terrestrial > Soil > Wetlands > Peat | place... | reverse complement strand
CGCGACGCCGAGCGGGCCACCCGGCTGGTCGAGATTCGTCGTCTCCGGAGGCCAGAGCGCCAGGGAGACGTCGCCCGTGACCGGCCCCGACAGCACGGCGAAGAGCGACTGGCCGCGCCGGAGGCGAACGCGGTAGACGTCGTTGGGATCGTCCCAGTAGTCGACCGTGGCGGTCACCGTGCGAGACGCACCCCAAAGGGTCGCCGCGTGGTTGCCTACCCCATCGTTCGGCTCGAGCGAATCCGGCATCGGCAGCGGCCCAGTGAGAGAAGCCACCGCCGCGGCGACGTCGAGCCTTCCCCAGCCGCTGAGAGCGTCCCGGCCGACCGGGCAGCGGTCGCAGCCGGTCAAAGGATCGAGGTCTGTCGCGGAGCGCTCCAGCAAATACGTCACCTGGTCCGACGTGAGCGAGGGCTCGAGCGAGATCAGCATCGCTGCGGCCGCCGCCACCTGCGGCGCGGCGAACGATGTCCCCTCTGCGGCCCGGAACTCCTCAGGCCCGCAGCTCGAGTACCCCTGCTCGGCACAGTTCGGTCGGTCAGCCGTCAACGAGCGCGGGAAGGTCGACAGGATGCCCTGGCCCGGCGCGGCGATGTCGTTGAGCAGCGGGTCGCGATTCGAGAAGTCGGGTACGACTCCGTCGCGCGTGTATGCGCTCACTCCGAGCACGTGCGGGAGCGCAGCCGGATAGCTGGCAAACGGCCACGGCTCCTGCGGCGCCTGGTCGCCGTTCCCGACCGCCGCAACCACGACGACGTGGTGCGCAATCGCGTAGTCGACCGCGTCCGCCTCGGACGTCGAGAACGTGTCGCGCGAGCGGTGCGCGGGATCGCGCAGCCCGCCGAAGCTGAGGTTGATGACGCGAGCGTGCTCGTCGACTGCCCAGCGGATCGCCCGGGCCTCGGCGCCCTCGGGGATCGTCCCGTCGGGTGCGACGGCCTTGGCGATCACGAGTTGCGCCGCCGGGAAGCTGCCGGCGATGCCGAGCCCGTCGTCGACGTTTGCGGCGATCAGACCGGCGACGAACGTGCCGTGGCCGTCCGTGTCGACGCGTGCCGAGCCCCCGACGAAGCTCCGCGCTGCGACGATGTGACTCTCGAGCTCCGGGTGACCCGCATCGATGCCGGAGTCGACGATCGCGATCCGAACCGGGCTGAACTGCGGTGAACTCGGCCAGGCGTCGTACGTGTGGTTGGCGGCGAGGTACCACTGCCGTGGGACGAACGGGTCGGTGGGCGCGAACGCTCCGGCAGGGGCCGCCAGCCCGAGCGCGAGCCCGAGCGCGAGCAGCGCGAGACGCCGCATCAGCTCGCTGCCCCGATGACCGCGATGGTCAGCGCGGGTCCCGGCAGGCCGGAGGCCGACAGTCGGTACGTCGTGGTCTGTTTCGGTCTGACGACGACCGAGAACGATCCGTCCGGCTGGACGGTCAGCACCTTGACCATCGGCACCCACAGACCGGACGGTCCGAGGCGCTCGAGTGTCGGCGCCTCCACGTCCCGCGCGATTCCCGCGAGGAGCACCTTCGTGCCAGGAGATGCGGGAGACCCTGGCGTGAGGAACCGCAACGTCCCGAGATGGAAGGCGGTCGAGCGGAGCCCGAGGCGGTTCCGCACCTCGCCACCCGAGAGCTCGAGCGAGCTGCCGTCCGCGGCGACGGCGACGAGCGACGCGACGCGGTCGGAGTCCGACATCTGCGACGTGACGTCGACCACCCGGGCCTTGAGGCCGAGCCCCTTCGCGAGCTGCTGACCGGTGTAGGACGCCGGCGCCCACGTGTGGTAGGGCGAGCTGTCGTCCCAGGGGTCGGACTCGGTCGGGAGGTACGCAAGGTTCAGGCCGAACGTGTCGATCGCGCTGGCGGTGCGGCCGCCCGACGACGACGAGTAGAACGTCGTCGCGACCTTGCCGGCGTAGAGAACGACCTGCCTCGCAGTGCCCGTGACGGCCGCGGTCGTCTGGGGGGTCTCCGCGGAGGCGCCGAGATACTGCTGGCTGCGTCCGTCCGGGTACAGATCCCAAGGCTTGCCCTTGACGATGCTCGCGAGCGCATAGGAGCGGGCGGCGATCGCCTGCGCCTGGAGCGCGGGCGCCGGCCACGTGCTCGGCATCTCGCCCGGGACGACGCCCTGGACGTACGAATCGAGCGCCACGACGTCGATCGCCTGCAGCGCCTTGCCCGTCGAGCTCAGCTCGAGCTTGCCCCTGTAGGTCTTGCCGCCCAGAGAAAGGAGCGAGCCGGTCGGCGCGACGAACGTGAGCGGTCCGGCAAGCTGCGTCTGCACCCCGTTCACGGACACCTGGAGGTCGGGGCCGATCGTCACCGTTCCGGCAGGCAGCGGATAGGCCTCGCCCGTCACGTCTCGAACCGTGAACGGAACGGAAGCCGCGACCGCAAGCGTCGCCGCCGACTGGACGAGCAGCACGCGAACCGTGCGGCTCGGCAGCGTCCCGATCGTCGTGCCCGGGTAGTAGAAGTCGAGAATGTCTGCGGCGCTCTTTCCTGCGAGGGCCTGCGCGCGTGCTCCGTACTGGCTCAGTCCGACGCCGTGGCCGAAGCCCGAGCCGGTGAGGACGAAGACAGCGCCTCCGTCGGAAGGAGCCTGGCTCGGCCCGGCCGCACCACCACCGCCTCCGTCAGGTCTCGACGCACCGGCGGCAGCGACGAGAACGAAAGCGGCGATCAGAGGGATGGCGAAGAGGCGAAGACGCATGACGCAGAGCCTCGAGAGAGGCGGTTACCGGGTGGTACTGGAGTTCTCGGTCGGAACGCTCATGCCTTGAGACGATCGGCGTACTGGCGTTCGTAGTAGGTCCGATACTCGTCCGTCTTCACGGCATCGCACCATTCGCGATTTGCCGCGTACCAGGAGACCGTCTCGGGGAGCCCGCGCTCGCCGAACGAGTGGGACGGCGCCCAGCCGAGAGCCCGCACCTTCCCGTCGTCGAGTGCGTAGCGACGGTCGTGGCCTGCGCGATCCTCGACGTGCGTGATCGACGCCGGATCCGCCCCCGTCAGCTCGACGATCCGGTGCACCACCTCGAGGTTCTCGTGCTCCTCACCTCCGATGTTGTAGACCTCGCCAGGCGCCCCTTCGTGCAGCACGAGCTCGATCGCGGCACAGTGATCCTCGGCGTGCAGCCATTCGCGTACCTGGCGTCCGTCGCCGTACACAGGGAGTGGTAGACCGTCGAGCGCATTCGTCACGAAGAGCGGGATCAGCTTCTCTGGATACTGCCGCGCACCGTACGTGTTGGCGCCGCGCGTCACGGACGCGTTGACGCGGTACGTCCGCACGTAGGCGGGGACGAGTAAGTCTCCCGCCGCCTTGCTCGCCGCGTAGGGGCTCGACGGGCGAAGCGGGTCGTCCTCGCCCGAGCGCCTGCCGACTTCGAGATCGCCGTACACCTCGTCGGTCGAGACGTGGACGAGCCGCGCGCGCGACTCCCTTGCCCACTCGAGCAGCGTCTGCGTGCCCACCACGTTCGTCTGCACGAACTCTCGCGAGCCCAGAATCGACCGGTCGACGTGCGTCTCGGCGGCGAAGTTCACCGCGGCCTCGCAGCCTGCGCCGGCTGCGCTGACAGCGTCGGGGTCGGCTATGTCCCCAACGACCAGCCGGATGTCGACTCCGTCGAGATTGAGCGGCGTGCCGGCGTAGGTCAGCTTGTCCAGCACGACGACCTCGTGCCCTGCTGCTGCGAGACGGCGGACGAAATGCGAGCCGATGAATCCGGCGCCGCCCGTGACGAGGACCCGCATGCCGCTACAGGGTAGTCACGTACGGATCCTGACGCAGCGGTCGAGACGAAGCGGGCACCATGCTTCGGTGAAAGGACGCTGGCTGCTGCTGGTAACCGCGACGGTCGCAGCGATCCTCGCGTGCGCCGAGGCTGCGTACGCGGACGGTGACCCGGCAAGCGACGTGCTGCTCTCGCAGCGGGTCTTCATCGTCGTCCCGTCGACGACGGCTCCGCCTTATCTGCGCGAGCTGAACGCGCTCACAGCCGAGGCCGCACGACGCCACATCCCGATCCGGATCGCGGTGATCGAGCAGAGCAGCGACCTCGGAGCGGTACCGATGCTCTTCGGACGTGCCCAGCAGTACGCAACGTTCCTGGCGAGGGAGATCATGCTGATCTACCGAGGAACGGTTCTCGTCGTGATGGCGGGAAAGCCCGGCGGAATCGGCCTGTACGGGCCTGCGGCGACCCCACAGGCGCGCGCGGCCGCCGCGAAGCTGGCGGTACCGGCAGCAGGAACTCCGGACGAACTTGCTCGAATCGCCTCGACGGCGACGCGGGAAGTCGCTGCGGCGAACGGTGTGCAGCTAACGACGCCGCAAGCCCCAACCGACACGGCGAGCAGTAGCGGAACGAGCTGGGTGGTCTATGGGGGTGCCGGACTCGCGGCCATCGCGATCGGGGGAGCCGTCCTGCTCGTGCTGCGCAGGCGCCGCTAGCCGGCGATCCTGGCGAGACACTCCCGAAGGCCGTCCCGCCAGTGTGGAAGGCGTGGCGCGTTCGCCCGTTCGCTCCGCAGCACCGAGTAGGTCGGCCGCGGCGCGGGGCGGCCGAGCGCGTCGCTCGTGATCCGGCGGACGCGGCAGGCGATCCCCGTTTCCTCGAAGATCGCCTGGGCGAAGTCCGCCCACGTGCAGTCGCCTTCCGCCGCGAGATGCCACACGCCACGCGGCAGGTCGGCATCGACGAGCTCCCTCGTCGCGACGGCGAGATGGGTAGCCCAGGTCGGGCAGCCGCGCTGGTCGTCCACGACCGCCACCTCATCGCGCTCGCTGCCGAGTCGGACCATCGTCCGCACGAAGTTCGTCCCGTTCTCGGCAAAGAGCCAGGCGCTGCGCACGACCCACGCGTCCTCACCCGCCGCCCCTTCGGCATGGAGCTTCGTCCTCCCATAGGCCGAAAGCGGGTTGGCTCCGTCCGACTCGACGTACGGCTCCCGCTTGCGGCCGTCGAACACGTAGTCCGTCGAGAAGGCGACGAGCGCCGCCCCGGCCGAGCGTGCGAGCTCGGCGACGTGCATCGTCCCGCCGACGTTGACGGCAGCTGCAGCCTGAGGGTCGGCCTCGGCTCCGTCGACATCGGTCCACGCGGCAGCGTGGAGCACGAGCGCCGGCGGCGGCGGCGGCAGCGCGGGCGGCAACTGAGTGACGTCCCACACGTCGCGGCCGAGCGCGAGCACGTCTTCGTCGGCGAACGCCTCCTGGAGCGCGCGGCCGAGCTGGCCGTGCGCCCCCGTCACGAGCAGGCGGCGGCGTCCCGTGGCGAGAGGATCGGTGTCTGCGTGCTCCATAGGTGCCGGACTCGCGCGTCCGCCCAGCAGACCCCGTACTCGTCCGGGTCGGCCGGGTCGTACTCAGCGGTCACGTGGTAGCAGAAGAGAAGATCTGTCAACGCCTCGAACCCGTGCGCGTAGTGACCCGGAACGTAGATCGCGATCGGGTTCTCGTCGCCGACGTCCTCCGAGTACGATGTCCCCGTCTCGCGGTCGAGCACGACCACCCGCGCGGTTCCGTGCACGCAGACGAAGAGGTCGTCCTGGCCGCGGAGGTGGTAGTGGAGCCCGCGGATCACCCCCTTACGCGAGAACGAGACGTTCGTCTGGACGGTCGGCCTCGGCAGCAGGCTCTCGCGCCGTAGCTCGGAGAACCACCCGCGCTCGTCGGCATGGCGCTGGAGCGGGATCCGCAGGAGACCGTCGAGCACGGGCGCCGTCAGCGGTTGACGCCCGTCTGCTCGATGCGCTTGCCGATCTCGGCGAGGTGCTGCCAGTGCTTGCCGGCATCCTCCCACCAGCCGTCGACCTCCCGCACCGTAAGCCGGCCCTCGCGGGCGTAGTGCCGGTTGACGTCGGTGATCTCGAGCTCGCCGCGGCTCGAGGGCTGGAGCGCGTCGATCGCGTCGTACACGTCCGGCGGAAAGCAGTAGAGACCGACCACCGCGTGGTCGGAGGGAGGCTCCTCGAAGCGCGTGTCGACGACGCCTGCCTTCTCGACGATGTCGACGACCCGACCCTCGTCGCCGTAGACCACGACACCGAAGTTCTCGGGGTCCGGCACGGCCTTGACGAAGATCTGGGCCATCTCGGGTTGCTGACCCCACTGCCGGAGCGCATCGCTCTGCGCACGCTCGAAGATGTTGTCCCCGAGCACCACGACGAGGCCGTCGCCGCCGGCGAACTCGCGGGCCATCCCGACCACCTGCGCGATCCCCCCAGCCTCGGTCTGCACCTTGTAGGTGAGATCGAGCTCGAAGAGCGGCCCGCCGTCTCCACGAGCGATGAGCCGCCCGTCTCCGAGCAGGTCGATCATCTGCCCAGCGTGATGCTTGCCTGTGACGACGAGCACCTCACGAATGCCTGCCAGCTGGAGAAGCTGGAGCGGGTAATAGACCATCGGCCAGCTGCCAACCGGAAGCAGGTGCTTGTTCGTGGCGCGGGTCAGCTCGCCGAGCCTCGTCGCCTCGCCTCCGGCACAGATGAGCCCTTTCATGCGTGCCCGTTCATGCCGGCCCGATCGTACTCGGCGACGCAGCGGCAGAAACCGCGGGGAGCGCGATCGGGGTGCGTGCTAGCGCCCAGAACGACGCCTCTACGGCTGGGCCGATCCCGAACGCGAACGCAAGCGTCCCGATCCCGACCTTCCCGCCGAGCGCGAAACCGGCCGCCGTCGCGCAGATCTCGAGCACCGCCCGAACCACTCCGATCCGAACACCGCTCCGCTTCGCGAGAACGAGCATGAGCGAATCTCGTGGGCCCGCGCCGAGCGCTGCGCCGAGGTAGAGCCCGGACGCAGCCCCGATGATCAGGATCCCGGCGACGAGCTCGCAGACGCGCACGCCGAGTGGCTCCGTCGTGAGCCGATGGATCCCATCGATCGCGAGAAGCCCGTCGATGAACAAGCCGATGAGGACGGCGTTCGCGACCGTTCCAGGCCCGATGCGAGCGCCGAGCCGCCAGGCGACGACGAGGACGACCAGCGCGACCGCGATGTTCGCGTCGCCGAAGCTCAGCGGGGTGTGCTTCGCGATGCCCTGGCTGAGCACGTCCCACGGGGAGAGGCCGAGCCGCGACACGAGCAGCAGGACGATCCCGAGCGAGAAGAGGAACAGGCCGACGAGAAGCGCGGCCCACCGGGCGACGATGCCGCCGCGCACGACCGGCGGCGCGAGCATCAGCGGCTGGCGCGGCGCTCTGCCTTGCGCCGCTTGATCTCGGGCACCGCACGGACGGCCGCGTACCAAATGTACGCGAGCAGGCCGAGGGCGATGCCGATCACCGCTCCTATGCGCTTCAGCGCGCGCACCGGCCCAATCGTACGTAGTGACCACCCAAACTCGCGGGGGCGGCATACTTCAAGCTGGAAGCACACGAAGAAAGGACGGCCACATATGGCCAAGAAGAGGAACGAGCGGGTCTCCGACACCATCGACACCATGCGGCCGTACATCGAGCGGGCGTTGACGGACGAGGAGTTCCGCAAGAACGTGCGCGAGGCGGTCGACGCAGCGCGGGGGATCTACGGCGACATGTCGAAGTCGAAGAGCCTGACGCAGTCCGCGTCGAAGCTCGCGTCCGACAAAGACGTGCAGCGCAACCTCCAGCGGGCGCTCGCCGAGCTGACCGACGCCGCCGACCGCGTCCAGGGCAAGAAGGGGCGCAAGAAGCACAGCAAGCGGAACAAGCGGCTGATCCTGATCGGCGTGATCGTCGGAGCGCTGTACAACCCGTGGACCGGGCAGCAGACGCGCAGCTGGCTTCTCGACAAAATCGCGGGCGAGGACGAGCTCGCGCCGCTCAACGTCGACGCGCCGGCGCCGGCTGCGGAGACGAACGGCAACGAGCCGGTCGCCGCCGGCAAGGCGGAGGGCTAGAACCGAGACGGATCGCGGGCTCGCCGGATTCGCTCAGTGGGTGGTGGGCGATCCGGCGACCGCCCGCTCCAGCGCTCCAGGCACGAGCCCACTCGAGCTGGAGACGTCCGTCGCCTGCAGGAGGATCGCCCCGGGTGCGGGCGCGACCGCGCGCGGCAAGCCGTTCGCATCCGTAATGTAGGTCCGGCCGTCCGCGAACGGGACGTCCTGCAATCGTCGCCATGCGACAAGGAACGGGTACGGCGCGACGACACCGTCGTAGCCGAGGGATAGGAGCGACACCGGATGGATCTCGAAGTGGAGGTGCGGCAGGCTGAACTCCGCGTCGCCGGTCTTCCCGAGAAACCCGATCACGTCGCCTGCGTGGACGTGTCGTCCCTCAGTCGCGAGCGGCGAGTAGGCTGAGAGGTGCGCGTAGTAGAACTCGTTGCCCTTCTCGTCGCGGAGCCATAGGCGCCAGCCGCCGATCGTGTTCCAGCCGACGGTGTGGATCGTCCCGTCCGCGACCGCGAGGAGCGGCGTGCCGAGCGGGGCGAAGATGTCCTCTCCGTGGTGCCAGCCGCCATGCACGTCGGCCCGCGGAGCGCCGAACGTGTCGCCGAACGTGGCAGGGCCGTAGACCGGGAAGACATACCCGCCGCTCGTCAGCGCCGCCTTCACGTCGGCAGGAACGGGACGAACGAGGCTGGACGGAACCCCAGGGATCGATGTCCCAGGTTCGGACGGAACATGCCGGCCGCCGTGCTCCAGAGGTTGGGTCGTCGCCGTCGTGGTCGTCGTGGTCGTCGGCGCGGACGGCGGGGTGTTTGCCGCCGAACTTGCCACAGCGTTCGCCTTCGCGACGCCGACGTCGATCTCGCTGCCGACCGGAAGCCCGCCGTGATCGGCCAGGAGCTCGACTCGAAGGCCGACGATCTCCGCGTCACCGGTCTTGGGTGCCTTCTTGGCAGTCGCGGTGGTCGTCGTCGAGACGAGGAGATCGAGCGTCCCCCAGTCGGCGAGCGGCGTCTGGAGGTTGCCCGTCGCCGTCACCGCCTGGCCGAGGACGACGAGGTTGTCGACATGCGATACCGAGGTGTCGGCGGACGCCGTGACGTCACCTGCCGCCGCGGTCGCTCGGACCGTAACGGTGTCGGCGGTGATCTCTCCGCCGAACAGGGAGACCGCGAGCGACGTCGCAGTCGCCTGAGCGCTGGACGACGGCCCGGGTTGGGCCGCAACCGTCCCAGCGGCAGAGCCGACCTTGACGATCGAGCCGTCGTCCGGGTAGGCGAAGCCGGCAACGTCGGTCGAGGCGCCGGGAGGTCCGACCACTTCTCCCCCCGTCACGTCAGGCGACCCGGGTACTGCGATCCGAACCGCAATCGCGGTGGCGCCGGTCTGCGGTTTCGCCGGTGCCGCGCCCGCGAGGCTGCCGACCGCTGCCGCGAGGACGGCGGTGGCGAGCAGGAGTAGCCCCCGAGCGACCTTCGCGTGCGCCGTCACCGCGTTTCAGAGTAGCGAGCCCGCTCACGGAAAGCTCGGTGGCCGAGTTGCGCTGCGACGAGGAGCATCACCACACCGAAGAGCCTTCGCAACACGTGCTCTGGGAGGGACGTCGCTATGGTCACGCCGGCCTCGACTCCTGCGATCGACGCGACTCCCAGGACGAGTGCCGGTTTGACCCGCAGGTTGCCGTATCGGGTCTGGCGCCAGATCCCCGCAGTCGCGGTCGGGACGACGGCGAGCAGGGAGGTGGCCGCAGCTTCGACCTGGCCGAGTCCGAGCGCGACGAGCGTCGGCACGAAAAGGATGCCGCCGCCGACGCCGAACATGCCCGAGAGCACTCCTCCGACGGCTCCGAGCGCCAAACCGAGGGCGATCGTCGTCGCGCTCATCCCGCGAGCATCCAGATCCCGACGCCCGTGAGGAGGCCGGCGAATCCGAGTGTGAGGGCTGCGCCCGAGACGCGCTGCTGCAACGCGGTGCCGGCGAGCGCGCCGCCGACAGCCGGGAGTCCGATCAAGGCCGCATAGCCGACCCTGACGTCGCCATGGACGGCATAGAGAGCCACCCCGGCGAGCGCCGTGATCGCGACCGCCCCGAGCGACGTCGCCGCCGCCTCGCGGGGCTCGAAGGCACAGAGGAGGATCAGCAGGGGGACGATCGCGATACCGCCGCCGACGCCGAGGAGCGCGCTCAGCAGCCCGGCAAGCAACCCGATCCCGACGAGCCGGACTGGCTGCGAGGACAGCACGGCCGCATCGTAGGGACGGGAGTCCCCGGAGCGTGCCTACACGGCTTCTGGAGCCGGCTCGTCGACCACAGCGGCCTGCGGCACGACATCCGTGCGTCGGACGAGCAGGACCGAGACGAGAACGCCGACGGCGCTCACTCCGACCCCGGCCCAGAACGCATTCTGGAAGCCGGTCGTGAGCTCCTGCGCAGTCGGGGGTCGATGCGACGGCAACCCGGACACGGCGATCGTCGAGAGCACCGCGATGCCGAGAGCGCCGCCTATCTGCTGCGACGTGTTGATCAGGCCCGACGCCAACCCGGCCTCGTGCGGCTTCGTCCCTGCGACGGCCGCGATGGTAATCGGGATGAACGAGAACGGAATCCCCAGTCCGATGATGAGGAAGCCGGGGAGAAGATCCTTGACGTACGAGCCTCCGACCGAGACGCGCGTGAAGAGAAGCAGGCCGATCGTCATCATCGACATCCCGAAGACGAGGGCCGGCTTCACGCCGACGCGGTTCACGACCTGGGCGGCGACGTTCGCCCAGATGATGGCCGTGCCCGCGACTGCGAGGTAGCCGACGCCCGTTTTGAGCGGCGAGTAGCCGAGCACCTCTTGCATGTAGAGCGTCAGCATCAGGAACATCGCGAACAGCGCGGTCCCGAGGATGAACCCGACGATGTTCGCGGCAGACAGCGTCCGCAGGCGGAAGATCGCCAACGGCATCAGCGGCTCCGCCAGCCTCGACTCCCAGACGAGGAACGACGCGAGGAGCGCGCCCGAGACGACGAACACCCCGACTGTCCGAGTCGAGCCCCAGCCCCAGTCGTGCCCCTTCGTGATCGCGAGCACGAGAAGAACGAGTCCGGAGGTGACGAGGATCGCGCCGAGTGCGTCGAACGTCTTCACCCTGAGGTCGCGGCTCTCCGTCAGGAGCATCGGAGTGAGGACGAGTGCGGCGACGCCGACCGGGACGTTGACGAAGAAGATCCAGCTCCACGAGAGCAGATCTGTGAGGATCCCGCCGAGCAGGACCCCCGCTGCAGCGCCGACGCCACCGACCGCACCCCAGGCCCCGAGGGCGATGTTCCTCTCCTTGCCCTCCGCGAACGTCACGGTGAGGATCGAGAGCGCGGAGGGTGTGATCAGCGCCGCTCCGAGCCCCTGGAAGGCCCGTGACGCGATGAGCGACGTCTCGCTCCACGCGAGCCCGCAAAGCAGCGAGCCGAGGGTGAAGATGATCAAGCCGACGAAGAAGACGCGCCGTCGGCCCAGCAGGTCGGCCATGCGGCCGCCGAGCAGGAGGAAACCCCCGAACACGAGCGCGTAGGCACTGATCACCCATTGCAGGCTCTCCTGGGTGAAGTGGAGATCCTTCTGAATCGACGGCAGCGCCACGTTCACGATGGCGATGTCGAGCACGACGAGGAACTGCGTCGTGCAGAGCAGCCCCAGCGCGTACCACTTCCGCCTGCTCGAAGTGATCATCCGTTCTCCCTTCGCCCGTGAGCTCGTCTCGCGCCACGCTACCGCACGACGACACGTCTGGGTCGCCGCCCGGCACACGCACCCGAGCTAGCCTCCGGTGAGCGTGATCGTTCCCCGCTCCGGTTCGGCAGCGTTCCTCACGATCCTCGCGGCCGCCCTGATCGTGCTCGTGACGGTGCCGCCCGCGGCACATCCGGCCTCGTCTGCACGCGTCTACCGGCTGCGGCCCGACCCCCGGATGTGCCCTGCTCCGCTGTGCGGCGGCTACTTCGCGAGCGAGGTGAACCGCGCGCAGACGACATGCGCCGGTGGAATCTCCAGTCCCGTCTGCCACGTCCTGACGGTGGACACGGCCGCGGTCCTCTCAACGGCGCAGTGGGCACAGCTGCAGCGCCAGCTCTCGACCGATCAGGTGCTCGTCGCCGGCACGCTCACGACGACAGAACCGAGCAACGGGCTCCCCGCCGAGGACAGCCTGATCGCAAGCGCCGTGTGGCGCTCGACGAGTGCTCGTCCGTCGGCCAAGGCCGTCTGGCTCGTCGCGGACACCGGCGTGCGCTGCGTCACGAACCCCTGCTTCTCGCTGCGGGCGACGCTCGTCAACGGGACGCCGACCGCCAGGCTCTCCTCGCTTCGCGGGTCGCGCGCGGCAATCCCGGGCCGCGGTCTGCTCGCCGCGGGGACGATCGTCCGGGTTCCGCACGCCGGACCGGCGGGAGCCGGGCGCGAGCTCGTCGCCTCCCGAGTGTGGCTGCCGGTGATCCCAGCAGGCTAGAGCGAGGCAGCTTCCCGCCGAAGCACGTCCCAGGCGAGCCCCACGTCGTCCTCCGTCGTTCGCGCGTTGCCGACGGCGAGGCGGAGAACCGTGCGACCGTCGAGCTTCGTGTGAGAGATGAAGATCTCGCCGCTTGCGTTCACGCGACGCAAGAGCTCGTCGTTCCGCTCGTCGTCGCCTTCGAGCCGGAAGCAGACGAGCGAGAACGGCCGCGGGGCGCACAACTCCCAGCCGGGCTCTGCGCCGACCCACTCCTCGAAGAGCGCCGCGAGACGGATGTGCTCTCGCACGAGTTCCTGCAGGCCCTTGCGCCCGTAGCAGCGAAGGACGGCCCACAGCTTGAGAGCGCGGAAGCCGCGGCCGAGCACCTGCGAGTACTCGCTCAGGCTGGCCACCTCCTCGCTGACCCGAAGATACTCCGGCACGAGGCTGAAAGCGTTGCGGACATCGTCGGGGCGCTGCGTCCAGAAGACCGAGCAGCCCTGCGGCACGAAGAGCCACTTGTGAGGGTTGACGACAATCGAGTCGGCTTGCTCCCAGCCCGTGAAGAGCGGCTGCAGCTCCGGGCACACGGCGGCGGAACCGGCGTACGCGGCGTCGACGTGGAGCCAGACGCCATCCGGCTCGCAAGCGTCGGCGATCGCGGCGATCGGGTCGACGGAGGTCGAGCTCGTCGTGCCAGCCGTCGCGACGACCGCGCATGCACCGGAGAGGTCGAGCAGCTCCGGTCGAAGGCGGTACGCCTCGTCGGCCGGGATCTTCCGCAGTTCGAGCTCGAGGAGCCGCGCAGCCTTGTCGACCGACGAGTGCGCGTGCTCCGAGCAGACGACGACGCGCCGGTCGGGGTGTGCCGCACGGGCCGCCGCCAGCGCGGTCAGCGTGCTCATCGAAGCCGCCTCCTCGATCTGCCCGTGCAGCGGTTCCGGCAGGCCGACGAGCTGACGAAGCCAATCCAGCGTCACCTCCTCGAGCTCCTGCAGCACCGGCGACGCGCGCCAGAGGATCCCGATCTGGTTGAGGCCGGCGATCAGGAGTTCGGCCAGAATGCCGGGCTCCGACGCCGTCGTCGCGAAGTAGGCGAAGTAGCGCGGGCTCTGCCAGTGCGTTACCCCGGGCATGAGAACCGCGTCGAGATCCTCCAGCACGGCAGAGAACGGCTCGGCCTCCTCGGGCGGCGACGCGGGCAGCGCCGCGCGGATGTCGCCGGGCGCAACCTGCGCGAGCACCGGGTACTCGCGCACCCGTTCGAGATAGGACGCAACCCAGTCGAGCGTCGCCGCCCCGTCGTCCCGAAAGGTCATCGCGTCGCCTTGAGGACAGTCGTGAGCGGCTGTGCGTTCAGGATCTGCTTCTTCGTCAGCCAGGCGCGGCGCGCCTGGGCGACGCCGAGGTCGACATAGCCGAGCGCCGTCGTCGAATGGGCGTCGCTGTCCACGCAGATCCGGACACCGGCCTCCCCGGCGAGGCGTGCATGCGTGTCGCGCAAGTCGAGCCGGTCGGGCTGGGAGTTGATCTCGAGCGCTGTTCCGGTCTCGGCGGCGCGCTCGACGACCTTCTCGACGTCGACGTGTGCTCCTTCCCGCCGTGAGAGCCTGCGGCCGGTCAGGTGTCCGATGCAGTCGACGTGCGGGTTGTCGATCGACGCGAGGATGCGCTCGGTCGGGTGCCGGTCGAACGACGTGTGGAGCGAGGCGACGACCCAGTCCAGCCCGGCCAGCGTCTCGTCCGAGACGTCGAGGTTGCCGTCGGCCTTGATGTTGACCTCGATCCCGCGCAGTAAGCGGAAGGGCGCGAGCCGCTCGTTCAAGCCTTCGATCTCGGCGGCCTGCAGCTCCAGCCGTCCGTCGCGCAGGTAGTGGGAGTGGTCGGTGACGGCGAGGTAGGCGTATCCACGGTCGCGTGCTGCGAGCGCCATCTCCTCGAGCGAGCTCTTCCCGTCGGAGGACCACGTCGAGTGGCTGTGCAGGTCGCCGCGAAGGTCCGAGAGTTCAACGAGCGTCGGCAGGCTGCCGTCGCGGGCCGCTTCGAGCTCACCCGAGTTCTCGCGTAGCTCGGGCGGAATGTACGCATAGCCGAGGTGCGCGTAGACCTCCTCCTCCGTCTGCGCAGTGAAGACCGCCCCCGTCTCGACGGTCGTGATCCCGTACTCGGACACAGAGAGGCCCTGACGAACGGCAGCCTCGCGAAGTGCGATGTTGTGATCCTTCGAGCCCGTGAAGTGCTGAAGAAGGTTTCCGTAGCTCTCCGGTGGCACGACGCGGAGGTCGAAACGAAGGCCGTTGCCCGAGACGACGGTCGCCTTCGTGTCGCCGTGGGCCACGACTTCAGCGACGAACGGGAGCTGGACGAAAGCCGCTGTGAGCGCAGCGGGGTCGGTCGCCGTTGCGATCAGGTCGAGATCGCGAAAGGTTTCGCGTCGTCTCCGAACGCTTCCCGCCTCGGAGACGCGAATCGCAGCCGGATGCTCACGCAAGGTGGCCGCCGCCTCGAGCACCGCCGGGAGGCCAACGCCGAGCGGGGTCCGTCGCGGCGCATCGTCGCCGACACCCTTTCTCAGCGCCTCGAGGATCTTCTCCTCCGAACGCTCACCGAGCCCCGGTAGTCCGCGCAACTGCTCGGCCTCGGCCGCCTCCCGCAGCCCTCCGAGCGTCGAGATGCCGAGCTCTCGCCAGATGCGCGCGGCAGTCTTCGGCCCGAGCCCCGGCAGACGAAGGAAGGTGACCAGCTCCTCGGGCACCTCCGCGCGCCGTTTCGCAACCGCCGACATCTCGCCCTGCTCAACGACCTCGACGAGCTTCTCCTCGATCGTCCGACCGATTCCGGGGAGCTCCTTCGCAGTGCCCGCGAGCGCCATCTCCGCCACCGAGCCCGGCGTCTCGCGAATCCGGGTCGCCGCACGACGGTAGGCGATGACCCGGAACCCCTGCTCGCCGAGGAGCTCCGAAAGGTCGGCCAGGAGGTCGAGCTGGTCGGCGAGCTCTGCGTTTCTCGGCAACGTCGTCGCCACGCCTCGATCATACGGAGGGGCAACGTTCGGTCGCCGCCCGCCGACCCGAGCGGGCACTATCAGGCGGTGCCCGAGCAGCTTCGCGCGGTCGTCTGCATCCCGACCTACAACGAACGGGAGAACCTGGAGCCGCTGCTGCGTGCGGTCGGGGAGGTGATCGACGTCCCCCGCGACCGCGTGCTCGTGATCGACGACAACTCGCCCGACGGGACGGGAGAGATGGCAGACCGACTCGCGCACGAGCTGCCGTGGCTCGAAGTCCTGCACCGCCCCGCGAAGGACGGCATCGGCGCCGCATACGTCGCTGGCTTCCACCGAGCGCTCGCGACGGACGCACGACTCGTGCTCGAGATGGACTGCGACTTCTCGCACGACCCGAAGGACGTCCCTCGGCTGATCGCCGCATGCGAATCCGGCGCCGACGTGGCGCTCGGCTCCCGTTGGGTCGAGGGCGGCGGCACCGTCAACTGGGGACTCGGGCGCCGGATCATCTCTCGCGGCGGATCGCTCTACGCCAGGGTGATCCTCGGCGTCCGTGTGCGCGACCTGACCGGCGGCTTCAAGTGCTTCAAGCGGGAGGTGCTCGAGGCCATCGACGTCGACGCGATCACGACGCGGGGCTACGGCTTCCAGATCGAGGGGACGTACCGGGCGATCCGCGGCGGATTTCGGGTCGAGGAGCTGCCGATCACGTTCGTCGACCGGCGCGTCGGCGAGTCGAAGATGAGCCGGGCGATCGTCCTCGAGGCGATGAGGCAGGTCCCGATGCTCCGTCTTCGCGGCCTGCGCGGCGAGCTGTAGCGTGGCTCCGGTGGACGTCACCGACTCGACCTTCGCCGACGAGGTGCTCCGCGCGGACGGACCGGTCGCCGTCGACTTCTGGGCGCCGTGGTGCAGACCGTGCCGGACGGTGGGGCGAATCCTCGAGGAGCTGGAGGCGGAACAGGGCGGCCGTCTGCGCCTCGTGAAGCTGAACCTCGACGAGAACATCGCCGTCGGCGCCCGCTACGACGTGCTCTCGCTGCCGACCGTGATCCTCTTCGTCGGCGGCGAGCCGAGGGCGACGGTAGTGGGCGCCCGTCCGAAAGGGCACTTCGAGCGGGTGTTCACGCCGTTTCTCTCGGAGGCTGAGACCTGAGCGTCGCACAGCGCCCCGCCTGGACCGACGTCCTCACCGGCGAGGAGGTCGCGTACAGCGGATCGGAGCCCGGCGCCTCCGCCGAGCCCGCGCAGCTCCCGGACGAGCTCGACCCACTCGTCGTCTCAGCCCTCGTCGGCAACGGCATCACGGAGCTGTTCTCCCACCAGCGCGACGCCTGGGATGCCGTACGCCGCGGCGAGCACGTGATCGTCACGACCGGCACGGCGTCGGGGAAGTCGCTCGCCTTCAACCTGCCGGTGCTGGACGCGATCGCCGCCGAGCCGAAGACGCGTGCGCTCTACGTCTATCCGACGAAGGCCCTCGCGCAGGATCAGGCCCGTGCGCTCGCGTCGTTTCGACTGAATCGGCTTCGTCCTGCCATCTACGACGGGGACACCGAGTCCGAGCGGCGCTGGCAGATCCGCAAGTGGGCCAACGTGATCCTCACGAACCCCGACATGCTCCATGTCGGCGTGCTCCCGCACCACGATCGCTGGGGCGATGTGCTGGCCAACCTCCGCTACGTCGTGATCGACGAGGCGCACGTGTACCGCGGCGTCTTCGGCTCCCACGTTGCGAACGTGCTGCGGCGGCTCCGCCGGCTCGCGAGCATCTACGGCAGCGAACCGCAGTTCCTGCTGACGTCGGCGACGATCGCGAATCCCGCCGAGCTGGCGCGTGGACTGACCGGCCTGCCTTCGACCGTGGTCGATCGCGACGGTGCTCCCCGGGCGGAGCGCGAGATCGTGATCTGGAACCCACCGCTCGTCGACGAGGAGCTCGGCCAGCGCGCGAGCGCCCTCGGCGAGGCGTCGCTGCTGATGTCGCAGCTCGTGTCGAAGGGACTTCGCACGATCTGCTTTGCGAAAAGCCGCAAGGCGGCCGAGCTGATCCACCGCTTCACCGCCGAGCGCGTCGACTCCGCAACCGCCGCTCGACTCGCTCCCTACCGCGCCGGGTACACACCCGCTCAACGACGCGAGGTCGAACGGCGCCTCGTCGAGGGGGAGCTGCTCGGAGTCTCCGCCACGGACGCGCTCGAACTGGGGATCGACATCGGCTCGCTCGACTGCGCGATCTCGGTCGGCTTCCCGGGCACGATCGCCTCGCTGCGCCAACAGTGGGGCCGAGCGGGCCGTCGGAGCCACGGCCTGGCCGTGCTGATCGCGAGCGAGGACGCCCTCGACCAGTTCTTCGCACGGGAACCCGACGCGCTGCTCTCGCGAAAGACGGAGGCGGCGATCCTCGACCACGGGAGCCCGCGCATACTCGACCCGCACGTCTACGCAGCCGCCTACGAGGCCCCGCTGTCCGAGGACGACGCTGCCTTCCTGGGACGCGAGGCGCTCGCGCGGGCTGTCGAGTTGCCGGAGTTGGTGCACACCCAGGCTGGCTATGCGTGGAAAGGACGCGACTACCCGGCGGCACGCATCTCGCTGCGTTCCGGCGACCAGGAGGCGTTCACCCTCGTCGACACGTCGAGCGGCACAGTGCTGGGCCTCGTCGAGAGAGAGCGCGCCTATGCCACGGTGCACGAGGGCGCCGTGTACCTCCACCTCGGCGAGCAGTACGTCGTCACGAGCCTCGACCACGAGTCCCGAGTCGCGCTGGTTCGGCGCGAGGCCGTCGACTGGTACACGCAAGTGCGCAAGGAGACGGAGACGGCAGTCGAAGCCGCTCTCCGGGTGGAACAGCGCTCCGGCGTCGAGCTCCACTTCGGTCGCGTCTCGGTGACCGAGCAGGTCGTTGCGTACCAGCGCAAGGCGATCTCGGACGGGTCGACGATCGAGACCGTGCCGCTCTCCCTGCCGGCGACGACCTTCGAGACCGAGGCGATCTGGTTCTGCCCGAACGCCGGCCTCCTCTCCGGGTACGAGCAGATGCCTCAGCTGATCGGTGCACTTCACGCAGCCGAGCACTCGCTCATCGCTCTGCTGCCGCTCTGGGCGATGTGCGACCGCTGGGACCTCGGCGGCCTCTCCACGAACATCCATTTCCAGACGGGCCTGCCGACGATCTTCGTCTACGACGGTCACGCAGGAGGCGTCGGACTCACCGAGCGCGGCTTCGAACGCTTCGACGGGTGGGTTGCCGACACGGCACGCTTGCTGGCGGGATGTCCGTGTCGGAGCGGTTGCCCGTCGTGCGTGCAGAGTCCGAAGTGTGGGAATCTGAACGAGCACCTCGACAAGTCGGGCGCGCGCGCTCTGCTCGAACGGATGGCAGCGCGAGCATGAGCGAACGGAAGGTGTCGATTTCCGCCATCGCCGTTCGTCGTAGTGCTGCAATCAGTCCAAAGGAGGTCACGTGCAGTATCTGGCACTGATCCACAGCGACGAGGTCGCCTGGGACGCGCTCGACGGCGGCGTCCGGGACGGCGTGATCGCCGACTACATGACGTTCGCGACCAAGGCCAGGGCGGCCGGCGTCATGCTCGACGGCGAGAGGCTCGCACCGTCCCGCGACGCGACCACGGTTCGCGTCCGCGAGCAGCAGACCCTCGTCGTCGACGGTCCATACGCCGAGGTCAAGGAGGCGCTCGGCGGCTACTTCGTCTTCGAGTGCGACACGGTCGAGGAGGCATGCGAGTGGGCCGCGGGCATCCCCGCCGCCGACTACGGCGCGGTCGAGGTCAGGCCCATCCACCGCGATCCCGAGGAGACCCACCTGTGAGATACGCACTGCTCATCTACACGGACCAGAGCTCTTGGGAGTCGTCGACCGAGGAGGAGAAGGCCGCCGGTCGCGCCGAGAGCTTGCCTCAGTGGTACACGCTCTTCGACGAGCTGCGGAAGGCCGACCCGAGCGCGGGCGGCATGGAGCTCGAACCGGCGAGTGAAGCAAAGGTCGTGCGCGTCCGCGACGGACAGTCGATCGTCACCGACGGACCGTATGCCGAGACGAAGGAGCTGATCGGCGGCGCGTTCGTCCTCGAGCTCCCAGATCTCGACGAGGCGATCCGGCTCGCCGCGCTCGTTCCGGCAGCGCACTACGGCTCGATGGAGATCCGGCCGATCGTCGAGGTGCCGGTTCCGGAGGCGGCTGCATAGACGCAGTCGCCCGCGCCTTCCGGGAGGAATGGGGCCGTGCCGTCTCGATCCTCATCCGCGTCCTTGGCGACTTCGACCTCGCCGAGGACGCGGTGCAGGAGGCCTTTGCGACTGCAGTCACGAGCTGGGAGCGGGACGGTGTCCCCGGCAACCCGGGTGCCTGGATCGTCACGACCGCACGAAACCGGGCAATCGACCGGATCCGCCGCGAGCGCGCGTTT
>Ga0187777_10000879_pt1 | contig 19797 bp, 18 predicted proteins | sample 1015_Q2_SP5_10_M_FD_132416 | JGI IMG/M metagenome (GOLD analysis project Ga0187777, IMG submission 132416) | Tropical peat soil microbial communities from peatlands in Department of Meta, Colombia - 1015_Q2_SP5_10_MG | ecosystem: Environmental > Terrestrial > Soil > Wetlands > Peat | place... | reverse complement strand
CGAGTGTGCGGCGAGCCGTGTGACGGTGCGTCGCGTGCGCGCCGACGAAGGTCGCGCGCTCCGGGACGTCTGGCTGCGCTGGAGGAGTCACCCGGCGCCTTTGCGTCTGCCTACGACACAGAGGCGAACAGGACGGACCGTGAATGGACCGAGCGGGCGCAACTGGGCGCGGTCGGCTTCGATCGTGTCACCTTCTTCGCGGTCGTGCACGACGGAATCGTCGGCCTCATCGGTGGTTTCCGACCCGACACCGGTGGTTCGACCGTGGAACTGGTATCGATGTGGACCGCGCCTGCCGCGCGGCGCATGGGGGTTGCTCGCGCGCTCGTCGCCGCCGTGGTCGGGTGGGCCAAGGACGCGTCCGCGACGACGGTGCATCTGTGGGTGACGCGCGGTAACGAGCCGGCGCTTCACCTCTACGAGTCGATGGGCTTCCGTCAGACCGGCGACTCCGAGCCGCTCCCGTCTGATCCGACCAAGGATCAACTGGCGATGACGCTGGACCTCTGACGCGCGGCATCGCATGGTTCGCGCGGTGCGACGAGCGCGAGCCGAACGCGCTGGACCGGAGCCGGTAGATGCCGAGCTGGGCGGCCGTCGTTCCGTACTCGTGTTGGCGCCGGCGTAAGGGTGCAGCGCGACGCTCCTATGTGTTGTCGAGGTCCACGCGGGGGAACTGGCCGACCACTGATGGGCCACTTGCGGAGGGCGCTCCTATGAGGTCTCACTGACTCTTGTTCTGGACCGTCAACCGCCGAAGGGTCATGACGCGGCAGGCCCAGCCGCCACATGTCCGTTGGCCCGTCGTTTCGGGAGCGAGGCGAGCGCGAACGCCGCGGTCATTGCTGCCAACGCGCCCGGCACCACGGTCCACCAGAAGGCGCTCTCCAGCGGGAACTTCTTTGCTTCCGGGATGACCTGTAGACCCGCTTCACGGATCTCCACGCGGTGCTCGTAACGCCGGTACACAGCAGCACGTTGCGCGCGCAGGCGAGCCACTGCAGGGAAATTCGTGCTGATCATGGCATCCAGCTGTTGTGGCGTCTCGTAGAGTCGCGCCGCGACATCGGGATAGAAGCGTTGCTCCATCTCGTCGAGCGCCGCGCCGGCTGCCTCCAGGACGTCGCGGGTGTGTGCGGCGATCGCGGGCGTCACGTTGAGCGTGGCGAGGAGCCGCTCAGCCGAGTGGGCCTTCTGGGGGAAGCGGGTCACGAGGGGACCGAGGACCAACAACAATCCGAGTATGCCGATCAACGCCAGGGGAAGACGCGCTGGTCGGAACAGGGCCCAGAGGCCGGCAACCATGAGAGCGGCGCCCGCGACCACCCCGACCCACGGTCCCACCGTCATGGGCAACCAGGTCGTGGGTATCGCGTCGGCATCCTCGAAGTCGTGTTGGTGCTGTTCGAGGTTGGTGATGATGCTGTCGGCGAGGGCGAAGCTCTGCGCACGGACGGTCGGATCCGCGAGTTTCGACATCGACGGGTAGCGCGTTTCGATGAACTGCGCGAACGCCTGCGGAGTCATGCCGAGTTGCTCCGCGAACGCGGGAAGCGCCTCGTCGTAGAACTGGTCGACGCCGCTCTTGGCGAGCTCGTAGTCCGCTCGGTGGCGCGCGAGGCCTCGAGTCGTGAGCTCGGCCCGCACGAGGTCCGTGGCTCGCTGACCGTCCTCGGCGCGGGAAAACGTCGAGCCCGCAAAGATCACCGCGATCAGCGTGAGCCCACCCACGATGGCGACCCAAGCAGCCAGACGCGACGCCACTCTCGCCCTCGACACCTCGCCACCCTACGCCGCGCAAGACGGCGCGCTCCTCGCGCCGGTTGGCCCAACCCCTCTGGACAGACCATCAGCAACACAGCATCCGTCGTGTTCGGTGGTGGCGGCTATCGCGGCTGCGACTGCGCAGCGAAGTGCGGGTTGTAGATGAAGCCGACGACCGCTCCGTGGGGTGATCGGACCGTCGCTGTGACGATGCCGTCACCCACGTCGGACGCCGGAACGTGTTCGGTGGCCCCCAGGGCAATCGCGTTCGCGACGGCAGCGTTCACGTCCGTGACTCCCCAGTACACGAGTGCGCCGTCGGCTGGATCGGCGACCGGAAGGAGTCCCAGCTCGTAACCACCGGGGTTGAAGCCGACGTAGAACGGTTCGTCGAAGTAGGGCGAGGTTCCGAGGAACGTCGTCCACCATGCCGTCGACGCTTGGAGATCGGGTGCCGGATAGATGACCGTGCGTAGACCGAGCAGGGCTGTCGTCACGGGTGAAGTGTCGCCGACGATAGGCTGCCGCGGCCACCCTCCGACCGTGGACAGCTGCCGTTTGGCCGCGGTTGGGGCTGAAGTTCAACTCACTGAGGCGACCATTCGTAGAGCACGTCGGGCGTGCGTTCCTCGTTGCCGGAACAACCCGACGATTGGCGCCGCATCTTCGGCTACCGCCCGGCGAATCACCTCCGCACGCTACGCGAACCCTCGATGCGCGCTCCGCCACGCCCCAGATCTGCCCGATGGACGATCGGTTGGGCATGGGAGCGTGTGATCGGGCAGTCTGGTAGAGGCAGAACCGCAGTTGACAGGTCGACGTCGAGGGGAGACGCACATGGCACATGCCAACGAAGAGATCGTCCGGCAGGGATACAAGGCGTTCAGCGAAGGCGACATGGACACGCTTCGATCGTTGTTTGCACCCGACGCGGTGCACCGCGCGACGGGAAGCAACCCGTTGTCGGGCGACTACACCGGCGTCGACGAGATCCTCGGCTATTACGGCCAGCTGTTCGAGCTCAGCGACGGTACCTTCACCGCGGAACTCAAGACGGTGAGGGTCGAGGGTGACGACACTGCCGTGTCAACGCACCGCGACAAGGGCGTGCGGGCCGGCAAGACGCTCGATCAGGACGAGACCCTCACCTTCACGATCTCGGATGGCAAGATCACGCGCATCGTGGAGGACCACTCGGACCCCGCGGCGTACGACGCCTTCTGGTCTTAGCCCCGCACTCCACCTCCGTACGTCGCGATCCCGCGAAGGGCTGCGCGCTGAGAGAACCCGACATTGGCGCGGCGGCGTCGGGTCCGACGCCTGAAAGTGCTCGCGCGCTCACATCTGCCGTGCTGCCTCGCCTGGCGGACGATGGGACGGCATCACCGTCGCTCGGATGGACGTAGGCTCCGAGATGTGAGGACCATGGCTGCGGATCTACGCACGGCGTTCAACACGCGTGATATCGACGCGTTCAGCAGTCTTCTCGCCGAAGACGCGCGCTGGGGCGACGAGCCGGAGTCTCCGACTACCTGCCGCGGTCGCGTCGAGATCGTTGCCCACCTCACGCGTCTCCTCGGCCAAGGCGTGCACGCATCGATCGCGGAGACCACGACGGGACCGCGCGGTATCGCCTGCTTGCTGGAGGTCGATTGGCGCGGGCCCGAACAGGCTCAACCCGACCGCCACCGCCTCTACCAGGTCTACTTCGTTACCGATGGACTGATCACCGAGATACAGGGCTACGACGATCGGGAGTCGGCCCTCACCGCGATCTCGGACTGACCGCGATCGGCGCTCGTGACGTCCTGTACTCGTGAAGGCAGTGTCTTCGCCGGACCAGCCAGTCGTTCGGTACCGGTTCTGGTCACCGGACCACGATGCGATTCGCCACGACTACCCACCCAGCTTCGCGGGCAAGAGCTGGGGACCAACGCGAGCGCGAGGTCGGAGTAGAACGTCGCCCAAATCCGTGATGTGATGGGGTCATGATCGAGGGCGAGTACCAGGGCTTCGACGTCGAGGTCCGCAACGGGGGCGTCGCGCTGTTCACGCTTCGCCACCCCGAACGCCTGAACGCGATGTCGTTCGGTCAGCGGCGCGATCTCGTCGAGGTGTTGAGCCTCGCGCAACTCGACGACTCGGTTCGTGTCGTCGTGCTCACCGGTACCGGCCGCGGCTTTCTCGCCGGCGTGAGCAACCGTCGGGGCGACGACGAGCCACCGGCCACGGTGCCCAGCCGTCCGGCGGCGCAGCACGAGCCGGTCAACCTGTACGGGCAGCTCGTGACCTACGCCCAGGATCCCGTCCGGACGATCCGCCGGCTCGACAAGCTCACCGTCGCCGCGGTGAACGGCTTCGCCATCCAGCTCGGTCTGTCGGTCGTGCTGGCGTGCGACTTCGCCGTCGCGGCCCGCAGCGCGGAATTCGGGAGCGCCACCCTGCGCATGGGCTGGCAGCCCGACGAAGGCGGGCACTGGTTGCTCGTCGAGCACCTCGGCGCCAAGCGCGCGCTCGACTTCCTGCTCCGGAAGCGCATCGTCGGGGCCGACGAGGCATTCGCACTCGGCCTGGTGAACGAAGTGGTCGACGACGACGCGCTGCTCGACCGCAGCCTCGCGCTCGCGAGGGAGCTCGCCGAATTGCCGCAGGTGGCCGCTCGACTGCTGAAGAAGGCTGTGTACAACGCGGCCCACCTCACCTTCGACCAGGCCGGCGACGACATCGCGAGCAAGACCGCGATCAGCGACTTCCACCGCGACGCGATCGACGGCAGCGCCGCCTTCTTCGAGAAGCGTTTGGCGACCTTCAATCGCTGGCTGGACGCGAGTGATCAGGACGACGACCGATGAGCCTCTGGAGCGACGGCCACGCGAGGGGTCGAGGAGGCTCGACTCGGGCGCGCAGAGAAGGAGCGGCGCGGGCGGGCTTTTGCCTCGTTCGGGTGGGCGTGGTGCCCGTACTCTTTTCCGGTTCCCTTGGTAGGGGGTGCAGCAAGAGGAGTCGGATGGGCGATTCCCAGGGCGTAGTGCGGTTCACTCTTGAAGACTGGTCAGTCGCCAACGAGACGCGGGGCGCGACGGGTTCGGGCAAGGGTCGCCGTTTCGCGTGCTTCGCGAACCAACAGCAAGCCGCGCACGACCATCAGGAACAACGACCGACGCAAGCGGATCGCATTCGACGCCCGGCCCGACGTGCTGGCGTAGCGCTGCATGACTGACAAGACGCTACCGACCGGCACCGTGACCTTCCTGTTCACGGATCTGGAGATCTCGACGCGTCTCTGGGAGCAGGAGCCCGACGCGATGAGAGGTGCGCTGGCGCGCCATGACGCCATTCTGCGCGATGCCGTCGCGATGCATGGTGGGTCGGTTGTCAAGGGCCGTGGTGACGGAATCCACGCGGTGTTTGTGACCGCGCATGACGCGATTTCTGCCTCCGTCGACGCTCAGTTGGCTCTGATGGAAGAGTCGTGGTTGATGAGTGAGCCATTGCGCGTGAGGATGGGGCTGCATACTGGCGTCGCCGAACTCCGCGGTGGTGACTACTTCGGTTCGACATTGAACCGTGCGGCACGTTTGACGGAGGCGGCACATGGGGGACAGATCGTCTGTTCCCAGGTCACCGCGGACCTCGCCGGCGAGTTGTTGTCGGAGAATGTCGCGCTCCTCGATCTCGGAGAGCACCGACTGCGCGATCTGACCCACGCCGAGCGGGTCTTCCAGGTAGTTGCCGATGGCTTGCCGAGCGAGTTTCCAGCACTGCGTGCGCCAGATGCCGTGCTGACGAATCTGCCTCCGCAGGTCACGTCCTTCGTCGGCCGTGAGTTGGACTTGGTCGAAGTCTCGAAGCTTCTCGACGAGTCGCGACTGGTAACCCTGACTGGGGTGGGCGGTGTGGGAAAGACCCGTCTCGCGCTTCAGGTCGCGCGCGAGGTGCTTCCACGGTTCGGCGACGGTGCCTGGATGTGCGAGCTCGCCGCGGTGAGTGATGCCGATGCGCTTGCACAAGTCATCGCGGCAACATTGGGTGTGCTGCGGCGCGCTGGTGGCTCGTTGGACAAGAACGTCCGCGATTTCCTGCGGGTCAAGCGGTTGCTGCTCGTGCTCGACAACTGTGAGCATCTGCTCGAAGCTGTTGGGCAGTTCGCCTCGGCAGTGCTGCGCGATTGTCCAGAGGTGCGGATCTTGGCATCGAGCCGGGAAGCACTTGGGATTGCCGGAGAGAACATTTGGCCTGTCCAATCGTTACCGGTGCCCGGCCCGGGTTCGACTGCGGAGGCGATTGCTGCCTCGCACGCTGTCCGACTCTTCACAGAACGCGCGTGCGCGGTCCGGCCGACGTTCAGTCTTCACGAGAATGCGAAAGCGGTCAGCGACATTTGTCGCAGGCTCGACGGCATCCCGTTGGCGATTGAACTCGCGGCGGCGAGGGTCATCGCCATGAGTCCGACGGAGATCGCGGCGCATCTCGATGAGCGCTTCAGGCTACTGACAGGAGGACGCGGCGCGGCGGTGGAGCGCCACCAGACGCTCCGAGCAACGGTGGACTGGTCGTACGAACTGCTCGACGCCACAGAGCAGGTCACCTTCAACCGGCTGGCCGTGTTCGCCGGGAGCTTCGAGGCGGCTGCCGCTGAAGCGGTCGTCTCGGATGCCGACGCAGGAATCGATCGCTGGGACGTTCTCGACGCGCTGTTGAGCCTGGTTGCGAAGTCCATGGCCGTTGCCGAAGAACACGGCGACGGTACGACGCGATACCAGATTCTCGAAACCATGCGTTACTACGCGCTCGAACGCCTCGACAACCCGGACCACTGGCGACGTCGGCATGCCGAGCACTTCGCAACCTTCGCGGAAGAGGCTGGGCTGGCGGTCACGGGTCCTGACGAATTGCCGTGGCGACGAAGGGTTCGTATCGAGCTCGACAATCTGCGGGCCGCGGTGAACTGGGCTCTCGGCCGCGGTGGCGTCGACGCCATGATTGCGGTGCGCATCGTCGCGGCCCTCACTCGCGAGGCCTACCTCGACCGGTCTTCGGGCATCGGCGCATGGGCCGAACGTGCACGGCCCCACACGGCTGACGCGTCGCCGGGCCTGCGGAGTGCCGTGCTGGCTGCGGCGGCGCAAGACGCGTTGGGTCGTGACGACCTCGAGGCCGCGGCCGCGCTGGCGCTCGACGGGACCAGAGAAGGCTTTCCCGAGGACTGCCCGGCACCGGCTTGCGCCCACATGGCGTTGGCGATGGCGGACGCCTACAGCGGGCGCCTCGATCGAGCAGTCCGGGTGATTGCCGACGCTTCCTCGGCCGCCGGGGACGACTTGTACTGTCGCACCTCCCTGCTCGCTCGAGCGGCGATTCTCCACACCTGGAGCGGTGAATCTGCGGCGCGCTCGGAGGCCGAAGAGGCGGTTCACCTTGCGCGCGAGCTCGGCAACCCATCTGCGCTTGCCGATGCCCTCTACGCGTTTGCATGGGCGTTCTTGTTCGACGAGCCCGCTGCACTCGGCGCGCTGGACGAGTGCATCGCGCTGACGCGCTCGGGGGCGAGCGATGGCGTGTTCAGCGGTGCCCTGGCGCAGGCCGCTCGGCTTCGCGCGCGGCGCGGTCAACGAGATCCCGCGCTCGAAGCGCTCCGAGAGTCGATCATGCACTCCTACGAGAGTGGCTATCGTCGAGCGGCGCTCTTTGCGTTGTCGAACTCGGTCGACGTGTTCTTCGAGCTCGGCTGCCCCGAGCCGGCGGCCGTTGTCTGCGGCTGGCCCGGACGATTCGCGCTGAGCTCACCCGAAGAGACGCTCGAGGCAGCCCTCGGCCACCATCCGTATGAGAGGGCGAGGAGCCGGGGTGCGGCGATGACGTTCGACGAGATCGTCGGCTTCGTGTTGGCGGAGGTCAACGACCTCGCCGTGGAGGCTCACGCCTCGTCCAAGACCTGAGTCGCCGGGCGCGAGGGTCGGTTCCCGTCTATTGTCGCCGGCGTGTCGCTCGTCGACCGTAGGGGGACCGCACGGACTGGAGCTGACTGAGAGGGGACATCATGCCCGGAATGCACGTTGCGCTGAGCTTTCTCAACAAGATCTTCGGGGATCCCGCGCTGCTTCAACAGCACCGCGTCGACCTCCTCGATTTCTACCGCCCCACAGACAACCCGGATGAGGCTCTCGACCGTCTCGTGGGAACGGTTGAGCAGCTCTTGAGCGGTGAGGGTCTCCTGGATGAGGCGGTACAGGGCGCCGACCCGTCGACGATCGCCAGCCTCATGCGGGGCCTCCCACCGACAGTTGCGGAGGCGGGACGCGCCATCATCTATCGAAACGTTCAGCGCGACGAGCCCTTCGGAATGACGTTCGCGTGGGCGCCTGCCTACGACAGTGAGCTCACAGTGTGGGAGTCTCCTCCCACGGACATCAGCCCCGGCTGGATCACTGTGGTGATCAAGGGGCGCTACCCCGATGATCCGCACCCCGTGACCGGGAAGGGCCTGACCCAACAATGGGGCTGAAGCGCAGAGGGTCGTCGGCCGGCTCGAGAGCCGCGACCTTCGCTCACCGCGTGTGAAGAAGTAGCGCCGCGCCGAAAACGGGTCCTGGCCCCTCGTCGTCGTCGATGCCGGGGTCACCGGCGAGGACGGGAGTGCCGAACGAGGTCCCGGGTTCGAACGCTCGACGGTGCAACTCTTTCGTCAACGCGTCGATTTCCCGCGCCTCCAGTCACACGACCCTGGTTGTCGTCGGGGCGACGAGCGAATAGGTCTTGTTGTCTCAGCTGGTGGTGACGACGACACCTTCCCAGGGCCGGAGGTCGAGGGGGCCGGAGACGGGTTCTCCGTCACGGGTGCGATCGGTCGCGATGGCGATCGTCCCGGTGAGACCCTCGAGCGCGTTGTGCGAATCGGAGAGGTTGAGAGCGACGACGATGCGTTCACCCCGTCGCCAGGCCCACAGCCCGGCCGGCGCGGGCGTCTGTGTGGAGTCGCCGGTCTGCAGGTCGGGTGTGCGCTTCCGGAAGCCGATGAGGTCGCGGGTGAGTTGTAACTGCGAGTCGGGTCGGTGCCGTTGCGACGCGACGTTGTGCGCCGCGATGTTCCCGAAGGGAAGCCACGGCTTCACGTCGGGATCCGTGAAGCCTCCGCCGGGCTCGTCCCGCCAGGGCATGGGGCTGCGCACCGGGTCGCGGCCCGCATAGGCCGGCCAGAACCTTCGACCGACAGGATCGTGGAGGTCCTGCTCGGTGACGGTCGCGTCGGTGAGCCCGATCTCGTCGCCCTGGTACAGGACGGGCGTGCCGCGCAGCGTGAGCAGCATCATGATCGCGGCGCGGGACTTCTCCGGATCGCTGGACGCCCATCGAGTGGCGAGGCGCGAGACGTCGTGATTCGAACCGGTCCACACCGGCCACGCGTCGGCCGGCAAGAGGTGCTCGGTCGTCTCAACAACGGCGCGCAACGCTTCGGCGTCGAAGGCGGCGTTGATGAACGGAAAGTTGAAGGCGAGGTGGAGTTCGTCGTCGCCCCGTCCGTAGTACCGCGCCAAGATGTCGAGCTCCTCGACGTTGGTCTCGCCGATCAAGACCCGCGGCGGGTCGTACGAATCGGCGAGGCGACGCCACCGTCGCAGGATCTCATGGACCTCGGGCTGGTTCGCGTTGTAGATCGAACGTTGCCCGAAGACCCGGGCCATCCAGTGATCGTCGGCGCGTGCCGGCGGGTTGTCGCGAAGGTCGGCGTCCTTGACGATCATGTGGCAGACGTCGATGCGGAACCCGGCGACACCCCGGTCGAACCAGAACCTGAGGACCTCGTCGAAGGCGTCGCGCACGTGGTCGTTCCACCAGTTCAGGTCCGGCTGTTCGGGCAGGAAGTTGTGGAGGTAGTACTGCCCGCTGGCGTCGTCGAGGGTCCACGCCGGCCCGCCGAAGCTGCTCACCCAGTTGTTGGGCGCCGACCCGCCGGTCTTCGGGTCGGCCCACACGTACCAGTCGCGGTGTCGAGCGCTCCGTGACTCGCGGGCGTCGACGAACCACGGGTGACGATCGCTCGTGTGGTTGGGCACCAGGTCGAGCAACACCCGAATTGCGCGTCTGCCGGCTTCCGCGACGAGTTCGTCGAGGTCGGACAGCGTCCCGTAGTCCGGTTGGACCGCGCAGTAGTCGGCCACGTCGTAGCCCCAGTCGGCGTTGGGTGACACCGTGATCGGCGACAGCCACACGCCGTCGACGCCGAGCCATTCGAGGTACTCGAGGTGGTCGACGACGCCTCGAAGGTCACCGATGCCATCGCCATTGGAGTCGGCGAACGAACGGGGATAGATCTGGTAGAGCACGCCCGATCTCCACCACGGCACCCCCGTGTCCGAAGCCGGCCCCGACATGCCCGCACACTACGGCGCCAGTACCGCGCGCCGTGGTCGTAGTGTGCGGGTGTGAGCACCCTTCGTGTCGGTGTCCTCGGCGCGGCGCGCATCACGCCGGGAGCGATGATCAGGCCCGCGCGGAACTCCGACGAAGCCGACGTGGTCGCGGTCGCGGCACGCGACCGAAGCCGCGCCGACGCGTTCGCCGCCAAGCACGGTGTTCCCCGCGTGCTCGATTCCTACGCGGACCTTCTCGCCGATCCCGAGATCGACGCCGTCTACAACCCGCTGCCGAACGGGTTGCACGCCGAGTGGACGATCGCCGCGCTCGAGGCGGGCAAGCACGTGCTGTGCGAGAAGCCCTTCACCGCGAACGCGGAGCAGGCGGAGGCGGTCGCCGCCGTCGCGGCGAGGACGGGCCTGGTGGTGATGGAGGCGTTCCACTACCGCTACCACCCCCTCGCGCGCCGCATGCGCGAGATCGTGACGAGCGGCGAGCTCGGCACCCTCGAGCGCGTCGAGGTTGCACTGTGCTTCCCCCTCCCGGTGTTCTCCGATATTCGCTACCAGTACGACCTGGCGGGCGGCGCGACGATGGACGTCGGGACGTACACCGTGCACGTCGCACGACTCCTCGCGGGGGAGGAGCCCACCGTCGACTGGGCCGTGGCCAAGCTGCACAATCCCGACGTCGATCGGGCGATGCGCGCGGAGCTCTCGTTCCCGACCGGTCACACCGGGCGAGTGACGTGCTCGATGTGGTCGAGTGACGTGGTGAAGTCCTCTGCACGGGCACGCGGCAGCAACGGGGAGCTCCACGTGATCAACCCCACGACCCCCCAGTTGTGGCACCGAATGCGTGTGAAGACCGACGCCACCACCCGCGTCGAGCGGTTCACCCGACGACCGACCTACGAGTTCCAGCTCGACGCGTTCTGCGCGGCGGTGCTGCGCGGCGAACCGACGCTCACGCCACCTGCCGACTCCATCGCCAACATGCGGGTTCTCGATGCCATCTATCTCGCGGCCGGGATGAGGCCAAGGGGGACGTGACGTCTTGACGTGCCGGCCGCGCTCGGATCACCCGAGCTGCCGGTCGAGGTTGTAGGCGGCGCTGATCAGCGCGAGGTGCGTGAAGGCTTGTGGGAAGTTTCCGAGCTGCTCGCCCGTCGGACCGATCTCCTCCGAGTACAGGCCGACGTGGTTCGCGTAGGTGAGCATCTTCTCGAACGCGAGCCGCGCCTGGTCGAGCCGACCGGCCCGGGCGAGCGCCTCGACCCACCAGAAGGAGCACATCGAGAAGGTCGCCTCCTCGCCGGCGAGCCCGTCCGGTGAAATGGCCACGTTGTAGCGGTAGACGAGGCTGTCGGAGACCAACTCCGCGTTGATGGCGTCGAGCGTGGAGATCCAGCGCGGGTCGGTGGGCGCGATGAACTTGCACAAGGGCATGAGCAGCAGGGAGGCGTCGAGCGCGTCGGTGTCGTAGTGCTGGACGAACGCTCGGCGTTCGTGGTGCCAGCCGCGCTCCATGATCTGGTGGTAGATCGCGTCGCGGACCGAGCTCCAGCGGGCGAGGTCGGCGGGGAGGCCGCGTTGGCGGGCGACCCGGATCGCGCGTTCGACGGCGACCCAGCTCATCAGCCGCGAGTAGGTGTAGTTCCGGCGGCCGCCCCGCGTCTCCCAGATCCCCTCGTCGGGCTGGTCCCAGTGGTCCATCAGCCACTCGAGGTTGCGGGTGAGCTCCATCCAGCCGTCGTGGTAGATGGGCAGCCCGTACTTGTTGCAGAGGTACACCGAGTCCATCAGCTCGCCGTAGATGTCGAGCTGCAGCTGGGTCGCTGCCCCGTTGCCGATCCGCACCGGCGCCGAGCCCATGTAGCCCTCGAGGTGGGAGAGATCCTCTTCGGGGAGGTCCTCCCTCCCGTCGATGCCGTACATGATCTGGAGCGGGCCCGACTCGCGGTGGCCGGCGTGGCGGAAGCGCCCCTCCAGCCAGGCCATGAACGCGCCGGCCTCCTCGCTGAACCCGAGCCTGAGCAGCGCGTAGAGCGTGAACGCCGCGTCGCGCATCCACGTGTACCGGTAGTCCCAGTTGCGCGTGCCGCCGAGCACTTCCGGAAGGCTGGTGGTGGGAGCGGCCACGATCGCGCCGGTGGGCGCGTACGTGAGCAGCTTCAGCGTGAGCGCCGATCGATGCACCATCTCGCGCCAGCGCCCGCTGTAGCGCGACCGGCGCAGCCAGTGCCGCCAGAACGCGATGGTGGCGTCGAACTCGGCGGCGATGTCGTCCTCCGCGTACGGCACCGGCCCTGCGCCCGGGTCGACGCGGTCGAGCACGAAGCTGGTCGTCTCCCCGGCGCGGAGCACGATTCGAGCGCGGACGTCACGATCGTCCACGATCTCGAGCGGGCGGGCTGTCGAGAGGCTGAGTGCCAACTCGGGGGCGCGGAAGAGCGCGCCGTGCGGTGTGAGCGCGACCTCGTGGTTCGCGCGCCCGTAGTCGAAGCGCGGCGCGACGTGAGCGACGAGACGGATCTGCCCGCGCACCGCGACTACCCGGCGGATCATCCGGTGGCGGTGCGCGGACTCGGTGGTCCGCGGCGGGAGCATGAAGTCCTGCACCTCGGCAACCCCGCTCGGCATCAGGAAGCGGGTGATGAGGACGTTGGTGTCGGGGAGGTAGAGCTGTTTGGAGGTCCAGCCGTCGTCGTCGGGCGAGATGCCGAACCGGCCCCCGCGGTCGGCGTCGAGAATCGCCGCGAAGACGCTCGGTGAGTCGAAACGCGGACAGCAGTACCAGTCGATCGTTCCGTCGGTACCGACCAGTGCGACGGTGTGGAGGTCACCAATCAGGCCGTGCTCGCCGATCGGCAAGTAGCGCGCGCGCGATGCCTGTCGGAGGCCGGCCGACGCGACCCTCCCTCCTCGATCGGTGACCGCGTCGATCGTCATCAGTGCGTCTCCTGGCTCGTTACGGGATCAGCACCAGCTTTCCCTTCGCCGCCGAGCTCTCGAGCAGCTCGTGCGCGCGCCTCGCGTCTCTGAGCGGCAGGCGCTCCGCAACGACCGGGTGGATCTTGCCCGCACGGAGCAACTCCACGAGCGCGAGGAAGTCCTCTCGGAACTGCGCCGGGTCCATCGGCTCCCCGCCGACGGCTCCGTCTCGCCTGGTCGCCCGGTCGCGGTACTTCTGGACGTGGTACGCGGATACCTGCCGGCGGGGCGACACCTTGTCCCAGAGCCAGACGGCCGCGATCGACGCGTACCACTTGATCACCGCGGGCCAGTCCTTGTGCCCGTCCTTGAGGGTGTCGTAGCGGCCGAAGACGACGAGCCTTCCACCAGGCCGCAGCGCGCGGAACGAGCGCAGTGAGATCGGCCCACCCAGGCTGTCGACGACGACGTCCACCCCCCCGGTCTCTTCGCGCACGCGAGCCAGGAAGTCCTCGTGCTGGTAGTCGATGGCGACCGCGCCGAGCGCCTCGACCTTGGCGCGGTCGCGAGCGGCTGCGGTCCCGTAGAGGCGGAGCCCTGCCACCGCTCCCAGCTCGAGTGCCGCGACGCCGACCCTGCCGGCCGCGCCGTGCACGAGCACCGTCTCCCCGCGCTCCACCTTCGCCGTGCGGTGGAGCACCTGGTAGGCGGTCATGTACGGAAAGAGGAGGCTCAGGACCTCTGCCGGATCGAGGTCCTCGGGCACATCGACTGCGCCGGACTCCGGGACGCAGACGCGGTCCGCGTCTGCGCCCCAGACCGTCAGCGCACCGATGCGATCGCCCACGTGCAGCCTCGAGCAGCCCGGGCCGAGCGCCTCGACGACGCCGACGAGCTCGTAGCCCGGCGTGAACGGTGGCTTCGGGGCGCCCGGGAGGTAAGTGCCGGCGCGCAACTGGGCATCAGTGAACGACACCCCCGCGGCCAGGACCTAGACGAGCACCTCGCCCGCACCCGGTTGGGGATCGTTCTCCTCCACCACCTTCAAGACCTCGGGCCCACCGAAGTGTTCGACGACGACACGCTTCATCACGACCCTCCCGCGTCCGTCTCCATCGAGCACAGCGTCGGCCCTCGACCTCGCTCGGGCCAGGGCCGTTCGGCCCTAGCCGCTCGAGCCGTTCGTGCCTCGAGCGGCCGCGCGGAGATCGTCGTCGATCGGGACGCCGAAGCTGTTGAACGCCATGGCGAGCGCCTCGTAGGCGCCGACGGTGAACACCACGTCCATCACCTGCTGGGTGTCGAGCTCGGCCGTGAGCGCGGCCCACGTGTCGTCGGTGATGCGAGCTTCCGCGACCAACTCGTCGACCGCGCGCAGCAGGGCCGACTCCAGCGGTGACCACCCGGCGGCGTCGGGGCCTGCGACCACTCGATCCACCTCGTCGTCGGCGATACCGACGTCAGCGGCGAGGACGGAATGTTGGAGCCACTCGTACTCGCACCCGCGCGCGCGGGCGACGCGCAGGACCAGCAGCTCGCGCTGGCGCTGGGAGAGGGTGGTGCCGAACTGCACGTGGCCGTTGAACCGGTGGTACGCGGTGGCCAGGGTCGGGTGGTGCGCCAGCACACCAAGGGCGTTCAACGCCTTGGGTCGGCCTCCGCCGGTGGTGGGGTACGGATGCCGCGGGTTGTCCACCTGGAGTGCGCTCATCGCGCCGCGCATGGCCTCCGGCCACTCCTTGATCGGTATCGGTGGGATACGAGAGCTCGTCACCTCACTCCACTCCTCCGTCCTCGGCTCATCTCATCTCACCGCGACTTCGCACAGTGCCTCGGCAACCTGTTGCGGTTCGCTGATCATGAGGTCGTGTCCGGTGTCGATGATCCAGAGCCGGCCCTCGGCCCGCGCCTTGTCCATCAGCTCGGGATCGCGCGTGGCGAGCGTCGCGGCACAGACGATGTGGTACGCCGGGATCGCCCACAGGGCATTTTCGTTCGTGAGCCGTAAGCGCTGCTCGAAGCACTTCCACGGATGGGGGGTGAGCTTGTCCTCCATCCACGCCATGTCGTCGGGATCGGTGACGCCGTAGTAGCCGCTCATCGGGTCGGTTCCCGGCCAGAGCACGAGCTCGACGCCGTCGACGACCCTGCCGACCGCGCGTGTCGCCTCCATCATCGGCGCCACGTCGACCAGCGACTGGCCGTTGGCCGGGTTCGCGGCGTCGAGGTACACGAGCTTCCCCACCCGGGCGGCGGCACGATCGGCGGCTCCGGTGATCACCATCCCGCCGTAGCTGTGGCCGACGAGGATCACGTCCGACAGCCCCTCGTAGTGCAGGACGTTCACGACGTCGGTGATCTGGAGGTCGAGGTCGACGTCGGGACCGGCGAGGTGGGAGCGCTCGCCGAGCCCGGTGAGTGTCGGTGTGTACACCTCGTGGCCCGCCGCGCGCAGCAACCGCGCCACCCGCTGGTAACACCACCCGCCGTGTCCTCCACCGTGCACCAGCACGTACGCCGCCATGCGAGCCTCCCCGGCGTTCGGTGCCGAGGGCACCGGGCGGGGAAGGAAGTTAGCATCGAACGAGAAGCGGACTCGCGGAGAGCCTGGACGCGCCGCACTCCCGGCCGCTCGCGTCGGGCGCGACGAGCCGAGGAGGAACGACGGAAGTGAGCGAGAGCGGAGACCGAGCGGTGCTGCACGTACCGGCACGGGAGATCCCCGTGCCGACATCGGTGAGCCCGGAAGCGCAGGCGGTCCTGGCCGTCGGCCCGATGCCGTCTCCCGAGTACCCCGAGCTCGACGACGCCGAGGGTTGGCGCAAGTACATCGCGGCGACCGACGAGATGGTGCTCGGGATGTTCGGCGAATCCGGGTTGATGTCCGCCGAGGGCTTCGAGATCGAGGAGATCTCGGTGGACGGGGTGACGGTGTTCGTCGTCACGCCACCCGCCGTCGGGGCGGACGACTCACGCGTCTACCTCGACATCCACGGTGGTGCGTTCATCGTCGGCGGAGGCGAGGTCTGCCGCGGCACCGGCATCATGACCGCGCGGAAGGTCGGCATGCGAGTGTGGTCGGTCGACTACCGGATGCCTCCTGACCACCCGTACCCGGCGGCGGTGGAAGACTGCCTCTCCGCCTACCGCGGGCTGCTCGACGAGCGGCGCCCCGAAGAGGTCGTCGTCGGCGGCGGATCCGCCGGGGGCAACCTGGCCGCGGCGCTCGTCCTGCGCGCGAGAGACGAGGGACTCCCCTTGCCGGCTGCCGCGATCCTGCTCACCCCTGCGATGGATTTCACTCACGGCGGTGACACCTGGAAGACGAATTTGGGCGTCGACACCGTGCTCACGGGCAACGACCCGCGCGCGCTGCTCCTCTACGCCGGTGGCCACGACCTCCACGACCCGTACCTCTCGCCGGTCTTCGGTGACTTCTCCGAGGGCTTCCCGCCGACGCTGCTGGCCAGCGGCACGCGAGACGTCCTCCTCTCCGACACCGTGCGCACGCACCGAGCACTGCGCGCCGCCGGCGTACCGGCCGAGCTCCACGTGCTGGAGGCCGCACCCCACGGCTTCTTCCGGGGAGCGACGCCCGAGGACCGTGCGCTCGACGAAGAGGTTCGTCGTTTCGTCGCGGTCCACTGTCCACGAGGGTGAGGCGAAGGGAGGCCGAGTGGCCGTGCTGCGCAACCCCGATCACGTGACCGTCGCAGTCGCGGATGCCCCGAAGGCAATCGAGTTCTTCGAATTGCTCGGCTTCCGCAAGCAACACGTCGTGGTGATCGACGGGGGCGTCCCGGCGCGTTACATGGGTATGCGCGACATGAAGGCTCAGCACATCACCCTCGTCCTCGAGGGATCCGATCCGCACTTCGAGATCCAGCTGTTGGCGTTCGACCCGACGCCTGACGCCGACACCGGCGAGCTCCCGACGAATCTCCGGCGACGTGGCTACAACCACCTCGCCTTCCGGGTGGACGACATCACCGCGGCCACCGCCCACCTCGTCGCGCACGGCGTCGAGTTGCTGAGCGAGGAGATGGACTACATCAGCCGGCGGCTCCGGCTCTTCGAAGGTCCCGAGGGGATCACGCTCGAATTGGTGGAGTGGGTCGACGTCGACACCGGTGGGTGAAGCCGCGCACGCAGTGACCCTCGTCGACGCGCACACGCACGTCGTGGCGGACGACGCCGACCGGTACCCGCTCGAGTCGTCGGTCGGTGCCGACCAGGGATGGCACCACGACCGTCCGGTCGACGCCGACGCGATGGTGCGTGCCGCCGACGCCGCCGGTGTCGACGCCGTCGTCTTCGTCCAATCGCTGAGCTGCCACGGGTACGACAACCGCTACGTGATCGAGAGCGCCCGCAGGTTCGGCTCCCGCGCGGTTGGGGTCGGTGCGGCGAACCCCGCCGATCCCGGTGCTGCGGCGCGGCTGCGCAGTGACGTCGTCGACGGCGGCATGCGCGGCGTGCGGCTCTCCGCCGCGGGTGACCCCCCGTCGTTCGACACCGTCTCGATACGCGACATCGTCGCCGAGGCCGCCGACCTCGCAGTCCCCGTCGTGCTCGTCGGCGGCACTGCACAACTGGCGCCGCTCGAACGGCTCGCCGCTGCCTTTCCTTCGGTGGTCTTCGTCGTCGATCACTGCGGCTTCGTCGACCTTCGCGATCCCGACACCTTTCCCGCCGCGGGACCGCTGTTGGCACTTGTCGACCTTCCGAACATCGTGTGCAAGGTCTCCTCGATCAACCTGCAGGCCGCGACCGATCCCGCCGCCGTGTGGTGCGCGCTGGCGGCGCGTTTCGGGTCGGACCGGTTGCTCTGGGGATCCGACTACCCCCACTCCGACGGTCCCGGCTACTCCGCGCTGGTCGAACTGGCGCGGCAGACGACGGCGGACCTCGGACCGACGGCGCGGGACGACGTGCTCGGCGGCACCGCTCGACGCATCTGGCCGGGGGTATAGGCGCGCTGGAGGGCGCGCAGGGCAACTGCGCTCGACCGGCGTCGCGAACCCGGCCGCCTAAGGTTCCACGTCCGTGGACCTCGAAGTCACCGAGTTGGGGTCGGGCGACGCGCTCGTGGTGTTCGTCCACGGCGTGCTCGGTCGTGGTCGGTCGTTCGATCGGATCGCCGACGTGCTCGCGCCCGAGTGCCGGATGCTCTGGTACGACCGGCGTGGCTACGGGGCGTCCGCCGGCGTGGCCGCTCCGGTCGGGATCGACGTGCACGTCGCCGATCTCCTCACCGTTCTGGACGGGCGGCGCGCGGTGCTGGTCGGCCACTCGTTCGGCGGTGTCATCGCCATGGGCGTCGCCGTCCGCGCGCCGGAGTCGGTCGGGGCGTTGGTGCTGTACGAGACGAGCCTGGCGTGGGTTCCCGGCTGGGACGACAGCATCATGCAGGGAGTGTTCGCCAGCGACGACCCGGAGACCGCCGCCCTCCGGGTGATGTTGGGGGCCCGCTACGACGCGATGGGCAAAGAGGAGCAGGCGCGGCGGCGCGTCGAGGCGAGCGCGTTCATCGCCGAGGAGCAGTCGGCACGCCGGGCGACGCCGCCGTTCGTCGTGGCCGACATCCAAGCCCCCGTCGTGTACGGCAGGAGCGATCCGGCCGTCATGCCGGTCGTGGTGGACTACCTGTGCCGTGAGGTCCCCGAGATCGACGTCGTGACCCTCGCCGGGGCTGGTCACCACGCCCACCGGACTGCTCCCGAGGCGTTCGCCGGTCTCGTGCGGCGAGGCCTGGATCGGGCGTCGCGCTGATGACGCAGCCGGTGGGGCGGCCGGTGCGATGACGACGGGCGAGCTCTTGCGCGGGCTGTCGGACAGCACCGCCGTCGCGTTCCGCTGCGAGGACGGCGCCTGGACGTATCGCGAGCTCGTCGAGGAAGCGAGTCGCCGCGCCGCGCTCTTCGACGAGATGCGCGACCGCGATCGGCCACCGCACATCGGCGTCCTGCTCGACAACGTGCCCGACTACCTCTTCTGGCTGGGCGCCGCCGCGCTGTCGGGCGTCGTCATCGTCGGCATCAACTCGACCTACCGGGGCGATCAGCTCGGCCTCCTGTTCCGCCACACCGACTGCCAGCTCGTCGTGACCGACGGAGGGTTCGATGCGCTGCTCGAGGGCGTCGACACCGGCGTCGCCGCAGACCGAGTGCTCCGTGTCGACCACGGCGACTACCACGACCGCCTCGCTCGGCAACCGACGAGCGCGCCCGACGTTCCGCTGCAACCCGACGACCTGTTCCTGCTCATCTTCACCTCGGGTTCGACCGGCCTGCCCAAAGCAGTTCGTTGCAGCCAGGGCCGCCACGCGCGCACGGGCGCGCACGTCGCCGGGATCGCCGAGCTCTTCGACGGCGACGCGGTGTACGCGCCGCTGCCGTTCTTCCACTCGAGCTCGCTCTACACCGGGTGGTCGTCGGCGATCAACGCCGGCGTCGCGTTTTCCACGCGACCGAGGTTCTCCGCGTCGAACACCCTGCCCGACATCCGCCGGTTCGGCGCCACGCTGCTCGCGTACACCGGCAAGGTCCTGAACTACATCCTGGCGACGCCGGAGCGACCGGACGACGCCGACAACCCGTTGCGGCTCGCGCTCGGCAACGAAGCATCGACCCGCGACATCCGCGAGTTCGCTCGTCGCTTCGGCTGCCACGTGCGCGACAGCTACGGTTCGACCGAGGGCATCATCATCATCCGCCGCGACCCCACGATGCCGGAGGGCGCGTTG
>Ga0187777_10000877_pt1 | contig 19825 bp, 14 predicted proteins | sample 1015_Q2_SP5_10_M_FD_132416 | JGI IMG/M metagenome (GOLD analysis project Ga0187777, IMG submission 132416) | Tropical peat soil microbial communities from peatlands in Department of Meta, Colombia - 1015_Q2_SP5_10_MG | ecosystem: Environmental > Terrestrial > Soil > Wetlands > Peat | place... | reverse complement strand
CCGCGTTGGCCGAGGCCACGAACGTCATCGCCGGGACGAGCACCTCGTCGCCGGGGCCGATCCCGAGCACTCGCAGCGACAGGATCAGCGCCGCGGTGCACGAGGACACGCACCGGCAGTGGGCGGTACCGACGTACTCGGACAGCATCGCCTCGAACCGCTGCACCTTGGGACCGGTTCCGATCCAGCCCGAGCGCAGCGAGTCGACGACCTCGGCAATCTCCGCCTCGCCGATCAGCGGACTCCCGAAGACAAGGAACTCGTCTCGCACATGCTCCCTTTGTTGACTCCCGGCCGGGGCAGGGGCAAACGCCGCCGGCCCGGCATGCCGGCGTCCGAAGACGTTACGGGGCGCGATGTTAGCGTTGTGCAACGATCACATATGAACATGGCTACATCTCTCGGCCTTCCGCCCGGTCCGCGCCTGCCGCGAGCCCTGCAAACGGCGGGCTTCATGTTCACCGGCCCGCGCTTCATCGACGCCTGCCGGCGCCGCTACGGCGACGCGGTGACGTTCAGCACGCTGTTCGACGAACGGTTCGTGATGGTGTTCCACCCGGCGCTGATCAAGGAGCTGTTCCAGGGGCCGCCCGAACAGCTTCGCGCCGGTGAGGCCAACGTGATGCTCGGCCCGATCGTCGGCGAGCGCTCGGTGCTGCTGCTCGACGGCGCCGAGCACCTGCGCCACCGGCGGCTGATGTCAGGCCCGTTTCACGGCCGGCGCATGCAGGCTCACGCCGAGGTGATGCGCGCTTGCACCGATCTCGAGATCGACGCCTGGCCGGTCGGCGAGCCGTTCTCGCTGCTTCCCAGCATGCAGTCGCTGACGCTGCGGGTGATCTTGCGCGCCGTGTTCGGTTACGAACCGGGCGCCGAGGAGGAGGACCTCCGCCGGCGCCTGCGGGCGATGCTCGAGCCGCTGTCGAGGCCACGCGCAATGATGCTGCTGGCGGCGATGCCGTTCATCCGCCCCAACGGCGACCGGGCCGCCGTGACCGCCCGCTTCGAGACCGCGCGCAAGGCCGTCGACGAGGCCCTGTACGCCGAGATCGCGCGCCGGCGGTCCGACCCCGACCTGCTCGAGGAGCGCGACGACATCTTCTCGGCGCTGCTGCTCGCCGAGGACGAGGACGGGCGGCGGCTGTCCGACCGCGACGTGCGCGACGAACTCGTGACGCTCCTGCTCGCCGGGCACGAGACGACCGCCACCGGGCTCGCGTGGTGCTTTGACCTGCTGCTGCACGACCCGGCCGTGCTCGAGCGCGCACGCGAGCGCGACCAGCGGTATCTCGACGCCGTCGTCAAGGAGGCGCTCCGGCTGCGGCCGGTGATCCCGGCCGTCGGACGGGTCGTGCGCGGCGAGCCCTTCCGCCTGAACGGCTACGAGATCCCACCCGGGGTCGAGATCAACCCCTCGATCCGCCTGATCCACCGTCGCGAGGACCTCTATCCGGATGCCGGCGCGTTCCGGCCCGAGCGATTCCTCACCGACAACCCGCCCGATACCTACACGTGGATCCCGTTCGGCGGCGGCACCCGACGCTGCCTGGGCGCGAGCTTCGCGGTGATGGAGATGCGCAGAGTGGTCGGCCGCGTGCTCGAGCGCGCCACCGCGCTCCGGGCCGCCGACCCTAAGCCAGCGAAGGTCCAGTTCCGCGGGATCACGCTCGCGCCGAAGGACGGAGTGCGGGTCGTGCAGGACCGGTCGCCGGCGCCCGCGGCTTGACCCGGTCAGCGCGCCGGCAATCGGAGTCTCAACTGCACCTTCCGTCGCGCGACTGCCACCCGTCCGTCGGCGTCCACGGCGGTGGCCGTGACGACTGTGCTGACCGATCTCCTCGCTGACAGCTGCTTCAGCGCCTTCGGTCGCAGCCTGACATGGATGAGTTTGGTGCGGCCGGTAGGGATTCGAAATCGCGTCTCGCCGAGCAGCAGCGCCATCCGGGAGCGGCGGCTATGTGCCCGTATCACCGCATCGAGCTCGACCGTCCCCGCGCAGAACGACTGTCCACTCACACAGGTCAATTCGATGGCCACGCCAGCGTGTTTGGCGGTCGCGACCACTGAGCGGATGCGCACCCGAGGCCGAGCGTGTTGCGGACCGGGGGCACCGGTGGGAGATGAGGAAATCGGAGGCAGCGGCGGACTGGGCCCGAAGCATGGGTTGTACACGCTTCCGTCAAGCGCGGTCGCGTACAGCGCACCCATTATTCCCGCGGCCTGGTCAGCCGCGCAAAACGACGGATAAAGCGAGGTCTCGTATTCGGCATTCAATACCGGCTTGCCCGCGCTGAGATACGGGAGATAGGAGGAACACTCGGAGTACTGATTGCACTGTTCGTCAATCACCCCATCGAAGTACGGCTCAAGCTGGCCGGCTTGGCCAGGATCGTTTTTCTCAAACACGGCCATCCCGAGTGAGTGCACTTCCTGCGCGATCCACGTGTCGTACGCAAGTTGGTCGGCCGCGGTGATCGGGAACCCGCTGTCGTTCTCGTAGCCGTCGATGTTGTCCGGCTCGACCGCATCGAAACCCTTCTGCTGGCACATCTCAAACCGCGCGGTCATGATCGGCTCAAGCACTGCGAGCTGCCGGATGTCCAGCCACTGCTCGCCCGGCCAGCCGTTGTTGTTTCCCAACACGGAGCCAGGGAACTGGCTCGCGTCCGGGCGCCAGTTCTCCCATGTTCCGACGTTGATGTAGCAGATCATGCGCTGGCCGATGGCGTGGAATTCCGCAACCGTGGCGGCCGAATTGTCGAAGCCGTCGATGTCGGTCGCCGCCACCGGCTCGACCTTGACGGCCCCCGTCAGCTGCCAGTACCAGGTCAGCTGTCGCGGAGGCACCCAGTGGGCTGCGGCGCGTGCCCCCGCGGGGAGAAAGCCGCAGAGGATCACCAGCATCACACCGATCCCGGTCCAGCGGGGCGACACGCGGCCGGAGTCTATTCATTCCTGAGCCGCGCCGGGGCCACCCCGCAAAACCCGCGAAAAGCGGCCATTTCTTCGGCTCTGATCGTTCTTAAACATCTCCATTTAACCCGATTTTGCTCTACAATTGCGGGATCGAGTCATCGCTTAGCAAATCTCAGAGCTTGCGGCGAATGGCGAGGGGCGCTTACCGGGCAGTCGACCAGCGGCCGGACCCTGTCAGCAAGTTCAACTTCGGCGTTCTGATGGATGAACGCGGTGAATTCGCCGCGGCAGAACGGGCCTATCGCGATGCGGACTCGAGGGGTCATGCCGCGGCGGCCGTCAACCTTGGCGTGCTGTTGGAGGGCCGCGGCGATGTTTCCGGCGCAGAGGCGGCGTATCGGCGTGCTCAGAAGCGTGGCGACCCTGATGGGGCTTTCAATCTCGGGGGACTGCTGGACGAGCGCGGTGATGTCGACGGCGCGGTGCGGGCCTACCGGTTCGCTGATCAGAACGGCCACGCCGCCGCAGCGTGCAATCTTGGCGCGATCCTGGCCGAGCACGGTGATGTCAGCGGTGCGGAGGCAGCATTCAAGCGCGCTGACGAACGCGGCGATTCGAACGCTGCTTTCAACCTCGCAGCATTGCTCGGCGTACCGGAGCATCCGGAGCCGGCCCTGGACGGCTCGCTCGACGACGGCCTGCTGCTCCCCGGCCGTGACGTCCCAGACGTCTCGGGCCGAGCAATCTCCCCGGTAGCCGAGACACCCGCGCGTCGCGCGCGTTTCGGACGCCCAGACTCGCACGCGAAGCCGAGCGGCGAGCGGCGAAGGCGCCGTCGCGAGGGTGTGGTTACGGGCCGCCGGTTGGGGCTTGTCGTCGTGCCGGCGCTGCTCGTGGCCGCCGCGGCGCTGGCGTTGGTCTCCTCGCTAACGAGTTCGCCCACGCGGACGGCCAACTCGGCGGCGACCGCCCGCCAGACTCGGCCGGCGGCCACCGTGAGCACGATCGCGTCTGCGCCTGCGGCTCCTCGGACGGTCCAGCCTTCTGCAAAGCCCGCATCCGGGCATCATCCCGCGCGCTCAACCCGCGCGAAGACCACCGCCCACACCAGGCGAGCATCCTCGGCCCCGACTCATCACGTCGCTCAGCCGAGCCACGTTGCCGCGCCGACCCCCGCTCCCCGATCCACACCGACGTATGTCGCGAGCCGGGGCGGTAGCAGCGTGAGCACCGGCTCGAGATCAGGCGGCGGCAGCGCGGGTACCGTCAACCCCGCTCCGAGCCACGCCACACCGAGCCAGCCTGCGCCGACCGACTCCGCGCCGAGCACCTCATCTGGCAACTCCGGTTCGGCACCCTCGACTGGCACCGGAATCTCCACGAACCGCCCGTCGGGAAGTGGGACCGGGACCTCCTCGGGCGGAGGTGGCGGCACGAGTGGGACCGGGACGTCCTCGGGCGGAGGCGGCAGCACGAGCGGGACGGTCAGCGGCGGCGGCTGAGCCGCCGCGGACGCTCGACACCTCCGTCGAAACGGGCGATCAGTCCCCGACCGGGGCCTTGACCCGCGAGCCGAGCATCTCCTCGAGCGCCGTGCGCAGCTTGGCGGGATCATGGAGAGCGCGGTAGCGCCGGCTACGTAGCGGTCGAGCCACCGACTGCAGGCCGTAGCTAGCGAGCACGGAGGCATCGAAACGGAGCGTCGCCGATGGATCATGCAGGACGACGTCGACGCGGATCCCGTGCAGGCGAAGGGCTTCAAGGTAATCGACGGCGGTCATGCCGGCGGTCTCTCGCGAGCCCGGCGCGACGCTGGCAATCCAAACCACCTCGCCGCGGGTGCGCGATAGTGCGGAGGCCACCTCCGGAACTGCGGCTGTCGAAAGCACGCTTCGATACAGCGACCCTGGCGCCAGCAGCACCCACTGGGCTTCATCGATCGCCGAGATTGCAGCCGCCGGCGTCTCGGTCTGCTCGGAAGCGAATCTGAGCCGCTTCAGCTCGTGCCCGGGGCCGTCTGAAGGTGCATCGGTGGATCCTTCGGCGACCGGTTCGATCTCACGCGGCACGGGCTGGGTCGTCGCAGGCAAGACCGCCCCCGCGACGCCAAGCTTGTCGCCGAGCCATCTGCTTGCCGCGCCGTAGTCGCCGAAGGCCGAGGCCACCGAACCGATCACGAGGTTGCCCAGCGGCTCCTCGCCGAGGCGTCCGATTCTGAGCGGCCTTCTGATGGCACGCAGGAGCGCTCCCTCCTCGCCGGTCAACGCCTCCAGCGAGCGCCGCAGATCCTCCATCGCGCGGGGGCTGGAGAGCTCCTGACTCTCCTCGTCATTTGCAATGCTCACGATGACGGTCAGGTCAGCGTCCTGGTCACGCAGTGCCTTCAGCACGCAGGCCAGCCCCCGACCGCCGCCGAGAACGACGATCGCGCTACTCGACCGTGACTGTCTTCGCAAGGTTGCGCGGCTGGTCGACATTGAGCCCCCGCGTACGGGCGATGTGATAAGCGAACAGCTGCAGTGGGATGACGCCCAGAACGACTTGCAGGAGTGGATCGGTATCCGGAACGTAGATCACATCCTCGGCGTGTTCGGCGATCTCCTTGCAACCCTCGCTTGCGATGGCCAGCACTCGGGCACCTCGAGCCCGAACCTCCGAGAGGTTTGAGAGCAGCTTGGGAAGGACGCGCCGATCCGTGGCCACGCAGACAACGGGTGTCTCCGGGCCCAGTAGCGCAATTGGGCCGTGCTTCATCTCGCCTGCGGCATACGCATCGGTTGGGACATAAGAGATTTCCTTCAGCTTCAGTGCGCCCTCGAGCGCGACCGGCAGACCGGTAAGTCGGCCGAGGTAAAGGAAGAACGGACTCAACGCCAGGCGCTCGGCGAGTTCGCGGATCGGTTGATCGACGGACTCGACGACGCGATCGACCAGGTCGGGAAGCTCCACGAGCGCCGCCTGCAGTTCGGCCAGGGTTGTGTCTGCCTGTGAGCCCCTGATCACGGCTAGATGGATCGCCAGCTCATACAGCAATACCACCTGCGCGACGAACGTCTTGGTCGCCGCCACGCCGATCTCCAGTCCCGCCCGCGTGAACAGGACGCCGTCCGAGTCGCGTGTCGCCTGACTCGCCGGTGCGTTGGTGACCGCCAGCACCGTTGCCCCGCGCTCTCTGGCCAGCCGCATCGCAGCGAGCGTGTCGGCGGTCTCTCCCGACTGGGTGATCCCGAGCACGAATGAGCCGTTCTCGACGATCGGCTCGCGATACCGGAATTCGGAGGCCACTTCCACCTCGACGGGAACGCGAGCCCAGCGCTCGATCGCGTTCCGCGCAGCAAGACCGGCGTGGTAGGAGGTACCGCAGCCCACGACGATGATCCGATTCACCATGCGCAGGCGATCGGGAGCGAGGACACCGGCTGAATTGCGTTCCACGTTCGCACGCCATTGCGAAACCGTTTCTCTGACCGCGATGCCCTGTTCGTGGATCTCCTTGAGCATGAATGTCTCAAATCCATCCTTCTCGCAGCGATCCTCGTCCCACTCCACCTCGCTCGAGGCCGGGCGATGAGGTAGGCCCTTGACGTCGAACACCAGCACTTCATCCGCCCGCAACACAGCGATTTCTCCGTCCCGGAGCACCGCGACCTCGCGCGTGTGCGAGAGAAACGCTGAGATCGATGAGGCGATGAACTGCTCACCGGATCCGCGCCCAACCACGAGCGGGCATTCCCGCCTTACCCCGACCAGGGTGCCGGGTTCACCGTCGTACATCGCGACCATCGCGTAATGACCCTCGAGATCCCCGAGCGATCGGCGTACGGCGTCGGCCAGGTCGCCGTCGTAATTCAGCGCGATCAGATGGGCAACGACCTCGGCATCGGTATCCGAGCGGAGCGCAACGAGGTCGGCGGCGAGCCGGTCGCGGAGCTCGAGATGATTCTCGATGATGCCGTTCAGCACTATCCGGAAGCGGCCGCTGGCGTCCTCATGGGGGTGAGCGTTTTCCTCGGTGACCCCGCCGTGGGTGGCCCACCGCGTGTGTCCGATCCCCGCGGAGCATGCGTCCGTCGCCGTCGCGACGGCGGGATCAGCCGCTCTGGGGGCGGCTAACGCTGCCTCGAGCGCGTCGAGGTTTCCGACGGTCTTGATGCAGCGCGACGATTCACCTTCGCTCCAGGCTATCCCTGCCGAGTCATAGCCTCGGTATTCGAGTTTTCTCAGCCCCTCGAGCAGCAGTCGTTCACACGGCCGCCAGCCGACATATCCAATGATGCCGCACATCCCCCCGAACCCCTTGGTGAGCTACGTTGTTGTCTTGAAACTATTAACCGTTAGCCGCAGGGTGTGGTCAATGGGGTAACCGAGCCATCCGCCGTTCATACACTGATCGGAGCAACTTCTAGCTCTGTGGGAATTGCTGCTGGAGCTCGCTGATGACCTGACGGAATGCGCTCAGCTCATCGGCAATCTCATCGCGCTTCCGCACGACGGCACGGCGTTCAGATGTCGAAGAATCCTGCTGGGCGAGTTCGAGGACGCGATTGTCCAACCTGTGGCATTCGATATCCAGGGTCAACGCGTACGCGCTCAAATCAGTGAGCGCATCGTTCACATGCTTGTCGAGCTCCGGAGGCTGTCCCGGCTTACGCTGAGAGCGACGCTTCATCCTCATCCTGCACACGGGCATGCTCAGGACCGATGCTCTCGATCTTCACGCCAAGCATGCTCAGTCTCTCTCGCACGGAGGTCATCGCGGCCTGTATCTCGATGCATGCGCGGTCGAGCCCTTCGCGCAGCGCGAGGCATTCACCCAGGATGCTCCACGTTTCGTCGAGCAGGTCGGCCACGGCGCTCGAGTCGACAAGCATCCGCATCTCTTCGATCACGGTGCCGGGATCCGCCGGCTTATGACGGGCGGCCTTCAGGCGCGCATTTTCCTCTTGGAGCAGCATCACCTTGAGCCGCAGATCGTCCTCCTGGTCAACGGACGTCGTAAACTCCTGCTCCTCGATGAGACCCCGGGCCCGCTCGAGCCTCCGCTTGAATCCTTGGAAGGGTTCTGTCTCGAGCCGCGCAACCGTTTGCGACTGTGGACGCTCCCGATCGGCCGCGCCTGCGGCCGCTGTGTCTGCAACCACGTGAGTGGCGTTGGGTGAGCCCCGTCCAGCCGATGACTTAAACACCATGCGAAGTCCGTTCTGTATGCGAGTCGGATCTCATCTGAGCAGGGACGAACCGAGCCGCCCCGTGCCTAGCTCTGTGTCTTATAGCCGCCACTTTGACCGCCGAGGGCCGCGCGGTACATGGGTCACCTCGTGTAGATATCGTTCAACCCCATGAACTTGCCGGTTGGTTCCACTACTGGATCCAAAGCGTCGTGGCGAGAACGCCCCCAGATCGCGCCAACCGAATCAGCAGCACCGGCAGGCTGAGCATCACACCGACCGCAGCGCCGGCGACGAGCGCTCCGCCTGGAACGGTCGCATGCAGCGTGCTCCGCCACATCAGCTCGGTGGCCAGGGCAGCGCCGGTCGCGATCAGTGCGGCGCGGTAGAGCGAGAATGCCTCGAGTAGACCGACGAGCAGGGTTAGAAGGCCGACGAGCCCGAAGGCCACGAATACGCTCGGCGCATCAGTGCCGTGAGTCCAGTGCCCGACTCCAATCACGATCGCGGACAGTACGACGGTGCCGCCCAACAGCCGCGCGATTCCACCGACAAAGATCGACATGGCCGGGTCCGACAGCGCGATGCGGCTTGCTCCTTTGAGTGGCACTCCGCGCAGACCGCGTGGCACCGCGTCGTAGAAGTTCCACAGGTAGTAGCCCCCCCAGAAGCTGCCGATTGCCGACGGCAGCAGGGCGATCGCGGGGTGACGGCCGTGGACACCCCAGCCGAGGCTTGGATCCGCGACGAGCAAAACGCCGATGAAGCCTCCGATCAAGCCCGCCAGTATCGCCCGGCGCATGGAGCCCGCGCGTAAGTCCGTCCGGGCCGAAACCGTTCGTACGGCCGCGAGACAGATCAGCAGCGTGATGCCCGCCAGCGAGCCGAGCACGATGTACGGGTTCACCGCGTGCTCCATCGCGAGCGTGCCCACCACCAGTACCGAGGCATACAGGAGGCCCCAGCCCCGCATCGTGATGACCGTTCCCCCGACCCAGACGGGAACCATCATCGCGGCTACCGGACCCCAACCGTGGAACAAGAGCAGCGGCAGAACGGCCACCGCCAGACACCACAGCAAGACGGACATCCCGTCGCGCCTGAGGCACTCCAGCCCCTCGGGGCGGCTCAAGTATCGACTTCGAAGTCCCCACTGGAGGGCAACGGCGATCGGAAGCGCCACCCGAATCGCATCGGATAGCACGTTAGGGCCGAGCTGCCTGCTGATCGGTGATGCCCACGCGGCCACAGACAAGATCAGCAACGCCAAGGCGATCCCCTCTGCCACCACGCTGTGCTGGCTCGAGTCATCGAAGGGGTCGAGGTCGCTTATGGCGCGCGGACTTGGACCGTCAAGCCGCACCAGGCGCCGCGCGTGGCCCATGGCGCGTCTGGCGGGGCGTCCCGTCCATGCCTCGAGCACCACCGTCGCCTCAAGCACATCTCGAGCGTCGCGCCCGAGGCGGGCATCGAGGACCGCCTCGGCGTACTCGTCGTCCGAGTCGGCGCTCACAGTCGCTTGGCTCAGGTTCCCGAGCTCGCTCGCGCGCCCATTGGACGAGCTCATGCCGCCACCGTGCCCGCGAGCTCGCGGATCAGCCGATCATACGCACCAAGGCAGCGCGACAACGTGTACTTTCGATGAACTCGCTCGTACCCTCGCCGGCCAAGTCGCGCCGCGAGAGCTGGATCGCAGAGCAGGGTGACGACGGCCGTGGCCAGCTCGTGTACATCACCCGGAGGCGCGATCAGCCCGCAACCGCGGATGACGGATGGGACGCCACCAACACTCGTGGCCACGATCGGCCGACCCTGTCCCATCGCCTCGAGCAAAGTCATCGGCATTGCCTCCGAGATGCTCGTCATCACGACCACATCACCGCTGCGAATCGCCCCATTGGGATCGCTGGTACCGCCCATGAAGCGAAACCGGTCACCCAGGCCGAGCTGACGGTGCATGACGACGCAGGCATCCGCGTACATTTCCTGCCCGAGCGTCGGGGGTCCGTAGCACTCGAACCTTGCTTCGGGCAGCCGGCGCATCACCTCCTTGGCGACCAGCAACATTGTCTGCACGTCCTTGAGCGGATCCAGCCTCCCCACCGCAATCACTTTCTTGATGTTGGGAGGGGCGGTGTACTCCGTCGGCGGATCGATCCCGTTCGGAATCACGCGGATCTTGGCCGCGTCAACACCGAGCCCGCGCTCCCAGTCGGCGTTGGCCTCGGTGACCGGAGCGATCACATCCGCGGCGGCGTACGCAGCCCGTGTCATGCCGAGCGCCAGTCTTGGCGAGATGTGCCCATGGCCCGGCCTGGCAGCGGCCTCGCGAACCGAGGCGAGGTAAGCCTCGCGGACGTACACGCCATGCTCGGTGAGTAGCATTGGAGTACCGTACATTGCCTTGTGGACGATGGCTGGGATTCCGGACCACCCAGCGGCAGTCACGTGGATGACGTCGCAGGCCGGTGTTGGTACGGCAGCCGTCCGAGCTACCCAGTACAGGGCCTGATAGAGCCGCGCGGCCTCGATCGCGTCGTAGATCGGTGCCGGCGCCGAATCGCGATGGCTGTCCATCATCAGTTGCTCGAGTTCTGAGACGAACGCCTCCCAGCTCTCTCGCCCCCGAAACTCGGGTCTAATCGACTCGGGGTTGCGCCGGCAGCGCACGAGCGCGGCCGTGAGACCTTCGAGATCGCCCTCCCATGGCATCAGCCCTCGCAACAGCTGCGCGGGAAGCGATCCGTGCTCGGCAACGCGACGAGCATGCAGCCGTCGCGGCGGATTGCTTTCGGACCACAGGTCGATCTGACGCAGCAGCCTCGTGTTTGGCGGCAGCTTGACGCTCGGGCGCTGGTGTTTGCGGCCGGCCAGAATCGGGAGAACGTCCCAGTCGGTTTCGGACAGCCCGGTGAGCAACGCGTGACACCAGGAACTCACGCCGCCGACCGCGTAGGGGTAGGTGCCTTCCGTGATCAGCAACACCCGAGGCCGCGCCCGGGGTCGGGCCTGGGGCTCAGCGTGTCCGCTGGCTTCACCGACTGCCTTGGCCGAGATCGGGCCGCGGTGGCCGATCTCGTCAGGGTGGCCGACATGCCGCGACACCACGGGCCGGGCAAACCGCCGGTCTGGCGCCGTCTCAGCGGATGGTTGCGTGTGTCGTCCGGCCCTCACGTCCTGAATTGTGGGCGCGCCGGAGGAGCCCGGCCAATAGCCCATGAGCAGGATTCGTGTTCATTGCTTGAACCTTGATCGGGCCCCGAGACGCGATCACGAATGGGCCGGTTTGTAGTAGTTTGTGCGCAACTACTTGGCCCGAACGTGAACGATGTCCACCGCGATGCGCCTTGAGATGCGGATCCTATTGCTCGGGGGCTCCGGAAGTGAGCCAGGATTCGAGACCTGGCGAGCGTCGTTAGCCCGCGCAGGCGTGCCGTTTGACGCGATCGCGTTGGCCCACCAGCCGCCTACGATCAGGATCCTCAGTCCGGACGGAACCGTCCGATACCAGGCGCTGATCCTCGCCACGGACGGACTACTCGGGTCGGCGCTGGATCCGGAATGCCGCGCCGACCTTTACCGCCTCGAGCGTGACCTCGGACTGCGACGGCTCACGGCCTACGCCTATCCGGGACCTCGGCACGGACTGACAGCCCCGACGTGGGCAGGCAGGCTCGACGACATCACAGCGTGCCTGACCGAGCGTGGGCTAGAGGTGTTTCCGTATCTAAGAGGCTCGCTGCCGATCGACCCGGGCACCTGGGGCTATCTCGCGACGCCAGATCCCGACGAGTGCTTCGAGAGTTTGCTGGTCGCGCCGGATGGCTCGAGCTTGCTCGGTATCCATCGCGACGGCGAGGGACGCGAGCGGATGGTTCAGACCTTCGACACCAACAGCGCCCAAGTCCAGGGCCAGCTCCTGCGCCAAGGCATCCTGGCGTGGCTGACCCGAGGGACTCACGTCGGCTACCAGCGCAACTACCTCACCGTGCAGGTTGACGATGTGCTGCTGCCCAATTACAGCTGGGATCCGAGGCGACACGCCACCGCGACCGGTAGCGACGCGATCCTCCGCATGACCGCCGATGACGCGGCCCGAACCGCTCGCTGGTCGCGTACACGAGGCATAAGGCTCGACCTGGCCTGTAACGGTGGCGGAAGTCGGCGCTACCTGGCCGAGGGCGGCCTCAACCGCGACCCGCTGCTGGACGCGCTGCTCGCCGAACGGGACGCCTTCGGCTGGATCAATCACACCTTCGAGCACCGAAACCTCGACGAGGCGTCGAGAGAGGCGATCGAAGGCGAGATCGAAGCGAACCTCGAGTGGGCGGCAGAGCACGGCATCGAGTTCGAACCGCAGGTACTCATCACCGGAGAGCACACCGGGCTCGCCAACCTGGCCGCCACGCCGCCGCGTGGCGAGAACCGAAACCTTGCTCCGGCTCTGACCGCACGCAGGATTGATTTTCTGGCGTGCGATGCATCACGGCCTTACGCGTCCGGCGGCCCGGAGCAGGGCAGCAGCCGACCCGTGCCTGCCGGGGTGCCGTTCGCCACCGGAAGCGCCTTCGCGATACCCCGCTATCCGACCGCGCTGGCACACGACGTCGCCACCCCTGAACAGTTGCTGGACCGGCTGAGAAGCAGCGGCCACGCGACTGATGAATCCTGGCCACAGCTCGTCTCGGGGGAAGCGACACGAATTCTGGTCAAGCTGCTCGGGAACGATCCACGCCCGCATTTCTTTCACCAGAGCAACCTTCTCGCGAACGGAACCGGTGAAAACGGCTCAATTTCGAGCCTCGTTTGCGAGCTGTTGGATCGGGTGCTCAGCCTCTACCAGAGCTTGATCCTCCCGTCGATGCCGATCGTCCAGCCCGCCCTGGCGGAGATCGGCCGGTGCCTGCTCCGACTGGACGCCTGGCGCGAGGCGATCGCGGCCGGCCAAGTCGTGGCCTATCTCGAGGACGGCAGAGTGAGGGTCGTCAACCGGGGTACGACCACGCTCGAGGTTCCGCTGACCGGCACGCTCTTGGGAGACGCATACGGAGGCAGCCGGTCGGCTTGGGTCCCAATGCCGCCCGGGATTGCGTTCGTCGAGTGTGCGCCCGCCGGATAACGGCGGATCAGGCCTCTGTTTCGGGCGGATCAGACCTCTGTTTCCGGTGGCTCGCCCCGCTCGAGCATCTCGATCGCGCTGCGGCGATTCTGCACGTCGAGCTTTTGCAGCACCGAGGCCGCATGCCGGCGCACGGTGACCTCTGAGATGCCGAGGTGCGCCGCGATCTCGGCGGTCCGCTCTCGCCTCCGCAGTCGATCGAGAACCTCGAACTCGCGCGCCGTCAGCTCGACCGCACGCCCGGAGTCAGGCAGAACGAGGCGGCGTCGCGTTCCCCGCTCACGAAACTCGCGGATCAAGCGAGCAGTCATCGACCTCGGTAGCGTCGCCTCGCCGTTGGCGACGCCGAGGATCGCGTGCGGGAGCCGGCTGGCCGGCGTGCTCATCAGCAAGTAGCCGTCGGCGCCCGCCCGCAGGGCACCGAGCATATCCTCGTCACGGGCCGAGTTCGTCATCATCACGATCTTCGTCGCTGGGAGCGACCGCTTGATCAGGCGAGCAGCCTCGATCCCGTTGCCGGGCAGAGCGACCGACAGCACGCACACATCCGGTCGCCGCGCCAGCGCCATTCGGACCGCATCTTCGGCACTGGATGCCTCAGCTACGACGCGAAGCCCGTGAGGCTCGATCGCCCGCTTGATTCCAACGCGCGCCGGAACGTGGTCGTCCGCCAGCAAGATCGTCAGCTCTCTTCGATCGGACGCCGCTGCGTCGCTCACTATCGCCCCCTAACAGGCGGCCCCGAGTCTGTGGGACAACACAATTCCAACAGGACTAACGAATAGCAGGCGGCCGTCCTTTCACGCACCACCGTTCACCAATGAACGCAGGAAGGGCGAGGGAGCCCATTGGCGACGTGCCCGTCGGCCAGCACACTTCTGGGCACAAATTTGGGGCGCGAAGGTCATGGTGATGTGCTGGCCCTGCCGGCAGCTGTGTGCCGTTCGCTCAAAACACGCATGAACGAGGGCTTACGGATGAAACGGTTCCTTGGTTTCCCATGGGCGATAGTCGTTGGCGTCGCAGCGCTGCTCGCGATCTTCGGTGTTACTCGACTGTCCGGAGGCGCTTCGTCCGCCTCGGCTGCGTCCGTATCGCAGCAAATCGGCATGAAGATCCTGGTGATCACCGACAGCACCGACTGCAGCGCCACCGCGAGTGGCATCGCCTATTGCGACTGGGTCAACACGCTCACGCGCGAAGGGGTCCCGTATCAGACCATGGTGACGAGCGACGCGAGCCCCGGCAGCGTGGCGCTACCGACGTTGTCGAGCACTCTGGCTGACGGGACGCAGGTGGCCAACTACGAGGGGGTCGTTGTGGCCACCTCCGGCACCGTGGGCATGAGCACGGCTCAATGGGACACGCTGCAGACCTTCGAGCACCAGTTCTCGGTTCGCCAGGTGACGGCATACGCGGTCCCGAGCAGCGACTACGGACTGAATGCGCCCAATCCGGCTGGCGGCGGGGCGCTCCCGCTCTCTACGGCTCTGACCCTGACGGCAGACGGATCGGCCGTCTTCCCCTACCTGAAGCAAGTGACCGTCGATCCAACCCAGTCCACCTGGGCTTACGAGGGGACGCCGGCGGCGGGCGCCAACGTCGACACGTTGATCTCGGGTCCGAACGGAAGCACGCTTCTAGGGGTCTACACCAGCGCTGACGGCCGGCAGACGATGTTCCAGACCTTCAACGAGAACCAGTACTACCTCCAGAGCCAGTTGCTCCGTCATGGCGAGCTCGACTGGCTGGCGCGGAACACCTACTTCGGCGACCAGCGCAACTACCTCGAGACCAACATCGACGACAACTTCCTGTCCGACGACACGTGGAGCACCGCCACGCACTCCACCGACTTCAACGCGGCCGACGCTCTCCGCGAGGTGCCGGCGGATGTGGTCACGGCGGCAAACTGGTCGAAGGCCAACAACTTCCGCATGGACATGCTCTTCAACGGCGGCGGCAGCGTGCAGGCGGCGGGCACCGGCACCGATCAGCTCCTGTCGCAGTTCACGGCTAACGACCCGACAACGGGTAGGCCGTACACCGACGATTTCGGCTGGATCAACCACACGTGGGATCACCCGAACATCGATGAAGGCTGCGCGACGCAGAACTTCATCCAGACGGAGATCACCGAGAACACGGCCTGGGGAGCCAAGGCCGCCGCTGCAGGCAATCCGACTACCGGCGGCCTCGGTCTCACTGACAGCACGGATCCGACCGACGCGCTCGGGAACGAGAACCCGTCGGCGGTCGTCACCGGAGAGCATTCCGGGCTCGCGAACCTGATCCCGGGCAACCCCGGGCAGGTCGACCCGCCCGAACTCAACTCCGCCACCGCGGCAACGACCGCGGGCTCGCTTGCCGCCGGCGACTACGTGTACGCGATCACCGATCAGTTCAACACGGCCGCCCCGGGCGCAACGCCGGTACCGGGAACCGGAGAGTCCGCTGCCTCCGTCTCGGCGACCGTCACGCTCGCCGCAGCTGGCGAAGTCACCCTTGAGTGGGATGCCGTTTGCCACGCGGCCGACTACAGGATCTATCGGGCACCCGTGACAGGAGGCGTGATCGGCACCTACAGTCTCATCGGCACGAAGTCGGCGAATACCTCGACCGACTTCACCGACTCCGGCCCGGCCACTTTGACGTATACCGACGACGGTACTGCGACCCCCACTGCCGGCACACCGCCGACGACGGGCAGCGCCGACGAGGGTCCCTACGAGCAGAACCCCAATCTCGATACGGCCTTCCCGGGCGCCGCCATCAAGTACTTCGGGTCAGACGCCTCAAAGCCTTATCCGACTCCGTCTGATACTTCGTTTGCGACGCTCGCCCCTGGCACCACGTATACAGGGGCGGAGTATCCGATCGGCGCGTCGTTCACCGACGCGGGGGCCACCGCGATCCCGCGGTACCCGACGAACATCTACTACAACGTCTCGACCGACGCTCAGGAAGTCGACGAGTACGAGACGCTCTACGACGAGGCTCCCAGTGGACAGTGCGTCAACTCCTCGATAACCACCTGCTATGGGTCCGGGACGACGTTCACCATCGGGCAGATTATCGCGAGCGTCGACCAGGGCATGTTCCTGCACATGATGGGCAACGACCCGCGACCTCATTACTTCCATCAAACCAACATCATGGATCAGTCGACCGGGTCGGTCACCGGCGAAGGCACGGGTCTGTTCTATGAGACGATCAACCCGCTTCTGGCTGAGTACAACGGCTACTTCGCGAGCAACGCTCCGATCGAGCAGCTCACGATGGCGCAGATCGGGACGCTCTTGAGCGAGCAGTCCGGGTGGGCGGCGGCCAACGCCAGCCAGATCTCGGGCTACATCGAGGGCAACGTCGTGACGGTGAACAACAACGGCGCGGCGACCGAGATCCCGTTGACGGGCACGAACATCGGCACACAGTACGCCGGAACCGTGTCCGGTTGGACGAACGCGCCCACCGGCACCAGCACCTACACGGCCGCGGCATGGCCCCCAGTGCCCACGACCCCTGCCATCCTGACTCCGCCGACCGGTCCCGCGCCGGGCGGGACGCTCGCCAGCGGCGGCAAGCCGACGAACCAGCAGCCGCCAGCAGCGGCCTCGAGTAAGCCTTCGCTCTACTACGTGGCGGTCCAGGTCGCCCCGAAGACGGTGTCGATGAAGAAGGGCACGGCGACGGTGTCACTGAAGTGCGAGGCCAAGAACGGGAAGGCCGCCAAGAACCACTTCTGCACGGGTAAGTTCACGCTGAAGGTCATGGGCAAGACGGTCACCCACTCCTTCCGGATCAAGGCGACCAAGACAGCCCGGATCTCGGTCAAGCTGCCCAAGAAGGCATTGCTGGCAGCGTCGGCGGCGGCGGCGCACAAGCGCCATCTCACCTGGCACGCCGCGCTGGTGGTCTCCACCAAGCAGCCGACGGGACCGGCGAAGGTCACCCGCGGGACTTTGACCATCAAGAGCTGAGGATGAGCTGGTCGGCGAGATCAATGGGCGGTTGTGATGGTGTCTCGCTGTAGGACGTTGCTGTTGTGCCTCTTGGCCAGCGCCATTGGTTGCGGGTGGCTGGCTACCGCGGCACAAGCGGCTCCGACCTTCACCACCGGTCCCTTGCTCGCCGGAACCGCCCAGCAGGGACAGACGCTCACCCTGACCCACGCCAACTGGACCGACACTGCAGATGCCACCTTCACGGTCGCCGCCGATGTCACCGATCAGTGGCAGAGCTGCCCCCCCAGCGCAACCTGCATCAACGTCGGCACTAACAGCACTAGCTACGTGACCCAGGCCAGCGACGTCGGACACACGATCCAGGTCGTCGAGACCGCGACCGCATCCGACGGACCCGCGAATACCACCTCGAACGTGCTCGGGCCCGTGACCGTTGGAACGGCGTCAATCTCAGGGACCGCCCAACAGGGACAGACGCTTACTGCCAGCTCGACCGGATGGGTCAACAGCCCGGCGCTTACCTACCAGTGGGAGAGCTGCCCTCCGGCCGGGACCTGCGCCGCGATCTCCAGCGCCACGGCCGCCACTTACGTGGTGGCCGCAACGGACGTCGGCAACACAATCGAAGTCATGGTGACCGCGACCGGCGGCGGCACCGCAACCGTGACGTCCGCGCCCACCGCCACCGTGCTACCGGCGGTCCCGGTGAACACGGCCCTTCCCGCCATCACCGGAGTTGCCCAGCAGGGACAGACGCTGACGGCCAGCAGCGGCACGTGGAGCAACTCTCCGACGTCGTACACGTACGCGTGGCAGAGCTGCAGCGGCACGACGTGCACCGCGGTCGGAACCAACGCCGCCACCTACGCGGTGGCCTCAACCGATGTCGGCAAGACGATCGACGTTGTGGTCACCGCCACCAACACCGGCGGAACAAGCGCGGCCGCCACGTCTGCTGCTACGGCAGTTGTGGTGCCCCCCACCCCCACGGTGATATCCGCGCCGTCGATCATCGGCACCACTGTGCAGGGCGACGTCCTCACGGAGAGCCACGGAACCTGGACCAACACCCCCACTTCCTACACCTACCAGTGGCTGAGGTGCAACAGCGCCGGGTCCGGTTGCACCGCGATTGCTGGCGCGACCGCTCAGACCTACACGCTCACGGCTGCCGACGTCGGTGGCGAGCTCATCGTTGGCGAAACCGCCAGCAACGGCGCCATCAGCGCCGCGGCGTACTCAGCGCTCACCTCGGTCGTCCTTACCCCTGCCCTGGTGGTCCCGGTACCGGTGAACAGCGCGCCCCCGAGCGTGTCCGGCGTCCCGCAGGAGGGACAGACGCTGGCCGAATCGCACGGCACCTGGAGCGAGAACCCCGGCGTCTTCAGCTACCAGTGGGAGCGGTGCAGCAGCGTGGGCTGCAGTGCGATCCCCGGAGCCAACAACCAGACCTATACGTTGACCGGCGCCGACGTCGGAATGGACATCTCGGTGGTCGAGACGGCGGCCAACACCGGCGGCTCCGGCGCAGCGGTCGCGTCCATACGCACCGGAGTGGTGATCGCCAGCAGTTCGATCACGCTCGCGGTCGCGCCGAGCACGGCGGTGACTAACCAGACGGTGACGCTGGCGGCGACCGTCACCTCCGGGTCCGGCAATGCTGGACCTGCGGGGTCAGTGACCTTCTTGAACGGCGGCATCCCGATCGCCGGCTGCAATAACCAGAACGTCAACTCGAGCAATCAAAGCGTCGCGACGATCTGCCAGGCCTCGTTCGGAGCCGGCACTCAGCACCTGGCGGTCAGCTACCAACCTGGAGCAGGATCGCTCGTCGGGGCATCGACCAGCGCGGTTCAGACGCTCGTCGTCGGCAAGGTCTCCACCTCGATCTCGCTCGCCGTCACCAAGCAGATTGCCGTGCTCAAGCGCGCGACGTTTGTGGCGACCGTCGTTCCCCCCTCCGGCAACTCTGGACCGACCGAACCCAGTGGCTCCATCGAGTTCCTCGATCATGGCCGGCCGATCGCCGGATGTCGCAGCCGCTCGTTGAAAAAGGCCGCCGCGACCTGCGTGGTCAAGTACAGGACGGTCGGCTCCCACCGCATCTCTGCGCGCTACCAGGGCGATGCCAACTTCGGCGGCTCGGCGTCAGCGGTCCGGTCGGTTCTCGCCGGAAAGAACGCGACAGGCCCGGTGGTGCTTGGCTTCGTCAACTCGACGGTGCAATGGAAGTTCTATTACAGCCCGAAGTACACGCAGATCTTGTTCCTCCAAGCCTACGGGGTCGCCAACGCAAGCGACCTGCACCTCACTTGTCGGGGAACCAGCTGCCCGTTTACGAGCGTCAGTAGTTCGGCCGGCCAAGCCGCAAACTGCTCCGGACACGCTCACGTCATCTGCTCGGCCGGATCGGGGATCAACCTCCTACCGATCTTCCGCAAACGACACCTGCGAGCCGGAACCCAGATCGTCTTCTGGATCACTCGGCCCAACTTCGTCGGCAAGTACTACTCGTTCACGATCCGGGCCGGGCAGGCACCGCTGATCGACCTCTCCTGCGTGGCGGTGGGGCGAACTCGCCCCGGCGTCGGCTGCTGAGCAAGCCGGGTTGGTTGAGAAGGGTTTGTTGACGTTTTGCGACCGGCACCGGTATCCTG
>Ga0187777_10000876_pt1 | contig 19836 bp, 19 predicted proteins | sample 1015_Q2_SP5_10_M_FD_132416 | JGI IMG/M metagenome (GOLD analysis project Ga0187777, IMG submission 132416) | Tropical peat soil microbial communities from peatlands in Department of Meta, Colombia - 1015_Q2_SP5_10_MG | ecosystem: Environmental > Terrestrial > Soil > Wetlands > Peat | place... | reverse complement strand
GTCACCATGACGTTGGCGGGCTTCAGATCACGATGAACAATGCCTTTCTCATGCGCCGCGGCCAGCGCCTCCGCGACCGCCTGGGCGATCTCGGCGATGCGCTCGACGGGGAGTCCATTTGTCGAAATCAGCCGATCGAGAGACTGCCCCTCGACCAGCTCCATGGTGAGGAAGTGAATCCCTTCCACCTCCTCCACGGAATACAGCGTGACCACATTGGGATGGTTGAGCGCTGCGATGGCGCGTGCCTCGCGCTCAAACCGTGCCAGACGTTCCGGATCGCTCGCCACATCCTGCGGCAGCACCTTCAGCGCGACGTCGCGTCCGAGCTTCGCGTCCGTTGCACGGTATACCTCTCCCATACCGCCCGCGCCAATGGCGGCGTTAATCCGGTAGTGTCCGAGTATTCGGCCGACCAGGGTAAGCCTCCCCAAGTGGGTTACTTTCGAGCTCTCGTGCCTGCCCTAGGCAGCGCCGATTCTACACCACTCGCCTCGCGGGAATTGGGCCGAGTCCCCTGCTTGGTCTGGGAAGGCCGCTGCTAGTCAGAAGATCGAGGTCTAATGCGCGCTTTTCGCTGTGGCATTTGTAGAGGCCGCTAAGAGTTAGCGCTCTAGTGGCCGGGGGGTGTTGGGCCGGTCATTGAGGCGGAGCGCCCGTATCGCGCAGAAGTACGACGTTGGCTTCGATGTGGGTACGAACCACGCCGAGAGTCCTCCCGTCCGGCGACCATTGGAAGAACCGGATTCGATCGGTCGTAAAGTTGGTGAGTTGATGCCCGGAAGATCCGTCCAGCGGCTGCACCCAGATATTCTCGACGCCGTTCTCGATGATCCGGTACGCCACCGCTTTTCCATCTGGCGTGAACCCCGATGGAAACGTCACGTTTTCGTGCGCTTTCAAATATTTCGTCGACGACGCATCGTTCGAGTCCACATTGATCAGTGCGAGCGGGTGTGACGGTTGCTGCGTTACCGGATCGGTGAGCGTCGCCACGGATACCAGCCACTTTCCGTCTGGAGAAAAATTCAACCCCGGTCCGTTGATAAATCCGTTCTTGAATTCGCTCCCCGCCACGACCTCCTCCCTGCCGCCATCGGCTGGGACACGTTTCAAGACCGACGCCTCTTGGTCATCAAAATAGACCCACTTTCCATCCGGTGAACATAAGGGCAGCCGTTGATTCTTCCCTTTCGTCAACTGCTTTGGATGCGTTCCATCTGCGTCCAACCTCCAGATGTTGTGCGAAGTGTCTCCTTCCCAGTAAATCCAATCCACGACGATCGGCCCATTCGGTCCGCAATATGATTCGGCCTCGATGGCCGCCTCCTGAAACGCCACGAGCGTCTTCAGCTCCATCGCGCTCGGCGGAATTCGGACGATCGAATTCAGGAACGCAACGATCAGATTTCCTTGGCTATCCCAATCCAACCCCCGGATCTGCTCCTGTTTGGGAATGACGCTCACCGCGGATGGCGTTCCACTCCCGTTGCTCGGAATGAGCACTAACGAATCGGATTCCTCTCGCTGTACAGCCACCACCGACTTCCCATCCGCCGACAGTTGTATGTCGAAATAGCCATGCGCATCGTTGGTAATCGAATGAAATTCGCCGCGCGGGTAAGAAATGTAGCCAATTTGCGGCCTCCCAAATCCGGTCGTCCGCCCGCGAAATCCTAGCAATATCCCTTTCCCATCCGGCATCCATGCGACTTCGGTTCCGACTTTGTCACCAAACGACTGCAGCGGCCGGTCCTCACCGCTCACGATGTTGTAAATCCGCACTTCGCCTCCGGTCTCTGCCCCTCCGATGACATACGCGAACATCTTCCCATCCGGCGACCAGGAAATCTGGTCCGGGACAACGGGGGTCGGCACAATGCGCAGAATTTTCTCGTCGCCGCCATCGGGATTCGCTGTCAGCCAGCGATATTTGTTGATTTCCGGATCATTGGCCCTCAGGTAGCCAATTCGTTTCCCGTTTGGAGAGAAAACGGGACCCACATCTACATCATGCACCAGCAGCTGCGGTGTTCCGCCTAGCACCGGAATGCGGTAGAGATCATTCACATTTCCCGTAGCGTCGGTGGACCTACGGTAGTAAACGTAATTCCCGTCCGGCGAAAATGTGGGGTCCTGTATCAGCGTCCCTTCCGCTGCCAGAATTTGTGTGTCGCTTCCGGTCGGAATGTTCCTCAACCACAAGCCCTCTTTACCGCCTTCATTCACAACGCTAAGCACAAACTTCGCGTCGGGAGAGATCCCCGCGCGCATGGCGTTGCCGGAATTGGTGACCTGCAGGATCGCAAAATTTTGCAGCGGAAGCTCCGCTTCCCGATTCAGCAGCGAATAAATCCCATAACCGGCCGCCGCAACCAGCACCACGACCACCACGGCGGCCGCGACGAGTTTTCCGCCGTGCTGCTTCGCTGCCTCCACCACCGCCGAACCAGTCGTCGTCTGCGCCGCCGCAGACCCGCTCGGTGCCTGCGGCGCCGCGCCGCTCACCGCACTCGCCACAAACTTCGCCGACCTGCCTGAATCCGTATCGCGCTTCAGACGTTGCAAATCCGCACGCACGTCTGCGGCGTGCTGGTATCTCAACCGGGGATCCTTCTCCAGGGCTTTCCCGATAATTTCTTCCAGCTTGGGCGACAAATCTGGATTCAACCGCGACACGGGCGCCGGCTCGCGCTCCAGTATCTGGTTGAAGATCACTCCCGATGTGCTTCCCGAAAACGCTTGCCGCCCCGTTGCCATTTCGTACAGTACCAGACCAAAGGAAAACAGATCCGTGCGCGCATCCAATTTTTCCCCGCGTACCTGCTCGGGCGACATGTAGGCCACGGTCCCAAGCGCCGTGCCAGGACTGGTCAGATTCGGATCGCTGCCCATGGTGGGCGCCCCGGCAGTGACTGCCTCGCCTACCGCGCGTCCCACCAGCTGCTTCGCCAATCCAAAGTCGAGGATCTTCGCCTGGCCGCGGTCGGTGACGAAAATATTTGCCGGCTTGATGTCGCGATGCACGATGCCTTCGGCGTGCGCGGCGTCAAGCCCTTCGGCCACCTGGATGCCGAGTTCGAGCAGCATGTCGAGCGGCATCGCCTGGCCGCCGATGCGATGCTTGAGCGTGATTCCTTTCAGCAGCTCCATGGCGATGAAGGGGACCCCACCCTCTTCGTCGATATCGTAGATGGTGCAGATATTGGGGTGGTTCAGTGCGGAAGCTGCCTGAGCCTCACGCCGAAAGCGCTCGAGTGAAGCGTGGTCTCTCGCGACCTCTTCCGGGAGGAATTTCAGCGCCACCTGGCGTTTGAGCTTGGTGTCCTCTGCGCGGTACACAACACCCATCCCGCCGCCACCAAGTCTCTCCAGGATGCGATAGTGCGAAATCGTACTGCCAATCAGAGCATCGGTATCCGTCATAAAGCGGGCATGTTAGGCTGCGTCTGTAGGTAAGTCAAATGTGGGTGTAGGCGGCGTCGAGATCGATTGCAGCGGACTCTGCCGCCCGCACTAAATCGCCTATCACCAGTAATTCCGCTGACCAGGTTCCGGATGGCTGACCGAGGGCCCGTCCTCTAGCGCGATTGGTCATCGGGCTCCGGTGGGACATCCGGCGCCTGCCGAAGAAAGGTCATTAATCCCGCTCCGGTTGCCTTGCCCGCTCGTTTCTTAAAGAACTCGGACGCCGTCTCGACAACGCCCACTTTTTCCGCCACAGCAACAGCAATCCACTGGTTTAGCGACACACCATCCTCTTTGGCAAGTCGCTGCGCAGCCTTCTTGATGGAAAGAGGAAGCTTCAGCGGATAGGTAGCTTTGCTCGTTGGGGGCCGACGAGTCAACGGGAAATCCATGCCAGCGAGGCAAGACCTGCCTTTGGATGTGCCTGGCCTACTCAGGCGGCGTGACGTCCACTAACTTGTACCCCGGTGGAACCTGGAACCAATCAGCGGAGGGCTCGTCGCGATTCAGGTGGGTCACCGTAATGGTAAGTTTTCCCGTGCGCGGATCGCTATGCTTTTCGACCAGGTTGATGCGAAGTTCCTCGGAATACCAGTATTCGTCAGTGACCACAACGGGCTGCCCAGTGCCACTCGCCTTTGTGCTGAGGGTTGCCATCCTGCGGTAGCCATGAACCTCGATTCCGTCGAGCGTATTGATACCCAAATCTTCAAACTGCACATTCGGGCTCGCAAGAGTCCCACCTGCTCCTGCTTCCCGCTGCGCCCAGTCAGAGGGAGGCATCATCGCTGAGGGAGTCGGCAGCGTGCTCTGGCGAGCGATGTGCGTATGGACATCCAGAAATGTGTTCAGTCTCGTATAGGGGTCGTAGATGTGGATCCCCAGAAGCGCGGGTTGTCGGCTCGAGGAGATTGGCAACACTTCGTGGCTTTCGTTATGAATCCGGCCTTGGACATCACGGGCAATGAAAGCGGTCGTCTTGCGCTGAAAGGATGTTCCATCTTTCAGCACCTGCGTCATCTCTTGCTCAACGATCGCAGAGAACGGCACGCCGGGAACCGGAGTGACAAACACGCCTCCCCGAAACGCCGGTGCGGTCGACATCGCTACATCCTGAGAAAACGCGGGGCGCAAAATCAGAACAGAGGAGACCAACACCACGCAAACGGTGACTAAAGCAGGAGGAGTACGTTTGGCGCCAGTCTCCATGATGGTGCCATCGTATTGCATATGTAGAACGAAAGAAAACATGAATAGTTCGAAGTGAACCCAGCTTGGGCAACGAATCTAGCCCCAGAACTCTCCGTTTTTCGCCGGGTGATCAGGCGAAACACAAGGTCGGTTGATCAAAATGGGCTTACCATTTCCACCTGTCACAAGTGACAGTTGCTGGGTGCGTGACGAGAGATCACGATTTTCGGTCGTTGGTCATCCATTGGAGCAATCAAATCGGCGATACGTCCCAGTCAATTCAACATCTACTACGGATTTTCTAGACCGTTCACGTCATTTACAACATCACTTACAACCTACAACCGGGCGCTCGAGCCGTAGGGACGCAGCCAAGATAGACAGTGAGAGGTGTCTGGAAGGGGGGAGCTATGAGTACCGACAATTCCAAGGTGTCGGTCCTGAAGCGAAAAGCGATCCATGAGCTTGTGGAGGTCGTCGGGATCTCCCTGTATTTGGCCTTTTTCTTTGTTGCCATCTCGACCTACCGGATGATCCTGTTGCACGATTTTCGCGACGCGTCTCTCAACTACAGCTTTGCTTTGATCAATGCCCTGGTGGTTGCCAAAGTCATTCTCATTGGAGAATACGCGCACCTTGGCAAGAGGTACGAGGCTAAGCCACTCCTTCTTTCGTCGATCTATAGGGCGTTTCTGTTTGGCTTGCTGACATTCGGTTTTCACATTGTCGAGGAGGCAATCAAGCGACTTCTGCATGGAGGACAGATAGCCGAAGTATTCCGCGATATGCGCGTGGATGACCTGCTCTGTCGCACGTTGGTGGTATTTTGTACTTTCCTTCCTCTGTTTGGGTTCAGGGAACTGCGCCGAGCGATTGGCGAGGACAAATTCAACGATCTCTTCTTCCACTCACGAGCAAGCAAAATCTGATGGCAAAGAGTCAAGGAATGGCCGTGGGTCGGATCAGGACTCTCCCAAAAGCTATCCCATCCACGGGGTCTTTTGACGATGTGATAGGTTCCGTCCGTGTGGAGACTTGACGTCTGTTTCCCGTATCGCCTGGGGCGCATTCAAAAACGCGGCAATGTCAGGACACGCCACAACGGGCCGAGCAGGATCAGGAATGCTAATATGATCAGACCCGCACGGATCTGGGTCGTCCGGAATCGCTGACTAATCGCTGCCAGCAGCAGTACTGTCGCTAGAGTTACCGTCACCCGCACGTATTGATCTGCGCGCTCGCGTGCTTCCGTGCCCTGCTCGAAGACTCTCGTGGCCTCCTCGTTCCGTTCTGCGGATTGCTCCGCTGCGACGTTGTGATACTCCGGCATTGAATTTGGAAAGGCCGGAGAGTGCGGATTGTTGAGCGGATCCGTCTGTTTCCAGGCCTCAAACGCGGGACGGAAGTCAGCGAGGAGGCGGCGCTCGAAGAGTTCAGCCAGCCTTGCGTCGCCGCTAGCTTTTGCTTTGAGCCACTCGTCCACCGTCAAGGCGTCGTAGATTTGAACCTGATTCCCCCGCAGTTCCAATCCCTGGGCTTCGACGCGCAGCTTACTGGAGCGGCCATACAGAAGGCTCTGTTGGCTATCCCAACGGGCGGCCTGGTAGCCGCTCCAAGCCGTGGTGACCGCGACGATTGACAGCACGAACGCCTCGAAAATCTCCAGAATTTCGGCTCTGCTTGGGGCCTCGAAACCACGGTGTGTCCGCGGCTCATTCAGGTGATGAGCGATCTCGATGTTGGACCCCCCAGTTTCAGGCATGATCCCTCCGCGCTGGACTAACTTGAAGCAAAGGGCATACGCAGGCCCCGTATCGAGGCGGTCAGCGCCCGCACGAGCAGCACAGAATGAGCCGCCGCTAGAGCCATCGCGTCGCCTTACCTGTGGCACGGCAAGTCGCGCCTCAGCCCTCTCGTCTCTTACGAGATTTGAAGACTCCTCCCCGTAAGCGGGCGGGCCAAAGAGCCTCCCATCGCTTGTATTGCGTTACTGGGATTCGTGAGCTTTGATCATCTCCTGGATCTGCTGCTTTATGGCGTCTAGGTTGAAAGTAGCTGGCGCTTGCATGGGCGGGAATTCGACAGCCGTTTCCGCGAGTTTGAACACGGTCTGTTGCACGACGACGAAGCGCCAGAACTCGCGCGCGTAAAAATCATTTCCGTAGCCGAACGCGCCTGTTAATTCACTCTCCCCACGGATCATGGGCGTGCGCTCGAAGGGGTCTTGGCGAAGGTTGATAATGGACGGCATGTCCGTGGTGATCTTTTCTTCGGACCAGCCGTAAGGCTGCTGAATGAACTGAAACTTGAAGTCATCGACGCGGAGCGCGGCGAGGTGCGGTCCGGCAAAGTAGAAAAGTTCGTGACGCATCGAGGGTCCCCGCCCTTCCAGCAGAGCCAATTGGTTGTAGCCGTCCAGGTGGTTCTTGTAAGTCCGATCGCCGAGCTTCACGCCCTTCAGCAGCTGGTCGGTGATGTCGGGATTGCCAGCAGCAGCAGCAAGTGTAGGCAACCAGTCGAGACCGGAAAAAATGCCGTTCTCAACGGACCCTGGCTTCACGTGTCCTGGCCAGCGAATGATCGCGGGTACTCGGAAGCCGCCTTCAAAACCCGTTCCCTTCGTGCCTTTAAACGGAGTCATGCCGCCGTCTGGCCAGGTGAACACTTCGGCGCCGTTGTCGGTGGTAAAGATGACAATCGTATTGTCTGCCTCACCGATGTCGTCCACGTGCTTCAGAAGGTCGCCGATGCAGTCATCTAGTTGGGCCATGCCGGCCTCTTCCAGGTTGTAGTTATTCGAGAAGTTCATCATCGCCTGGTACTTCGGAGAGAGGTAGGTAAAGACGTGCATGCGAGTGGTGTTGTGCCAGATGAAAAATGGCTTGCCGTCCTTCTTGGCCTTGTCCATGAAGGCCTCTGAGTTGTCGACCAAAACACTGTCAAAGGTCTCCATGTCGTACTTGGCCTTGCGGCTGGCCTGCCAGTTCTGCATGTCCTTCATATCCGGAAATGGCGCCAGCGGACCTTCATCTTCAATCCTTTGCTTTCCCACCTTGCCCCAACGTGGCTGATCGGTGGGATCGTCCTTGTCCGTCGCCCAGCAGTGCACCAGGTTTCGGGGCCCAGTTTTGTCGATCCAATCCTGGGGATAATCGAACCAGTAGGGATCGGACATGGCGTCGAGGTGATAGAGGTAGCCAAAGAATTCATCGAAGCCGTGCACACACGGCAGATACCTGTTCTTGTCACCCAGATGGTTCTTGCCGAATTGCCCGGTCTCGTAGCCCAACGATTTGAGAACGGTCGCAAGAGTGACGGCCTCGTCCGGGATGCCCACATCCGCGCCAGCCTGCCCAACCGTCGTTAAACCCGTGCGCAAGGGGATTTCACCGGTGATGAAATTCGCTCGGCCTGCTGTGCAGCTGGCCTCGGCGTAGTAGTCAGTAAAACGCATCCCTTGTGACGCCAGCTTGTCCAGGTTCGGCGTTTTTCCGGACATGATTCCTTGATTGTAGGCTCCGACGTTGAACCAGCCGACGTCATCTCCCATGATGACCAGGATGTTGGGCTTCTTCGCCTGTGCCGAAGCAAGCGGAGAAACTGCCAAACCAAGAACCATCAGGAACACTGATGCTACAACAGCTATCCTTCCGGTGGGGTGCATTCGATTCCTCCTCTGAGTTCCTCTTGGCAGAAGGCCTGTGCGGCCAGTACGTGGCTAAGTCTGTGAGTTGGGCTGAAAGTGTCCGGCGGACCGGTTGGAACAGAGCGAAACGTGCTTGTGGCCTAGCGACGGACACAGGTATGGTGCGCCTGTGCCCTCAGGGTGCTTCCCCGGCAAGGCCTTCGGGACCATACCTCAGAAGCCGGTTGCGGGCATCTGTCAGTAATGACAGGCAGACACCAGAATCTTCCTACCACGCGTCACCAGGTACGCCGCCCTGACGGGTAACATCGCGCCGTTGTGATCGTCTGTACCTGTTACATCTGCCAGTTGTTCAGAACGCGACGCGCATCTGAGAATCGCCCGCACTGAGAATCCGTCGTGTTGTCCAGATTCTCGCTAGGACAGGAATCCACCTGGAAGGAGAAACAACATGGGTCTGTTGCTAACTTTTCGAAAGGCTCTGGTTGCGACAGCGCTCCTGATGGCTCTTGGACTGACACTTTCGCCGCTGTCCTCCGCACAGCAAAAGCCCAACATCGTCTTCATCATGGGTGACGACGTCGGCTGGTCCAACATTGGTGCCTACAACCAGGGCATCATGTCGGGGCGGACCCCGAACCTGGATAGGATGGCGGCAGAGGGGATGCGCTTCACCGACTATTACGCGGAGGCGAGTTGCACCGCCGGGCGGGCTAACTTCATCACCGGCGAAATCCCCATCCGTACGGGACTTACGACGGTAGGCCAAGCTGGATCGCCGCTAGGCCTACCCGACGAGGCGCCGACCATTGCGACCGTGCTCAAGTCGATGGGCTACGCCACCGGCCAGTTCGGCAAAAACCATCTCGGTGACCGCAACCAGTTTCTTCCCACCGTGCACGGCTTCGACGAGTTCTTCGGTTACCTCTATCACCTCGACGCCATGGAGGATCCCTGTCATCCCAACTACCCACCGGCCCTGAAGGACACCGTCGGGCCTCGGCACATGGTCCACAGTTGGGCAACGAATGTTGACGATCCCACGGTGCAGCCTCGCTGGGGAAAGATTGGAAAGCAAAGGATCGAGGACGCAGGAGAGCTTTGTCCAGAACGCATGAAGACTGTGGACGACGAAATCTTGTCCGATGCACTGGCGTTCGCTGACAAGGCGAGGAAGGACAACAAACCATTTTTCCTATGGCTCAACCCGACGCGCATGCACGTGGTCACACACCTCTCCGACAAGTACGAGAAGATGCGCACTCCGGAGAATGGTTGGTCGGTTGAAGAGGCCGGAATGGCTCAACTCGACGACATCGTCGGGTCGGTCATGCAATACCTGAAAGACAATGGCCTTGATAACGACACGATTCTCGTCTTCAGCACGGACAATGGCGCAGAGAACTTCACTTGGCCTGATGGCGGCCAAACTCCGTTCGCAGGCGGTAAAGGGACCGCGCTCGAAGGCGGTTTCCGCGTCCCATGCATCATTCGCTGGCCGGGCCACGTTCCGGCGGGGAAGGTCGAGAACGGCATCGTCTCGGGACTGGACTGGTTCCCGACCTTCGTCGCGGCGGCAGGCGACCCCAACATCGTCGCAGAGCTTAAAACCGGCAAGCAAATCGGCGACCGCACCTACAAAGTTCATCTCGATGGCTACGACCAGACGGACATGATCACGGGTAAGGGACTGTCAAAACGTCACGAGATTTACTACCTAACAGAGACCACTCTCGCGGCAGTGCGCATCGACGACTACAAGTACCGATTCACAGATCAACCAAACGGATGGCTCGGCGCCACGACGAAGGTCGATTGGCCGATCCTGGTCAATTTGCGTCTCGACCCTTATGAGCGAACGGGCATTTTCAACGGCAAGGACAACGGTTCGCTTGGTTACTACAACTGGTTCGTCTACGAGTTCTGGCGCTTCGTGTTCGTTCAGCAGGAGGTGGCAAAAGCCGCACAGACCTTCCTTGAGTTTCCGCCGATGCAGAAGGGTGCGAGCTTTAACATGGAGCAGCTTAAGGAGGAACTCGAGAAGAAAATGGCGTCGGAAGCATCCCAATAGCGGTCCCATGCAAACGCGGGCGGCTCGTTCCGGGCCGCCCCGCCGAAAGATACCCGGCTTGCTGGCTGCCGCACAGTCGTCAGATCTCGTCTTCTATGAACGGGAAAATACCACAGGTGGGACTCCCCCGCATGTGAATGGAATCGATAACGGTGTCCGTCTACTTTCGTGAGAAGAATAGCCCTCCAGTTTCATGCGCGGCGCCCCTTACCTCCCCGGCAGAGGGCCTAGCGGGAAAACAATGACCAGAGTGCTGCCAGGCCGAGAATGGACAGCAGCATCGCTACCGTAATACTCAGAGGCCATTGACTGATTACCACCGATTCGTCGCGGCGGAGCCGGCGCAGGTTCAGCCAGTGAGATACTCCGGACAGAACGGTCGCAATTAATCCTAGAATGACCAAGGCAGTACCAAACTTGATCGCGCCTTGATGAAGCACCTCGGACTTCTGATTCGGAGATCTCTCCTCGATGGCACGGAAGAAGCCGATCATTCCGAATCCAAATGTAGCCATCGTCAGGGTCGTCCGAACCCAGGCGAGCGTCGTTCGATCCAAAGCGATGGCAGTTCTGAACTTGGCTAATCCAGTTCGATCAGACGTCATGGCGACGCCTTGGCTACCTTCGCGGTTTGATTCCTGCGTGGTCATCTTGTGTCCTCCTTACCAGTAGCAGATTTCAGCCAATCATTTTTTGCTTTCTCACCGAAAAACTCATGTTCGACGAAGGCCGCGAAGACCCCCTGTGATGTCTGATGGATCGAACGCTTCGCCACCAGCGACATTTCGCTTATTATTGGCGCATTCCTGTGAAAGAACCAACACAGGTGAGACAAATCGAACCACGCTGGCCCGCCGCACTGGCGATCGTCGTGGTGGTCCTCCTGCTGGCAGTGTTGCCGAATCGCGTAAGAGTATTCCCCCTGTGGCTTCCGCCTCTTCTGGGGGTTGCGATGATCGTGCCGATGGTAGCCCTCTCGCTGACCAGCGCCAAAGCGCTGTGGTTGCGCATCGAAAGCACCGTCACCGTACTCTTCCTGGTAACCGCCGGACTTGGAGTCATCGATGAACTCATGTCCTTGCTCTCCTCTATGCTCCGTCGTCCAGGCGAGGTGAATGGTCTCCAACTCCTCGCTTCAAGCATTGGCGTGTGGGCTTCCAATGTCCTCATCTTCTCGGTCGCTTTCTGGCGGACCGATAGGGGCGGCCCGGAAGCGCGTGCGAACCACGCGAGCTCGAAGCCGGATTGGCTTTTTTCGGCGGAGGGTGCGCCCCAAGAATACGTGCCGCTCAACTGGCGCCCGACATTCATCGACTACTTATTCCTTTCCTACTGTACGGCGACATCTTTCAGCCCTGCCGAAGCTCAGCCCCTGACCTCTCGCGGCAAGTTGTTGTTGATGCTCGAAAGCATCATCTCACTCGTGACGGTCATCGCCATCGCAGCGCGTGCGATTAATATCCTGAGCGGCTAGATGCAGTTGCTTGGACGAGCGGGCGAACCTACCGCATCAGGCTCTGATGAGCTCCGGCCTCGCGAGGAAAGGGCAGCCTTAGCTCCGGCCGCGAGTCTTCGTTTGACAATGAACCCGGATGGCATAAGACTGCCTGTCATGCGACCTACGATTCTCTGCCTCCTGGCTACCGCTTTGCTTCCGTCACTGTGTCGAGCGCAAGCTCCGGTTTTCGAGATCACTCCAGTAGAAAGCTGGATTAAGTTCGACGTAAAGGCGTCGGTTACGATCGCCGGCAAATTCGACAAGTGGGACGCGTCGTTAACCTTCACCTCACCTGATGAAACGACCGGCACTTTGATGATAAAAATTCAGTCCGACAGCGTGGATACGGGAAGCGGGATGAAGAACGGCAAACTGAAGGGCCAAGACTTTTTCGACGTCGAGCATTATCCGGAGATCACATTTGTGTCCACGAAGATTGTAAAGACCGGCCATGAGACCTACGAAGTGGATGGCAACTTCACCATTCGCGGAGTGTCCAACCCTGAGAAGTTAACGTTGACCGTTTCCGGCAAAGGCACCGGTTCAGGCGAGATCAAAGGAAAGATGGTCTTCAATCGCAAGAATTACGGGATGAACAAGGGTATTCCGTTCATCAAGATCGCCGACCATGTTGACGTGAGTTTCCACCTCAAGGGTAGGCGAGTCAGCGGGCCTCCACTGGCCTGACAGCAACCGCCAGTATGTTCTGCCGAGTGCCACGGCAGGTGAATCACAACTCGGCGTCCAGCCCGGATCGGGACTTGGCCATGTGGAACAAAGGGCTGAGAAATCGCGTTTTACTCATACTGCTGGTGTTGGCGGTGTACGTCGGCTCACTCGTGTACAACTATAGCGAAAGAGAAAGACGATCATTGCGGCTCGAAGAGGAAGTTCAAGACAGCGATCAGGTGCACGTCTCGGTTCGAATCGTCGAAGCCAATCCCACGGCCTCGGAGATTACGGCTCGCTTGAGCTTTCGACTCGCAGGAAGGATCGCCAAGGATGCGGTGACTCCTTTAGCGGACCTGAGAGTGCTACTGAACAGCGCCCGCGGCCCGCAGGACTTCAACTTCCCCAGAGGGAGGCGTATAAACCCGATCCTGGCAGTCTTTTCCCTAGACGGTAATGTCAATCGGTATCCGATCGACCGGCACCGCGCTGACATATTTATCATTATGACTACTCCGAGCCGAGTGCCCTCGTCCCACCTCGCCCCATCTGGTGCCGGGAAGGAATCCAATATTCCGTCCGAAATATCGGGTCAGCTGGAGCTGGGCACCGCGGAATTAAGCAGCGAGCAGGTTCCTCTCTCCGTTGACCTTTCCGCTTCGATTCCCGGGCTGAAATTCAGTGGCGCGATCAAGGAGACCGAAGGCAGAGAAATCGACCACATCGAATTGATTGTGGGGCGCACCAACAGCGTCATCGTCCTGTCGTTCCTCAGCATGGTGCTCATGATGGCGCTGGCGATTAGTGTGCTCTTGATGGCGGTCCGGGCCACAGCTGCGGATCGAGATCTCGACCTTCAACCTCTTTTTCTTTCGGTCACCTTAATTTTTGGACTCCCCGCGCTCCGCAACGCTCAACCGGGCGTTCCACCGCTGGGTGCCATCAGCGACTACATTTCTTTCATTTGGGCCGAGAATATAGTGGCCTTTTCTGCGATTGTCATCATGTGGACCTGGCTGATGCGCTCGCGCCATTCCGAAGGCGCAGGCAGTAAGTAATCGCTCCTAGCCACTACGTTACCTATCGAGCCCAGAAGCCCAACAGCCAAGAGATAGTTGAGGAATCGCAGAATCCGCAGCCAGTGTGCTAGGCTGCCAGCACCTTGGAGGTCCACGCCATGAGGCACGTAATCCCCTTTGTCTCAACAGCGGGCCCATTTCTTAAGGAGAATCGACACCGACTGGTTGTTCTGCTCGCTGTTCTTCTGGTCTGCTTCGGGGAGGTCTCATGGGGTCAAGTCGCCGGCACTCCCCAAGCCCAAGCTGCTGCATCACTCGCCGATTCGCTGAAACGCGCAGAGACAGGGCAGACCCAGCTCCATATCTTTTACGTGCACGGTATCGGAATTAGTACATCCAAACGCAACGCCGGAACGCAAAACTTCGAAGTCTCCGAACCTTTCAGAAAAAGCTTTTGCAAGCGGATCAGCTGCACCACAAACGAGTTCGAGGGAAGGATCTACGCCAACGAGCGGGATTTCGCCCCTGATGCAGCGCCTCCTTCACTCTCGTATTTCGACGAGGAGGTTTGGAAACGTGAGAGCAACGATTGGCGCGCCGCAACGCCCTTCGTCGATCGCTACAAACTTGTCGGCAAGAACGGCACAGCTATCTACGTGGACGAAATCAATTGGTGGCCGCTGGTCTTTTCCGCCAAATGCCGCCAGATTGTCGCAAAGGAGGCCGCACTGATCGGCCTCGACAAGAAACATTTTGAGACCTGCTCCGCGAAGACGGTGGAAGACTCGACCCCCAACAGATTTAAATCGTATGCGTGGATCACTAAGAACGATATTGAGGAGCGCCAACACCCTTGGCCAAAGCCAGCCGCGCTCAATAGTTCGCTAAAACGAGATATCCTCGACTGGGGTTTTGCGGACGCACTCCTGGCCGTTGGGCCGATGGAAGATTACATTCTCGAAGGCATTCGGGAAGTCGTGCTGGCCTCGGTTACACCGGCAGAGCATCAGGAGTTCATAGTTGTCTCGCATAGCCTCGGAAGCTACCTCATGTTCTCCGCACTCGATCTAGAAAGCGGCCCGCAGGGTGTGACCCCTTCCGATTGGGTGAATAGATTTGACAAAATCCTCAGCCAAACTTCCCACGTCTATTTTTTCGCCAATCAGATTAGGCTGCTAGAACTAGCGGACTTGGCAAATACAAAGAACGTAGCCTTGAGCGCGCATCTTGGGCGCTGGGCGAGTCTTCGCGCCCAAGCCCATCAAGATCCGCCACGACTCATCGCTTGGAGCGACCCGGACGATTTACTTACGTGGCTCGCTCCTGACCCAGCCCAAGCTAAGGTTCCAAGGCACGATCTAGATCTGCAGAATCGACCCGCGGACAACGCGACGCGCTGGTTCGGGCTCCTCGCGAATCCTGGCAAAGCTCACGTCAACTATGAGCAGAACAAGCACGTGATTCAGGCAATGGTCCCGAAACCGAACGCCCATGAGATGAAGGAAGCAGCTGGGACGAAAGCGGCGGATTCAAGCACGCCTCCCAACTCGAAGTAGGCGGATTCACCCAATGCGATGGCTGCGTAGGATCGGGTTTGCGCTCGCAACCATCATCGCCGTCCTGTTCACTGTGTGGGCGGCCGCGGCGCTGCACTTTGACCTACCCGTCCCACCCCTACGGACGCCAGCATCCGTGTTGTACCTTCTGGTGACACTGGGAGCCTTGCTGTTCCTCCACCGCACTCACTGGGGGCTGGTGGTTGCTTTCGTCGCATTCGGCATCGTCGCCCTATGGTGGTTCTCGCTGAAGCCTTCGAATAATCGTGCCTGGCGGCTTGACAACGCGAAAACCCCATATGCTGACGTCAATGGAGAGCAGGTTACAATCCACGACCTGCGCAACTGCAACTACCGCACCGAGGAGAGTTACACTTGCGATTGGGAGACTCGTTCCTACGATTTGGCAGCCCTCCGCGGCGTCGACATCTTTATCACCTGGTGGGGATCACCCTGGATCGCCCATCCCATTGTCAGCTTCGATTTTGGCGATGAAAACCATGTCGCCATGTCGATTGAAACACGAAACGTCGTGGGCCAGGGCTATTCCGCCATCGGCGGCTTCTTTCGCCAGTACACCCTCGCCTATATCGCCAGCGACGAGCGCGATGTCATTCGATTGCGCACCAACTACCGCAAGAACGAAGAGGTGTACCTGTTTCGCACGACGGCGAAGCCGCTGCTGGCGCGCGCGATTTTCTTGGATTACCTGGAACGCGCCAATCGGCTGCATGCGGGTCCCGAGTGGTACAACGCGCTGACCAACAACTGCACGACCAACATCGCGGTTTCCGTGGCCGAGGTCAGGGACATCCGCGTGCGACTCGACTGGCGCATCCTGCTCAACGGCAAGATGGATGAGATGATGTACGAGGATGGTGAATTGGTCACCGGCGGGTTATCGTTCCCCGCATTGAAAGACCAAGCGCACATTAATCAGGCCGCAAGATCTGCTGATGATAGTTTCGACTTTTCCAGACTCATTCGCGAAGGACGAATCGGTTTCACTGAAAAAACCCTCACGGTTGAGGGGCCTGTCCAGTTGTTCGGGGAGAACCGCAACCATTCAGCAGGGGGCGAGCGAACCGGCAGTTCAGTCGGTGGCTCCGCCCTACGATGTTCGAAGGTCGCAAATTGTTCCCGAGTGAGGGGCAACCGTATCCAACCGCTGGTCCCTCATGCAATGGAGGGATTCTCAGCTGTGCACATCAGATCTCTCGCCGTGAGAGCTGGGCGATTGAGTCCTTGATTGACATGGAAAGGCGGTGGCGTAAGACTGCCTCGCATGCGGCTTGCAACAAAACCTCACCGAGAGCTTGCACGTCGGCTCAGGCTGTTGATCGCGCTGTTTGGTTCCGCTGCACTCGCTGCCCTGGCCATATGGCTGGCATTCGTGTTGTTGCGTCCGGTGCCACCACGAACCGTGACCATGGCTATATATCCCGAGGGTAGCCTCAATGCAGAACTCGTGAAACGCTACCAGGAGATACTCGCTCGCGATGGGATTTCCCTGAAGCTAGCGCCGTCGGCGGGAGCCGTCGAAAGCGTAGCGAGGCTGCGGGATCCAAAATCAGCAGTCGGTATCGCCATTGTTCCAGCCGGCATCACCAGCGAGCAGGACTCGCCGGAATTAGTCTCTCTGGGCACGTTGTTTTACCAACCTCTTTGGGTCTTCTCCCGTGTTCGTCTTCCCGAAAAAAATAAGCAGCTTCATGGCCTGCGCATATCCATCGGCCCAGAAGGAAGTAGCTCGCATGCGCTGTCCCTCAAACTCCTCGCACGCGTAGGAATCATAGACCAGAAATCGGTTACCCTGCTCTCGCTTACGCCGTCGGAGTCGGCCCAGAAGCTGATGAATGGTGAGATCGACGTAGCCGTGTTCCTCGATGCGTGGGAAAGTCCCGTTGTGCAGCACCTTCTGAAAAGCAAAGAGGTCATTCTGGAAAGCCTTCCCAGAGCGGATGCCTTTATCGCCTTATATCCGTACCTGAACAAGTTGGTTTTGCCTGCTGGCGTGGTTGACATGGCGGAGCCTCGGCCGCCGGCCGATATCCAACTCATCGCACCCAAAGCTAGCTTGGTGGTACGCAAAGATCTGCATCCAGCCATCCAATACCTGTTGCTTGAGGCGGCAGATGAGATCCACTCCGCGCCCGGGATGTTCCACACCGCCAACCAATTTCCGGCGGCTGAATCAATCGACCTCCCCCTGAGTCCCAATGCGCGTGAGTTCTATAAGACGGGACCTCCGTTCCTTCAGCGCCATCTCCCTTTTTGGCTGGCAGTGCTCGTTGCGGAGGTGCTGGTGTTGCTTATTCCTTTGCTCGCTGTGGCATATCCCCTGTTCCGGTTCGCACCAACGATCTATGACTGGCTGGAAAGGAGGCGGGTCTACAGGCTCTATTCCGAATTGAAGCGCCTCGAAGACGAGATGGTCCTCTCCGCTCCAGGCGGAATCCACAAGGATTTCATCGAACGGTTAGATCGGTTGAAAGAGCGCGCCAGCCGTCTGTCGGTACCGACGCCCTTCAGGCCATTGGTATATTCGTTGAGGTTGCACATTGACATGGTCCGCCAGGAGGCCCAGAAGTCAATGTCGTCCTAATTCAATGACCCTAGACTTGGACACACCAACAGAAAGGTCATTTGTTCGATTTCCAAACTGCCAGGAGTTCAAGCCCTTTTCAGTAGGCGGGTAATCCCGACCAAAATCACCGCACCAATAAAGGCCACGATGATCGAACCGATCATGCCCCCGCCCGGCCAGATCCCTAATTGACCGAAGATCCAACCTCCCAAAAGGCCCCCGAGGATGCCGAGGATGATATCGACCAGCACACCGTAGCCGCCACCTTTCATCACTTGACCAGCGAGCCAGCCCGCTATCAGCCCGACCACAATCCAAGCGATAAATCCCATGGCTAATCTCCTCTCTCACCGGAGGCCCGTGATTCCATTTTGGATCACGGAGCCCGACGTGCCAAGCTGAGTGTAATGGTTTTCATCCCGAGCAAAGGCTGACGCGATTGGTGTATCCTGCAGCCTGGGCCGCAGGATCTGCTTCCACGGTAGGCATATCGCCGCGGCCCAGGTTGCATAGCCCAACCATCTACACCTTTGCAAATACCACGCACCTTGTCAGCTGTCAGTTCTTACAGATTCAAATTGCCGCTCCATTCGAAATACCCACCTGTTCCAGGCTGTAAATTTTGACAGTGGTCTGACCAAGCACTCGCTTGCTGTATTACATCTTGCTCGGTGGATAGTCTTCGAGGAGCATCTTGGCAGCTCGAGCGATTTTCTCTTGCTGTTGTTGGGGTGACGCCGTCGGGTCAATTGTCTTGCTCACAACCGCACGCCACACAATTTTCTTGCGTGCGCTGTCGTACATGTCTAGCGCTAGCTGCCCGATGTAGATCGTATATTTCGAGACGGAAGGCTGAGTGGCGACCATACGACCTTGCCATCCGTCACCCCAGCCCTGCCCGTAGTCATCTTTTTCGTATGTTCTGTAATGAGTCTCCGCAGATCCGCCCTTTGGTAGCCGATGTCAAGGTCCGCGGTGCTGCTCTCTGTCTTGATCAGCCCCTTCTTCTTCAGTTCGGCATCCAGTGCTTCCTCAATTTGCTTCTGTGTCGTGGCATTTCCCAAGTCGGCATTTTTGATGCTCACCCACTTATACGTCTTGTATTTTGAGAAATCCGCATCGCGGTCGAAGTTGTACAAGACGGTTTGGGCATTGGCGTTCCCCACCCAAAAGAGAAATACACCCAGAGCCAGATAAACAGCTTTCCTCATCGGACGTCTCACCTTACTTTACTTCACATGCGTACCTTCCCAGGCTCGCACGTTTTGCCTGGCCTCATTGAAGAGGCGTTCGTAGTTTCCTTTGCGTACCAGTTCACTTGCTTTCTTGTCCAGCATGTTCCACAGCGGCTCATATTGATAGTAGACCCTCAAGTACGTCGGCTGGTCGGGTGGAGCCACTTCGTCGGTACCGAATAGGAAGCGGTCGGGATAGCGATTAATCAGATCGGCGGTGATCCGAGTCGATTCGGGGGTCGCAACAATGTACTTGGCCACCTCGCTCCAGGAAATATCAAAGTACACGTGATGGAACGCGGGATCACCCAGGATCTCTCCCAGGCGAGCTGCGTGGTTCCGGATCGGACGAACGACGCGGCCCACACCCGTGTGAGCCCAGATGATCGTCGTTTGGGGGTGCCGCTTGAAAAGGGCCTTTACTTGATTCAGGTATGCTGGTTCGGAGCCCTCCGTGCTGAACGGCACATCCGGGTCGTTGTGAAAGCCCGCCTTAGAAAACGGGACATCGATGTCGTTGTGGATTAGGACGACAAGCCCGGCTTCGGCTGCGAAGTCCAGAATTCGGTCGAGGGCAGGGTTCTGCAAAGAGGCGGTTTCGCCGGCGATCTTGGGCGAGACGAACTCCTTGTGAATCGTGAATTCCCCGATCCCCGAGAAGACACCGGGAAAGGTCTCGAGCACTCGTCGAATGTGATCGGCGGCGTACATGTCCGTGGGATTGAAGCCCGTGATCATCGGATCGAAACGGGCCTGCTGCTCCTTCGAAAGGGACCGGTACGCCATCGCGATATAGGCATCGGTAAAAGAGTAGTAGTAGAGAGGTGCGTCGCTCTGCAGGTAATAGGTGGGAGAATAGTCGCCGGAGTTCTCGTATGACTATTCCTGTTGCAGCG
>Ga0187777_10000875_pt1 | contig 19836 bp, 14 predicted proteins | sample 1015_Q2_SP5_10_M_FD_132416 | JGI IMG/M metagenome (GOLD analysis project Ga0187777, IMG submission 132416) | Tropical peat soil microbial communities from peatlands in Department of Meta, Colombia - 1015_Q2_SP5_10_MG | ecosystem: Environmental > Terrestrial > Soil > Wetlands > Peat | place... | reverse complement strand
GTCCGCCGACGGCAGGTAGAACGTCCGCGCCCCGGTCCGCTGCATCAACCAGGGGATCAGTGGCTCGACCTGCTGCGCCGGCACCGCGCCGGTGCAGAAGAGCAGCGGGTGGTACTCCTGTCCCTCGTACTGCTCGGGATAGATGTAGAGCGTCTCGCCCTCCTCCACCGCCGGACCCTTGATGGCCTGCCGAGTCGAGCTGAAGATGCCGCCCAGGAGCACGTCGACGTGCTCCTCCTGGACGAGCCTGGCTGCCTTGGCAGCCGCCCGCTCGTCGTCGGTCGCGCTGTCCTCGAGGACCAGCTCGAGACGGCGGCCGAGCACGCCCCCGGACGCGTTCATCTCGTCTACGACGAGGGTCGCGACATTCGCCTGAGCACAGCCCATCGGCGAGAGCGGGCCTGTCTGGTCAGCGATCACGCCGACCTTGATCGAGTCTCCCATAACCGTGCTCCTACGCCTCGAAGCTTCCGCCGAACTCCGCCACATCCGGCCGACCCTTGTGCCCGGCCTCCTTCATGATCGGCGGGACCTCGGGGTCAGAGGCAAACTTCTGCCACCCGGCGGTGTCCCAGTCGAATATGACCCACACCCGATCCTCCTGATTGGGGTCGCGGAACACGTGCGCGCCCTTGGAGCCGTGCTGCTTGCGCTTCTCGGCACCCTTGGTGGAGAAGACGCTTGTGAAGCGGTCGAAATCCTCGACCGTCGTCGTCGCGAGGAGCATCTGAGTCCTCCTTTTCGTTCCGGCGTCTCCGAACGACGCCGAGGCTCCGGCGAGTATCTGCCGCCGGCGCTTACCGCACATCGGGCAATCGCCCTATACGGCCGTCGGGCGCTCAGCAACCAACTCACTCACTGCAGCCGTCGCGGCGAGCAAGACCTCGCCGCGCCGTATACAGTCGTCCCATCCCCTGTACAGGCGTCCTCCTCCGTCTGACTCGTGCGGGGGCTGCAGACAGCAGCAGTGCGGATCGAGATCACTTCGCGGTTTCTTGACGATCCCGGACAGCGTGCGGGATTCGTGCTTCTGGGGTCGTTCCTGCTCTCGTTTCTGTTCGTCCGGACGAGCACGCGGCTGATTCGCAGCCCGAGGGTTCCGTGGTGGCCCGGCAACGTTGTCACGGAGAGCGGGCTTCACGTCCATCATCTCGTTTGGGGGATCCTGATGATGCTCGTCTCGGGCTTTTTGGGATTCGCTCTCGATCGACAGAGCCCGTTGACCGAGATCCTGGCGGCTGGGTTCGGGGTGGGGGCCGGGCTCACGCTCGACGAATTCGCGCTCTGGCTTCGCCTTCAGGACGTCTACTGGAAGGAGGAGGGTCGCGCGTCGTTTGACGCGGTCGTGGTCGCCTTCACGCTGGGCGGACTCGTGTTGGTGGGCGTCGCCCCCTTTGACCTGCACAACAACGACTCCTCGATCGCCGGCTTTGCGGCCGCTCTCGTCGTGGTTGTGCTGATCGCCGCGGTGGCGGTCCTCAAGGGCAAGCCACTCGTCGGGATGATCGGCATCTTCATGCCGCTGGTAGCGCTCGTCGGCGCAGTGCGGCTGGCCTCTCCCTCGTCGGTATGGGCGCGGCGGCGGTACGATCCGGGCAGGCCCAAGCTCGCCCGAGCCCAGGCACGCTGGAAACGGATCGAGGCGCGGCGCCGACACGTGAGGGATGCGATTGCCGGCGCTCCCGAAGCTCCGACGGTCGCGGCGGATCCGATTCCTGCCGGCCACGAGCGCACCGCTAGCGACCTCGACAGCGGTAAGTGATGCCGCCGATCGGAGACGACTCCGCGCCGCCGCTCACGAACCGCCAATTCGCTCCCGTACGCCGATTGACGACTCGGCGCGGGGGTTGGCCGTGGGCGATCGCCGGAGCGCTGGGGACGTTGTTCACCGCAATGTCGTGCACTGCCGTGCCCGCTGCTGCTGGGACGAGCGCTGCGCAGCGGCTCGCGGACAAGTACTCCCCAATCGTGATGATGCGCGCGCAGCACAACGCCCCGTGCGATAACACCGAGGAGCAATACTGGCCGCCGACCTCCGTGGATGTGGTTCTCGGAAACCCCCGGGTCAGGCTGTTGAAGCGCGGTCCGCGCGGTCCGCAAGTCATCAAGCGCGCCCCTACCGCAGCTGACCTCGCCGGCCGCGGCGCGGACTATTACCTCGACCTGCCCGGCAATCCGCTGAACCCCGGCTGCGTGTACGCCCGGGATTTCGCTGCGATAAGGCGCGCGGGGCGAGCACCGCCAGTGACATACGCGCACATCGCGCGTCAGCCTGGACACCCGGGTTTCACGCTGCAGTACTGGTTCTACTACTACTTCAACCAGTTCAACGACCTGCACGAAAGCGACTGGGAAGGGATGCAGCTCGCCTTCGACGCCCCCACCCCGGCCCAGGCGCTGATGAGCGGGCCCACGGAGATCGTGCTCTTCCAGCACGCCGGCGGGGAGCACACGAGCTGGATTGCTTCAAAGGTCCAGCGGCGCGGCACGCATCCGGTCGTCTACTCCGCTGCCGGATCCCACGCTACGTACTATGGCGCGGCGCTGTGGCTGGGCAACGGCAGCCACGGTTCAGGGGTTGGATGCGATAACACCACCGAGCCGCTGTTTGCCACCTATCCACGGCCCATCCTGCTGCCGGATGTGCCGAGCACCCACGGCTCGTTGGCGTGGCTGAGCTATACGGGCCGCTGGGGCCAGCGGGAGGCTGGATTCAACAACGGGCCCACGGGGCCAAACACCAAGACCGTTTGGCGCGAGCCGTTCACCTGGATGGACGGAACGCGAGATTCGAGCCCGAAGGTGCCGGTCGCGCCGGTGATTGGACCATCGGTCGTTGGCGCGTTCTGCGGGGCGGTCGCGACGACGTCAGGCTTTCTGAACCTCGCCGCGCAGACGCTTCCGGGCGCCCTCGGCATCGCCGTGGCCCTCGTGCTCGTGGTCCTCTTGCCGGTGAGCCTGACCAGATGGCGCCCGGTCGAGCTCACCCCGCTGCGCCAGCCGCGCGCGCTCGGCCAGCTCCTCCTGGTGGCCGCGCGCACGTACTGGCGAGACGCCGCAACGTTCGTCCTCATTGCGATCGCCGCGGCTCTGCTGATCGTGGCAGTCGAGGGGCTCGAGTGGCTTGTGCTTCGCGCCTTCGGCGCGCGCGGCGCAAAGGTGTCGTTCACCGATACGGGCCTCGCGATCGCATTTTCCACCACCGCCGGGGTCGGGCGACCACTCGCGGGCCCCGTTGGCTCCGCACTCGTGATCGCCGTCCTACGCAACGACGAGCGCGACGAGCCCGCTGGGTTCCGGAGTGCCTGCGCGGCGGTCATCCCAAGGATCTGGCGGCTCGTTGCGGTGGAATGGCTCATAACGCTTCTGCTGATCCTGATCGCGGTGACGATCATCGGGATACCGTTCGCGATTCGCAAAGTTGTCGACTGGCGATTCGCCCAGGAAGAGATCCTGTTCGAGGACCGCTCGATCCGCGAGGCGATGCGCGGCAGCACAAGAGTGGTCCGTGGCCAATGGTGGCGGGCAGCGGGGATTCTCACGGCGTTCTCGATACTGGGCCAGATACCGGGACCGATCCTCGGATTCGCACTGCTGTTCACGACCGTTCCAACCACCACCGTAAACGTCCTCGGGGCCGTGCTCTTCGCGGTTCTCGTCCCCTACGTAGGGATCGGCCGCACCCTCCTTTACCTCGACCTCGCGGCCCGCAAAGTCACCGAAGCGGTACCCGCTACGCCGACGATCGTCCCCGCACCCGCAACGTGAGAGCGACCATCCGAGCTGAGTGACGCCACGGCGGCCGCAGGGGTAGCTTGCTGTGATTGCGCAGCGGCTTCCGGGCTGGCAAGGGATAGACGGCGAGCCGGCGCGCCGGTACGCTTCGTGCGTGTTCCGGCCAGACGCGAGTTTGCCTGCGCGCTTCGCGCGGAACGTGCTCGTCCCCTTCGGTCCGCTGATCGTCGTGATTGTTCTCGGGAGCTTTCTCGGGAGGTCGGTGAGGCTGGGTGAGCAGGTCTTCGGGTTGCTCATCACTGCGGCGATGGCCTGGTTCTTCTGCTCGCTGATACTCGTCCCGGCGCTGCTTTTCAGAGCGGAGGCCTCGCCGGGTTCATCCGCCGACGATGATGGGGGCGGGAGCGGCGGCCCGCGGGAGCCCCCGTCGCACGATCTGGGCCCGGCGGGAATTCCGCTGCCGGACGCAGCGCCGTCGGGCGAGCGTGTCCGAGACCACGTTCGGCGCGAGCGTCGGTGGCCGCGGCGAAGGGTGGCGCGCGAGCCTGAGCCCGCGTCATCCCCGAAGGTCCACAGCTAGGCATCGGCGAGCCGGGCACGCGTCGCCTCTCGACCGTCAGGCCTCGATTTCGGAGGCGACGGCTCCAGTCCGTTCCGAGGCAGCATCGTTCTCCCGCGGTCGGTCCCGGACCGCGGTCAAGGTAAGAACGAAACGCCCCGGTCTCTCCGCCCAGCAGCCCGAGACACGCACTCACTGATCACAGGTGAGACGTGTCGTCCAGACTGGGCGTGTCCGACAGTCATGCCGTCAAGGGCGGCGCGGCTCGCAACCGGTCAGTCTCGGCGCCATCAGCGCTGACGCGACGCCGATAGGGAACGAGAGCCGGCGGAACACCTGCTGCGCGGTGCTGGTCGACGCCAGCACCGCCCAGGTCGGCCGTGAGACGACCCCGGTCTGCACAATGCCCTTCGCAATCACGAGCATCGCCGCGACCGTGATCACGCCGGCGTTGCTAAGTCCCGCGGCGAGCTGATTCGCCGGCGCGATCCCGAGGATCGCCGCGAGGATCAGCGCAACCAGCAGCGCCAGCAACGGATCGACCCTGCCGGATGCCATCGCGACCAGCGTTGCGACGACCAGACCGGCGGCCACGTAGATCATCACGGCCGAAGCAACTACACGAACGCGACGCCTGGGGGCCGCTCGAAGTCGATCAGCCGCCCCGAATGATCCGACCAGCGCGAGGCTCCCCTCTACCTGAGGATCGCCGGACGTTAGCAACACGACGGTCGTCAGGAGGATCACGCTCGCCCTAGATGCTCCATAGCGTTCCGAGCCGGACAAGTCGCCTACACGGCGAGGGCAGGTGATCCACCGGCGCGCCGCTGATTGCCTTGCCGGCGGCGAGCGGCGGGAGTGCCAAACTGGGCACAATCCCGCCGGATGGCGGTCATCACTGAGCGGGCGCACCCGCAGGCTCCGCCCGTGGGCCGTCGCCTCCACTACCGCGCCGACATCCAGGGTCTGCGTGCGGTCGCCGTGCTGGCGGTGATTGCGTATCACCTGGCTGGCTGGCCGCAGGGCAGCTTCGACGGGGTCGACGTCTTCTTCGTGATCTCCGGCTATCTGATCACGGGGATCCTCGTGCGCGAGTTCGAGTCACGGCAGACAATCTCGTTCGTTGGCTTCTACGCCCGGCGGATCAAACGGATCCTCCCCGTAGGCCTGTTCGTGATCGGCGCGACCCTGTGCGCCACGCGGGTTCTCGCGGGCATCGACCGGTACCACTTCGCCGCCAAGGACGCGATCGCGGCCGTCCTGTTCGCCTCCAACTGGAGGTTCGCCCACACGGGCGTGAACTACTTCAACCAGGCGCTCCCGCCATCGCCGCTCCAGCACTACTGGTCGTTGTCGGTCGAGGAGCAGTTCTACTTCGTATGGCCGTGGCTCATGCTTGGCGTGCTGCTGATCGGGCTGCGGTTGCGGTTCTGGCGACGCGAGCACGCGCGTCTGGTCGCGGGCGCCGCTATCGCGGTGATCTCGGGCGTCGCGCTGTGGTTGGCCTTCGCGGAGACCACCAGTAACCCCACAGTCGCCTACTTCTCGACCTTCACCCGAGCCTGGGAGCTGGGACTGGGAGCGCTCGTCGCGATCGCCGCTCGGCGGCTCGGCCGTTGCGACCCGCGCCCGCGCCTCGTCGTCGCGCTGGTCGGTCTGGTCGGCGTGCTGGTCTCGCTGCTCGTCGTTCGCTCGTCCCCGGGCTTCCCGGCGCCGTGGGCGCTGCTACCGGCCCTGTCCACCGCCGCCGTGCTCGGTGCCGGCGCCGGCCTCACGAGCCGATCGCTCTTACCGCTGACCAACCCAGTCAGCCAATACCTGGGGAAGATCTCCTACAGCCTCTATCTGTGGCACTTCCCGGTCGTCGTGTTGATCGTCGCCGTTTTTGCTCAGTACTCGGCGGCTTACTGGGTAGTGGGTCTGGCACTGATCTTCGGGCTGTCCGCCGCCTCGTTTCACGTGCTCGAGGATCCAGCGCGGCGCGGGACCTGGTTCCGGCAGCGCCCGGGTCGGCTCCCGACCCCCGCGCTCGGCTGGCTCAAGTACGCCACCGCGTGCGCGGCCACGGCGCTTGTCGCGGGAGCGGGCCTGCTCCTTGTGCGCGCGTCCGAGCCGACGAGACTCGTGCTGCCGGCGCCGATCGTGGTAGGGCAGACCCAGGACGACGCTGTCGAGTGCGTCGGCGCCGCGGCGCTCGACCCGCGCCATCACTGTGCGAGGCTCAACGCCGGCGATCGAGTCGCACCGCTGCCCGGCGAGCTGCCCGACGACACCGGGGGCGCCTATGCCTGCTACGCCTACCTGCGCCAGCCGATGCACCCGTGCGCGTACGGGAGCACGCGGCCGGATGCGACCCGGGTCGCGCTGATCGGCGACAGCCACGCAGCGGCACTACTTGCGGTGCTCGAGCCGCAGCTTGACGCTGTGAACTGGCGCGTCACGGTGTTCGTCGGACAAACGTGCGGATGGCTACCCCCCACGCTCTCACCGACCTGCCCAGGGCTGCGCCTCATCCAGCGGGATCTCGGTCACCATCACTACGCGATCGTGATCGCTACAGAGCTACGTCAGTACACGAGCTCCGTCGCCCAGCATCTCGAGGCGATGCGGCCCGTCGCCGCGACCGGCGCGCGCATCGTTGTCGTCCAGGACGACCCCGGCGTGTCAGCCGCGAGCACAGCGTGCGTCGACCGCGTCACCTACAGAGCGACCGGCAACTGTGGCACTACCGCGGGCTTTGCCTACCGGGACCCCGATCGCCTGGCCCAGGCTGCCGAGCGGATCCCTGGAGCGGTGGTGATTCCCACCCGCCAGTACTACTGCCGCGACGACTTCTGCCCCGCCACGATCGGGAACGTCATCGTTTACCGGGATACGGCCGCCCATGTCACCGCCAGTTACGCCGGCACCCTGAGCCCCTACCTCGTCGAGGCGATCGAGCGCGCGCTCAACGCGCGCGCGGGGTGAAACGCGTCTGCGGAGCCAGGAACCGGCCGAGCGGGCATTCGCATCGCCGCGAAGGGTCCGGTACCGGAGCGGTCAGGAAGCAGTCGGGGCGGGAGACGACGAGAGCGAGTCGCTTCGCTGGCGGCGCAGCTCGAAATAAAGCACTGAAGCGCTGAGTGCGGTGACCGGCGCGAGCGCCGCGTTGACGGCCCACTGGACCAGTGAACGTCCGACGGAGCCGAGCGAATCGGCGGCGATCCCGGTGGCGGCGCTGACGACGACCACGGCGAGGAACACCAGGACGATGACGCCGAACACGTTCCAGCCGTTGCCGCGCACCAATTCCCGGCTACGCCCGAAGGCGTGGAACACGCCGGGACGCTCGAGGACGGTCACCGGGGCCACTACCGACCAGATGACCAGGAGAAACAGTCCCGGGATGATCAGGAAGATAAACCCGATCGCGACGCCCAGGCCGAACAGGATGGACACGGCGACGAGAGGCCAGAAAACCGGCTCGACGCTGCGCACGAGCTCGCCGATCGAGTTATCGCGCCGGCCGTCCTGCACGTCTTGCACCAACTTCACGACCATCCCCTGGTACAGGATGCTGAGGGCCCCGAAGATGATCGCGAGCGCGATGCTTGCGGATCCGGGAAGGATCAGATTGATGACGAACTGAAGGGCGTAGAGGCAAATGGCGGTCGCGATCAGCACCGCGAACTGATCCTTGTACAGGTCCCAAATGCGGGACACGACCGACATCGGGCTGATCGGTTGCACGCTCATAGCGGTTCACGAACCCGGAGTGGACGGAGCTTAGCCGTCTTCGCCGGCCTTGTGCGGAGTCCTACTTCGATCGCGAGAGCCAAGCTGACGACCGTCGCCCGCGTAATGGGAACGGCCCGCATAGCGGCACATTGCGAGCAGCCTAGGCCCTGGCCCATGGGGAGCCTTGCGACCTCGGCGCAGATCGTGGAACCGGAGCACGGGCAACCCCGCCCGCTTCACGGCCGTCTGGAATTGGCGGTGGAGCTTCATCCGACATATGCGGTCCCTCGTCTTGCTCTCCTGCTCGAAGACCAGCGCGTCGGACGATCGGCCATCGCAGCACGGCCCCAGCATGGCTCGGACGTTCGAGTTCATCGGCGACGATCGAACGCGCCGGCCCTTGTGTCCAGCATGGCCGCCGCTGGTCGCGTAGCCGTCCTTCGAATGGGCAGTCGAGCACTGGCCCCCGCCGCAATGGAGTTTCGAGCGCGACCCGTGGCAGCTATCGCCAGCTTTACAACCCGACGCAGAGCTTCCTTTACTATTTCTAGGAAATCGTTAGAGTCGACAACGATCAGGGGGGTTTCGGAGAGTATGAGAAGGTTTCTGTGGTTCGGAGGGCTCGCGGCTGCGCTGATGTGCTGGTGGCCGGCGGGCGCCTCGGCTACCGGAGGCGGCAGCATCGCTTCCGCGCCGACCGTGGCCTACGGCCAGCTGGAGTTCGGCAACACGGCGACGGATACTCCGGCGAATGAGTTTGCCCTTGCCTATTGCTATTCATGGTGGCTTGTACCGGCGATCACGGGCGACAAGATAACCATCGATTGGACCTCCGAGCCGAATGCGAGCGGAGCTTACCTAACGGCTTTGTGGGCGTACCTGTATCCAGTCGGCACGTCGGATTTCAACTTCCCAAACACAAATCCCGCTGCGGAAAAGAACGTTAACTACGCTGTAACTGGTCTCCAGGAACTCCAGTACGTTGCAAATCGCGACGGAACGATGCCGCTGGAATTCCAGGCGGCCGCTAGCAACTGCCAACAGGACGCCGGCCCATACAGCTTCACGGTGTACGTCAGCCACGAGCTCGTGCTTGGCCTCCATGCACATACAAACCGAGCGAACCACTCGACGACGTTCTCCGTCGCGGTCCACAATCCAGATGGGGCGCCGATCACGGGAGTGCCGTTGATCGCGACCTACGAGCTCCTAACGCACGGCCACTGGCGGAAGATGAGGTCTGGTGCTCTCCGGTTCACGAACAAGTGGACACCGGCGCAGCGAGACACGTCCCAGTCGGTGCGCGTGACCGTCTCGGGACCGTCGTTCCGCAGTGCCTCACAGACCATTCGGGTCAACGCCGCGTAGCCGACCGGCCCCTAAGCGGTCGGAGGGAGCTGCCACCTCGGCACGTCATCAACGTCCACGGCGTTGTCTAAGCCGTTGACGTTATTACTAGTTCTTGTTCCCGTGTAGTTGGCTGGGGAGAGCATGTCCAAGGTGGAGTGCCGGCGCTGGCGGTTGTAGAACGCCTCGATGTACTCGAACACGGCCGACTGCAGCTAGAGCCGGTCGGCCAGATGCGACGGTTGACGAGCTCATTCTTGAGCGTGGCGAAGAACGTGTCGCCGGCGGCGCCAAGTGGTCCAGTTTTCGGTTCTCCTCGATTCCGCGAGGCGGGCGATCGCGTCCCACATGCCCTGGGCTGCGACGATCGCAGCACCGATGCCAACTAACCGAAGGAGCAACCGCAGCGGCATGGAACCCAAAAGTGGAATGGCCGGACGAGCTAGATGCGCTGAGGGCAGCGCCCGCGAACCATCGACCGCTCCTCGAGAACTCGCGTGTCCGCGTGATCGAGACCGTGGTGGCGGTCGCGGCGCGCACGCCGGTGCACACGCATCGATGGGCGAGCGTCGAGTATGTGCCGAGCGCCTCGAGCTTCGTCCGCCCGGACGGTGAGGGAACGGTCTTGTTGGAAACTCGTCGAGCCGCCGATCCAGAGCCGCTGCGTTCGGAGGCGTTGTGGTCGGACCCGTTCCCGCCCCACTCGGTCGAGAACGTCGGTGATGAGGAGCTGCGCGTAATCATGGTCGAACTGAAGGACCAACCGTAAGGACCTGCGGCGACTCTCGGCCGACGCTTCGTCGGGGGGGCCGCGGCACCGTGGATGAATTCGATGTGTTGGAGGTATCCCGATGAGTGAGACCACAGCGGTTGCCCGACCAGGGCCGCTTGAGCCGGAATCGCTGACGGCGGCCGCGGTCAGCGTTCGCCACCCGCTTGTCAGGGCGCTCGTCGTCCTTACGTTCACGACCGGCCTCCTCGACGCCTCCAGCTACCTCGGACTCGGCCATGTGTTCACGGCGAACCAGACCGGCAACGTCGTGTTGCTGGGGCTGGGCATTGCCGGGAGCGGGAACCTCCCGGTCCTCGCGCCGCTCGTTTCGCTGGGCGCGTTCATCCTCGGGGCAGGCGCCGCCGGCGTGGTCATCAAGCACACCCGCGACCGCCGTATCACGCTAGTCGCCCGCGCGCTGGCGATCGAGCTATCACTGATCGCGATCGCGGCGGTCCTCGCGGCGGCGGTCACGATCACTCCCGACGCGGCCTCCGGCGACACCGTGATCGCACTGCTGGCACTCGCGATGGGCGTGCGAAACGCCACGATTCGGCGCCTGGGCGGGCCTGACCTCACAACCACGGTGCTCACCGGGACACTGGCCGCGTTCGCGGCCGGACTGCCCTTCACCGGCGGCTCCGGCAAAGGGTCGGTGCGCAGGACCGCCGCGGCCCTGGCCCTATTCTGCGGGGCGCTGACCGGCGCACTGCTGCTGAAGACCGGCCTCTGGCTTCCACTGGCCACCGCCGCGGGGCTGGCACTCGCTACGTGGCTCATCTATGTACCAGCCATACGGCGACACCCGTGAGCGCAGCCGCCCAGCCTGAGGTACGGCCAAGTCGCGTGGACGGGTGATCCAGACGCTGCCGTGGATCCCGGCGATGCTCTGCGCTCACGCCGATTCTGGCTGGACCGCTGTTTGGGTGGGTGCGGTCCCGGCGCGCGTCTTGAGGGGACCGCACTCACGTGTCAGGGGGTGATAGCGCTTGGCGGCCTCGCTATACGCCGTCGGCGCACTTCGGCCACGGCGGCGATGCCGATCGCCACGGTGCCGACGACGGTGGCGGCGCCAATGCCCGCCGAACCCCAGTCGAAGCCCCACGACGGTACGCCGGTTGCCTGGGTGTGGGTGGCGATCGGCTTGGTCGTGCGCTGGACCGCCGATGCGCCGGCCGCGTAGTCGTAATGGCCGCCGTAGGGGCCGATGGCAGGGACCCAGCGCGGCGTAGGCCCGCAGGTAGAGATGTAGTGGCCGCCTTCCACGCCACGTGGCGCGACCCAGCGTACGCAGCTGCCGGCGGGCGGGCTGTATTGGACTCCTGCGGGACCGCGCGCGGGCACCCACGCCGGGGGCGGGCACGAGCCACCGTACTGCCCGCCTTCGGTGCCGCGTCCGTTGATCCAGCGCAGGTCGGTCCCGCACGCGCTCAGCCGGAACATGACGGGCGCGTCGTCCGGCACGGCGAGCGCGCTCGGGCTGGTGGAGCCTCCACGCGCGGCCCCACGAGCGGCGCCGCCGGCGGCGATGGCGACGGGGGGACTGGGAAGCATGCTCACCGCGATGGCGACGGCGACGACTGCGAGTAGGGGCGTGATCCTCATGGGTTCGGCTCCTCAGGCGTAGAAGTAGGGATCGAGGACCCGTACCCGGGTGATCTCATCGACCGGCAACTCGTTGCGAGTGGCGGTCCTGCGGATCGCTTCGGGAGTTGGCGCGTCGTAGACGCAGAACGTCGTGCGCTTGTCCTCGCTTACGTAGGAATGCACCCACGTGACGCCATCCTCGGCGTTGCGCTCGACGACCCCGCGACACAGATCCGCTCCACTGTCCGAGACGGGGATCTCGAGTCGCTCGGGGAAACTGCGCTGGACGATGTATCGTGGCATTTCGGTCCTCCTGATCGGTTGCCTCAAAACTAGGAGGACACGGGCGCGCGCGCATCGGGGGGACCGCCCACGTTGGGAATCGGCGGCGCCTAGGTTGGGGCACTCAGTCCGAGCCGAGCGGCTTCGGCGACGGCTTCGCCGCGGGTGCGGGCGCCGAGTTTGCGCAGGATCGCCGAGACGTGGTGCTCGACCGTCCTCTCAGATACGACGAGTCGCTCGGCGATCTGAGCGTTGCGCCAGCCGTCTGCCACGAGCGCCAGGACTTCGAGCTCGCGTGCGGTCAGGCCGCCCGGGTTCTCGCGCGTGCTCGGGCGCGGCCCGCGCGGCAGACCCCGCGCGCCGCGTTCGCGCAGCCGCCGCGCCACGATTGCGGCGGCCGGACGAGCGCCCAGCGTCTGAAGCTCACCGAGCGCACGACGCACAACCGAATCCCGGTCGTCGTCCGCAAGCGCCAGCGCGGCCTCGTAGGGGCAGCCCAGCTGCCGCCACAAGGCGGCCGCCTCGACCGGATGTCCGGTCAGCTGCAACGCGAACGGCTCGGCCGCCTCCGCGACGATTTCAGCGTCCAGGCCGGCGTGCCTGCGCCAGACGGCAAGCTCCCCGACCAGCCAGGGCGCCTGGCGCTCGCAAGCGAGCTCGAGTGCGCCCGCGCTCGCCTCATCCACCGCGTCGCGGTCGCCCTCCAGCCACGCAGCCTCGGCTCGCGCGACCGCGACCGGCCCTAGCCGTGGCAGCTCATTGGTCGGCTCGGCAAGTTCCCATGCCTCGTCCAGCAACGGCCACACGTCCGGATCGCCGCGCCGCGCGCGCACGCGCGCCACCACGACGAGCGACTCGATCCGCGGCCTGGTGGAGCTACGCGGGACTCGAAGGACCGCAGCCGCGGTATCGGTCGCGTGCGACCAGCGCCCCTGGTCGAACTCGAGCCGAGCGCGAAACGCCAGGAGGTAGAGACGGAACAACTCAAGACCACGGTCGCTGCAGTACGCGATACCCGCTTTCAGATGCCGAGCTGCTTGAAATTGGCGGCGCTGTTCGACGGCGATGATCGTGAGCGGTACGTAGATGTGCCCGGCCTGATCGCGGAGCCCCGCCCGCAGCGCCCGCTCGAGGGCCTGCTCGAGCTGCCCGTAGTCGGTGACAGCGCCGATCGTCGCAAGCGCGTGGACGGCGATCTCCGTGGCGTCGAGGCGCTCGGCGAGCACGACGGCACGCTCGCCCCACGTGACGGCCTCCTCCCAGCGGGCTCCGCTCAAGCAGTTCAGGGCGAGGTTCGCATACGCCCAGGCGAGCTCGCGTCCGGCGGGCAACGCCTCGAGGATCCTCACGGCGTCACGGGCGCACCGGTCCGATTCCGCGGTCCGGCCCGGGCACCACAGAAATTCTGAGAGGCGACGCAGTACGTCCCCCTCGTTGATGGCGTCGCCCCGCGTACGGCGGATCTCGAGCGCCTGCTCGAGCGCCCCGATCCCGTCGTCGTATTGATCGGTCAGATAGCACTCGTGCGCGCGATCCTCGAGAAGCTCCGCGCGCTTGGCCGCGGAAAGCCGACCGCCGAAGCGGAGCGCCCGCGCGTACTGCGCGGCCGCCTCGCGATGCGCGCCCAGCGACGCGGCACTGCCGGCGGCCGCGGGCGCGAGGCGCAGCACCGCGTCGGCGTCGCCCGCCGCCTCGGCGTGGTACGCGAGCCGCGCGAGGTCCAGCGCGCCGTCGGGCGGGGTCGCGAGCGCAGCCAGGGCCCGTTTGTGCAACTCGACCCTCCGGTTAGGTGCGACTGCCCCCTCGACCGCGAGGCGTGCGAGTTCGTGCCGAAACGCCACGCCCCCGGGCGACGGCGTCAACATCCCCGACCCCAGGCACTCATCGAGGGCACCGATCGCATCCTCGGCGAGCGCGTCCAGCAGCCAAGGTTCGGCCTGCGCCCGGACGATCGAGGTCGCTTCCAGCAGCCGTCGCGCGGGCGCGCTCAGCCGCGCCGCGCGGGCGAACACAGCGTCGCGCACCGTGTCGGGCAGCTCGTCGCCCCCCGCGGCCAGCACCTCGACGACGAAGAACGGGTTCCCCGCGGTCTTGCGGTATAGCTCGTCCGGATCGACGCCGTGCGGCTCGGCGAGCCGCGCGACGGCCGCCTGCGACAGAGCCGCCAGCCTAAGCCGCTTGACAGCCTCGTTTGTGGCGAGCTCGCCGAGGACGATCCGCAGTGGGTCCGCGAGAGCAAGCTCGTCGTCGCGGTAGCTGACCACGATGAGGGCGGGCACCGTCTGAATCCTGCGCGCGAGCAACCTGAGCACATCGAGCGTCGCCTCGTCCGCCCAGTGCATGTCCTCGAGCACGAACACCGTCGGACCTCGAGCCGTCAGCGCTCGCACCAGAGCGGCAACGACCTCGTGCGGTAGGACGCCACGGCCGACGACCTCCTCCAGCTCGCCGCCCGTGGACTCCGCGACCACGAGCAGCGGCCCCAGCGGGCGTGGAGTGAACAACGGATCGCAGCCACCCCAGAGAATCCGGGCCGAGTCCTCGCACCTTTCGGCAAAACCCCGCAGCAGCGTGGTCTTCCCAATGCCCGCCTCGCCACCGACGATCACGACACGCCCCAGCGACGAGTGCCGCACCATCGCAAAAGACTCGCCAAGCGCCGAGAGCTCCGCCTCTCGCTCGAGCAGCCCCGTCGGCGCCCGCGCGCCAACAAAAGGCGTCGCAGGTCGCGCCACCTCCGCATTCTCCCACCCTGGGCCTAGCGCGACAAGCCACGGCGCAACCCGACGCCCCCAGGTCCAGCCGGTCGACCAGGCTCCGATCGCGGCGTCCAACGATATGCGGCCGTCTTACGGCCGGGCGCCGGCGAATTGCTTTGATCTTCGGGCGACCGCGGTGCCCACGATTGCGTTGGCGACGATCCGGTCTTTGCAGCTGGGCGGCGGCCGCGCTCAGCCGCGATCGCCGACGTTCACGTACTCGCGGTCGAGCGCACCTGTGTACAGCTGAAGCGGCCTGAACGTGGTCTGCTCGGGGTCCTTGACCATCTCGACCCACTGCGCGATCCACCCGGCGCTGCGGGCGAGCGCGAACATCACCGGGAACATTGGCGGCGCGATCCCGAGCGCCTCGTAGGTCAGCCCGGAGTACAGGTCGAGGTTCGGGTACAGCCGGCGGGAAGTGAAGTACTCGTCGTCCAGGACTCGCCGCTCGAGCTCGTCGGCGATCACGAACAACGGGTTGGGCCGGCGATATTCGTAGAGGTCGTCGAGCTGCCGGCGCAGCACCCGCGCCCTCGGGTCGTAGGTGTTGTAGACCCAATGGCCGAAGCCCAGCAGCCGTTCGTGCGCCGACTTGACCCGCGCGAGGAACTCGGGTACTTGGCCGGGCGATCCGATCCCCCTGAGCATCCTCAGCACGTCCTGGGCGGCGCCGCCGCGCATCGGCCCCGACAGTGCGCTGACTCCAGCGGCGACGGCGGCGTACGGATTCACGTGCGTGGACCCGACTGCGCGCACGGCGGTCGTCGAGGCGTTCTGCTCGTGGTCGGCATGCAGCATCAGCAGCACGTCCAGCGCGCGCTCGACGACCGGGTCCGGGGTATAGCGAAGCTCGCTCATCCGGAACATCATCGACAGCAGGTTCCCCGCGTAACTGAGGTGATCCTCGGGGTGCACGTACGGCAGCCCCTGAAGGTGGCGGTAGGCGAACGCCGCCAGGGTCGGCATTTTCGCCAGCAGGCGAACTATCTGCCGCTCTCTGGCCTCCTCGTCGTGCACCTGGTCGGCGTCGGTATAGAAGCTGGAGAGCGCACCGACCGACGCCGCCACGATGGCGATCGGCCGCGCGTCATACCGGAATCCCTCGATGAAGCCCTTGACGTTCTCGTGGACGAAGTTGCGAGTACCGATCTCGTGCAGCCACGACTCGTACTCCCCCGCGCTCGGCAATTCCCCTTTTATCAACAGGTAGGCCAACTCCAGGAAGTTCGAACGCTCGCATAGCGCCTCGATCCGGTAGCCGCGGTGCTGGAGGATCCCGCCCACCCCATCGATGTATGTGATCGCGCTGCGACAGACGGCCGTGCTCGAAAGCCCCGGGTCATACAGCATGAGCCCACCCGCCGTGCGCCTGAACTCCGAGCTGCGAACCGCCCCGTCCTCGATCGGCAACTCGAACCGGTCCCCCGTGCGGCTGTCGATCACCGTCACCGCGCTCCGGCTCGCCAATCCGTCGGTCCTCTCGCCAGACGGGTCCTCCACCTGGCCAATCTTGTCCGCACTCATCCGCTGCTCCGCTCACCGTTCGTCACGCCACACCCCCCACGATTGCATACCTGGCCTTCAAACCGCACGACGAGACCGGAGCGGGCCCGGCAGGCGTCGAGTCGCTGATCGTGCTGCCGCGCCTGCACATCCCAGCGTCGCGATTTGAAGTGACCGGCGTGCTCGCCCACTGAGCTCGCGATCGCTGGTCAGCGCGATCGAACCGGACGAGACCAACCGTGTCATGCGCGTCCCGTTCCCCGCACTCGCCGACCCCGATAACGCATCATGCTCAAGACAAGCTTCGGCTGGCCCGGCCCGGCGTTTGTTCTCGATCGCGCACTGTTGGGGGATACATCGGCGAGATCCTGGACGCGCTGCTCCGCCTTGGAGGTCGGGAACGGCCGTGGGTTGCTTCCAACGCGGTCGATCTCGACCACGGCACGGTGGCGCGCGACAAGGTCCTCGGTGGCCAGAACCGGCGGGAATTGTTTCCCACGATAGTTTCATGCCACTCACCTACTCGGTCGGCATCTCCTCAAACGGCCACCGGTTTGCGATCGCAAGCGCCTCCGACGCAGGCTCAGGCACGAGCGAGTTGCGTTGCACGACTCGGAGCAGCATGCCCGCCTGGGCATAGAACCGCCCCATGTAAGGGACCTTCCGGCGCCGCCTTCCGACCAGCCCGAGATTCAGAAGCTCTTGATAGAGATTCTCGCCGCAGATGTTCTGGACTTTGCCGATCTCCTTCTTGCCGGTCACCTGCGCGAGCAGCGTTCCGGTGCTCATGTTCGTCACCCAGTGCGGCCAGACCTGCTCGGCGCTACGGCAGGCGACGATGGGCGGGAACGGTTGCCCTGCAATGGCGGCTATCGCTTCGGCGTCGATCATCGCGAAGTAGCCGTACGCCACCGTGACCGTGACGAGACGGCGGACAGCGGGTTCGTGCTGCCCGAGGTCGGAGAGCAATCGGCCGAGCGGCGGGACTCGGTCCGAGAACCGTCCGACCGGAGCGCCGTCACGGGGGGGATGAAGCTCAGAGGTGACCATCCGCGTTACGCATGGCGTCATGCTCGCCGCCTCGGTCAGGCGGCCGTCGTCGCGAACGTAGTCGAGCCAAGCCGCGTCGATTCCCTCGGCCATGTCGGACGCCAGCGCACGATCACGAACACTCACGCACGCAGAGGCGAACTCGTCCATGCGCCGACACTAAACCGCATCGGCGCCCGCAGCGCCAATCGCGGAAGTATTCAACGCGCGAGCGAACCCCTTGGCAACGAAGTCCGCCCAAGGCAGGCCCCGCCGGTGGCGCTCCTGGATGGGTGCCGGTCGACGCTGCGGCGTGCGGGCCGATGGTCGGCGGCACGGTTGATTCGCGTGTGAGGGTCAGCCCCGACCTGCGGGTGGGACGTGGGATAGCGTCTCGGACGTGGAGACCGGGGCGCGACATCTTCCGACGGGCACCGTCACGATGCTGTTCACCGACGTGGAGGGCTCGACGCGCTTGCTCGACGAGCTCGGTCCCAAGCGATACGCCGGTGCGGTGCTGGCTCATCGTGGACGGCTTCGCTCTGTGGCGCATGCGCACGGCGGGGTAGAGATGGCGACGGAGGGCGATGCCTTCTTCTTCGTGTTCCAGAGCGCAGGTGACGGTCTGGCGGCTGCCGGCGAGATGCGGTCGGCGCTCGCGGATGGTCCGTTGCGGGTTCGAATGGGGGTCCATTCGGGCGAGGTCCTGCTCGCCGGGGGAGACTACTTCGGGATGGCGGTGCACAAGGCGGCGCGGATCTCCTCGGCTGCGCACGGCGGGCAGGTGGTCGTCTCGGCGCAGACCCGGGCGCTCGTAGACGTTGAGCTGCGGGACCTCGGAGAGCATCGGCTCAAGGACCTGGCGGCGCCGGAGCGTCTCTTTCAGCTGGGTGACGCGACGTTCCCGTCGCTGCGGACGCTCCGCCGCGTCCATCTGCCGGTGCAAGCAACTCCGCTGCTCGGTCGTGAGCAAGAACTCACAGAGCTGCTTGAGCTAGCCGACAGTCACCGGCTCCTAACGTTGACCGGGACGGGCGGTACCGGGAAGACGCGGTTAGCCCTCGCCCTCGCAGCCGAGCTCGCCAACCGCTACTCGGACGGGGTGTGGTGGGTCTCGCTGGCGGTAGCAACGGACCCAGCGGTCGTCATGCCCACGATCGCGACTGCGGTGGGTGCCGGTGAGGATCTCGCGAGTTATCTGGGCCATCGGTCGCTGCTGCTGGTCCTTGACAATCTGGAGCAGGTCATCGATGCAGCTCCGCTCGTCGGCGAGTTGCTCGCGTGCGCGTGCGGATGCGCGGTGATCGCCACCAGCCGCGAGAGGCTTGCGATCTCGGGTGAGCAGGAGTATCCCGTTCCGCCGCTATCACCTGCGGGCGCGGTCGAGTTGTTCAGCGCTCGGGCGCGACAGGTCAAGCCGAACTTCGAGCCGGGCGCAGAGGTCAACGCGATCTGTGCTCGCCTCGATCGTCTGCCGCTGGCGCTCGAGCTCGCTGCGACACGCGTCAAGGTCCTCTCCGAGGGCCAGCTTCTGACCAGGCTGCAGCAGCGGCTGCCGCTGCTGGCCGGCGGCCGGCGCGACCTGCCCGCACGTCAGGCGACAATGCGCGCGACGATCGCCTGGAGCCACGACCTGTTGAGCGAGCGCGAGCAGCGGTTGTTCGCCAGGATGGGGATCTTCGTCGGCAGTTTCGAGCTCGAGGCCGCCGAGCAGATCTGTGAGGCGAAGCTTGACGACCTGCAGTCGCTTGTCGACAAGAGCCTGGTCCGCGAGGGCGACAGCGGCCGCTTCTTTCTCTTGGAGACGACACGCGAGTACGCGCTCGAGCAACTCGACACGAGCGAGGACGAGGATGAGGTTCGCGCTCGCCACGCCCGCTGGTACTTCGCGCTTGGCCTCGCCGCCGGCCGCCAGGACGCGGAGCGGGCGGACGCTCTAACCCGCCTGCGACAAGATCCCGGCAACGTCGGACTCGCCCTCGCCTGGGCGCTCGACCACGACGTCGCGGCCGGCTTGCCCCTCGCCGACTCACTGTTCTACACCTGGCTGGGAGCCGGCCGTGTCGCCGAGCTCAGGCGCTGGTACGAGCGCGCGCTCGCGGATCCGGGCGCACTGACACCCGGCGAGCGAGCTGACGCGCTGGCAGGCTTCGGCATCGCGCTCGCCTACAGCGACACCCCGGCGCCAGCGCGGACGGCGCTGACCGAGGCCCTGACGCTCTGCCGTGAAGCCGGCGACGAGCGCAATGAAGCACGCGTGCTCATGCGCCTCGGCGGCGTCGAATTCATCTCGGGCTCGCCCGAACGGATGCTCAAATGGTCAGAGCAGGCGCTCCCGATCTACGAGCGTCTCGACGACAGAGAGGGGATCGCGCGATCACTGCACTACATCGCCGAGGGCCTCCGAGACAGCGGCGAGCTGGAGCGATCCGCCGCGCTGTATGAACGTTCAATCGAGATCCGGCGCGAGCACGGTCTTGGCAGCGTCTCGGCCGCGCTCCATAGTCTCGGTGACCTCTACCTCGACAAGGGCGACCTGCCAT
>Ga0187777_10000874_pt1 | contig 19881 bp, 15 predicted proteins | sample 1015_Q2_SP5_10_M_FD_132416 | JGI IMG/M metagenome (GOLD analysis project Ga0187777, IMG submission 132416) | Tropical peat soil microbial communities from peatlands in Department of Meta, Colombia - 1015_Q2_SP5_10_MG | ecosystem: Environmental > Terrestrial > Soil > Wetlands > Peat | place... | reverse complement strand
TATTCCAGTCCCACGGTCAGCACGTTCGACAAGGCAAATTTCACTCCACCACCTGCATACCAGCCGGTTAAGACATTGTTGATCGCGTTCACGCTCTTGCTCTGAACGGTGAAGGGCCCTTCCTGTTGCGGGGTGATGCGACTGGGCGTGGTAACACCGTCCTCCGGAAAGAACTCGGTCGTCGCGACATCGTATGTGTGGAGATCGACTTGCGCGAAGGCGGCACCGCCCATCGCATAAAAAAGCCAGCGGTTAAAGGCGAATCCAACCTGTCCACCCGCATACCCGCTCCAATTTTGCGTTAATTTCCGAATACTGTGTACTTCGGTCTCAAAATCAGCGTCATCTACTTCGTCGAATCCTTCGTCAAATCCGAAGCCCTCGGATGAATCGGAGGTATGAGTGCCGGAAAAGCCAAACGACAATCCCGCCACAAAATGGCCCCACTGTTTATTGTAACCAAGATCAACCCCCCCACTGTAGGCCGTGTCGGTGCTGTCGTGGCTGGAGAAATCAAAAAAATCGAAGAAATCGGGAGGGCCATCCGCATCACCTGACCCTGCATTAAACTGTTTCGTAAGATCGACGGTATCGAAGTAGTCGCCCTGGTGGAAGTTGTTGATGGTAACGCCAGAGTTGAACGAAACGAACGGGCCGTTCCAATCCGCCGGCTCGCTCGGAATATCGAACAGTCCGGCGCGAGCATTGGTCGCGGTCAACGCTAAAAGCGTCGCAACAAATGCCGCGCCGATGGTAAAAATGAATCGGTTAAAGGGCGTGGTTTGCATTAAATAGTTCTCCTCTGCGGTGGGATTTGCCAGAACTTACCACCCTTGCCAAGCAAAATTTTCAACAAATTTGAACTTTTTTTTGGGCCCAAAAACCGGGCTCCAATAGGCGTCAGCGTCTTTCTGGGCAAGCCAGTTACCCACGGGGCCTAACAAATTCTTGAATTTGAACATTCCTCAAACGCTATCCGGAAACTATTGTCGCCGACCAAAGAGGACAACGTTGCCATTGCGGAACCGGCGGCAGCGCCGTTTAGCGGTTCAGGATATGCAGAGCACGTTTCTCGACGTTCATGGCGGCTTCTTTAACCGCCTCACTCAGGGTTGGATGCGAATGGCAAGTGCGCGCCAGATCTTCCGAACTGCCACCAAATTCCATAACCGAGGCCGCTTCGGCGATTAATTCTGAGGCGGCATGCTGCAAGATATGAGCGCCAAGAATGCGATCGGTTTTCGCGTCCGCAATAATCTTCACCATTCCTTCGACATCTTCGTTAGCGAGCGCGCGTCCGTTGGCCCTAAATGGAAACCGGCCCACTCGATACTCGGTTCCTCTTTCCTTGACTTGTTCTTCGGTCAGGCCGACGCCGGCCAGTTCGGGATTTGTATAAATGATTCCGGGAATCACCTCGTAATTCACATGGCCGGCTTTTCCAGCAATGATCTCAATACAAGCGATCCCCTCCTCCTCCGCCTTGTGGGCGAGCATCGGACCAGCCACCACGTCGCCAATCGCATAAATCCCTTCAACGTTGGTACGAAAGTGATTGTCGATTTTGATCCGCTTCTTTTCGTCAAACGCGATTCCGACCCTTTCCGCTCCCAGACCTTCTGAGAACGGTCTGCGTCCTACCGAAACCAGAACTTTGTCCGCTTCGAATTTCAATTCTTCGTTTCCTTTCGTCGCCGTCGTGGTGATGCGGTCGGCTGCAACGGTTACCGCCGTTACCTTTGTCTCAAGATGAAACGTCATCCCCTGTGCGGTTAACGTCCGTTGAAGCAGATTCGACAATTCCAGATCGAAGCCAATCGCGATCCGCGGCAAAAATTCCAACATGGTCACGTCCGAGCCAAGTCGCGACCAGACGGAGCCTAATTCGAGTCCAATCGCTCCAGCTCCGATCACGAGAAGTCTCTTGGGCGGTTCATCCAGACAGAGCGCCTCGGTGCTGCTGATAATTGTTTCACCATCAAATTTTGCGAACGGCAATTCCATCGGCGCGCTGCCGGTCGCGATCACAATATTCTTCGTTTCGATTTCCTGTGCTTCGCCGTTTAACGGTGTGACCGAAACTTTTCCCGGAGCCACGATCGTGCCCAAACCGGTGAGGACGGTCACTTTGTTCGTCTTCATCAACGAGCGGACGCCGCCATTGAAAGCCTTGACGACCTTGTTTTTCCGCTGCTGCATTTTGGCAAGATCGAGATGGACGCCTTCAATCACGATGCCGTGCTTTTCGGCTTCCTTTTTCGCGAACATGAAATGATCGCTCGAAGTCAGGAGCGCCTTGCTCGGAATGCATCCGACGTTGAGACAAGTGCCGCCCAACTCGGGGTCCTTCTCGATGATTGCTGTTTTCAGTCCAAGCTGGCCGGCGCGAATGGCAGCAACATAACCGCCCGGCCCGGAGCCAATGATTACGACGTCAAATCTGTCCATGAATCAACTTAGCGCAGATGAGCGGGCTTAGAAGTCGAGAGGAAGCTTTTTCGGGTCCTCAATGCCTTCTTTGACCTTAATCAGAAAAGTAACCGCTTCTTTTCCGTCGATTGCGCGATGATCGTAGCTGAGGGCGAGATACATCATCGGGCGCACCTCCACCCTGCCGTCGATCGCCACCGGTCGCGGCACGATTTTGTGCATTCCGAGAATTCCACTTTGCGGAGGATTCAGAATCGGGGTGCTTAAAAGCGAACCGTAGACGCCGCCATTCGAAATGGTGAACGTTCCGCCGATTAAATCTTCGATTTTTAATTTGCCCTCGCGCGCTTTGGTCGCGAAATCGGCAATGTCGCGTTCGAGATCGGCGAACGATTTTTGGTCGGCATCGCGTACAATCGGCACAACCAAACCGCGCTCAGTGCCGACTGCGACACCGATATCGTAGAAATTGTTTTGGATAAAATCTTCATCCTCGATTCGACCGTTGACCACCGGAACAGTTTTAAGCGCTTCGACGCAGGCCTTGATGAAGAACGACATGAACCCAAGCTTCACGCTGTGTTTTTTGGTAAATGCGTCCTGCGATTTCGCCCGCAATTCCTGAACCGCGCTCATGTCGCATTCATTAAAGGTGGTCAGGATCGCGGCTGTGTGCTGTGCCATCACCAGTTGAGCGGCGATTTTCCGGCGCAGTGGCGACATCCTTTTGCGAACGATTCGGCCGTCAGTCGACCGGCTAAGTTCTTCAGGGGCGGCTTGTTTTCCAGAGGCGGCCGGTCTGGTATCAATTTGCTCGGCGGCGAGCACATCGCCTTTTGTCAGGCGACCTCCGCTTCCAGTTCCGGAAATTTTAGCGGGATCAAGGCGTTCTTCCTCGACGATCCGACGAACCGCGGGCGAAAGAACCGCCGCCATCTTTTCCTCAGGCTCCTTCGGTTTGGCCGTCGTCGGCTTTCTATTCGCAGGCTTTACTTCAGCCGCCGCCTTTTGGGAATCGTCAATCGTGGCGACAACTTCGCCAATTTTTACCTCCCGACCTTCCGGAACCAAAGCCTCAAGTACGCCCGATTTCTCGGCTGAAATCTCAGTCGAAACTTTATCGGTCTCGAGCGTAAAGAGCGCGTCGCCGGCGTTGACAAAATCGCCGGATTTTTTGTGCCAAACCGATACCACTCCACTGGAAATCGATTCGCCAACGGCTGGGATTTTTACTTCGATAGCCATCTTCAGCCTAACTAAGCGCAAAACTTGAAGGCCACCAACCAAAATGGAGCCGGAACGTCTAAGCGTGCTCCGAAACCGAAGAGGCTAGTCAGATGTTGAAAGCGTCAGCCACCAGGCGAGCCTGCTCTCGTTTGTGGCGAGCGAGCGAGCCAACCGCAGGACTCGCGCTCGCGCGGCGGCCGGCGTAAGCGATCTCGCGGCAAAACATCGTGCGTAGACGTGGCTCGATGAATGTCCATGCGCCCATGTTTTGCGGCTCCTCCTGGCACCACACAAGCTTCACGCCTCTCGGCAACCCTTTCAGTGCGTCGCGAACCCGCTTTTCGGCGAACGGATAAAGCTGCTCGACCCGAATGATCGCCGTGTTGTCGATCTTGCGATCGCTCCGGTAATTGAGCAGATCATAATAAATCTTCCCCGAACAAAAGATGGCGCGTTTGGTTTTATCAGCCGGGCCCGCTTCCGGCGCGCCAAGAATCTCCTCGAACCGGCCAGTCGTAAATTCTTCCGCACGTGACGATGCATATTCCGCCCGCAATAGACTCTTCGGCGTCATAATCACGAGCGGTTTGATGAAATTGCGCTTCATCTGACGCCGCAAGACATGAAAATATTGCGCGGCAGTCGTCAGGTTACAGACTTGAATGTTATCTTCGGCGCAAAGTTGCAAAAACCGCTCCAGTCGACCGCTGGAGTGTTCCGGGCCCTGACCTTCGTATCCATGTGGCAGCAGCAAAACGATTCCACTGGGACGCTGCCATTTCGATTCAGCCGAAACGATGAATTGATCGATGATCGTTTGCGCGCCGTTCACGAAGTCGCCGAACTGCGCTTCCCAGAGACAAAGCAGGTCCGGATAATCGAGGGAATATCCATAGTCGAAGCCGAGGACGGCGGCTTCTGACAGCAGACTATTATAGATGCAGATGCGCTCCTGCTTTTTGGCCAGGTGCATCAATGGGACGTAGGGAGCGCCTGTCTTCGCATCGTAGAGAACGGCGTGCCGCGTGCTGAACGTTCCGCGCGCGCTATCCTGTCCCGAAAGCCGGACGGGAGTGCCTTCCAGAAGCAGGGAGCCGAACGCGAGCAACTCTGCATAGTGCCAATCATAAGGCCCCCCGTTTTCGAAAACCTTTCGACGATGATCGATCACGATGCGCTTGATCTTCGGCTGAATGTTGAATTCGTCCGGCACACTCGTTAGGCCGACAGCAATGGTTTTTAACATTTTCTCCGTCATCGTGGTGGGTTCGGACGCGCTGCTGTATTCCGGTTGAAAGACCGCAGTCGACTCTTTGAATTGGGCCTGTTTCCCGGCCTTCTCTTTTTCAATCGCCTTCACTTCGTCGAGAGTCATTTCCAGACGAAGATCAAATTCCGTCTCGAGCGAGGCAGAATCGTCGTTGCTTAGGGTACCGGCTTCGACCAGCTCGCGTTTGTACAACTGCGCAACCGATGGGTGCTTGTCGATTCTGGCGTAAAGATCGGGCTGGGTGAATGCCGGCTCATCGCCTTCGTTATGGCCGTAGCGACGATAACAAAACATGTCGATGACGACATCGCGGCCAAATTCCTGGCGGAAATCGAGCGCCAGTTCACTCATCTGCATACAGGCCAACGGATCATCCCCGTTTACATGAAAAATCGGCACCTCGATCATTTTGGCGATGTCGGTTGGATACCTCGACGAGCGCGCATCTTTCGGCAGCGTGGTGAATCCGATCTGATTGTTCACAACAACGTGGACCGTGCCGCCGGTTCCATAACCGTCGAGCTGCGACATGTTGAGTGTCTCCGCCACAATTCCCTGGCCCGCGAAAGCGGCGTCACCATGAATCAAGAGTGGCAAAACTTTCTTGCGATGTTCGGTGTCACCGCGAATGCGCTGACGAGCTCGCGCGGTCCCTTCCACCACCGGATCGACCGCTTCGAGGTGACTCGGGTTGGCCGAGAGCCGAATCTCGACCGGGGCGCCGCTGGCAAGCTTCCTCACCGTGCGATAACCGAGATGATATTTCACGTCGCCGTCACCCGCGACCAGATCAGGAACGTAGTTCTCGCTAAATTCAGTGAAAATTACACGCAGTGATTTCTGCAGAAAATTGGCGAGCACATTGAGTCGGCCGCGGTGCGCCATTCCCATGCAAATCTCCTCGACGGACGCAGCCGGACATTTCTGCAAGAAGGTGTCGAGGATCACCATCAACGATTCGGCGCCCTGCAACGAAAATCGTTTTTGGCCGACATATCGCGAGTGTAAAAAGACCTCAAACGACTCCGCTCCCATCAAAGTCCGGAGCAATCCGATCTGCACTCGCCGCGGCGTCGCGAATCTACCGGCCCGTGATTCCAGCCGATGCCGCACCCAATTGCGGATGCGAGTGTTCTGAATGTGCATGAATTCTGCGCCGACCGAACTGGCGTAAATCTTCTCGAGACGCAAGATCATCTCGCGCAGCGTCATCTCTTGGTTATCCAGGAAAAATTTGGAAGATACGCGAAGATCGAGGTCCTTCTCGCCGAAACCGAGTTCGCGCAAAGTGAGCAACGGATTTTCCGGCCGTTTCTCCGCCAATGGATTCACCAGCGCAATCGTGTGCCCAAGCGTGCGATAAGCGTAGATCAGCCCGTCGACTCGCGTTTGGAGTTGACTCTCGCGCGGCGCGGCCTTCAACCCGGCGCCATTTTTCTGCGGCATATTACCCAGCTCGAAGCCTTCGAAAAAGGCAGACCAACCCGGGTCGACCGATTCAGGATTCTCCTGCCAACGGCGATAATTCTCGTCAATCAAATCGAGATTGGCCCGTGCCGCGATTGAAGTGCGCATGATAATTTAATCTCCGCTCATTGCGGCCAGCGGCAAGTCCACCACCTTCTCTGCATTGGCCCGACAAGTTGACAGTGCCGAATGGAATTCGTTAGTTCCTGCGCAGAATGAACCGCTTTGGAATTCTATTCCGTTGGACAACTATCTGCGCGTTATTGCTCGCAAAATCGACAATTTCATTCGCGCAGGCTGATCCGGCGGCGGAGCCGGCCGTTTTGGCGGTGGCGAAAGTCCTGCCGGCGGTGGTGAACATCAACACCGAACGCGTCGTCAGGCAGACGGTGCACGATCCAGTTGAGGATTTTTACGCTCAATTCTTCGGTCACTATCGAGTGCGACCGCGTGAGATTCGTCAAACGCTGCAAAGTCTGGGCTCCGGATTTATCGTCGACCCGGCCGGTTACATCGTGACCAATCAGCACGTGGTCGAACGTGCGGCCGATCTCAAGATTCAGGTTACGACGAACGATGGCAAGACCTATAATGCGCACTACATTACCGGCGACGAACAAAAGGACCTCGCGTTTATCAAGATCGACGCCAAGGCTGCGTTTCCCTTTATCAACCTTGACAACATCTCGCCAAACTTGTTAGGCGAAACGGTCATTGTAGTGGGAAATGCCGTCGGTTACGGCAGTTCGATTAGCCGTGGGGTGTTGAGCGCAGTCAAGCGCGACATCGCGATCGACAACGTGGAATACAAAAATCTTGTCCAAACGGATGCTGCCATCAATCCCGGCAACAGCGGCGGCCCGGTGATCGATATCTCCGGCCGGCTGGTCGGCATCAGTTCGGCCAAAATGGCTTTTACGCCGCAAGGCGTTCCGACTCAGGGCCTTGGTTTCGCCATTCCAGCCGATGTGGTGCGGGACAGCGTCGTGCAATTCAAAAAAATCGCCGACCACCAGCCACCAGTGAAAGCGCAACCGGCGGCGGATGAGCGACCGAATTCCAAGGCGGAGCAGCTCTTTGGAATGCAATTGCAAGATTTAACGGCAGAACTAACCAATGCGCTCGGCTATCTGAGTGGTCGCGGCGTTCTGATCAGCGCGGTCGAGCCGGACAGCCCGGCGGACGAAGCCGGAATCGAGCGCGGCCTGGTAATCTACCGTGTCGGCGGGCGTGATGTAAACTCGGTTCGGGAAGTCGAAAACTTGCTTGGCCGCGCCGGCAGTGGCACGAGCGTTGATTTCGCGGTCGGGGTTGTGCGCGCGGACGGATCGGGCCAGCGGATTGAAAGCGTGACTTTAGCGGCCCGTTGACTTCGCAAAATTTTTCGGCAACGTCCGCGCGGTTCGGTTGTCTCATGAAATGATTTCGAAATGATTAAGGTTGAGCATCTAACCAAGCGATACGCCGGGCATACCGCAATCAAAGACTTGAATTTTGAAGTGGGACGCGGGGAAATCATGGGCTTTCTCGGCCCAAACGGGGCGGGCAAGACCACCACCATGCGCATTCTGGCCAGCTTCCTGCCGCCGACATCTGGTCGAGCGAGCATCGCCGGTTTCGATATTTTCGAGCAGTCACTCCAGGCGCGCGCTCATCTCGGTTACATGCCGGAAAATGTGCCACTCTACAATGACATGCGCGTGACCGAGTATCTTGACTATCGCGCCGCGCTCAAAGGCGTGCCGCATCGACGGGTGGACGAACGGGTCGGCGATGTGAAAGAGCTTTGCGGTTTGCGAGACGTGGAAAAGAAGATGATTGGCACCTTGTCGAAAGGCTACCGGCAGCGGGTTGGTCTGGCGGACGCGCTTTTGCACGAGCCGGACCTGCTCATTTTGGACGAGCCAACAATCGGCCTCGACCCAAATCAAATTCGACAGGTGCGCGAGCTAATCAAGAATTTAGGGAAACAGCACACCATTCTGCTTTCGACCCACATTTTGCCGGAGGTCGAGATGACTTGCAGTCGGGTGATTATCATTCACAACGGCCGAATCGAAGCGTGCGACACGCCGGATAACTTGTTAGGCCAGATCCGCCAGGCAGGCGGGGTCGTAGTTGAAGCGAAAACAGGCAATGATAACGGCGCAGAAGAACTGAAAAAGATTTCCGGCGTCCGCGAGGTGATGACTAACGCCGAGGGCGATTGGAAAATATTTTCGTTGCGGGTCGAGTCCGGGGTTGATGTACGACCGGAAGTTTTTCAACTCGCAGCTACGCGCCGGTGGACTTTACGGGAATTAAGTCAACGGCGAGCCACGCTCGAAGATGTCTTCGTCGAATTGACTCACCCGGACGAAATCTGACTTATGCGCAAATTTTGGACGCTCCTGGTTCGTGAAGTGAAGAGTTATTTCTACTCCCCCATTGCCTACATCGTTCTTGTTTTTTTTCTGCTGGTGAGCGGAGTCGATTTTTATTTTCAGGTTTCGTTCATGAACCAGCGTCCGGTTCAATACACGATTCAGGAGGCGTTTTTTAATTCAGTCTTTTTCTGGTTCGCGTTTGTCTTGATTTTTCCACTCATCACCATGCGTTTGTTTGCCGAGGAATTTAAACTCGGCACGATTGAGCCGCTAACGACCGCGCCGGTGCGCGATTGGCAGGTCGTCCTGGCAAAATTTTTCGGAGCGTTTGCCTTTTATATCGTTCTCTGGCTGCCGACCCTGCTCTATTTCGCGATCTTTCTAAAAATCACCCACCAGCCGGCGGCCACCTCCCCAGGGGCTTATTTCGGTTCTTATCTGATGGTTCTTTTGTTGGGGATGTTTTACCTGTCGGTCGGTTGCCTGGCGTCGGTCTTGACCAAGAATCAGATCATTGCCGCGGTTATTTCTTTTTGCGCGATCACGATCTTCTTCTTTCTCGGTCTGCTCCAGTTCGTTCTGCTCGATGTGAGCGGCGCTACCCGCGATTTCCTTGGCTATTTTTCGGCGCTCGAGCACATGGGAACCTATTCGCGAGGAATTATCGATACCCGGCCGGTCGTTCTCTACCTGAGCGCAACCATACTGGTCCTCGCGCTCACCCATCAGGCGTTCCAATCACGCAAATGGAGGTTGTAATGGCGGACGAACCAACCAAGCCAGCGCCAAAGAAAATTCGACGGGTCCAAATCGGACTGAACGTCGTTATTCAGATCGTCCTGGCCTTTTTTCTTTTCGCGATGATCAACTCGATTGCTTTCCGGCATTACAAGCGCTGGGACTTCTCGCGCGATCAGAGATATGCGCTCTCGGACAAAACGAAGCGGTTTCTCGATACAATCAAAGGCAAGGTCCGCATCACGGTGTTTTTCTCGCCAAACACTCCGATAACGGGCGATGTGCAAAATCTGCTGACCGAATACCAATACGCAGGCAAGGGAAAAATCGACATCGAGAATGTTGATCCGGAACGAAATTTTTCGCGAGCGAAGGAACTCTTCGACAAATACAAAGTGGTGACAGACGAGAGCCTGCTGGTGATCGATTATGAGGGCCGCAGCAAAACAGTTAAGGCGTCGGAGATGGCGGAGATCGATCAAAGCGGCGCAGCTTTCGGCGAAGGGCCTCGGATCGCCGCATTCAAAGGCGAGCAAGCAGTCACCAGCGCGATGATGGACCTGGTTGAAGGCAAGAAAAACGCGATCGGTTATGTGCTCGGGCACAAGGAACCGCCAATCGCCGAGGCTCCTTCACCGGCAACGTTTGGGCAACAGCAACCCGCCAGTCCAATCTCAATCCTGAAAACATTCATCGAAAACGAAAATATAAAAATTCAAGAACTGAATCTTTTCGACGTGCCCGGGATCCCGGCCGAAATAAAAACGATTTTCATAAACGGCCCGCAGTACGATTTCTCGGATCGTGAAATGAAGTTGCTGCGCGAATTCTGGGAGAAACAAGGCCGTATTTTGTTACTGCTCGATCCGTCGGCAAAAACTCCCAAGCTCGATGCATTCTTGAATGAGCTCGGCGTGAGAGTGAATGACGACCGATTGATGGCGTTCGTCCGCACCGGAATTCAGGAAGTGGCCTTGGTTCGCGACGTCCAGGCTCATTTCCTCGGTGATAGTCCCGTCACCAAACGACTCGCGGATGTCCAAGCTTTATTTTTTGGCGGAACCTGTTCGCTTACGCTTGAGCCGCAGCGAGTTCCTGCTGCCGACTTTCGGATTCAGCCACTGATTCAGGCTGAGAAAGGCTACTTCGCGGAGAAAGATTACAATTCGGAAGACCAGGACAAGCTTCAAGCCGACGCGCAGAAAAATTCGGGCTCGCCTATTACGATCGCCGCTTCAGTTGAGAAAGGCGGGACTCACGACGAACGCGTCCAAACAAACTCGGCGCGGATCGTTGTGGTGGGCAACACAACCTTTGTCTTGGACCGCGCGCTCACCCAGGATCAACAAGGGCTAGATTTCATTTCGGCGAGCGTGAATTGGCTGCTCAGCCGCGAACAACTGATTGGCATCGCGCCGAAAGTTTCGAAACCGCTAACCTTCACGCTCGACGAGAACGCACTGCGCGGGGTGCGCTGGATCATTCTGGTCTTAATTCCCCTGATTTTTGTGGTGATAGGGACCGGCGTCTGGTGGAACCGACGCGCGTAACCAATCTCTCTCGCGATGAAATGGAAGACAACGCTTGGCTTGCTGGTCGTTACCGCTGCCGTTTTTTGCTATCTTTGGTTCGTTGAGCGCAACGTGCCCGATACTGAGGAAGCGAATCGCCGCGCGGGCAAGGTCGTAAATTTCGACCGCGAGAAAATCGATGGCGTCATTATTCAAAATGGCGATGACAAGATCGACCTTCGGCGGCACGACAAGAAATGGCGGCTGGAAGCGCCAATTAAAGATCAGGCAGATAGCAGTCTGGTCGACGATCTCTTGTCCGATCTCGAAAATTGGCAGAAAGACGCAACCATTTCGGCCAAAGAAATTGAAGCGGACAAGAACAAGCTGGTGGAATTCGGCGTCAACAAATCGAAATTGCGGCTGAAATTGACCGGCGCCGGGGCGCCGCCGGAAATTCTTTTTGGCAAGGACGCTGCGCTCGAGAACCGGATGTACGTTCGGCTGGAAGACTCAAAGGCAGTTTTCATCGCTCCGCAGTCGATCAAGAAGGAAATTGATAAGAAGGCGGAGGATTTTCGCGACAAGAAACTGAGCGATTTGATCATGGCGCAAATCGTGCGGGTTGTTCTCAAAACTCCGGCCGGCGAAATCGAACTACAAAAACAGGGCGACCACTGGGAGATTGTGAAGCCGTTGCGGTCGCGTGGCGACGATCAAAAAATCGGCGACTTGATCGCACAGGTGACGACCGCCCAGATCCAAAAATTCGTTGCCGACGACAAAGGCGACTTGCACCCCTATGGTTTGGCCGAGCCGCGCGGTTCAATTACGCTATTTGCCGAGAACGATAAACAGGGCCAGACCCTGCAAATCGGAGCCCAACCGGAGAAAGAAAAGGACCAAACCTACGTTCGCTTTTCTGCGCGCGGTTTTGTCTACACCGTGCCGAAGAAAATTGAGGAACTGCTCAACACCAGGCCGAACGATTTGCGCGATCGTCACCTTGTTCGGATCGATACGAAAATTCTCGACCGCTTGACGATCGATTCCGCGGGCAAACAAAAAATCATTCTGGCCCGCAAGAACGAGGAGTGGACGCTTGCGAGCAAAAATAATGCGCCTGCAAATTCCAGCGAAGTAAACCGATTGATCGACACGTTGCAGAACGAACCGGTGACCAGATTCGTCGAAGACGTGGCGTCGAACTTGCCGAAGTACGGACTTGATAAACCGCAGTTGCAATTGACCTTTTCTTCGTTCGCCTCGGAGAACACAGCCGAGACCAAGGCAGGCGAACAGCCGTTCGCCACTGTCGCTTTCGGCAAAACCGAAGGCAATGAGGTCTACGCGCGCGTCGGTGACGACCCGTTTGTGGTGGCTGCTCGCAAAAATTTACTCGATGCTATTTTTGCCGATCCGGTGCAGTGGCAGGAATTGGCGATCTTCAAATTCAAACCGGAACAGATTCATCGTCTTAACCTGAACGCGGACAAGGAACTGGTCCGTGGTGCCAACAATCAATGGAGCTGGGCCAAAGGCAGTGGCCCGATAAACCAGATAAATGTGCAATCGTTGGTTAACACCTTATCCAATTTGCGCGCCGTTCGCTGGATCGGTGCGACCGTTCCGCAGCAAGGCTTGGAGAAGCCGCAGCTCGCGATCACGTTTACCACTTCGCCCGACGACAAAGCTGTTCATAAACTTCGAATCGGCGCAAATGCACCCGACGGGACGTGGTTCGCAAAAGTTGACGAGCGCGACGGCACTTTTCTTTTGAGCAGCCCGGACTTTAATGCGCTGAAACTCCCATTGATCACTCAGCCAATGACCTCTCCGACCCCAGCTCCGTCGTCGATCGCGTCTCCAAGCCCGGTAGCATCGCCTACGCCTTAATTGAGAGACCTGGCTGCGGTATAAATTGTGACGATTCCGCCGGTGAGCGGCTCGGCGCGCGCGTCGGTGAAGCCATTGGTTTCGATCAAACTAAGCATCATATCGCCGCCCGGAAATTTTTCGATTGAGTCGGCGAGATAATCGTAAGCGCTTTTCTTTCCGGTCAACGCCGCGGCAACGAATGGCAAACAATGGTGCAGGTAGAGACGATAAACGGCACGCAAAGTAGCGGATCGCGGCAATGAAAAATCCAAAATGAGCAGACGACCCTGCCGGCAAAGAACTCGAGCTATTTCTCGCAGAGCTTTGCTCCAATCCTGGACGTTGCGCAACCCAAACGCGATCGTTACGGAGTCGAACGATCCGCTGGCGAAAGGAAGGGCTAGCAGATCGGCCAGAATTGTGTTCTTCAAGCCCTTCTCCCTGGCGATCGCGAGCATCTGTTCGGAAAAATCCGCGCCGGTAATTTCGGTATTCGAAATTCTATTTTGCAACACAATCGCCAGATCACCGGTACCAGTTGCCAGATCGAGAATCTTTTGCGGCCGCCAAGCCGCAACCATGTCGGCCGCGCGTTTGCGCCAGTAAAAATCGCAACCGCAGCTGAGAACGTGATTGGCGAAATCGTAGCGGCGCGCGATGGCGCCGAACATTGCGTTTATCGTCGCCGGATCGCGTGCGTCTTGTTCACGCGAAGTCAATCTCCGGTGTTCGCTCAGGATACGGTTCTTCGCAAGCTGCGGTCCTGACCTGCGTCTCTTGAGGTGAACGGTAAAATTTTTGCCTCAATGACGCCAGCACAGCCGGCAAACCGAGGCAAGCAAACGGCGTAATGTGCATGAGCAGGCGGCAGAGCGAAAGCTCAAGGTGCCGCTGATAATCGGTCCAGCCGCTAAAGAGATAAATCAAAGCATAAAGCGTGAGCGGCACTGTGACGGCAGTGACGAAAATGACGGAACGCGCATCTCGATATTGCCTGACGACATAAACAGCGGCCACCGCCGCAATAAGCCAGAACAGCCCCCAGTTGTCGGTATTGGTCAGCTCGGCAGCGAGTGCAGAAAGGATTGGAACCAGTCGATGAATGTTGGCGCTCAAGGTTGCAAAATTCACCGGAGCAAAATCGGCGGCGGTAGTCGCCTGTAATTGTTGAAGATAGATTCGCCAGCCCACAATCACACATAAACCAGGCAACAGAATCCCGAACCATTTGGGAGATTTTTTGGCGTGCCAGATGGCGAATGCCCCACAGCCCGCAGCGATCACCCAGAGAATGGCCCCTTCTCGTTTCAACCACGGCAGACAGGCAAGGCAGGCGGCAAAAATTCTCAGGAAGTCAGCGTGGTCGCTTGTCGTTGCACACAATAAATATCCGCAGGCAGCGAGATAAAAAACGCTCAACGGAAAATCGGCATAACCGACGACCGCACTGCCCGGTTGCACCGTAATTTGCGGAATCAGGGACAATACGATCGCAGCGACCAGACCGGTCCAGAGTTTTCCGGTCAAACGCGCGCTAATCGCCACCAGGAGGATGACGCCCGAGAGATAAAAAATTGGAAAGATAAGCTTCGCCCAAAATTGGGTCGATTCCCCCAACCAAAGGTAAATCCAAAGTTCCGCGTACGGAATTGCAAGAGGATACTCCGGATGACTGAACGCGCGACCAGCATCCTGGAAGTATGCGTTCGGCAAAACGCCGCTATTTTCGAAAGCATAGCGCGCTTTGATCTCCCAAACCAGGAGGCCATCCCAGCCCAAAGTGTGGGCAAACGCAAGATAACCGACGATCAAAACGTCTCCGACTACGATGAGCAGAAGAATCCACTCAAAAGGATTCAACCTTCGCGGCGATCGGAAGCCGAAGGATCTTCCTGCTTTCCAGGCCGCAAGCGGCAACGCAACACACAACACGTTCACCGCCACGAACAACGCTTCGTGGTTAAGAAAGAGTCCGAACAACCAGATTGAGAGCGAAACGACGCCGGCGCCGCAAAGCCAGGAAATGGAGAATTGCTCAGCGATATGGAAGCGACGGGGATCGCGAACCATCAATCCGAATGTGCCAAAGCCGGCCGCAAAAATCGTAGAAAGCGCGGCGAGAATTTGGAGTGTTCTCATGATTTGCTCGTCGCCAGGAAGACAAGTTCAAAGCCGGCGCCTAATCGTTTTCCAGGCGCTAAGCCAGGCGGTGCATCGACCCGACACAAAACAACTTCGGCGGCCGAATTGAAATCGAGTGCGGCGATATTTATCCGTGGTTTTCGGGCCGGGGCAAGATCGACGATTTCAACCGGATGTGGCCAGGCAAGATAGGCGCTGACTTTTGCAAGCAGACTGCTTAATGGATCGTCCTCGCGAGCAAGGACGAGAATTTTTGCGCCGGGTGGCGCCAAGTCGAAGAATGCTATCAATGGACGTGACGCCTGTTTTGCCCCGGTCGCGAATTCCAAAAAACTGTTAGTGGAATGAAAAGATTCGTCGCCGATTCGCGCCGGCGTGGCAGCAGGACCTCGCTCGAAAATCTTCGGGGCGCTAATGCAGGAAAAGACCGCGAGCAGAACCAGCCAGAGCGAAATGTGGGCGACGGCCCATAGGCGCGATATGTTCATGAGGTCCCACCAAATTGAGCAGGAAACCGGCCAGTGAAGCGTAGCCTTACAGATGCTATAGCGACGCAAATCAAATTCGAAGCAGAAGCAAGCAAAAGCGCGCGTTTAATTTTGCGTGCTATTCCGAGCGATCCCGATCGTTCGTTAGGCGTGGGTCACCGAGCGATAGGCTTCCAAACAGGCCCCGCGAGAATCGAAAATTCGGTCGGGACCGATCACATCGATCAGGCCGAGGTGGTGCAGATCCTTGTGAAGATCTCCACTCACACGGCATAGAGCCAGAACCACTCCTGTCTTGGCTAGATCGTCATGCAGTTCTTTCAGCGCTTCGCCGGCCGAATAATCAATGTCGGTAATGGCGCCGGCTTCAATCGCCAGCCACTTGACCGGAGAGGGAGATTCGGTCACAAGACTCCGCGCTTCCTGGGCAAAGCGGGTCGCATTTGCATAGAAAAGGTCGGCGCCAAACCAATATATGATTAATCCAGGTTCAGTGAACTTGCCCGGGGAAACGTTCTCCATCCGCCAGTGTTCAGCCGGGTCTCGCAAAATCAGGGCGGTGTGAGGTTCGTAGCTATGGCGGACGTGTTGCAGCAGCGATAAAGCGAGCGCAAGCAGGATGCCTTGCTCGACTCCGAGACCAACCACCGTCACTGTCGTGACCGCAGCCAACGCAAATTCGTTCGGCGCCTTCCGGTAGATTTCAGCCATGCCCCGGTAATCAATCAGCTTCACACCGATCAGGAACACGATGGCGGAGAGGACGGCATTAGGCAGGTAACCGAGGGGCTTTGTTAGGAAAAGCAGAACCACTACCACCATTGCTGCGGTCGTCAGATGTGCGACCTGGCTGCGGCCGCCGCCCTCGTCCACGATCGCAGTCTTCGTTGGGCTGCCGTTGACCACAAACGTGCTGCTGGTTCCGGCCGCGATGTTTGCGATTGCGAGCCCAACCAAATCCACATTTTGATCAAATGATTCGCGATATCGAAGCGCGTAGGCTCGCGCGGTGGCTGCGCTTTGCGCCAGAATGACCACGACGCACGAAAACGAAATCGGCAGGACCAGTTGAATCTTGCTCCAGGAAAGACTCGGCAATGCAAAATGAGGCAACCCGCCGGGGACAAAGCCGATCACTTCAATACCGCGGTTACCCCATTGGTAGTACGCGCTCGCTGCAATCATCCCGACCACGGCCACAAGCGCACCGGGAAAGCGAGGAGAGATCCATTCGGAGCCAACGACGACAATCAGAACCGCGAGCGAGATGAAAACGCTATTCAGTTGAATGTTCGACGCGTGTTGGGCAACGGCGAAGAGCTGCGGAAGAAACCCGTGACCGCTTTTCGGCAGGCCGAGCATCGCGTGCAGTTCCCCAACCGCGACCTGGAATCCGACGCCGGTAAGAAAGCCAACCAGAACAGTCCGCGACAGAAAATCGGCAAGAAAGCCTGCGCGCAGAATTCGCGCTGCGATCAACAGCACACCGGCCAGCACCGCAATGAGGCTTGTCATCGCGATGTAATCCGGCGTGTTAGCGATGAGCGAGAGAGAAGCCAGCCCGGCCGCAACCATCGCAGCGGTGGCTGAGTCGGCACTGACCACGAGGTGCCGGGAACAACCGAAGATGGCAAATGCGATCATCGGGAGCAGCAACGTGTAAAGTCCGGTCACTACCGGAGTGCCGATGATTTTCGTGTAGCCCATCGCTTCCGGAATACCAAGGGCCGCGAGAATGACGCCGCCCATGATGTCGCCGGCAAGAGTGGATTTGCTGAACGGAAGAAGGCCTTGGAACAACCACGATCGCCATCGCGCCTGGCTTGGTTGCTTCAGAATTTGGATGTCGGTCGCGCTATGCATGCAATTTTAGTTAGAGATACGCTTCGGTGAAACTGTGTGTCGCGCAAGGCGTGCAAGCCTGTAATCTAGGTGTACCGATCCTTGCCGAAGAAATCGAACGTGCAAATGCCCCGGCTTATGCCTAACTCCTGGTGATATTGTTCTCTTTCGCGGAGAAGATTTATCGGCGCGCTGATTCACGGCAAGCCGATGTCGGATGGCATTGAAGAGATCACCAGCAAGGGATGGGATTTCCTGCTCGCGCGCTGTGTGCTAATCATCGTTTGTTTCCTGCCGTTTTTTACGATGAAGGAAATCGAGCGCGTCTTCGGAAAAGAAAGAATACGCGGGATGTTTTTTTGCGGACAGGCACAGAGAGTCAATGCCGGGACGGAGATGAGAGACGATCCGGCAAAGCATTCGCCTGCCTAAATGCGGCGGTCATCCGTTGACGTGCTCACGAGAGGACTCGAACCTCCACGGGTTGCCCCATACGGTCCTGAGCCGTACGCGTCTACCAATTCCGCCACGCGAGCAGGAAAAAAGCGGCCGATTAAATTGCCAGTCTCACTTTACTGCGCAAGCCGAATTGTGGACCGGTATGATTACAAGCGCCGTCGTTTTTTGGCGCGCGCTTCGAGTTGATGTGCCTTGCGCGCTTTGCCTAACGAGCGGAGCAGATCGGCGTAGTTGGCCGCCACGATCTCGTAGTCTTCCGGCGGAGTCTCGGTTGCTTCTTCCCAACTCTTGAGCGACTCGCGGTAAAGCTCAGCGGCTTTCGGATAATCGCCGCGCGAATGATAAACCACCGCGAGATTGCATTTGGACTGGGCAATGTCGGGATGGCCGGGCGCTAAAACCTTCTCCCGAATGGCGAGGGCGCGGAGATGGGTTCGTTCCGCTTCGGTGAAACGTCGTTCGTTGGTGTAAAAAACCGCAAGATTGTTCAGGACAGACGCGACATCAGCATGCTCGGGACCAAGCTGTTTTTCGTAAATCTGAAGCGCATGCAGGTAATACGGCTCAGCGGCCTTTTGCCGGCCGGATTTGCGGAAAATGAGCGCAACGTTGTTGAGCATCGTCCCGAGATCCGAGTACGGCAGGTCCTCCAACTGCGTACCAGCCGCGATCGCTTTCTCATAGTAACGAATTGCCTCTTCCTGCTGCCCCAGACCATCGGACAAAAATGCCAGCCGTCGCGCCGATCGATAAAGAGCGCGCTGATCGACCGGCTTCGCTTTTTCCAACACCGCGTGTGCCTTCAGCAAGTACGGTTTGGCCTTGAGTCGATCGCCTCCCTGGTCGAGAAGCTGGCCGAGCTTTTCATAACTTGCGGCCAGCGCCGTGTCGTCATCACCGAAAGTACGTTTTGCAAGCTCGAGAAGCGTCTCGGCGACCCGAATGGCTTCGGGCATGCGTCGGCTCGCCCGCAAGGTATCGAGCTTGTCGTTCAGGATGCTCCAGAGTTTTTCTTCGCCTTTCATTGGTCACCAGCCTTCGCTTAGCTGGGTGACAAGATGATTCGCGAGTTCCTCTGCGGCGAGAGGCAGCGCCTGCTGTTCGTCCGACACAATATCGGCGGCGTTATTATCGTAGTTGACAAAGAAACTGGTGGTTCCTGTTACTTCCGCCGAAGGCGCAATCGCTTTGCCGCTATGATCGACCAGTTTGTAGCGAACCCTCATGGCGAGGCTGAACTCGCTCGTCTGCAGAACATTTTCGCTCACCGAACGGGCCGGCAAACGATTGATACGAACCACCTCCGCCTTCAAGATGGCGTCCGCGCTCTCGTTGCTCGCGATCCGAAACGTTCCGTCTTGTTGAAACTGCTTAATAACCGTGTCGGTTACCATCACCTCAATGTGGGGAATGGTAGTATCGTTGCCAAATGTCGGGACCGCGATGGAACGGACGTCGCGAAGATAGTAAGGCTTTGCCGGACCAATGTGATAACCGAAGCAGCCAGCCAGGCTGACGCAGCCCAAGGCCACGAGAAAAAATTTCTTCACGGCGACGGTGAGGCCGTCTCCTCCGGAGAAGCTTGAGGCGAAGGCGACGCCGCAGGTGTTGAATGAGTTTCCGGCTCCGTCGATTGCGGCAGAGAAGTCGTCGTATCGGGAGTGAGTGAAGCTGGCGGAGGCAACGACAAGTCGGTCTCGGGCGGCGGTAACGGACCGCTGTTATTCGCCGTCGGAGGGCGAAGCGGCGAGGGTCTTTGGTTTTCGGCTGGGGCCGGTTTCTTTTTGTCGGTCTCGACTGCAATCTCCGATACGGCATTGCCGAGTTTGGCGCGCAATTCGTTAATTCTTTTTTGCGCGCTTTCGCTTTCCGGCGACCCAGGCTGTTCCCGAATCACCTCATTATAATAGATCACTGCCGCGCGATAACGTTTCTGCTTGTCGTAAAATTTCGCGACATCGTAGGCATTTGAAGTCTGCTTATGGTCAAGCAGTTCCAAGTTTGAGCGGGCTTGCGCCGCTTTTTCACTGTTTGGATAGCGGAAGAGGAAATCCTGAAAGGCG
>Ga0187777_10000871_pt1 | contig 19890 bp, 11 predicted proteins | sample 1015_Q2_SP5_10_M_FD_132416 | JGI IMG/M metagenome (GOLD analysis project Ga0187777, IMG submission 132416) | Tropical peat soil microbial communities from peatlands in Department of Meta, Colombia - 1015_Q2_SP5_10_MG | ecosystem: Environmental > Terrestrial > Soil > Wetlands > Peat | place... | reverse complement strand
TGCGTTCTGCCCGTTGCCGCCGGCCCGCACGGCCAGAACCTGCTCGCTGCTGTGACGAAAGTTGCGGCGGCATATCCGGGCGTTCACCTGAGCGCCGGCGTGAGCAATGTTTCGTTCGGCCTTCCACTTCGCAAACTGCTTAACGAAGCGTTCCTTCTGTTGCTGATGTCGCACGGTCTGGATGCAGCTATCGTCGATCCGTGTGACCGGCAATTGATGATGAACATCATGGCGGCAGAGGCGCTGCTAGGCAAAGATAGGTGCTGCAGAGGCTATCTGTCCGCTTATCGCGAGGGCAAGTTCGCCCAGGTTGCATAGTTCAAGTTGATGCCTATGCGCTCCGGCCAATAGAAGTTGAAGCGGCGTTCCGTTTCATGAGTACTGAAGGTGGGCTGGTACCCATGAACCGGGTGCGTTGTACGGCTGAGGCGATGCTGTGCTCTAACTTCTCCACTTCACCGGCTTTCATCCCAGATCTGAGCTCCTCGGTTAGAGCATGAGTGCGTTGCTGCAGCTCGCGGAAATTTTCCTCCACCATCCTGAGCCAATAATAAGCAGCGCTCTCATCCTTCTCGACACCTACACCTTGCAGATGTACGAGCCCAACCAGGTATTGCGCAGCAATAAAACCGTCCTCTGCACCTCATCCTGATAAGTTGTAGGAATCACACGCGCGGCGGATCGAATTAACGAGCAGTTCTTCGCAGCTGAATTACCAATCGCCATGGATTAGTCTTGAGGTTTACAGAAAAATGCGAAAGGTCCGCTAATTCCAAGACCAGTCGAGTAGTACCCGCCATCGGCTCCCCCGTCCGAACACGCTTGATGATTTTGTCCCCGACTTCCATGTCTCTCTTAAGCAGCTTCCTCGTCAAGCGCGTGTTATACAAATCAAGGTAAATACGTTCGGGATGAGTGAGGCGATGAGCCTTATACTGAACCCCATGGTCTAAGTCGATGGTGACCGTACTCGAATCGGCCGACGGCCGATAGTGAACATCAGTTACTTCTGAAAGAGCAGCTTGTGCGACGGTTGCTGCTTCGCCAGAATCTTGCTTCACCGCCGGAGCCGCGTGTTGCTGAGAGGACGTCAGCATCGAAATGTCTTGCGTATGGGGGTGCGCCGACTCTGCTAGCGGCGATACGTACGGTTGAGCTGCGCTCGTGGAATCTGGTGCACGCATCTTCCACCAAATGCCGAATCCCAGTGCGATGGAAAACAAAATAATTGCAATCACGACCTCAGGCACAAGCCGCCGAGGCCGTTGAACCCCCGGGGTCGCATACTGTGAGGAAAAGCTGGGGACTGTTGTTGGCCCTGGCTTCTCAGCCAAATTTTCGGCGTTAGGTACTTGTTTCGGAGTCTCAGCTTCCGACCCAGTTGAAGTTTCACCTCGTCTGCACAAGATCTGGCGAGAGACTGCCGCCAGCCGATCCTGTTCTTTTCCCACAATGGTTGACGGAATCAGTTCTGCGAGCATGCTCAAAGCCCGCACGCCCTCATCACTGAATCGGTAAGGTTCGGTAAAGAAAGCTTCGATCAGACCAATTGTCGTTTGCTTTGCCGTAAGCGGCACTGCCACGATGGAGCGTGCCCCCAATTTTAGGCAAGCCTCCTGGTCCACACGCGAATCGACTTTGGTGTCGACGCAATACATGATCTTCCCTGAAACCAGGCATGCTCCAGAAAATCTCGATATCGGATCCAGGTTGATGGCGCGGTCCGGGATAGCACTTCCAGCTGAAGCACAGCAGCGAAATGCGTCATCGTTAGCAAGAGCAATGGCGACTCCAGCAGCACCTGTGACCTTCAGAGCATGTTCCGCGACCAGTTGCAAGACCTCATCGAGAACGAATGGCGAATTTCTAAGAGATTCTTCAGCAGTCTCGTGCTTTCCCGCAGTCTCCGCGGGCAACTGCTGGTGCAGGGAAGCAACGGCCAAAAGCGCTTGCAGAGAGTTGTGGCCTGTGCTCGCAATGCGGAATGCGGCTTCTGAATCTGAATCGTGATTGCACGCACCACCATGGTCGGGTACCACAACCAGGTTGCGGATTTCGCAGCTTTCTAATGGGGCGCCAGGTTGGATGGAGACAACTCGAGATGCTCGATCAGGTGCGGCGCCGAACCCGTTCGTGGGTATGCGTTGTGCTGCAATCCTCATAGAATCAGTCGCCTCAGCCCTCGGTGGAGTAACAACATCAACAACGCCCCATATCAACAACAAAGCGACCACAGAAGCGACAGCTGATCCGCTTCGGCGATACACAATAACACGTCAATAATAATGAAGTGGCGACTGGGGCCTATTGGAAGTGGGTGCTCGCAATATTATTACGATGATGAAGTACAGACAAGGGGTGATCTGCTGAATTACGGTCGGTTTCCCTTGAGCCTGGTCCTTCTTGTTGTCCTGATGTCGCCCGTGGGTGCGCGAGCACTCTGCCAATCAGGTGCTCTCACCAACAGAAGTTGTGGCGCTCCATTTTATGAATTCCGGAGGACTATAACTCAAGTTCCAAGATTTTTTGACGTTGACCTGCGGAAACTTTACTTCTCCATATTCCCACTCTTGGCCAAGTTCACTTCGCCGTGCTATGGCGAGAGACATCGATGGAGATCATTTCATAGCCGGAAGGGCAGCTCTGACGAGGTTGGAATATGCCGATTCCCCGGCAGTGTTACTGGCACGCACGCGGTAGACGACGTTTTCACGTGGCGTCACAGTGGCATCGCTGTACGCGGAAGCTGTAGCCGGCAGTTTAGCGATCTCAGTCCAGAATTGGTTCGCATCTTTCCCATCCTCGATTTTGCGCTCAACTTTAATGGCCGTGGGGTTGCCACCGTGAACTTGCCAGGTTAATCGCACAGAATTGCCACTGAGCGAAAGCTTCAACGAGCTGGGAGCTTCTGGCAGTACGGGCCAGTCAAAATAGTCCTCATCCGCGACCGCCATGATGCTGTCCCTGATTGGCAACGCTTGCAAGGTGTCGGTCGTGCCAGGCTTCCAAGAAACAGGCTTGATCTCACCGGAAACAACGTCGATCAAGACCGGGTGTTGAATACCTGTGTTCTTTAAGTACATCGTGGCATAAAAAGGCGGGAAGACATTGCCTGGCAGACTATGAGCTGCCAACCAATACGCCGCGATAGCTTTTCCCTTATCCGAGCGGAAGCCGTATGCAAGGAACGGAAACCCGGCCTGACGGCGCAACGCCGGGAGTTCGGGACCGCCAATCTCGATCGAAGGATCGAATTTTGTGTCCGAGAACAGCGCATTCGTGTTTTGTAGTGCATAGAAAACTGGCCGAGGACTGAAGTCTTTATCCGAATTTGTCAGGCCGTGAATAATACCGAAATCGTCGTACTCATTACCATCGGTTCCCGCCGCCAATAGCCAAACAAATGTCTTTACGCCCGCAGCCAGGTTGTACACGAAACCTCTGGGAACATATTTTGCTTGCACGGACTCATCTGAGCCTACCCATGAAGGAATGGAGTTGAATTCATCATCAAAGAACGGGATATCGGCCTTTATGCCCGGATAGTGCTTTACGAGCTCGCGCAAAACACGCGGGGATTCATTCTGGTAAGCGCCATAATCCATGCTTTCCGGATTCAAATTTTGACCGTAACCCGGATATGTGTGATAGGCATACACGTCAATGCCGGCAGCACACTGGCAGGTGTCAAAAGCGCGTTGCGTAAATTCTCGCGTTGGGTCAGCCTGCCCTCCATAAATCACTTTCGCCTGCGGATCAGCACGGTGTACGGTCTCGACAAATGGAGCTAGCAGTCTCCCAAATTGCTCGGGATTGCCCCAGGGATTCCAATACCCGATGTCCTGCTCATTCCACAATGCCCAATAATGAACCCGATCGTGAAAATGGGTTACCATCCATGCCGCGTAGCGGTCGAAAGCCGCAATCTGCTCTGGTGTGATCGGCGGCCAAAAGACCGAATAGAGACTTCGATCGTCATTATGAAATGACCCAGGTTCTGGCGTACTTACATCGGGCAGCTTGCCGCTCGGCGACGTATACATGACGTTTCCATAAATTAGTTGCACTTGCGCTTGGATACCGTTATCCACCAGCGAATCGATGAAGTCCTCGAGCTCTTGCGAACTGGAGAAGACACCCCGCTTCTGCTCGATCCAGTCCCAGCTAGTACGATCCGAGCTGTTTTCATATTGCCCAATGCGAGCCCACTTAAAGCCAGCGTCAAACATCCGCGTCCACCACCAACGGTCCCAGGGGAGATAGGGATCTCGCGGCAGGTCGGAGTTTATGCCGAAACCATCGTGAATTTGCGACGATCGCTTGGGGGGAACGTGGTCAGGAACATGGTGCACCGTCTCACAGGGAGAGACGATCGGAGCTAAGAACAGATACAAGAAGGCAGCTATAAAGCTAAAGATCGCACGCGTACAAACATATCTCCCCATACTTCCTCCCGTTCTTCTGGTGAGGTCCAACTAACTACCCAGGCCTCATCGCGATGCTTGCACCCAACGCCGCTCACGTGCACTGAGGGCAACCAGTTCGCAGAGACTAACCTCTTCATGACCGGTTTCAAAGGTCGGAAACAGGCGTGGCGTATTGAAATCCCCGGCAGCGATGTATTGATAAACATCCTTGAAAAGCTGAATAAAGGTGTCGGGATATCCTTCCGCATGGCCAGCAGGATATGCGGCATATCCACGCGCTTCACGATCCATTAATGACGGATCTTTTATCAGGCATCGATTCGCTTCCTTTCGGCTGCCGATCCAGAGGACGTTGGGTTGCTCTTGATTCCACGCGAGCGACCCCTCGGATCCGTCAATTTCGAACCACATGCGATTCTTGCGTCCGGCGCTCACCTGTGACACGGTCAGGACCCCGCGAAGTCCCGCTTCGAAATGTAACAAGATGGAGCCGTAGTCATCAGTTGTCATCCGAGTCGGCTCGGTCGCGGTTTCATCGGCAGCTTTAAAAGTTTCCACAGGACCTTTTGGCCGCTGGCGCACTGGGATGACGGTCGCCAGATCAGCGCAGAGCTCTACCACCTTACGTCCGCTGATCCAGGAGATGAGGTCGAGCCAATGGGTGCCGATGTCGGCGACGGATCGCATCGAACCTCCGAGATTGGGGTCCAGTCGCCAGTTCCAGTCGCTTGGATAAAGCAACCAGTCCTGCAAATAGGTGCCGTAAACAATCCGCGGTTCACCGATCGTACCCTGCTTGACCATCGCATGCGCTTGCTGGCAAAGCGGGTAATAGCGGAGGTTGTAGGTAACGGCTCCAATTTTTGTTTTCTTGACCGCGAGTTGTACCAAAGCCGCGGTTTCTTGTGTATTCATGGCGAGCGGCTTCTCACACATGACATGCTTTCCAGCGTCAAGTGCTGTTTTGGCCTGGCGGAAGTGAAGATGGTTGGGAGTGCAGACGTGCACCACGTCCACTGATTCGTCGCTGGCCAGCTCTTCCATTGATCCGTACGCACGCGCGATGTCCAGGGCTTCGCATACCTGTTTCGTCCTCGTCAGTGAACTTCCCAACAGGCCCTGGATTGGAATTGCAAAGCGCCGCAGTGCTTCGATGTGTGCTCGTCCCACAAAACCTGCGCCGATCACCGCTGCTCGAAGGTTCGCCGTAGAAGGAGACCTCGCTTCGGTTCAGATTGAAGTGGCGATATTAGAAGACCGATTGCTTCGCGTCAAATTTCGTGACCCAATATCAGGGCTGTGACACGACCGCCTGATTAACCAGGGGAACGATGGTTGAATCAATCCACGCATCGTCCTTTCCGGAGGGCACATCATCAAACAGCCACCAATGCTCAACGTGTTGCACCGTCTGGTCAGGCTGTAAGTCGATTAGAGGTCCTAGAGTCTCTAGTTCGATAAACTCTAGGTTGGTAAAGACTTCGAAGTTGCATCCAAAGTCCGGATATTGAGCACCAGCGATTACAGTTGCACGCTTTATGAAGAGATAGCCATTCCTGAAATAAGCGCCCCACCCGGCGGTGTTGTAGATACCACCCATCTGCTCTTTAAAGCGCCCGCTTGGACTCGCTGATTGTTGCAGCTGGATGTAGCTTGTGCCAAATGTCCAGCGCGGATCGGCGAAATCGGTGTAGGACCAGATGCCGAATACGCCAACTGACAAGTAATGGTCCTTGTCCATCGGAACCTTTGGAGGCAACGGCAAAATAGCGCGCCCACCAGCCCCCATTATGGTTGGCGACCACGCAGCAAGCCGCGTGGAACGCTTGTCGTGGTTTCTTAGTCGATGCGTGATCTGAACCTGGGATCCGGTTGCCGACAGCTTGATTTCGAGTTCCTTCTGAAGACCAGTACCTGGCGGCAAGTTCTCTGGCTGTGCTCTGAACCTAGTCGCGGTGCCATGCTGAGCCACCTCAACAGGAAAGTTGTCAGGGTAATATGTTCGTTCTACTTCCGGAGAAGCCCACAGCCGGTGGCCGCCGTAAAGACGAAACTCCGAACTGCCAGTTTTGCCAGCGTCCTCCGCAATCTCATGAAGCAGATTTTCTCGGTTGTGAAATGAGTACGAAATGATTCGCGGACCGACATCGGCGGTTACAATCAGATCGACGATGCCATTGGACAATTTGTAGGCATTGCTCCAGCCCTGGTAGAAGATTCGTTCGACCATGGTCCCGAGTGTCAGTTCAACTTGGCAAGCTCTTTTGCGTTTCTCTGAATCTTGTTGAGGGCGGATGCTATCTCCTGCATATCCTCTTCATCACCTAGCAGAGCCGGCTGCGGGATCCACACCGTTGCCCAGGCCGCTTTCATTGTTGCGGGAAATTTTTGCTTCAGAAACAGATGTTTTTCTTTCGCTTGCTTGCCGCAGAGGCGTTTAAGGTAATTGCCATTTCGAAACATGTGCAACTGATGTAGAGGTGGATAGCTTGCCTGATTTGGGATACCCTCCGCATTCATAGCCTCAATGAAGCGTTCAATCGAGATCCCTGCAAATTCCTTCTTATTCACGTGGAAAATGTACGCGTACTGACCATTGCGCGTGCAGCGTTCGTCAATCTTCTGCGGAGTAATGCCTGGAATTTCTCGTAGCAAACGATCCAATAGCCGTGAGTTTTCATGTCGACGTCTGGTCTGCTCCTCAAGACGGGTCAATTGGGAATTCAAGATCGCGCCCTGCCACTCGCTCAAGCGATAGTTCGATCCGTAAATAAAGTGGCTGTAGAACCATTCGCCAGGCATGCGTCCGCAGTCGTGCACTGAACGCGCCTGCTTTTCGAATTTGTCATTGTTGGAGATAATAATTCCACCCTCGCCGGCAGTAATCAGCTTGCTGGATTGAAAGCTAAAGGTGCCAGCCATGCCAAAGGTGCCAATGCGCTGACCACGCCATTCGCTGGCGTGTGCGTGGGAGGAGTCCTCAACTAAGGCGAGTTTATGGCGTCTGGCGATTTTGGTCAGGCGATCGAGATCCGCAGGATGACCGCCCATATGCACTGCGATGATTGCCTTAGTGCGAGGAGTAATCGCAGCCTCCGCCAAATCGGGATCGATACAGTAGGTCTCCGGGTCCACATCCACAAGCACTGGCAAAGCGTTAGCAAACAAAACAGCACTCGCGGTAGCGACAAAAGTGAAATTCGGCAAAATGACCTCGTCGCCAGCCGTAACACCGAGAGCCGCCATCGTCACTTCTAGCGCCGCAGTTCCGTTTGTTACCGCAATGCCATGACGAGCTCCATGAAAGCTGGCAAACGCGCGTTCGAAGTCAAGAGTTTTGGTCCCGGGAGTACGCCACCATAGGCGGCTCTCCAGAACGTCTTTCAGTGCCTGCTCTTCTTTCTGGTCGTAATGGGGCCATGCTGGAAACGGCTTACCTTTTGCCTTGCTGCCTCCTAGCAATGCCAGTCCAGACATTACGGTCCTCCTTAATTTCTTAGTATTGATTGAACCCTGTGGCATAGCGAAACGCTTCCACGTAGTGTCCGTCCTTGCGCGGTTGCTCATGACGCATTTCGTCCTTGGCTTTCGCAAGGTCTCCCGGGTCCCAATCAGCCCGATATTTGTGCACGGCAGGCTCGAATTGGCTGACCTGCTTTGCCGCGGCATCAAACTTCAACTCTGCCACGTCGTCAATGTTGACGAAATAGTTTGATTCCTGTGGTGAAGGATAGAAGAAATACATTTCAGGAACTTGATATGGCTGCAATCCCTGCTGCAGCTTCTGGTTGGGAAAGTAAAGCCAAAATTCGGCAGCGCGCACAGCGTCGATGGTGTTAAATGCAGCCATACGGTGGTCGGTCTTGTGCCAGCGTTCGTACCATTGCCCGGGATCGACGCTTAGTAAGACATCGGGACGTATACGGCGAATGATCGCGGTAGCCTCCTCGGTCAGCTTCGGTTGCGGTGCGTATTCCAACATGCCATCGTCGTAGCCCATCCACAAAATGTTTTCTTTGGGCGTGCCCAGCTGTCCTTCGGATGCTTCCTGCTCCGAACGCCGGATTTGCGCCAAACGCTGAGAGTTCATCTCCGGATCGTATGAACCTTTGTCATCATTGGTGTAAACGACAATGTACACCTTATTGTGATTGCGGTTGAGAAGCACGATCGTGCCTCCAGCGCCAAATACATCATCATCAGGATGAGGAGTGAATACTAGGATGGTCTTGCTCTGGAGGTGCTCCAGACGCGTTTGCTGGGCTTGAGTAACAGCTGTCGACCAAATCAAAACCAAACAGAAAATCACAGCGTGACGCATTACTGATCCTCCCTGCGTTTTGTTTCTGCCGAGCTGTCCAAGGTAGCGGAAAATCGGCTTTTCGTCGAACGGAAATTTCTCCCATCGGCACGTTTGCTTCTGTCTTGACAGTGTTCTCCCGTAGGTGTAAGCAATGGTGCGACTACGAGACCGTAGCGTGGTCAGCTCGGGTGTTCTGCTTAGGGGGCCTTATGCGTTGTGTCCGTCTCGTGCTTCCATTGTCGGTATGCGTTGGTTGTATGGTAATGCTGAATGCCACCGCCATCGCCCAGGTGGATCGTGGCGCCATTGTCGGATCCGTAACCGATCCCACAGGAGCACGAATCTCAAATGCGCAGATCACAATCGTTAACCTCGAAACTGGCGAACCCATCCGCCTTACGACTGACGGTGAGGGCAATTACAGCGCCAAGTTGTTGCGCATCGGCACTTATTCAGTTTCCGCGACTAAGCAAGGTTTTGAAAAAACTGTCCAACCGAAGGCGGATGTCACAGTGAACCAGAGCGTACGAGTTGACCTGGTGCTCAAAGTTGGCGCGACTTCGGAAACTGTCGAAGTGGAAGGTGCCGCACCACTGCTGCAAACCGAAGCCTCTTCGCTCGGCACTGTGGAAACGGAACAGCGGATTTCTCAACTACCTCTGAATGGCAGAGATTTCATTCAGCTTGCTTACCTCGGTCCCGGAGCCAACGGGGGCCAGACAGGAAGCAACGTCAGCGGCGGCGTGTTTGAGAATGAACGTGCCGATGAGGCGATTTCGGTTAATGGCCTACGGGTTTCAAATAACAATTTCTTGCTCAATGGTGTGGACAATAACGAATTCGGATTGGGTGGCGTCATCGTGCTGCCCCCACCCGATGCCATTCAGGAGTTCAAGACCGAAGAGAATTCGATGAGCGCGGAGTTCGGGCGTGGCGGCGCTGCCGTTAATGTTGTGTTGAAGTCCGGCACCAACCAACTCCATGGCGGAGTTTACGAGTTCATCCGCAATGACAAGTTGGATGCTGTTAATTACTTCAATCAGGGCCAAGAACCTTACAAGCGAAACCAGTTCGGAGGCTTTCTAGGTGGCCCAATCCAGAGGAACCACACGTTTTGGTTCGCTGATTACCAGGGTTCGCGGTTGCGGCAAAGCATCCCGTTCTTGTCGACGGTGCCAACGATGGCCGAGAGGACAGGAGACTTCAGTGACCGGCTGACGGGACAAACGTTTTCGCCTTGCCCTACTCCTAGCCCCGCCGACACTTTCGATACAGGAACCATATTCAGCCCGTTTAGTACGACTAATTATCAATGCGCCGACGGCAGCGTGGTTTCCTTGCGGACTCCGGTTTCGTACAAGGGTCAGGTGAACGTCATTCCTGCGAATCTCATCAACGGCGTTGGATCAAATATTGCGAACTTTTACCCTCAGCCCAACCTCTCCGGACTTACGAACAACTATTTGGCAAATCAGAACAACTTGAACGATCAGGACTCGTTCGATATCCGGCTGGATCATCGCTTCCGCGAAGAAGATCAGATTTTCACGTCGTATAGTTTCGGGGACGTTCGTAGCCAGCAACCCGGACCCTTGGGGCCTCTGTACGGAGGCTCAGATTGCTGCCCGAGCATCAGCAATTCTCGCTCGCAGCATCTGGGGATTGGCTACACTCATACTTTTTCCGAGCGACTTCTGAATGACCTACATGGCGGGTATTTCCGCTATGCGGTCAACGCTCTGCCCTTTAACTTCGGCAAGAATCTTGGCGACCAGCTCGGCATCCCCAATGCAAACCGGCCCGGATATCCGAATTCCACGGGTCTTACAAACATTGATCTCGCCGGATTCACATCCCTAGGTGATTCGCAGTGGCTGCCAGAGCACGTATTCGAAAATGTCTTTCAAGTTGCCGACACGCTGACCTGGATCAAAGGCAAACATTCGATGAAGTTTGGTGTCGATTTCCGGCGCCAACAGCGCAATTTCTTCCAGCTATCAAGCCCACGGGGCTGGTTTGTATTCGGTGGTGGATATACCGATGACTTAACTACTGCGAATGGGGGGAATGCGCTTGCGGATCTTCTGTTCGGAGTTCCGATCTCCAATGAACAGGATTTTCTGGCCGGGCTCTATCCCACCCGCTACTGGGATCTCGCCGAGTTTGCGCAGGACGATATTCATGTCACGCGCAATTTAACCATTAATATTGGACTGCGATACGAGGTGACATCCCCAGCCAACGGACGCGTCGGAAACTTCGATCTCAACCGCGCCATCGTGGTTACCTCCTACGGTCCGGACGCTGTCTCACATGCGGGTGTAAAGTTCGACAAAGACGACTGGGCCCCCCGTGTGGGATTCGCCTGGACTTTGCCGCGGAACACCGTTGTGCGCAGCGCCTTTGGAATGTTCTATTCGGCCGAAGCAAATATCTTCGACGACCTCGGCCTCAATCCTCCACAGCTCACGTTCTATGCCGCGAACTTTAATGCAGGAACTATTCCTGCAGCCGCCCAGCTGATCTCCGCCGGTTTTCCGTCCACCTTGCCGGTGGGCAGTGCGACCAATATTATGGGCCCGGTAAAAACCACAGGGCCGAAGCGCCTAATCCCACGCATATTAGAGTGGAATTTGAGTGTGCAGCACCAGTTTGCGCAAAACTGGGTAGCCCAGATTGCGTATGTAGGCACGCGTTCATATGATCTCTGGAATCACGAGGCGAGTGATCTTAATCAGGCACCACAAGTCCTGGACACAAACTTCTGTGGTCCGGATCTCAGCAACTGTACCGAACCCAATTATGGGCGCAGGTATTTTGCCCAACAACCCAACATGACTCAGGTTCTGCCTTTGGACTACCCTCAATTCCAGTCCTTTTACAACAGCTTCCAGGCATCTTTGAACAAGCGAATGTCAAACGGTTTCAATATGCTAGCGGCTTACACGTTCTCCAAGAATTTGGGGAATGCAGATGGAAATGTTGGGGGATACGTGCAGAATGCCTACTTCCCTAATTTGGAGCACGGGCCGGTAGCGCCGGATTTACGACATCGGCTTTCGGTCAGCTATCTTTACGAGATTCCGGTTGGACACGGACGTCACTTCCTGGGAGATGCGCATGGACTCGGTGAGGCTTTCCTGGGCGGTTGGGAGCTAGCGGGCATTACCACGGCGCAAACCGGCGAGGCGGTGAATGCAAGCATGTCAACGGATTTCAGCAATACGGGAAGTTTTAGTTATCGTCCGGACCAAATAGCCAACCCGTATAACTTCGCGTTCGATGTCGCTGCGCAGGGAACTATCTACGGATGCTCCAACCCCGGCCATCAAACCCTGGATTGCTGGTTTAATCAGGCTGCCTTCGTTACGCCACCACTTGCCCCGGGACAACAAGTTGCTCATCGTTTCGGAAACGCCAAAATCGGCGATCTCCGCGGACCCGGTTTGGTTGATTTTGACCTGGCAATGCAAAAAAATTTTAAAGTCACCGAATCGCAACAGATTGAGTTCCGCGCGGAATTTTTCAACCTGTTCAATCATCCTAACTTCGGCTTGCCGGGAGGTGGGTCGCTAATTGCAGTAGACGTTCCAGGAGGCGCAGCGATTACGAATACGGCAACGGACAATCGTGAAATCGAATTTGCACTGAAGTACACCTTCTGAGACAGCTGGTCACGCGTACTCTGTTGCCGCTTCCGGTTGCTGGAGCACCCACGTCCGCGGCATAGCTTATAGGGTCACTACCAACGCCACTCTCGAGTCCGGATTGCGTTTAGCAGGCTAAATTTCTTTGGTAGAGGCCATGGACACTATACGACTGATGAGGTTAGCCCAATTTCGCAGTGCCACTCTCACACCAACACGCGAGAATGAAATTGTACAATTTGACGGCGTTCACACCTCACAATGACAGATGAGTTCAAGCGTGCGGTTGTCTGGAAAAACCTGCTGCTCAGTGGCACGGATTACTGTGCCCTCTGGCACACCGCCGAGGGCCGGATATTGAAGGGCACGATGGCAGGAGTCCTCAAGGATCACAGACCTATGCTGGCGAACTACGAGATCTACTGCGATGAAAACTGGCTCACGCACCGAGTCCAAATGGAGCGCACAATCGGAAGCGACGTGAAGACCCTCAGCCTCGGCGTGGAGAGCCGTGGGGTGTGGCGCAATGCGGCTCGGGAGATACGGCAAATCCATGGCTGCGACGACATTGATCTTGCGGTGACGCCAGCGACTAACACACTTCCGATTCGGCGTCTCAACCTCCAAATCGGCAGTAGCGAGTCAGTCATCGCCGCTTGGGTTAAATTTCCCGACCTTACGCTTCAACCACTATCCCAACGCTATACACGGCTAACCAAAGACACCTATCGGTACGAAAGCAACAACGGATTCTCGGCGGAGATCGTGGTCGATGACCTAGGCTTGGTGGTCACTTACCCCGGTGGATGGGAGCGGATCGGCTCGCTTTAAAATCCAACCTTGGTTCTCAGTGCGCATACCAGTCCGAATGCACGACCATCGCCTAGATGAGGAAGATTGCGTCTTAGGCTAGTGGTGCAGGCACGCGGGCTTTCGGTATTAAGTCCCGAGATACAAAACGTGAACGTAGGTGCCAAATCTTACATTGTAGGCGAGATACCACCCAGGATCGTCTGGGTCCTCGTACAGCACGATGTCATCGCTGTCCCAGAGCCAGTCATTACAAAAGGCAATATCAGCCGGTGCAACGCTGAAGTAGTAGCCGCCGAACCAGAACCGATTGGGGCCGCCACCACCAAGCCGCCATACATGATGAGGACCGAATTCACCCGGGAAATGACCGTGCTCCCAAGGATGATCGAGGTGATAGTGCGCATCGCCGCCGTTGTGCCCGACCCATTGATCATTCCTCGCATCAACATGAGGCGCGTTGGGATGTCCGGGCCTGTCAACGTAGTTGCGGTTTTCTGGGGCTAGCGCCTGCGCTGTGTTTCTAGACGGAGCGGGACCATGAGCCGGAATGTGTCCGCCACCAACCTCTGGTCGCACGCCGCCATGCTGTTGCTCGCCGCGCTGTCCTCCAGCACCTTGCCGATCTTGCGCAATCACAAACGCTGAAATCACCAGCAATCCTGCAACCCGACGAAGTCAAACTCCCAGCCCGCGTTTACGGGGAAGCTGCCTTTGCCGGTGTAGGCCTGCGCCCCGAAGCCGTAGCTGTTGTTGAGGTCAGATCCGTCAGACGCTATGGTCCGTTGCGGAACCACGACTCCCGTGCCCTGGGCGAAATCATCCAACTCAAGGACAAGTGCGGCTCCCAGGTTGGTCGCCGTGGTGTTATTGGGATCGATCAGGTTGAGAGTTGGGTCGGTCGCATACAGCCCGAGCTTCTGTCCCGACGCTCATAACCTTGACAGTAACCAAAGTGCATGGACTAGCTTCATTTGACAGGCCATCTCCCCTCAAAGATCATGTCGAGGATTCGTCCGCACAGGGACTGAATCTCAAATTTGTTGAGGGGAGAATTATGAAGAAAGCAATTGCGGTCGGCGTTCTTTCTACCTGTCTGTCGTTTGTTGCGGGAATGGCGGTTGCCGAAAGAGTTCATGACTGGCGCGACCTGGATGCGGTTCACATCCATGTGCAAGAAGCCATCCACGAGATGGAAACTGCCCGCGCTGCCAATCACTACGATATGGAAGGACATGGCGCGAGGGCGGAGGAGCATCTTCGCGCCGCCGAGCGTGAGCTGCACGACGCGATCGAATGGGCAAGAGCTGCTCGCTAGTAGCTTCTAACCTAAATTCTTTAAAGCCGTCCGCGTGTTCACGGGGATCGGCACACCCGTGCTCTCCGAAACTAAACCAAGAGCCAAGACTCCTGGAAAATTTATATTCGCGAGCGAATCGATCGCGCGCGCCTAGAATAGAAACTTTAGCGCGACCTGAATCACACGCGGACTTACATCGGACTGAACTTGTCCGAATGTCGGCGATTCGATATCGCTGACCGGCAGCCGGAAGTTGGTGTGGTTTAAGAAATTAAAGAGCTCGCCTCGGAACTGGAGCTCTTTGCTCTCGGTCAGCCGAATGTTTTTGAATGCCGAGAAATCCCAGTCGACGTAACCTGGGCCCACCACGGCGTTGCGACCCTCGTCCCCAAACACTTCAAATCTGCCCTGAGGATCAGGCTGCAGTTGCTGGAAGGCTTTCACGTTAAACCACTCCGCTGCCGTGCGGGGACCGGAGTTCGGGTTGCCGATCACGTTTGGCCGATTGCTGGAGAAGCCGGAAATTTCAGGTGCCTGGCCTTGCAGGGAAACGTCATTCGAATCGAGAACCGTGAACGGCGTCCCGCTCATCGCGGTAAAGATTCCGTTTAGCTGCCAGTTGCCAAGAACCTTCCCATACCATTGCGATGAATGTTGGAAGAATGGAAGACTCCATTCGTAACTCAGCACAAAGCGATTACGCGAGTCGAACATGGAAGGGCCGCGTTCGGCCGCCAAGTTGAACGGATTCTGGGCCAGGTCGTTTTCGCCCGCAACCGGTTGGGATGCCGATCCCGTGATATTGAACGAAGAAACATCATCAATCGAATGCGACCAGGTGTAAGAAGCAAGAAACGAGAGCCCATGGCCGAATCGCTTTCGCAGGCTGGTTTGCAGGGCGTTGTAATTTGAGTTCGCAATGCTCGCAATCTCGCCTACTGAGCTATAGACACAATTATTCGGGTCCGCGAGCGTACAGCCGGAATATAGGCGCCGCTGGTTTACATTATTTTCGTTCGAAATTGGGCCGCTACTGTTATCTCCAGGAACGAAAACTGCGGGATTACCCTCGATGAAACGAGGAAGTTTTACGCCCGTAGTACCGATATATCCGATTTGAAATAGCCAGTCAGCACCAAAAGAACGCTGGATATTTAGGTTCCAATCTTGCGCGTATGGCAGATGCAGGTTGCGCGATGCGACAAGCAGCGTCATGGGCTCAGGGAACGGCACGCTAAAGGGATTTGGTTTGTAATAGGGATTCGAGAATGAGTTTACGGGGAAACTGATCTGCTCGGTTTTCAGATAGGGCGGAGCGCTTCCCGGATCCTGCAGCGGGCCGCTTTCACCGGTGTAGTACGGTTCATAAAAAATTCCATAAGCCGCGCTGACCACGGTCTTCCCATGTCCGCCCGGGTTCCAAGCAAAACCTACACGCGGAGCAAACGCAGTTTTCTCTGCGGGTATCAAACCGGCAGGTACTCCTGGATCGCCGGGATAAAGCAACCCGGCTGGAGCATTGGGGATAACGCTTGAGTGTGCTCCCGGAACGAAGAGGTTCATGCGATTCTTGTTCTCAGTCGCGGGCAGCGGCAGTTCATAGCGGAGCCCAAGATTCAGCGTCAGCCGGGAAGTAATTTTGTAATTGTCTTGTGCAAAGGAATTGAAAGCCCGGTCGCGGATTTCGCGGCTGAAATCGCCGCCACCTTGAAGAAACACTACCGGATTGGCAGACAGCAAATTCGCGAAACCATCGTTGTAGATGAAACCCTCGAAGGAAGGAACGCCTGCAAGAACGAAAAAGCCATTGCTGGCGATCCCTAGCACTGCATTGATCTGATCGCGGCGATAGCCTCCACCGAACTTTAATTCATGCCGTCCGTAAATCTTGCTCAACGACGTCGAGAGGTCGAACGTATTTTGATATGTCTTTCTCGGCCCAGTGATCGGGTCTCCAACCGAGGCATATCCGCCCACTTGAATGAACGGCGGTCCAGTCGCCGCGGGCAACGTTGGGGCGTACTGAAAACCTAAATCTGCCGGCGACTCGTGATTCAAATGCTGATCTAGAAGGAACGTATTGCGCAGGAACGAGAAGCGCAAAACTCCAATCGTGGTCGGTGAGAAGACGTGTGTTTCCTGCGAGGCGAAGTTCTGCGCGCGGTCATATTCGCCCACGGGAAAGCCGGGCACATTCGCACCAACGGGAGACAAAGGGTCCGTCGTCGGTCCGGTACTGAACATGTAACGAAAATTCAAGCTGTCAGCCGGAGTGAGATAGTGATCCACTCGCATTCCAAACTGATCGTTGTTCTCCACCAGTGTTTGCGTGGCAACGAACCCGTTGAGGCCATTGTTAGGTAAAGGGAAAAACGCGAGAACTTTGCTCGCAGTAGGATCAATCGGAGTGAACAACGTCAGTTGATTGAACGGCACCGGAGTTCCAAAGAAAGTCAGTTGGCCCGCTGGATTGCTGCACATGCCGCTCCCGGAATTGATCGTGCCGCCACTCGAAGTACACAGTTGAGCGAAGTTTCCCTGGCGTTCAGCCGCAGAGGGCACGGTTGCGGCAACCGTTTCTCCCTCACGATTGCGAAAGCCTTCGTAATATCCGAAAAAGAATGTCTTGTCTTTGACGATTGGTCCTCCAAAAGTCGCGCCAAACTGATTCTGCTTGAGCGGCTGAACGCTTCGGGTGAAGTGATCGGAGGAATCCATAACATCGTTGCGCAGAAATTCCCAGACCGCGCCGTGAAATGAATTCGTCCCAGAGCGCGTGACGATGTTAGTCGTAGAACCCGTATTGCGCCCAAATTCGGCGTTCGCGTTGTGGCTCAGAATTCTGAATTCCGCAATCGCATCGATTGGCGGCTTCAGAACAAAACCTCCGTCAACTGCGCTTTCATTGTCGGCCCCGTCGATCATGAAATTGTTCGACTCCGGCCGCTGTCCATCCACCGCGTAGGCTTGATTCTGCCGCGCCGGACCACCCGCTTCGAGAAGCCCAGGGGTCAACGGTACGACGCCGGGTTGAAGCGTACCCAACTGAGAGAAGTTTCGACCATCCAGAGGCAGATCAAGTATCTGCCGCTGCATCATCGTCTCGCCAAGGCTGCTGACCGTGTCCTGGACCAGCGCAGCGTCTGCCTGCACTTCGATCACTTCCGTATCCGAACCAACTCGAAGGTGAACGTTCACCGTCGCCACCTGGTTCACATTCAACGAAATACCCTGCTGCAAATATTTTTCGAAGCTTTTTGCCTGCGCTTGTAATTCGTAATGACCGATGGGTAGCTCGAGAAAGAGATAGTTTCCTTCGCGATCAGAAGTCGTACTTCGGACCAGCCCGGTTTCGACCTCGATGGCCGTGACCTTGGCTCCGGCCACGCTCGCGCCATTCGGATCCACGATCGTTCCGTGAATGGTTCCGGTAATTTGCTGGGCATTCACAGGCAGCATTACAGCAATGCAGAGAAGCGCATAAACGGAGATTCGAAACGCGATGGAAAATCTTTGCATCGATTCCTCACACCCCTGAGTAGAAGTTCAGCGATTGTAAGTACGGGTTTTTCTGGGTCAATAATGCAAAACGAGTAGAAAAGTTATTCTCGACGCCACTCGCGTCTGACGCGGGGGGTGAATTATGGCCGAAATGTACCGGGTGGGAGGAATTGAAGGACTTGCATTAATCGGGGAACTTGATTCGACTGATGGACGAGGAACAGGAAGCCATCCGTGCTAAGATCAGAGCACAAATCGGCACGAGGACCGTCACCACAAGCGGCAAAAATCGTAAACGCAGTGCTCAGTGCCGCGACCGGCATCCTATCCCCCACTCTTAGCACGTCAGTCCCTAACGATGAAAACCCTGCGAGCCTCGAGCCAAGCACTCGGGAGGCCGAATCCTGTGTGTAGGCGCTCTCAACAGGCGATAGCGCAAGTGTGCGCCGTTTATTCGCTCCAATGCACTTTCCAAAAACAAGTGGTTTTGGAAGCAGCGAAACTCGTGATATTAAGGCTGAAAATTCTGTTGTCGTGGGTGGATGACGGGCAAACCGGACATTAAGCCAGGCCTTGCTGTGAGCCATCTCTCTTTCCAAAAGCGTCTCCGCAGGTAGACACCAAAGCGATTGAGGTTGCGTTCACAGATCGGCTTCTGAAGCGTCCCTGATACGAGGTACCTGGTTGGGTTGTGCGGGCACCCCCGCGCGCACAAACGGTAGTATCAACAGATCAGTAGCGCTGGAGTGGAATGCCGCAGGTTTTTAGTTGCGGCCACCTTCGTGTTTCTTACTCAACACCGAAAACCCATCCGAATCTGCTTCATTCATAACGCAGGGCGACCATTGGATCTACTCGAGTCGCACGCCGGGCGGGAATGTAGCACGCTGCGAACGCGACCATCAGTAACAGCTGCGCGCAGCCAAGGAATGTCAGGGGGTCATGTGCTGTGATGCCGAAGAGCTGATTGCGTATCAGGCGCATTAATACTAATGCGGCTACCGTACCAATACCGGCGCCAACAACTGCCATTCTTGCACCATGGCCGACCACTAAGGCCAAAATGTCGCGGCGCTGTGCACCGAGCGCCATACGTACTCCGATCTCATGCGTGCGTTGCCCAACCAGGTGCGAGATCACACCGTAAATTCCGACAGAAGCGAGCGTAAGCGCAAGCACGGCGAAGCCGTCCAGAAGAATCATCGTGAGCCGACGCGCATCCATAGAACTGGACCAGACTTCCTGCATCGTCTCTACGTTGTAAATGACATCCCGAGGATCAATGTGCCTGGTTGCCTCGCGCACTCGCCCCATGACTGCGGTCGGATCACCGCGGGTGCGCAAAACTACAGCAACTCCGTTGGCCACCAAAGCCATCACCTTCTCCGGAAGCTGCATGAACGGATAGAAGAATTGTACCTCGATGGCAGATTTGGAATCCTTCCCCGGCCCCCATTGCTTCACATGCCCTACCACGCCAATAATTTCGGCTTGCACGTTGAACTGGGTGAGGTTTACGCGTTTGCCGATTGCGTCCTGACTGGGAAAGCAGGCGCGCGCAAATGCATCGTCAATGTCAATGACGATGGGCGCATGCTCGTCATCTTGCGCTGTAATAAAGCGCCCGCGAATCAGCCTGATGCCCATCGCCTGCTGAAAGCCTGCTTCGGCGAGATAAAACATTGCCTGATGCATATCCATGTCGTTCGCAGGTTTGGGCTCGCCTTCGATCCAGAAAGGCAATGACGAATCATGAATCATTGGGCGCGAGCCAAGCGTGATGGAAACGGCCTGAACGCCCGGTATCGATTGCAGTATGTCATCGATGTGGCGGAGACGAGCACGAGTTTCGGCGGCCGTTGTAGAAGGAGTTGCAGGAAGCGAGAGGCTGAATGTGATCGC
>Ga0187777_10000868_pt1 | contig 19899 bp, 17 predicted proteins | sample 1015_Q2_SP5_10_M_FD_132416 | JGI IMG/M metagenome (GOLD analysis project Ga0187777, IMG submission 132416) | Tropical peat soil microbial communities from peatlands in Department of Meta, Colombia - 1015_Q2_SP5_10_MG | ecosystem: Environmental > Terrestrial > Soil > Wetlands > Peat | place... | reverse complement strand
TAGTTCGGCGTTTGAGACCAAGCCCGCCGGCGCTGCGGCAAACAATAACCAGGGAACACTCTTGGCGAACCAGCGGGAGCGTAAACGCTGCCACAACTCAGATACCAGGCCGGCCTTCCACTTGATCTGACCGCCTCACAGTTCAAAACGATTTACTTCTTTTCTAGAAAAACGATCACAAGTCTCGAACATTCGAAAGCTTGTCGACAACTGAGGAAAGGGACGGAGCGATTTGATTGCCCGTAAACTCTCCGTCTGAATCCCAGTCTTGTCAGCCTCCCACCAACTGGCAAAATGGCGCTGATGAAGAGGATAGTCTTTGGTTTTGGCGCAATCGTAGCCGCCGCCGCAACCGCTGTCGCCCAGGGTCCGGCACCCTCGCCCTTGATTTCTCTGCCTTCCCCTCCTCCGACAAAGGTTCCCGCGGTGACTCCCGAAACCGGTCCGCCTCCTGCGTTGACAAAACAGGACTTCGAAACCTTTCTCGACGGGTTGATTCCTTCGCAATTGCGAACACGAAACATCGCAGGAGCGGTGGTTTCGGTTGTTAAAGACGGTCAGTTACTGTTTCAGAAAGGTTACGGCTACTCCGATTTTGAATCGAAGAAGCCGGTTGTGCCCGATCAAACGCTGTTCCGGCCCGGATCGATATCAAAATTGTTCACCGCCACAGCGGTCATGCAGTTGGTCGAGCAAGGCAAGCTGGACCTCGACCGCGACGTGAACGACTACCTCGATTTCGCAATTCCAAAAACCTACGCCGAGCCAATCACCCTGCGGCGACTGCTGACCCATACCGCGGGATTTGAGGAAACAGTCAAGAACCTGTTTGTCGCGCACGAGACCGATATGAAGCCGCTTCGCTCCTATCTCGTGAACCAAATGCCAGGCCGCATTTTTCCGCCGGGTAAAATTCCATCGTATTCGAATTACGGGTTCACCCTCGCTGGATACATCGTCGAGCGCGTAAGCGGCGAAAAATTCGAGCGCTATATCGAGAATCACATTTTGAAGCCGCTGGGCATGAACAGCTCGACCTTCGATCAGCCGCTGCCCCCTCAGCTCACTGCCCAGATGTCGAAAGGCTATCTCAATGCCACCAAGAAGCCGCGCGATTTTGAATTCGTCGAAGCGGCGCCGGCAGGCGCGCTCTCAACGACCGCAGCAGACATGACGCGCTTTATGCTCGCGTTTCTGCAAGATGGCAGCGTCGATGGCGTCTCCATTTTAAAACCCGAAACCGTCCGGCAAATGCAAACGCGCCAGTTGGAATTGAATCCGATGATTTGCGGTCTCGGCCTGACATTTATGGAGTACTGGCTGAATCCGGTGCGCGTTATCGGCCATGGCGGGGACACGATTTATTTTCACAGCGACATGGTGCTCGTTCCGGATGCGAAACTTGGATATTTCCTGTCCTACAATAGCCTGGGCAAGAACGTCGGTGGCGGTCGCGGCGAAGTGCAACGTGCATTCATGGATCGCTATTTTCCGAACAAGGCAGAGCAGAAAACTGATGTTGATCCAACTACCGCGAAAAACGACGGGCGCGCGGTGAGCGGCGTTTATGATGGCACACGCCGGAGCGAAACCAACTTCCTCAGAATGGGCGCAGTGCTCGACCAGTTCAAGGTCACGAGCGACAAGGACGGCAATCTGACTGTTGAGAATAACAAGGATCAGCGCGGCGAGTTGAAAAAATGGAAAGAGATCGCGCCACTGGTTTATAACGAGGTCGACGGTTCAGAGCGAATCGCTTTTCGTCGCGATCCGTCAGGCAAAGTGACTGAAATGTTTCCCTTCCCTGCAATTTATGAGGGGCAACGTGTTCCGTGGTACAACGACAAGCGCCTTGTCGTTCCGATCGTTGGCGGGAACCTTTTGCTGGTGGCCTTAACTGTCTTGCTGTGGCCGGTGGCCGTTGTGATTCGCAGAAAATATCGGCGACCGCTATTCGCGCACAAAGGCGACCGGGTTCTGTATTTTCTATCGCGTATCGCCTGCCTTGCTGAATTGATCCTGGTCCTGGCGCCAGTAATTGCCTTTAGCGAGGGCCTCGAACACATCATAATACTGGGCGACGCGATCAACCCCTGGTTGCAAGCCCTGCATATCTTCGGCTGGGTGGTAATCGCCGGAATCGTTCTTCTCATAATTGCTGCGATCCGCTTCGCCCGGCTTCCCGATCACAAGTTTTGGTTTCGAGCACACGCAATTCTGCTGGCGATTGGTGGAATCGCGTTTGGACTGTTTGTTTGGCAGAATCACTTGCTGGAGATGTCATTGAAGTTCTGAGCAACTTCAGCTGTCATAAATCGTATGCGCCCCCTGATTCGCATTGCTTTGTGTCTGATCACGTTTCGGCTTCCGCTGCTGGCGTATGGACCAGTCGGACACGAAATCGTCGGTGGAATTACCGACAAGCTGATTGCCCAGACCCCGGCTGGGCAGAAGATTTACGCGCTTACTGACGGCATCACCCTGGAACGCGCGTCGAACATCGCCGACGAAATTAGAGCCTGGGACAAAAGCGGCGTCGATGACCCCAACGCATTTCCGAATTACGCCGACCATCCGAAGATTGACAATCAGCTGCGTGAGTTCTGGCGGGCGAATCCGCCGACGCAGGACTCGAATTCGCCCACGCCATCACATCACTGGTTTCACTACACCGACGTGCCAGTCCTGGATCCGGAAAAATATGCGGACGGCAGAACTGGCCGCAGCGAATGGGACGTGGTTCACACGATTGCGTATTGCATTGGGGTGATCCGCGGCGATGTCCCGGAAAATAATCCGCGAAAAATCACCAGACCTGTTGCCGTAATATTGCTGGCGCATTACGTCGGCGACATCCACCAACCCCTTCACGTTGGCGCGGACTACTTCAATCACGCGGGCCGCGCGGTTGATCCGGACAAGGGACAGGCTGGGATCGAAGACGAAGGCGGCAACACCGTGTTTCTTCATTTGATCGGCACAAATCCGTCCGAGGTCAACCGCCGTGGACTAAAACTTCACGGTTTTTGGGACAATGACGCCGTTTCGATGAATCTGCCGGAGTCGTCTCGTTCGCTGCCGCAGGAAGAAAATTATCGGGAGAACAAGCGGGCAATACACAAACTGGTTGATCGGCTGTTCACAGAAGAGCCAGCAGGCTGGCGTGAACCGGTCGGCGTGCCGCTTAAGAATTATTCCGAATTATGGGCGGATGAAATCCTTCCGGTTGCCCGCGAAGCTCATGAGCGACTTCAGTTCCTGCGCATGCACGAAAGCTTCGATCAGGGGCGCTGGGTCATGGCAGGAATCGCGCGGGAGAGACCGATGCCGGACCATGTTCCCTACTCCATTTGGTCGGCAAGAATTGTTCTCGACGAAATTCACAAAGCCGGCTGGCGTTTGGCGGACCTGCTTACCCAAGCGATCACATCATCATCGTCCCCATAAACAAAAACCGCGTTCGCCGTGAAGCGAACGCGATTCTCGTCAAACAAACAATCGTCGTTAAACGATTATGTCTCAGTCTTGGCCTTGTCCTTGTGCATTGTGCACTCGGCTTTGAATTTGGCGAACTGATCCTTCGTCAGGATACCTTCCGCCTCTTTCATGTAGGCCGCTTCGCTGGCTTCGGAACAACCCGCTTTGTGGTGCTCCGCCATCGCCGCATCCATCTTGGTCTTTTGATCGGCCGTCAGGTTGAGGCTGGCCAACGAAACCGAACAAGCAGGCTTTTCACTATTGCCCGCTTGCTTGGTGCAATCGCCGTGTTCACCCGCGAACACCGCTCCTGTTGCAAACATTCCCGCTACTAGTAACGCAATGATTTTCGTCATAGGTGAACGTGAGACACTGGCGAGCACGATCTTGTTCAAAGTTTACTTCGGCCGGCCCAATGGGTGCGCCTCCGTGTTAAAGGTAACGTTGTCGAAATCGATCGTATCCGGCCGGGCAAATAACAGGTAAAAGTATTTGAACGTTTCGGCAAAAACGAAACTCTCCATCTCATCGCGCTGTCTTTTTGTGACGACATCGTCAAGCGCGGCATAAGCCGATTCGGTGCGACAGTATTTCACGAAATCGTCGAACATTTTCTCGCCCATTCGGCGATACTCCGGATCACGTGTGACGTGATAGAGGTAGTAGGTTGACTCGACGATTTCCGGTCGCAAATGATAACCGGCGCTCACGACACGCATCGTTTTGTAATCGAGGACCTCCGGTTCAATGCCGGTCAGGTTCCACATTCTAAAAGATGAATTTTGGAGGCGTCTGGCTCGACCGACGTCGCCGGAAAGAACCAGCAGACCAGGGAAGAACGCGTCCAGCGCACCGTATGTCGTCGCCGAACGGGCTCCGGTATTCATATCGGCGTGGCCGTACCAAAGTCTACCGTTGATTTCATCCGCCAGATATCTGTGGACCGCCGGCATGCTCGATTTCCACATTTCGAGACAATCCCTGTCCCCAAATAACCGCCAGGACTTCCAAAGATATTCATAATAAGAATCGATGCCGCCGCTGACATGACTGTCCGGGTTCGTCCAGTCGCCCGTTTCCGCATTAATTCCTTCACCGACCAATCCGATCGCCGATCGTCGCTTGTAGGTTTCAACCAGCGCGCGCTTCGCCTTGTCGTAGAAGACAGGATTTCCCGTCAGCTTGCTGAGTGTTCCAAATTCGAGCAGCAGTGTTCCGGTTTCTGCGGGATTCGTCAGGGGGTTTCGGACCGCCGCCGTCTGCAGATTTACAAAAACGTATGGTAGCCCCGTCGGGGAATTGAAGACCGGCAGAAGCCGTCGTCCCAAATCTTCCGCCAAATCGAGCAGGCGTTTGTCACCGGTCAGTTGGTAACTGGAGAGCAGACCGCCCAGGAGCCGGATTGTAATTTCGAAATTCTTGACGTAAATGTCTCGATCAAATGAAAGCGTGGTATCGATAAGCCGCCGCGTTTTGTCCGCTTCGGTGTCCAGCTTCATCAACAGCATCGTGTCGAGCGCATCGACAGGTGTCATAAGCAATGATTCGCCGTACCAATCGTGCGGTGTATTGCTTAGTGGTTTTAACGCATCGTGTCCCCAGGCGTAGCGGACGTAACCGTTCCAGGCATGCAGAAATTCCGTTTTAACGCGGTTGGCTACTTTCTGCGCGTGCTGATCGTCACTGGACTTGTTGCAGCTAACCAGCGTCAGAAACACAACGGACGCGCCGAAAATTATTCGGGGAGCTTGATTCGGCATTGCGCGCACAGTGCTCCTCTCAGTTCAAGCGTTGCGCATACGCTCGGCTGAAAATTCCACCGGGTCCTGTCGAAAATAATTGTGAAACTCGACGTAGAGCCTTGGATGCTGCGACCGAAGCATCACCGGTCGCTCGAAGAAGGCTTCGATTGAAACGGCAAAGAACTCCGCGGCGTTGGTCGCGCCGTAGGTGTCGAGCAAGGTCGGAATTCCGGTCGCTTCCGCCGCACGCAGGGAAGCGAACTCTGTCCGCATCACTTCGCGCCAGGCCAGCTGCTGCTTTCGGGTGAGAAGCGCAGGCGTTCCATCGGCTGAAAGATTTTCGTAGTCGAGCTGGTGGGCAAACTCGTGCAGGACCACATTCTTGCCGTCTGACGGATCAGCCGCGCCCCATTTCACCGCGTCCCACGCGAGCACCATCGAACCCATTGTCCGTTCGGTTTCGCCGGCACGCGCGCTTTTTCCTTCCTCCCAGATGTCGGCCGTAATCGGCCGCTGCTCGTCCGCCAGGTAGGTCGATGGATAAACCAGGATCGTCAACAGTCGCGGAAAATAATCGGTCTTGCGATGCAGTAACAACAGGCATGCCTGTGCGGCGATTGTTATCCGAACTTCATCGGTGATCTCCTGTTCTGCGCAACCTTCAAAATTCTTTTCTGCGAGAAAAACTTGAACGTGCTCGAGAAGTTCCGTCTTGTCCTTTTCCGGCAGCCGCGCAAAAAACGCGACATTGCGCTTGATGATTTTAAGCCACTCGTCCGGAAACGGCCGTGCCCTCAGCTGCTTCCGTTGTCGATCTTTAAAGAATCCAAGCATTTGCCGAATCTAATACGCGATCTGAATTCAGCCACAGATGGACACAGATTTTCACAGATCGGAGATTCCTGCAGCCTTTTAATCTGTGTTTCATCCGTATTAATCGGTGGCTGGAGATTCTTCAAAAAAATTCGCGCTCGCGTTAACGCCCTATCAGCATCAAAATGTCTTTCGGAGGAGCTCCTATGAACACCCATTCTATTTCGCGTCGTAAGTTCGCCCATTTGCTCGGTATCGGTGCCGCGGCTGCCATAGTTCGCCCGCGCATCTCAATTGCAAAGGAATCCACAACCGTACCCGCGCCGGCCAAAGCGGGCGTGGTTCGCCTTAGCGCGAATGAAAACCCCTACGGCCCATCGGCCAAGGCGCATGAAGCGATGAAGAATACGCACGGTGTGTGCAATCGGTATCCCGACCAGGCGAACGACGTCTTGATCGACAAGATCGCAAAGGTCAACAACATCAACCGGGATCAAATCGTACTCGGCGATGGCTCAAGCGAAATATTGAAACTTTGCGCCGAAACCTTTACCGGACCGGCGCAAGGCAAACTCGTCGTCGCCGATCCAACATTCGAAGCGATCCTCGAATATTCGAAAGCGTGCGGCGCGGACGTTGTGAAAGTTCCGCTCACCTCCAGTTACGCGCACGATCTCGAGAAGATGGGCAGTTCCGCCCAAAAAGGTCTCATTTACATCTGCAATCCGAACAACCCCACCGCTAGCATTACACCTAAGAACGATCTGCATGCTTTCATCGAGAATACTTCGCCGGAAACGATGATCCTGGTCGACGAAGCGTATTTTCATTACGCCGATAGTCCGGAGTACGAGAGCGTCATTCCATTGGTGAAAGATCATCCGAACCTGATTGTGGCGCGGACGTTCTCGAAGATTTACGGCATGGCCGGATTGCGTTGCGGGTATTGTGTTGCCCAACCGGAGACCATCAAGAAAATGCATGGCTTCCAGATGTGGGACAGCGTGAACGTGATGGCCCTTTCCGCGGCGAGCGCAAGTCTGGATGACGCCGATCAAGTCACGAACGGCCGGAAGATGAACAGTGACGCCAAAAAGTGGACCCTAGCCGAGCTCGACAAACTCGGCTGCAAAGCAATTCCGTCACAGGCCAATTTCATCATGTTCGATTGCAAGAAGCCCGTCGTGCCGCTGATCAAAGCGATGAAAGACAAAAGCGTCGCGGTCGGCCGCTTGTTCCCTGCATATCCGAACCACATGCGGCTAACGATTGGTAAGCAAGAGGAAATGCAGAGTTTCCTTTCCGCTTTCAAACAAGTCATGGCGTAATAGCTACTGCTCGCCCTGCCCTACCGAGCCCATTTGCTTTTTAGTCCGTCAAAGCCCGCGCTGGAATAAGGCTACGCGCGCGTGGTCCAATTCGGTCGCGGACAAGTTTCTCAAACTTTGCCCGCTCACGCTGGTAATGGATCCCAAAATAGATGATCGCCAGTCCGATCAGACTCAGGATGACCGGAAAGAAAATCGAGTCTTGAAAGACTTGATAAGCAAGATGGCCCAGATAGACAGAGACACCGAGCGCCCCGAAAATGACAAACACGGGCCTGCGCAACAACACCGCGCAAAAAACCAGGGCCAGATTGATCAGGCAGTAGATGAATTTCCCTAATTCAGAATGACTTTCCATTGCCGTGAGTCCGCCCCAGAAGCTCATCAAGCCAAACAGGTAACCCCAGAATGCGAAATCCATTACTTTACCTTTTAGATCAGCCGCGTAGGCGGCAATGATCATTGCTGCGCCAAAGGCCATTGAAATCGTTGCCTTCTCATTCCACTCCATTCGATGACCGACCATCAGATCCGCCAGGTCCATGGACATGAACCAGAGCGCATACGCAATCGGCGCGGTGAGAAATGGAAATCGCCAGAATCGCAGCGCCACAAATCCGGCAACGATTGTAACCGCCTCCATCGCGATCCAGCTTCCATTGATGAGCGGATGAAAATTCGTATACGACCCGGGGTCGCCTGCCGGCCACAACCCAAGCCAACGTTCGACGCCATAAGTGGCCAGTGGCGCCATGCAAACCGCCATTGTGAATAGCAATCCGCCAGGAATTCGCAGATTTTGTTTCTTCCACAGAATTCGGCCGACCAGGATAAAACTTATCGCGTAGCAAACAGCGATGATCGCGATGCCTAGCCCACCGAGACTTTCCCAACCTCGGTTCATGAACCACCCCATCGCGCCGATTACAATCAACGCACCGAAATAGTAGGCGACATTCGCGAGATCGAACTTAGGCTTCCCGCCGTCGCGCGCGATCGATTCCAAAGATTGCCAGAGTGAATCCGCCTGGTTTACCGATAAGCCCGATACTGCTGCAGCTTGACGCAAATCGTCCTGGGAGATTTTCATGCCGGAAGCAAAGCCGACTTACGAGAATTTCTCAAGCTTGCTCTAAAACCGGCACGAGAGGAACTCGGACACGGAACCGTCTCGCTACTTCTCCCGAAACACGAGCTTCCCGTCTTTGGCATCAACCCTCACGGCGTGGCCCTCGCGGACTTTGCCTTCGAGAATGTCGATGGAGAGTGGGTCGAGAATTTCCTTTTGGATCACGCGACGCAGTGGTCGCGCACCGTAGACTGGATCGTAACCTTCACGCGCCAGATGCGATTTCGCGGCATCCGAAAGATTCAGGGTGATCTTTTGTTGTTCGAGCCGCTTTGTTAAGTGGCGCAGTTGGATCTCAACGATCTTCTTGAGATCACTCTCGCTCAACCGATCGAAGATAATAATCTCGTCGACGCGATTCAGAAATTCGGGACGGAAATGACCGCGCAAAGCGTCCATGACCAGGCGTTCGCGCGCTTCCTGGGATTGGTCCTGCTCCAAAATGTATTGGGAGCCGATATTCGAGGTCATGATGATGACCGTATTCTTGAAATCGACCGTGCGTCCCTGCCCGTCGGTTATCCGGCCGTCGTCCAACACTTGCAACAGCACGTTGAACACATCCTGGTGCGCTTTTTCGATCTCGTCGAATAGCACGACCGAATATGGCCGACGCCGGACGGCCTCGGAAAGTTGCCCGCCTTCCTCGTAACCAACGTAACCCGGCGGCGCGCCAATCAATCGCGCGACGGTGTGTTTCTCCATGTATTCGCTCATGTCGATCCGAATCATGGCGTGTTCGTCGTCGAACAAAAATTCGGCGAGGGCGCGTGACAGCTCGGTCTTGCCGACACCGGTTGGGCCGAGGAAGATGAACGAACCGAGCGGACGATTCGGGTCCTGCAAACCCGCGCGGGCGCGACGAACGGCATTAGAAACGGCGTTGATTGCTCGTTCCTGATCGACGACGCGTTGATGCAAATGTTGCTCGAGTTTCACCAGTTTCTCGCGCTCGCCCTCCTGTAATCGTGAAACCGGAATATGTGTCCAGCTGGAGACGACCTCGGCGATATCTTCTTCGGTCACTTCCTCGCGGAGCAAAGTCTTTTTGCGACCCTTCTCTTTTGCTGCAGCGTCGGCCAGTTTCTTTTCCAATTCCGGAATTTTGCCGTACTGCAGCTCGCTCGCTTTTGCCAGTTCCCCTCGCCGCGTGGCGCGCTCCAGCTCAGTCCGCAAGCGATCGAGCTCTTCTTTCCATTTGCGCTGTTCGTCGATCACCGCTTTCTCTTTCTGCCACTCAGCTTTCAGCGCGTTCGACTTCTCTTTCAGCTCCGCTAATTCCTTCTCCAGCTTTTTCAATCGCTCTTTGCTTGCCGGATCTTTTTCCTTCTTGAGCGCCTGGCGTTCCATCTCGTGCTGCATGACTTCGCGCTCGATCACGTCGATCTCCGTCGGCATGGAATCGAGCTCGATCTTCAGTCGCGATGCAGCTTCGTCGACCAGGTCGATCGCTTTATCGGGAAGAAAACGTTCAGTGATGTACCGATTCGATAAAACCGCCGCCGCAACGAGCGCGGCATCGGTGATCCGGACGCCATGATGGACTTCGTATCGTTCCTTTAGTCCGCGCAGAATGGCAATCGTGTCCTCGACGCTCGGCTCATTCACCATTACCGGTTGAAACCGACGCTCCAGCGCAGCGTCTTTCTCAATGTACTTGCGATATTCGTCGAGCGTGGTCGCGCCGATGGTGCGTAACTCGCCGCGTGCGAGCATCGGTTTAAGCATGTTCGACGCGTCGACCGATCCCTCAGCTGCCCCGGCGCCGACGATTGTGTGCAGCTCGTCGATAAACAAAATGATTTCGCCTTGGGAATCGGTGACTTCTTTGAGAAATGCCTTTAGCCGGTCTTCGAATTCGCCCCGAAACTTTGCGCCGGCGACCATCGCGCCGATATCCATGGCAATGAGCTTCTTGTTTTTTAACGACTCTGGGACGTCGCCGGAAATAATTCGACGAGCGAGGCCCTCGACGATGGCCGTTTTGCCAACACCGGGATCGCCAATCAGCACTGGATTGTTTTTCGTGCGACGCGAAAGGACCTGCATGATGCGGCGAATCTCGTTATCCCGGCCGATGACGGGATCGATCTTGCCGCGGCGAGCCAGTGCCGTCAGGTCGCGGCCATATTTTTCCAGTGTCTGATACTTTCCTTCGGGGTTTTGGTCAGTCACACGTTGCGATCCCCTAACCTGTTGCAACGCCTGCATCAACTTCGCGTGAGTGACACCAAGATCTTTCAGCATCTTCGCCGCGGGAACATTAGTGCCGCTCAGCGCGAGCAAGTAATGTTCGGCGCTGGTGTACTCATCCTTGAGCCTGCCCATTTCCCTTTCCGAAGCATCAAGCACGGAGCGAAGCTCGTTCGACAAACGAAGGTCCACTGCGCCGGTGACGCGTGGTTTGCGATTCAGCTCGGTGAGCAATTGATCGCGCAATTGATTCGGCTGAACTCCGATCTTCTCGAGCAGCGGTCGCGTGATCCCGTCGCTTTGATCCAGCAGCGACAACAGGAAATGTTCGTTGGTGATCTCCTGATGGTTTAACTGCGAAGCAAGATCCTGCGCCGCCTGGAGCGCTTCCTGCATTTTTTGGGTAAATCGGTCGACGCGCATACGTTAAAATACTGAACGCGATGACGGCAGCAATCACGTGTGGGTAGGGGCGATTGACCTCAATCGCCCGCAACGTCAATCCGGCTCGGATCGGTTGGGTGAACCGCCCCTACCAAACGCTTGTCCATTGCAGGCGCGCATCTTCCCGCGTATGAGTGCAGGCCATGAGCGCGGAAGTAAAAATCACTCCGATGCATGCGTTGGGCGTTTTGCGCAACGCACCCTTCCGACGCTACGTCATCGGCAGTTTCATCTCCGACACCGGCAGTTGGATGCAAGTGATGGCGCAAGGCTGGGTCATGGCAACGCTAACCAACAAGGCGATCTGGCTGGGAATGGCGAATCTCGCGGCGGGTTTGCCCATGCTGTTGCTAACAATGGTAGGCGGGGCCGCAGCCGACCGGTTCGACAAGCGGAAAATCCTTCTGATCACGCAATTTGTTCAAATTGGAACCGCCTGCGCAATCGGCTTTCTCGTTCTCAAAAATCGGATCGAAATCTGGGAGATTCTCGCTTTCGCCGCGGTCCTTGGAATTTCCAACTCCTTCGAAATGCCAACCCAATCCGCGTTCGTTCCGGAACTGGTCGGACGTTCCGAAATTCAAAACGGCATTTCGATCGACCGTTCGGTCTTTCACGGATCGCGCGTTCTTGGGCCGACCATAGGCGGCTATCTTATCAACTGGCTGGGCAAGGCATCAGCATTTTTCACAAACGCTCTATCCTTTGTCGCGCTCATCATTGCCCTGTTGTCGATCCCCCCAAGACCAAAAGGCATGCCTGAAGACGAGGAAAAACGCACCAGCGGAATCAAAGACGGTTTTCGCTACGTTGCCAAAGACGTCCCAAGTCTCGCGATGGTCACGCTCATTGCGACGCAATCGCTTTGTATTTTTCCAATCATCACTGTGATGATGCCGCTTTATGTGCGGCTTGTACTCCACCGCGGCGCCGATGGTCTCGGTTCATTAATGGGCGCGTCGGCGATCGGGTCCCTTGTTGGATCGATTTTTCTCATTGGTCTTCCACGGGACAAACGTGTGCCGCTGATGATGGTCAACGCGGTCGCCATTTCGCTAGTAATCACCGCACTCGCGTTCGGTCCGAGCTTCTACGTCGTGATGGGATTGTTAATCGTGAACTCGTTAGGCCTGGCCACGAATTTTGGCCTTTGCAGCACGATCGTACAGGAACGCGCGCCGGATTATTTGCGGGGGCGGGTCTCGGCCGTGTTCATGCTGAGTTTCGTTGGAATGATGCCTTTCGCAGGACTCGGGGTGACCGAGTTGTCGGACGTTACTGGAATGCGGACCGCGCTTATGGTGGCCGCGATCGCCTACGGCGTAATCACATTGATTGTGCTGGCGCGAGTTCGAAAACAATGCGCAGAGCCTGGCGTTTGCGAGACGAACATCGGCACGCCAGCAGCTCCGTCAGCTGCTGCAACTGTTTGAAGGCTTCGTTGCACCTATGATTTCATTTTCAACCTGCTGGAACTCCGCCCGCCATACTGACGGCGCAGAAATGCTGCGTGAGATCCTCGATCTTGGATTCGACCGCGTCGAACTCGGTCACGGTATTCGCATTTCTCTAATGCCGGGTATTCAGGAAATGTTCGACGCGGGCAAGGTGAAGTTCAGCAGTCTGCACAATTTCTGTCCACTCCCGGTCGAAGTGATGGGCGCATCACCGGATTGCTACCAGTTTTCATCGCCAAACGGGAGGGAGCGCGAGCGTGCGGTAAAGCAAACAGTCCAGACCATTGACTTCGCCGAACGCCTCAATGCGCCGTTTGTGGTGATGCATCTTGGCGAAGTTTCAATGAAACCGATCACTGATCAGTTGATCAGGCTCGCGCGGAAAGGCAAACTCTTGTCACGCGAATACGTTCAGGAGAAAATTCGCGCCGTGAAAGAACGCGAAGCGGCATCGCCGGCGCACTTGGAGCTGGTGAAGGATTGCATGAAACGGATTGTCGATTACGCCACCTCCAGGAAAGTGAAGCTCGGGATCGAAGGTCGTCGAGGCTACGAAGAAATTCCGAGCGAGCGCGAGCTGCCGGCGTTGCTGGACGAATTGGGCTCGCCGCAAGTCGGCTATTGGCACGACTTCGGCCACATTCAAATTAAGGAGAACCTCGCATTTCTCGACCACGCCGATTGGCTTCAACAGATTGGTACTCGTGCATTTGGGTGTCACGTTCAGGATTGCATCTGGCCAGCTCAGGATCATCAGCCTCCTTTTGCTGGTGGCGTCGATCTCTTACATCTGGTACCGCTTTTGCCAAAGAATTGTGCGTGGGTTTGGGAAATGAGCCCGCGGAAGACGCCGGAAGAGATTCAAAACTCCGTGGCGACGTGGGAAAAACACTTCGGTTCGTGAAAAAAATCCTTATCACCATCGTTCAGCTGGCAGTCACTGTTGGCCTGCTGTTCTGGGTCTATCACGACCCGAAGAAGCTTTCGGAAATGCGCGAGGCCATTGTGCACGCACGCTTTCAGTGGCTCGTCGCAGGCATGCTTGCCTATTTTGTGGTGGAGGCAGCGGCAGCGTTTCGTTGGCATGTTCTGCTCAAGGTCCAGGGAATCACCCTCCCTCCGCTTCGGCTCGCCGGGCTCTTCTTGATCGGGATGTTTTATAATCAATTCCTGCCCGGCGGCACCGGTGGCGATATTATTAAGAGCTATTTGTTGCTGAAAGAAACCGACCGCAAAGCGGGCGCGCTGCTGGCGGTGGTGTTCGATCGTTTTATCGGCCTTATCGCGCTGGTCGCAATCACGGTCACGCTGGTGAGCATGCATTTCGATTTGTTGGCACAAACCCACGAGACCCGGCGTTATCTCTGGATTTTGCTTATTCTTTTGGGCGTTTCCATCGCCAGCCTCATCGCCAGTTTTGTAATCAGCGGATTCAATCTTTTTCACTGGTTGCCCCATAAATTTCCCGGTCGCGATAAGTTGATCGAGATCGCGGCGGCTTATCACCTGTATGCGCATCATTGGATTGCCACCTCCATCGCATTCGGTGCGTCGCTAATCGCGCATCTCGCCACCTTCACCACGTTCTTATGTGCGGCCTTCGCCCTGCGGGCCGATGTTATCGTCACCAATTTTTTTGCTGTCCTGCCAATTGAGCGCACGATCTCCGCGCTTCCGATCAGTTTCGCCGGGGTTGGGATTCGCGAAAGAGTGCTCCAAACGATGCTCCATCAAGTGTGCGGCGTGAACGAGGGCGTCGCGGTGTTAATTGGTTCGCTGAGTTTTCTGATCATGGTCGTATGCTGTCTCCCTGGCGGAGTAGTTTATTTCTTCTACCGGCCAAGCGGCACGGAAGGCCGTGTCCGGATCCGCGAGATGCAACGCGAAGTCGCCACCATGGAGCATGAAATCAGCGAATCGCAGTAAGGCTGAAGGAGGCGCTGTCAGCGCCTCGCGCAAGAGAAAGGGAAGCCAGCGGCTTCCCCTACAGAGAACGCGCCCTTTCGTCAGCGCAACCTTTGCCATGACGGTCGACGGCAAAATTACCACTCGCGATTTCACGCCAGTTGATTTCACCTCGCGCGAAGACAAACAACACTTGTTTCGGCAACGGGCGCTCGCCGACGCGGTGCTAATCGGCCACAGCACGCTTAAGCACGACAACCCCCGGCTGGGCATTTCGGAAGACTTGCGACAGAAACGGATCAAACGCGGGCTAACCCCGGCACCGATTCGAGTGATCGTTTCCAACGAAGGAAGGATCGATAGCCAGCTCAAGGTCTTTCAATGGGAAGTGTCGCCCGTCTTGATTTTCTCGACCAAACGAATGCCAAAGGAAGTGCGCCATGCTCTGCGCGAAAGGAAGGCCAAGGTGCATTTAAGCGAGACAAATAATGTCGATCTTCGCAAGATACTGCGGATCTTGCGGCGGGATTACAAAGTTCGCCGGGTCGCGTGTGAAGGCGGTCCAATTCTCTTTCGTTCGATGCTGGAGCTCGGTCTAATTGACGAGCTCAACCTCACAATCGCCCCTCATCTGTTTGGCGGAGCAAACGCGCCAACCCTTACCGGATTGAGTAAAGAATTCCTGCCGGCGAGCGTAAAGTGTGTCGTGAAAAAGATGCACGTCGTTGGGGACGAATGTTTCCTGACTTATTCGATCAAAGCGCGTCGGTAGAACGCGAGTCCGGTCGAACCGTCTCGACGGAGTCTCGCGCCGGCATTTAGAAAACGGCCTGCAAATCCTTCCTGTTTCATAGCTGCAAATCCGGGCCTCGCCGGCGGCAACCGGGAGACCTGCATTTTTCGCGCGCTTTTTTCATTTTCCAGCGGTATCGGTTCACGTCAGGGTAAGTCGATTTCCCGCAACTGAAATGCACAAAACGAATTCAATTATCATGCGCGCGCCGAAGATGTGGATCTTTGAGACGGCGGCGAACCTGGAGCTGTGGCCGAAGATTCTGCCGCACTACCGATACATTCGGTATCTCGAGCGCAGTGGAAATCGCAATATTGTGGTGATGGCGGCAGTCCGGACCGGAATCCCGATCAAATGGACCTCAGAGGAAATTATCGATCGCGACCGCGTCGAAATTCACTTCAATCACTTGAAAGCGTTCACGAAGGGCATGCACGTCGTCTGGACCTTTACCGAAACGCCGGACGGCGTCCGGGTTGAGATCTTCCACGAATTGAACTTTCGAATCCCGGTTCTGGCGCCAATCATGGATCCAATAATCGGTGACTTTTTTATTGGCAATGTTGCCAACAAGACTTTGCGTTGTATGAAGCGATATGTCGAAGCGCGGGCCAACACCGTAATCGCATGAGCCGACGGCGCGTTGTCATTACCGGATTGGGGCCGATCACTTGCATCGGCAAAGGCGTCGAAAGCTTTTGGAATGGAATTCTCGCTGAGAAGACGGGTATCTCTAGGATCGAGAATCTCGACGTAAGTCAGTTCGGAGTCCGGGTTGCCGGGCAAATTAACAATTGGGATCCCGAAGAGTTCTTCCCGCCGCATCGGTTGAAGCGCCTCGATCGCTACGCGCAGTTCTCAGTCGCTTCGGCGAAGCTCGCGCTGGATGACGCCGGCCTCGAATATTCACACGATAAACCGAACGATCGGATCGGCGTAAGCTTTGGAACCGCGCTCGGAGGCGTTTGCAAAGCGGAAGAGCAATACATTCGTTTTTTGAAAAAGGGCGCCCGCGGAGTTCAGCCCACTCTTGCCGTCCAGGTTTTCGGCGGCTCGGCGCACTCGAACATCGCGATCGATTTCGGACTTCGCGGGGTCGGCACGACAAACTCGAACAGTTGCGCGAGCGGAACCGTATCGGTGGGTGAAGCGCTTCGTTATATTCGTGATGATTTCGCCGATGTCGTCGTGGCCGGCGGCGCGGAAGCGCCATTGACCACAATCACCATCGGCGCGTTCGACATTATTAAGACGATGAGCCGCAATCCAGATCCGCAGACTGCGTCGCGGCCATTCGACCAGCGGCGCGACGGATTTGTGATGGGTGAAGGTGCGGCCTCGTTAATCCTAGAAGAATTGGAACATGCGCGAAGGCGCGGTGCGAAGATTTACGCCGAAGTACTCGGTTACAGCTTGAATAATGACGCGTTTCATATGACCACGCCGTTGCCGACTGGCGATTCGTGTATCCGCGCAATGCGCGACGCGCTCTCGGACGCGCACGTTTCTTCCGACCAAATCGACTACGTTAATGCGCACGCCAGTTCGACGCAGTTGAATGACAGCGCCGAGACGTCGTCGATCAAACAAGTCTTCGGCGACCACGCGCGAAGGATTCCGGTGAGCGGCACAAAGGGTTACACGGCGCATCCGCTCGGGGCGACGGGAGCGATGGAAGCGACAATCTGCGCGTTGGCGTTAGATCGCCAGTGGGTGCCCCCGACCATTAACTACCAAAATCCCGATCCGACCTGCGATCTCGACGTTGTTCCGAATCACGGCCGTGCCGTCGAACTGAATTACGTGATGAGTAACTCATTCGGCTTTGGCGGAATTAACGGATCAATCGTTCTCGGCAAATTGCCGGCATGACTTCCCGGAAGGTCAAAGCGCTTGGTGAAATTGCGTTGCGAGTGAATAACCTCGATGCGATGCAAGCCTTTTATCAAGATGTCATCGGCCTGGAGCTGATGCGCCGCTTTCCAGATTCGGCTTTCTTTAAAATCGCGGACGGCTACGGCGGACACACTCAAATTCTGGCGCTATTTGATCGGCGCAACCAACCGGGCTACTCCGGCCTGAGCGCGGACAAAACGACCGTCGATCATCTCGCTTTCACGATCGCGCGGGAAGATTTCGATTACGAGCGCGATCGCCTTCAGACACGTGGCTGCAAACTTAAGTTCGCTAATCACGATTGGGTTCACTGGCGTTCGCTCTACTTCAATGACCCCGAAGGTAACAATGTCGAGTTCGTTTGCTACGATCCAACGGTGTAAATCGCGATTCAATCGAGCAACAGGTCCGGCCGATTCTGTCTAGTTCGCTTGATCGCCTGCTCTTTCCGCCACTTTGCGATTTCGGCGTGATTACCGGAAAGCAGCACGTCGGGAATTTTCCAGCCGCGAAACTCGGCCGGCCGGGTGTATTGCGGCGCTTCCAGTAGTCCGGTGCTAAACGAATCGTCGGCGGCCGACTGTTCGTGACCGAGAACGCCGGGTAACAATCGCACAACCGCGTCAACCAAAACCACCGCCGCGATCGCGCCGTTGGTCAGCACGTAATCGCCGATCGAAATCTCGAGATCGACCAGGTGCTCGATCACGCGATGGTCAACGCCTTCGTAATGACCGCAAATGATAATTAGGTGCGACTCATGCGAAAGTTCAGACGCGAGCTCCTGATCTAACTTCTTTCCGGCGGGTGACATGAGGACGACTTGTGTTTCGCCCTTCGCGTTTCGCGATCTTAGATCTTCGACTGCGGCGAAGATCGGCTCCGGCTTCATCACCATCCCCTGGCCGCCGCCAAACGGCGCGTCGTCGACGATGTGATGTTTGTCGGTGGTCCAGTCGCGGAGATTATGAACGCGAAGATCGACAATTTTATTTTCCTGCGCCCGCTTCATCATGCTCTCGTTCAAGGGCGCGCGACAGATCTCTGGGAACAAGGTGATAATGTCGATTTTCATACCGCTCTGCGTGCATCATCGGCAGCGGGCGATTGAGGTCAATCGCCCCTACCCTCAATCCGTGGAAATAATGGCACCGGTTTACCGACAACATGTCCGTCCGGCAAACCGCCCCATTCCGAATCCTTCAGAGCGAACCGCTCTTCCTTACCGCTCAGCTCCATTTTCCAATTCAGTTGATCGAAAATTCCATGCGCGGCTTTCGGCAACGCCGGCGAAACAAGAACGGCGCTAAGCCGGAGCGATTCTGCCAATCGATATAGAACGGCGTCCAGCTCGTCAGGCCTTGATTTGTCTTTCGCCAACTTCCAGGGTTGCGTCAGTTCAATATGCTGGTTGCAGCTAACTGCGAAGTCATTGATTCGTTGCAAAGCAGCATGAACTGCAAACTCGTCCATATCCTTTTGATAGGCTGATAAGAGAGGGATCGTCCCGGGTGCCCGCTGTGATAGTTTTCCGCCGCGATATCGGTCCGCCATGTTAAGGGTTCGATTCAGTAAATTACCGAGATTGTTTGCTAGATCGGCATTGTACCGCTCAATCAAACGTTCCTCGGAAAAATCGGCGTCTTTGCCGGTGGCGATGTCGCTTATCAAATAGTAGCGCACTGCACCGGCGCCGTATTTATCCGCGAGAAGGTTTGGATCGACGATGTTGCCCAACGATTTGCTCATCTTTGTGCCGCCCATGTTCCAGAAGCCGTGAACCAGCAATTGCGGCATCGCTTCATCGGGAAACCCAAGCGAGTGAAGCATGATCAGCCAGTAAATCCCGTGCGCGGGAATGAGAATGTCTTTGCCGATGATTTGGAGGGCCGGCCATTTTTCCAGGAAGGATGAAGGTTGAAGGTTGAAGGTTGAAATCGAAGGATCGTAATCGGCGAACGAAATGTAATTCGTTAGAGCGTCAAACCAGACGTAGGTGACGAAATCCTTGTCGAACGGCAGTTCAATTCCCCAATCTAGCCGTGATTTTGGACGCGAGATACACAAGTCACCACTGATTTTCTGAACGGCGTTTTCCAGTTCTGTGTGGCGAAACTTAGGCACAATGAGATGCGGCCGCTTTTTTAGAAGATCAAGGAGCCAGTCCTTGTGCTGACTGAGTTTAAAATAATAATTTTCCTCCTCGCGAAATTCAACCTCGCCCCATTCCGGCCCGAATTTACCATCGGGGCCGCGTTCCTTGTCGGTGAGAAATTGCTCCTGACGAACCGAATAATAGCCGGATTGCTTGTCTTTGTAGATTTGGCGTTCGTCGAATAGTCGTTGCAGTATCCCCTGCACGACCTTTTTGTGTCGCGGCGAAATTGTTTCGGCCCACTCGTCGTATTTCACGTCGAGTTTTTGGTAAAGGTCTTCGAATTTTTGAGTAACTCCTTTTACGAACTCCGATGGCGTCACGCCGGCTTTGGCCGCCGATTGCTGAACTTTCTGGCCGTGCTGATCGGCACCAGTCAGGAAGAAAACTTTCTCGCCCTTAAGTCGATGATAACGCGCAATGACGTCGGCCAGCACCTTCTCGTAAGCGTGACCGATGTGGGGCGGCGAATTGGTGTAATCAATTGCCGTGGTGATGAAAAACGTCTTCGACATTTGCGGCTAATCTGTAGCGGCAGTCATCGGCTGTCGCAAACTCGAGGGAGGG
>Ga0187777_10000867_pt1 | contig 19901 bp, 19 predicted proteins | sample 1015_Q2_SP5_10_M_FD_132416 | JGI IMG/M metagenome (GOLD analysis project Ga0187777, IMG submission 132416) | Tropical peat soil microbial communities from peatlands in Department of Meta, Colombia - 1015_Q2_SP5_10_MG | ecosystem: Environmental > Terrestrial > Soil > Wetlands > Peat | place... | reverse complement strand
TCCGCTCGACGGACGCACATGCACGCATCGAAGAGCTCGGCGCGCAGGCGGTCGCACCCGACGAGGCGGTCGACCGTGTGCGCGCTGCGGGCGGCGCTGATGTCGTGCTCGAGCTCGTCGGCGCGCAGAACGTTCCCGGCGACCTCGAGGCGCTCGCGCCGAAGGGTTGCGTCCTCATCGTCGGGACCGGCGCCGGGGCGGACGCCGCGTTCTCGCTCCGCGCACTGATGGGGAAGCGCGCGCGCCTGATCGGTACGGGGCTACGGGTGCGGCCGCTCGAGGAGAAGGCGGCCGCGGTTCAGGCATTCGTTCACGAGGTCGTCCCGCTGCTTGCGGACGGCCGTGTGCGTCCGTTCGTCGATCGCGTATTCGCGGCCGACGGAGTGACTGACGCATTCGACCACCTCGCCGCGCCCGGGAAGTTCGGCAAGGTCCTGATCGAGTTCGCGTAAGAAGGAGGCACAAAGATGATCGAGGCCCGAGCCGCTCCACCCGGTTACGGCACGCTGGCCAGCGACGTCGCCTGGGATCCGAGCCGGCACGTCGAGCTCGTTCCACCCGAGCACACGATGCTGCTCGAGGACTGGGGTGCCGACGCTTCCGGTCCGACCGCGCTCTCTCCTGTCGCGATCACCAGCCCGTTCCGGTTCCTGAGCGACGAGGGCATCGACGTGCTGCAGGAGATCTGCGGCGAGCTCGAGCAGTACGCCGGCGGCGACGAGCGGATCGCGAAGCGCGTGCGCGGCGCGATCTACCGCTCGGACTTCCTGCGCGGGATGTATCACGACGAGTCGATCGTCGCGTTCCTCCGCGAGCTCGCGCGCGCTCCGATCGAGGCACATCCGGTCAGTCACCACGCAATCCACATCAACTACGCGCCGGACGACCTCTCGCGCAACGTCGACCAGTGGCACCGCGACGCGATCTCGTTCGACTACGTGCTGATGGTTTCCGACCCGCGCCCGATGAAGGGCGGCAGGTTCGAGTACTTCCTCGGGCCGGTCGAGGAGGGCCGCAGCCTGCTCGAGGACGGCACCGGGCTGCCCGTGGACCGCGTCGCGAGCCCGGACTTCCCAGGCCCTGGGTGGGCCGTGCTCCAGCAGGGACACCGCGTGCTGCACCGGGCGGCCCGCCTCCACGAGCGGTACCCGCGCGTGACGATCGTCGGCTCGTACTGGACGCCGGTGCCTGACCGCGCCGATCCGACCGACCTGCCGACGCTGATGAAGATCGACGGGCCGGACATCGCGCTCGTGGAATGGAGCCGCTACCAGGCGCGGGTCGCCGCCCGGCGGCTCGAGCACTTCGCGGAGACGAAGACGGACTTCGAGCATCCACTCGTCCAGCTGCAGGAGGAGCTGCGCGAGATCGCGGCGCAGCTCGACGATGCCGTCGAGGCATTCGACCGGCGCGAGGAGGGACGGCTGATCTCGTATCCGTCCGACGACTGAGCGGCTCGTGCGCCGCTCAGCGGTAGCGCAGCACGGTGCCGACGCTGCGCTCGACCGCGCGCTCGCAGAGCAGCGCGCCGAGGGCCACGTCGCAGGTGGCAAGCCCGCGATGCCAGAACAGGATCCGCTCCTCGTCACGCTCGCGTCCGGGCCTCCGGCCGACGACGACGTCTCCGAGCTCCGCATGGAGCGTCTCCTCGGTGAGCAGGCCGCGGTCGACGTGCTCTCGCAGCGCGCCGAAACGGCCGCCGGCCTTGCACTGGCTCCAGTCGTCGACGACCACCTTGCTCATCACCGAGAGGAGGTCGAGCTCGACCGCGCTCATCGTCCCGTACGGAATCACGAGCGCTCCTTCCCCGATCCACGACGTGCGGACGATCGGCTCGGGCTTGTCGAGCCGTGTCGCCTCGACCACGATGTCGGCGCCCTCGACGGCCTCGCGCACCGTGTCCACGACGCGGATCGGTGTGTCTGTCGCGAGCCCGAGCTCGCGGCCGAACTCCTCGCGCGACGCCTTGCGGCGGCTCGTCACGCGGATCTCGTCGAGGTCGAAGAGCGAGTCGAGCATCGTGACGTTCGCGTACGCAGTCCCGCGCGAGCCGACGTGCCCGAGCACCTTCGCGCCGCCCCGCGCCAGGTACTTGGCGCCGACCGCGGTCAGCGCTCCCGTCCGCAGCGCGGTCAGCTCGGTGGCGTCGATGACAGCCGTCGGAGCGCCGGTCTCCGGGTCGTAGAGCGTCAGCAGCCCGAGCTCCGACGGAAGGTCGAGCCGGTAGTTGTCGACGAAGTCGCCGACCACCTTCACCCCCGCGGTCCCGAGCGGCGCGACGAACGCGCGGAGGACGTTCCAGTGGCCGCGAAATGACGCGCCGGGCTCGAGGTGGACACGCGGCTCGAGCACGACCTCGCCGTTTCCCTGCGCCCGCACCACGAGCTCGACGGCCGCGATCACGTCGGCGGGGTCGAGGGGCAGCTGCTCGACGTCCCGCGCGGAGAGGAAGCGGACGTCGATGCGCTGCGCCAACGTTGGCGTAGTGTAGGTGTCGCGAGAGAGGTGTCCGCGCTGCGATCGACGACGAGTCTGCTCGACCGGCTTGCGAACGGTCCGGTCGTGTGCGCGGAGGGCTACCTGTTCGAATGCGAGCGGCGCGGCTACGTCCAGGCCGGCGCGTACGTGCCAGAGGTGGTGCTCGACCATCCCGAGGTCGTCCGCGAGCTCCACCGCGAGTTCGTCCATGCGGGCTCGGACGTGGTCGAAGCCTTCACCTACTACGCCCACCGGGGCAAGCTGCGGGTGCTCGGCAGGGAGGACGTCCTCGAGGAGCTCAATCGTCGCGCCCTCCAGCTCGCCACCGAGGTCGCGGGAGAGACGGGTGCGCTGCTCGCCGGCAACGTCTCGAACACGAACGTCTTCGCTCCCGACGACGCGTCCCGCAACACCGTGCGGGCGATGTTCGACGAGCAGATCGCTTGGGCCGTAGAGAGCGACGTGGACTACGTGATCGGCGAGACCTTCTCGTGGGGCGAGGAGGCGCTCATCGCGCTCGCTGCGATCAAGGACGCGGGGCGGACCGCGGTGGTCACGCTTGCGATCCATCGAGACGCCACCACCCGGGAGGGCTGGTCGCCCGCCGAGGCGTGCAGGCGGCTCGAGGACGCGGGCGCGGACGTCGTCGGCCTGAACTGCATCCGCGGCCCTCGCACGATGCTCCCGCTGCTGCGCAGCGTTCGGGAGGCGTGTCAGGGCCACGTGGCGGCGTTGCCCGTTCCGTATCGCACGACCGACGACCGGCCGACGATGCAGTCGCTCGAGGACGACGAATGCGACTGCCTCCCGGACGGACGGGCGTTCCCCACGGCGCTCGATCCGTTCACGTGCAACCGCTACGAGCTGGCGCAGTTCGGCCGCACTGCCTACGACCTCGGCATCCGGTATCTCGGCGTCTGCTGCGGCGCCGGTCCGCACCACGTCCGCAGCCTCGTCGAGGCGCTGGGGCGTCGCCCGCCGGCGAGCCGGTATTCGCCAGACATGTCGAAGCACTCGTTCCTCGGCACCGATCCGGCGCTCGCCGAAGAGAATCGCGAGTACGCCGACCAGCTGTAGCGCACGTGCTCGACGCGCGTACCGACGTCGTCGGCAGCCTCCTGCGTCCGGCCGCACTTCTGTCCGCACGAGACGAGGCAGCTCGCGGCGAGCTCACTCCCGCCGAGTTCAAACGGATCGAGGATCGGGCGGTCGACGAGGCGATCGCGCTCCAGGACGAGGCCGGGCTCGACGTCGTCACGGACGGGGAGCAGCGGCGTCTCTCGTTCCAGAGCCAGCTCGTGGCCGCCGTCGAGGGCTTCGGCGACTGGGACCTGGACGCGTTCCTCTGGGGGGCGTGGCAGAGCGACGAGCTCGGCGAGCTCCGCGTCGGGCGGCCGCCGATCGCCGTCACCGACAAGCTGCGGCGCGTGCGGTCGATCGCGACGGAAGAGTTCGTCTACGCGCGCGGTCGGACGCAACGCGTGGTCAAGGTGACCCTGCCGAGTCCGAGCCTCTTCGCCAACTTCTGGGATCCCGACCGGTCGACCGGCGCGTATCCCGACCTCGAGAGCTTCCTCGCCGACGTCGCCGAGGTCCTCCGCGAGGAGGTCGACGAGCTCGCGCGCCTCGGCGCGACCTACGTCCAGCTCGACGCGCCGCACTACCCGCTGCTCATCGACCCGGCCTATCGCGCGTTCTACGAGAGCCGAGGCTGGCCGGCGGAGCGCTGGCTCGCGCTCGGCACCGAGCTCGACAACCTCGTGATCGGCGACCGTCCGCACGTCACGTTCGGGTTCCACCTCTGCCGCGGCAACCAGGCGAGCCGCTGGCTCGTCAGCGGCGGCTACGACTGGCTCGCCGAGACGCTGTTCCCCCGCATCCGCGCGCAGCGCCTGTTGCTCGAGTACGACGATGCGCGGTCGGGTACGTTCGATCCCTTGCACGCGCTGCCCGAAGACAAGCTGGTCGTGCTGGGCCTCGTGACGACGAAGTCCGCGCATCGCGAGACAGTCGCCGAGCTCGAGGACCGCATCCGTGCAGCCGCGGAGATCGTCCCGCTCGAGCGGCTCGCGCTCTCGCCGCAGTGCGGCTTCGCCACCTCAGTGCTCGGCAACGACCTGACCGTCGAGGACGAGCGTGCCAAGCTGCGGACGATCGTCGAGGCGGCAGAGGCGGTGTGGGGATGACGGTCGTCGTTACCGGCGACGACCTCACGCTCGACGAGGTCGTGCGCGTCGCTCGCGACCACGAGCCGGCCGAGCTCTCCCCCGACGCGCTGGCGAGGATGGAGGCCGCGCGCACGGTCGTCGAGCACGTGCTCGAGCGCAACGTTCCCGTCTACGGGATGACCACCGGCGTCGGCGTGCGCAAGCGCATCCGCGTCAGCCCGGACGACGCGGGGACGTTCAACCGGATGCTCGTCCTCAACCATCGCGTCGGGCAGGGCGAGCTCGCGTCGGACGAGGTCGGACGCGCGACCCTGCTCCGTCTCGTCAACGGCCTGGCGAAGGGAGCCGCGGGAGTCCGGCCAGAGCTCGCGGAGCTCGTCCTGCGCGCCCTCAACGACGGGTCGCTGCCGCGCATGCGAACGCTCGGGTCGGTCGGGGAGAGCGACCTTCCACAGATGGCCGATGCCGCCCACGACCTCGTCGGGCACGGCGTGCTCGCGCCGAAGGAAGGGATCGCGCTCGTCAACAACAGCGCGTTCTCGACCGGATCTGCCGCGCTCGCGGTCGCCGACTGCGCGCGTCTCCTCGACGTGGCGGACGTTGCGGGCGCGCTCGATCTCGAGGCGTTCGCGGCGAATCTCACCATGCTCCATCCGGCAATCGCCGAGCTGCGGCCCTATCCCGGCCTGCGCGAGACGCTCGCGCGACTCCGGGAGCTGCTGGCGGGCAGCTCGCTGTGGGAGGAGGGCGCGGCGCGCAACCTGCAGGACCCGCTCACCTTCCGTTGCCTGCCACAGGTCCACGGCGCCGCACGGGACGCGCTCGCCTTCGTCACGAGGCAGGTCGAGATCGAGCTCAATGCGTCCCAGGACAACCCGATCGTCGTCACCGCCGAGGACCGGATCGTCTCGGTGGGGAACTTCGACGTCCTCCCGCTCGCCGCCGGGCTCGACTTCCTCCGCGTCGCGCTCGCGCCGGTGGTGACGAGCGCGACCGAGCGACTGCTCAAGCTGTTGCAGTCGCCGTTCACCGACCTCCCCGTGGGGCTCGCCGTTCGTGACGGCCTCGCCGAGGACTCGCTGTCCGAGTTCGGTGTCGCCGCGCAGTCGTTGGCCGCCGAGGCGCGGCTACTCGCGCAACCCGTCTCGTTCGAGCTGGCGAGCTCCACGCACGCGGAAGGGATCGAGGACCGGATGACGATGGCGTCGCTGTCTGCGCGGCGACTCGCGCAGATGGTCGAGCTCGCCGAGCGGCTCGTCGCCATCGAGCTCGTGATCGCCGCCCAGGCCGTCGAGCTGCGCAACCCGCCGGCGCTCGGCACCGGAACGCGTCGCGCGCTCGAGCTCGTCCGCGAGCGGATCCCCTTCACCGGTCTGGGCCAGGCGCTGCCTCAGGACCTCGAGCCGCTGGTGGCGCTGGTTCGCTCGGGCGCGCTCCGGCTCGCATGACCGCGCAGGCCTTCGACTTCCACCAGCACCTCTGGCCCGAACCGCTGCAGGCAGAGCTGTCTCGCCGACGGACTGCGCCGCGTCTCCGTGGCTCGGTGCTCGAGCTGCCGCGCGAAGGCTCGTTCGACGTCGACCTCGCGGGGCACGACGTCGACAGGCGGATCCAGGACCTCGACCGCGACGAGATCGACGTGGGGATCGTGTCGCTCGCGCCGACGCTCGACTTCGAGCTGTTGCCGCAGGGCGAGCGCGACCGGCTCGTGGACGCCTACCACGAGGGCATGCGCGAGGTCGTCCGGCGTAGCTCGGGCCGGCTGCTGGCGCTCGCTGCCGGCGCGCCGGTCGACGGTTTCGCCGGCGTGTCGCTCGCGGGTCGCGAGCTCGCCGAGCTGGACCGCCGCGCGCCGCTCCTCGACGAGCTCGAGCGCCGCGGCGAGGTCGTCTTCGTCCATCCGGGTCCGAGCAGTCCGCCCGGCGACGCACCGGCGTGGTGGTCTGCAGTCGTGGACTACACGGTGGAGATGCAAGTCGCGTACGCATCCTGGCTCGCGAGGGGTGCGGCCCGCTGGCCCGCGCTCCGGGTCGTTTTCGCGATCCTCGCCGGCGGTGCACCGTTCCAGCGCGAGCGGCTCGGCTCTCGCGGTGTTCGCAGCGCCGCACCCCCGGCGAACGTCTTCTTCGAGACTGCGTCGTACGGGACGCACGCGCTGGAGCTCTCGCTCGCGACGTGCGGCGTCGACCACCTCCTCTACGGCAGCGACGCACCGGTGATCGACCCGAGACCGACGCTCGAGGCCGTGCGCGGCCTGGGCGAAGATGTGACCGACGCGCTCCTTCGCCGCAACGCTGCGCGCTTGTTCGGGCCGGTTCGCGCAGGCGTGGGAGAGCGCGACTGAGATGGGCTGCTCGTTCTACTTCGCGCGCAACGACGGGATCGGCGGGCACGTGTGGCTCTCGGACGGCGACCTGCGGGCGCTCGCCGACGAGATGGTCGTGCAGGGCATGCAGTGGCCCGGTCGGTTCCCGCCACGTACGGCCGACGAGATCGTCGTCCTGGCGGACGAGCTCGACGCGATGCTCGAGTCGGCAGCGCCCGAGCCGGCGGTTTTGCCGGATGCGAAGCTCTGGCTCGACTGGTTGAGGTTCCTCGAGGGCGCGGTTGCGAACGGCGGCGTCCTCGTCCGCGGCTGATCGCCGCGGCGGCAGGCGCAGTAGCATCCCCGCATGTACCCGCTCTCCGACTTCATGTCTCGCGACGTGCTCACGGTCGGTCGCGGGCTCCGTCTCCGTGAAGCGGCGACGAAGATGGTCGAGCGTGGCGTCGGCGCTGCGGTCGTCGTCGACGGCGAGCGGCTCGTCGGCATCCTCACCGAGCGTGACGTCCTGCGAGCGGTCGGCACGGATAGCGATGCGGGCGCGACGGTCGAAGACTGCATGACCGGCCATCCCGAGGTGGTCGAGCCGACCGAGACCACAGACCATGCCGCCGCACTGATGATCCACGGCGGCTTCCGCCACCTTCCCGTCGTCGACGGCGGCAAGGTCGTCGGCATCGTCTCGATTCGGGATCTCGTACGGGTCACCCTCCAGGACACGTCGCCGCGCGGAGCCTGACGGCCGACGCCGTCGCGTCGGACCGGCCGTCGTCGGCAGTGGCCGCGGGCATGGGCGCGTTCCTGCTCGGAGCGGCGGGCATGTTCGCGGTGACGTACTCGACGCAGGCGATCCTGCCCGACCTCTCCCGGACGTTCGGCGTGACGCCGTCGCAGGCCGGGCTCAGCGTGTCGGTTGTCGTGCTCGCGCTCGCGTGCGGCGCGTGGGTCTGGGGCCCGTTCTCGGACCGCTACGGGCGGAAGCGTTCGATCGTGCTCGCCAGTGCATTGCTCGTGGCGCCGACAATCGGTGCAGCGCTTGCGCCGACCTTCGCCGTGCTGCTCCTGTGCAGGACGCTCCAAGGTCTCTGCATGCCGGGACTGCTGACCGCGGGCGTCCCATACGTCGCCGAGGCGTTCGCGCCGCGCTTCGGCGGACGCGCGATGGGCTACTACGTCGCCTCGCTCGTCGCCGGCGGCCTGATTGGCCGCGTCGGTGTGGCGCTCGTCGCCGCCGCGGTCGGCTGGCGCTGGGGGATCGGTCTGCTCGCCGCGCTCCCGCTGGCGGCGGCGATCTTCATGCAGCGGTCCCTTGTCGAGCTGCCGGTCGCCCCTGCTCGCGGCGGCATGCTGGCAGGAGCACGGCGACAGTTGCACAATCCCGTTCTGCTCCGCGCGGCGGTGACGGGCAGCGCGTTCTTCTTCACGTTCGTCGGCTGTTTCTCGTACGTCGTCTACCGGCTGGAGCGACCGCCGTTCTCGTTCGGCACGGCGGTGGGTGGTCTGATCTTCCTGCTCTGGGTCCTCGGCGCCGTCGGTCCCGTGATCGGTCGACTCGCCGACCGGATCGGCTGGCAGCGCCTCGCGCTGTCGTCGCTCGCGTTGGCGGCGCTCGGCCTCGCCCTGTCGCTGCCCGATCGACTGCCCACGCTCGTCGTCGGGCTCGCGCTCGTGACACTTGCGAACTTCAGCGGCGTGACCGCGGCACAGCTGGGCGTCGCTGCCTCGTCCGACCGGGATCGCGGCGCGGCGAGCGCGGTTTACTTCTCCTTCTACTACGCGGTGGGCTCGCTCGGCGCGTACCTTCCCGGGCTCGCATGGGAGCGCTATCGCTGGCACGGAGTGGCGCTCACCGGCTTCGCCGCGCTGTCCGTCGCGGCGGCTGTGCTGATCTCCGCGGGGGCGCTCTCCGCGCGGCCAACCGCGCGCTGACCTCCATCGGCGATCCCGTATTGTTGGCGCCCCACGCACGGGCCGAAGACGCGGGAGGGCGCCAGCGTGCCGCGGACAGGACAACCAGCGATCCGACTCGTCGGCGCCGTGCAGCGCGCGTTCGCGGTCGTCGACGTGCTCGCCGAATCGGAGAACGAGCTCGGCACGAACGAGATCGCGCGCAGGACCGGCGTGAACGCGAGCACGGTGTCGCGGCTGCTCGCCACGCTCACCGCCGAAGGGGTCGTCGAGTACGTCCCGGACTCGGGCAAGTACCGGCTCGGGCCGCGGCTGCTTCAGCTCGGGAACCTCGTGCTCGGGCGGCTCGACCTCCGCACGATCGCGCGTCCGCACCTGCAGGCGCTGGTCGACTCCACGGGAGAGACGGCGACGCTGTCCGCTCCGGGAGACCGCGACGCAGTGACCGTCGACTTCGTGCAGAGCCCGGCATCCGTGCAGGGCGTCGCGCGGCTCGGCCGGCCGAGCATCGCGCACGCGACGGCGACGGGGAAGGTGCTCCTCGCCTTCGGCCGACGGCCGTTGCCGCCGGGGCCGCTGAAGGCGTACACGCGCAAGACGATCGCGAGGCGTGCGGATCTCGCGGTCGAGCTCGAGGCGATCCGTGAGCGCGGCTACGCGTACAACCTCGGCGAGCGCGAGGACGACCTGCACGCGATCGCAGCGCCTGCGTGGGGCAGTCACGGAGAGTTGGCGGCGATCGTCGGCGTGCAAGGGCCGGCGTCGCGGTTCGACAAGCGCATGATGGACGGCGCGGTCGAGCCCTTGCTCGAGCACGCGCGCGGCGTGTCGACCGAGCTTGGATGGAGCGGTCCGATCAGAGAGACGGAGGGAACATGAGTACCGAGATCGTGGTGACGGCTTTCGACGCGGTCCAGCGCGAGCTGGGCTGCGAGTTCATGGACTGGGAGGGCTGGCGCTGGCCGAGCGACTTCGGCGACGCGGTCGGCGAGCATCGCGCTGTGCGTGAGGGCGTCGGTGTGTGGGACGAGTCGCCGCTGCGGAAGTGGGATTTCCGCGGCCGCGACGCGCTCGGCGCCGCCGACCGAATCTTCACCAACGACATGGCCGGGCTCGCGGTCGGTCAGGTCCGCTATGCGCCGTTCTGCGACGAGAACGGGAAGATGGTCGGGGACGGCACGGTCTTCAAGTTCGACGACGAGCACGCCTGGGTGATCACCGCGCTCGACTCCGATCTCGAGCACTTCCACGAGGTCGTCGGCGACCTCGACGTCGAGATCGAGCCGATCACGGCCGCGCTCCCGCACGTCCAGGTCCAGGGGCCGAAGTCGCGCGAGCTCGTCGCGTCGCTCTGCGATGCGGACGTCGCCGGGCTCGGCTACTTCCGGTTCGTCCCCGAGCAGGTGCGCCTGAGCGGCGTTCCCGTCTGGGTCGCGCGCACGGGCTACTCGGGCGAGCTCGGCTACGAGATCTTCTGCGCGCCGGACGACGCGAGCGAGCTGTGGGGCGCGGTCACCGGCGCGGGAGCGGTGCCGTACGGTCTCGCCGCGGTCGAGACGCTGCGGATCGAGTCGGGGCTGATCTTCATCGGCTACGACTACTTCCAGCACGAGACGGATCCGTTCGACATGTCGCTGGACAAGGTCGTCCGGCTCGACGGCCGCGACTTCTGCGGCAAGGCGGCGCTCGCCGAGACCGCGAAGAGTCCGCCGAGGCGGCTGGTGACGCTCGCGGTCGAGGGCTCGGACGTTCCCGAGTACGGTGCGGCAGTCGCCGTCGACGGCGCTGCGGCCGGCACGCTCACGAGCCCGTGCGAGAGCCCGACGCTGGGCAAGGTGATCGGGATGGCCGTGCTCGAGACGAGGTTCGCGAACCAGGGGTCGCGCGTCGAGGTCGCACTCGGCGACGCCACGGTCGGCGCAACGGTCGAGCCCTTCCCGATCTACGACCACGAGAAGCGGCGGCCGCGGAGCTAGAGCGGTGGACGGCTGGACCGAGGAGCAGCTTGGACGCTTCGAGCGCGATGGGTTCGTCGTCGTCGAGGAGGGCTACATCGACACGAAGACCGTCGAGCTCCTGCGCGACCGCTTCGACCCGCTGTTCGCGGGCGAGTACGAGACCGGCATCCGGCCGGACGAGGTCAACTGGGTGCCTGGTCGCGATCCCGAGGACAGGACACGGCAGATCTGCAACGGCTGGAAGGCCGACTCGCACATCGCTGCGCAGACGCTTGCGGAGCGAACCGGCCGGCTCGCCGCGGCGCTGATGGGCTGGCAGGGGACGCGCCTCGTCCAGGACAACTGCATCTGGAAGCCGCCCGGCGCGAAGTCGCTCGGCATGCACCAGGACGGCAGCTACCTCGACTACGTCGTTCCGCCCGAGATGATCACGTGCTGGATCGCGCTCGACGACACCTCGGCGGACACGGGCCCGATCACCTACGCGGCAGGCTCGCACCGGTGGCCGCGCTCGCCGGAGAACCGAGGCGAGTTCCACGCACCGCCCGACTGGCTCGCGCCGGTCGAGCGCGCGAAGCCGGCCGGGGAGGAGCTTCGCCTCGTGCCGCTCGTCGTCTGTGCAGGAGGTGCGGCGTTCCACCACTTCAACACCTTCCACGGCTCGGGGCCGAACACCGGCTCCGTGCACCGCCGTGCGGTCATCTCCCACCTCGTCCCGGCGGACGCGACCTTCCATGCGGAACATGTCGACCCCGTCTACTCGCGTTACCGCCGTGTCGGCGACACGACGATGGACGAGTCCTTCTTCCCGGTCGTCTGGACGAGCGACGGCCGTCGGAGCGCCTGGCTCGAGCGTCTCGCTCCCTGACTCAGGAGGCGGAGAGCCCGAGCAGGACGAGCCCCGCGATCACGGCGGTCACGCCGAGCCACTGGATCCTGGCCGGCCGCTCGTGCAGGAGCAGGACGCCGAGCACGATCGGGACGACGGCGTACGGCGCCGACGCTGTCGCGACGACGGACGTTGCCGCGTGGCGCGTGCCGAGGTTGAACGAGATGTACCCCGCTGTGTCGATCACCCCGAGGAAGACGATCATCGCGACGATCGACGGCGAGCGGTCCGGCAGACGCAGCTCGCGCCTGCTCGCTGCGACGACGAAGACGAGCACCGCCGACACGACGCGTGCGAGGAAGATCGGGGCGAGCCAGCCGAGCCGCGGCGCTCGCTCTGCGACGCCGAACACGAACCCTCCGATCAGGAACGCCGTCGCGATCGCGAGCACGATCCCGAGCGCCTCCACGTGGTGCGTTCGCGCGAGCTCCCGGACGTCCGTCGACGCGAGCGCGACGCCGCCGATCACGAGCGCCACGGCAGCGGCGCGACCGGCGGATAGGTGCTCCCCGAGCACGATCACCGAGAGGAGGACGGTGACCGCTGCGTAGCCGGAGACGATCGGGCTGACGACGGAGATCGGGCCGATCGCGAGCGCGCGATAGAAGGCGACGTACGAACCGAAGCCGACCGCGCCGATCAAGAGGAAGAACGGCAGGTCCGACCAGGAGACGCGGTCGAGCGCGTCGGTCGAGGCCACCATCGCCGCGAGCAGGACGCACGCGACGACGTGGAAGCCGAGCACGACGCGAACCGTGCCGACGCGCCGGGAGGCGAGCGCCGCGAAGTAGTCGGCGAGCCCCCAGCACAGGGCTGCCCCGAGGCCGAGGGCGAGGCCCAACGAGGACTAGTCGTCCGGTGCCCAGACGAGACAGGTGGCGCGCTCGCGCACGGCCCGTTCGGCCCGGCGGTAGCGGCGGCCGGGCAGGTGCCTGCGGTCGGGGCCGAAGACGAGCACCGCCGCGTTCCGCTCGGCCGTCACCTCCAGGAGCGCGTCGACCGGGTGCGGGCTGCACACCCGCAGCCGCTCGACTCGCACGGCCAGCGACTGGGCGAGCTCCGCGGGCTTGAGCAGCTCCGCCTGGAGCTCGTCTCGCTCGACGTAGCCGTAGCCGAGGAACGCGTAGACCGTGGGCAGGACCTCGGCCGCGTTGACGACGACGAGCGGCTGGCCGTTCTCGACGGCAGAGTCCACCGCGAACGCCGTCGCCTCGTCGTCGAACGGGACGTCGAGGGTGGCGAGGAGGACCGGCCGGCTCCGCGAGGAGGATGGCGCGACCGCCTCGGAGGAGCTCCTACGCCGTAGGGTCAGCATCTCACTCGGGGTGGAGCTGCCAGGTCGGCGCGGTCCGCGCGGTCCGACGGTACCTGCGCCGCCAGAACGGCAGGAGCACGAACAGCCACACCGTCATCAGGAACGGCACGAGGAGGATGAAGCGCGAGCTGACGACGACGATCAGCGGCACCATCACCGCCGCCGAGACAGCCGCTGCGCCGACCGCCTCGAGCTTGTGGCGCCGCACTCTGCGGAGCAGGCTCTCGTACTCCTCATCGGGGATCTGCTGCGTGTTCCACGAGCGCCCGCACGTCTCGCAGCGCCAGCGCTCCCCGTAGGCGACGTCCTTCTTCTCGCCGCACTCGCACTGGATCGTGATCGGTGGCTTGGCCACGCCGTTGTCGATTGTACGGGCCGTCCGTGAGCGCCGTCTCGACCGCGTTGAAAGTCTCCAGGTCAGGTGTTACCTTCGGCCGTGCGGCCCGGCATTTCCGCCGAGACGCGCGTATTGCCAAACAGGAGGGCGAAACGTGGCTGAGGCAGTCGTCGGAGCGCACGTGGGCGGTCAGGCAGTCGTCGAGGAACGCCAGCTCCTCAAGACGCTTCGCTGGTACGACGGATTCGTGATCTGTCTCGCGAATCCCGGCTTCCTGCTCGGGTCGCTCGGATTCTCAGTGATCGACCTCGGCGGCTGGGGAGCGGGGCTGATCTGGGGGATCACCGCGGCGATCGTCTTCCCCGTCACCGTGATCTACTCGGAGCTCGCCGCCATGTTCCCGGAGAAGTCGGGCGGTGTCTCGATCTATGCCAACGAGGCGTGGCGCAAGTACACGACCCTGATCGGGCCGATCGCGACCTTCGGCTACTGGATCGGCTGGTCCGTGGTGCTCTCGTACCTCGGCCTCTTCGTCGGCTACATCGTGCAGAGCGAGTGGTTCCCGGGTCAGCCGTACGGAACGTATGCGTTCGGGGGCGCGAAGCTCGACAACGGCTACTTCAGCACCGGGAGCGTCCATATCGGGCTCCAGCACCTGATCGCCATCGGCCTGATCATCTGCGTGTGGCTGTTCAACTTCTTCGGGACGCGGATCGCCGTCTCGTTCAACTACGCCGCCGGCGTGCTGTTGATGATCCCGCTCTTCTGCTTCACGCTCCTGCCGTTCCTGAACGGCGACTTCACCACGTCGAACCTCACCTACAAGCTCAACGACCCAGGGCTTGCCTGGGGCGGCCTGCAGTTAGCGTTAGTGTGGATCTGGATCATGATCTGGTCGACGGCCCCGGAGGCGGCCGCCACCTTCGCCCCTGAGTACAAGGACACGATCCGCGACACGCGGAAGGCCCTGGTCTCGTCGGCCGCGTTCATCCTCATCATCAACACGCTCGTGCCGATTTCGCTCACCGGCGGGGTCGGGCCGAAGACGGTCGGCGCGTACGACTACGTCGGCGCCCTCAACGATCTCGTGGGCAAGGGAGCGACCTGGTTCTTCGTGATCGTGATGTGCGCGAGCTTCGTCCTCTCGATGAACACGGCGACGGCGGACGGCAGCCGCGCCCTCTACGGCATCTCGAAGGACGGCCTGACGATCAAGCAGCTCGGACGGCTGAACCGCAACAACGTGCCGGGCTTCGCCATGTCGCTCGACATGTGCATCAACATCCTCTTCGTGCTCTTCGTCGGGAACCTCTTCGGCATCCTCGTCGCCAGCAACATCGGCTACGTGCTCGCGAACATGTTCGCGATCGGCGCGTTCGTGCTGCTCCGGAGGGACCGCCCGAACTGGCCGCGGCCGATCAAGCTGCCCTCGTACTGGGTCCCGATCGCGGTCGTGCTCTTCTTCGCCTTCGCGCTGTTCAGCGTCGTCGGGATCGGCTGGTTCCAGATCGCCGGCGGCGGAGCCGTGTACGGCGGCACGAAGAACAAGATCATCGGCTTCTCGGTGCTCGCGATCGCGCTGCTCCTCTTCCTCTACCGCAGGATCGTCCAGGACAAGGAGAAGCCGCACTGGCGCGAGGAGACGCCGACGATGCCGGAGGAGACGCCGGCCGCGCAGGCCGCGGTCAGCGCCCCGGCTTCGTAACAGGCTGCGCAAACTGGAGCGACGAGAGGCGGGCTCCGGCCCGCCTCTCGCATAGCGGGTTGCAATGGCGCTCGATCGACCGGAGAATCGCAGCACCGACGAGCGGCACAAAAGGAGGCATCGCACGATGGCGCGCGACCCGAAGCACGACGTGCTCTTCGAGCCGATCCAGCTCGGCCCGAAGACGATGAAGAACCGCTTCTACCAGATCCCTCACTGCAACGGTTTCGGGTCCGAGAAACCCCTGAGCCAGGCGTACTTCCGCGCGATGAAGGCGGAGGGCGGCTACGGCGCGTGCTGCACGGAGTACTGCTCGATCTCGCCGGAGTCGGACGACACGCACCGCATGTCCGCGCGGCTGTGGGACGAGGGAGACATCCAGAACCTCTCGATCATGTGCGACATGCTCCACGAGCACGGTGCTCTCGCCGCCGCCGAGCTCTGGTACGGCGGTCCGCACGCTCCGTGCATGGAGTCGCGCTGCGTGCCCCGGGCGCCGTCTCAGATCCCGAGCGACTTCGAGCACCTCACCTATCCGAAGGAGATGGACAAGGACGACATTCGCGACGTCCAGAAGATGTACGTCGATGCCGCCATCCGCGCGCGCGAGGCCGGTTTCGACATCGTCTACGTCTACGGCTCGCACTCCTATCTGCCGCAACAGTTCCTGACGCCGTACTACAACAAGCGCACGGACGAGTACGGCGGCTCGTTCGAGAACCGCGCACGCTTCTGGCGCGAGACGATCGAGCAGGTACGGGAGGCCGTCGGCGACGACTGCGCGATCGCCGTCCGCATGTCGACGGACATGTTCATCGGGGAGGCAGGGACGCAGCTCGAGCGCGACTGCCTGCCGTTCGTCGAGATGGTCGACGAGATCGTCGACGTCTGGGACATCAACGTCTCGGGCATCTCCGAGTGGGGCGAGGACGCGACGCCGTCGCGCTTCTACGAGTCCGGCCGCCAGCTCCCGTGGCAGGCTGCGGTCACCGCTGTGGCGAAGAAGCCGGTCCTCGGCGTCGGCCGCTGGACGAACCCGGACATGATGGCGGACGCGATCAACTCCGGAAAGCTCGACATCATCGCCACGTGCCGCCCGTCGATCTCCGATCCGTTCCTGCCGCAGAAGATCGACGAAGGCCGGCTCGACGACATCCGCGAGTGCATCGGCTGCAACATCTGCATCTCCCGCTGGGAGATCGGCGGGCCGCCGCTCATCTGCACGCAGAACGCGACCGCGGGCGAGGAGTACCGCCGCGGCTGGCACCCAGAGCGGTTCACGACGGCGGAGAACGCCGACAACGACGTGCTCGTCGTCGGCGCGGGCCCGGCCGGGATGGAGTGCGCGATGATCCTCGGCAAGCGCGGGATGCGCCGCGTCCACCTCGTCGAGGCACAGGACGACATGGGCGGGATCATGCGCTGGATCCCGCAGCTGCCGGGGCTCGGCGAGTGGGCGCGCGTCGTCAACTACCGCAAGATCCAGCTCGACAAGCTGAAGAACGTCGAGTTCATCCCGAACACGAGGCTCGACGCCGAGGGGGTCAAGACGTACGGCGCCGAGATCGTGATCGTCGCGACCGGTGCGTACTGGGCGAAGGACGGCCTGAACGGCTGCTCGCACGACACGATCCCCGGCGCGGACGCGAGCCTGGCGCACGTGCTGACGCCGGAGCAGATCATGGTCGACGGGAAGAGCGTTCCCGGCAACAAGGTCGTGATCATCGACAACGACGGCTACTTCATGGGCGTCTCCCTCGCCGAGAAGCTCGCGAGCGAGGGGAAGCACGTGACCCTGATGACGCATCTCGGCCACATCGCGCCGTACATGCACTTCACGCTCGAGGCGCCGAACCAGCACCGCAAGCTCCACTCGCTCGGCGTCGAGATCGTCACGTATCACCTGCCGACGAAGATCGAGGCGGGCGGCGTCACGGCTACACACGTGTTCGACGTCGAAGGACACGAGCACACGTGGGATACCGACGCGACCGTGCTCGTCACGCAGCGACGGTCGGACGAGGCGCTCTACCGAGAGCTCAAGGACTCCGTCGGCCGCGAGGGGCTCGAGGCCGAAGGCGTCGAGGCGCTCTACCGCATCGGCGACTGTGAGGCCCCGCGGCTGACGGCGGACGTGATCTTCTCCGGCCACCGGCTCGCGCGTGAGATCGACACGGAGAACCCGGAGGAGCCGCTGCCGTTCATCCGCGAGCGGCGGGTGCCGGATGCCGAGACCGTCAAGCGCGAGCTGAGCCGCATCAAGGAGCAGCGGGCTCGGGAGGCGGTGCCGGCCTGAAGTCTCCTGGCGTCAACCGTTCGCGGAGTGTCGGTCCGCGGCACGGGAGCGAAAGGCGGCCAGGGGCGTGAAGCTGGTCGTAGCCGTCAAGCAGATCAAGATCCTCGGCGACGAGGTCGAGTTCACTGCGGACGGACGGGACGTCGATCCCGACTTCCTGGACCGTGCGCTGAACGAGTGGGACGCGTGCGCGACGGAGGAGGCGCTGCAGCTGCGCGAGCGTCTCGGCGACTGCGAGGTGGTCGTCGTCACCGTCGGCGACGACGAGAGCGAGGGCGCCCTGCGGCGGTGCCTGGCGATGGGAGCCGATCGTGCGATCCGAGTCGACGCGCGGACACTCGATCCGATCACGACCGCCCGTGCTCTTGCAGGCGCGGTCATGGGCGAGTCGCCCGACCTCGTGCTGTGCGGCGTCCAGTCCGCCGACTCCGTGCAGGGCGCGACGGGAGTCGCGCTCGCGCAGCTGCTCGGGCTGCCGCGGGTCGCGGTCGTCAACAGGGTCGAGTGGAGCGGCTCGGGGCCCGCGACCGTGCAGCGCGAGCTCGAGGGCGGCCTCGTCGACGTCGTCGAGGTGGACACGCCGGCGGTGCTGACGATCCAGACGGGGATCAACCAGCCGCGGTACGCGAACCTCCGCGCGATCAAGCAGGCGGAGCAGCAGGAGATCACGGTCGTCCCGGCGGCCGACGAGGGCTCGCCCGCCTTCACCGTCCGTCGAATGTTCGCGCCGCCGCGCGGGGAGGGCGCGACGATGCTGGACGGCAGCCCCGCGGAGGTCGCGCAGTCGATCCTCGACATCGTGCGCGAGCGACTCGCATGAGCGTCCTCGTCGTCGCCGAGCACTTGCAGGGTCGCGTCCGCGACGTCACCTACGAGCTGATCACCGCGGCACGCGAGCTCGGCGGCCCTGTCGTCGTTGCGGTGATCGGCAGCGACCCGGGCTCGCTCGACGTGAACCGGACGGGCGTAGACGAGATCGTGCACGTGCGGGTCGAGCAGGAAGAGTTCGAGAGCGACGTCTACCAGCACGCGCTGGAGGCGCTCGTCAACGAACGCCGACCCCGCGCCGTCCTGCTGGGCTTCACCGTCAACAGCATGGGTTTCGCGCCTGCCGTCGCGACGAAGTTCGGGCTCGGGCTCGCGACCGACGTCTTCGCGCTCGCGCTCGAGGGCGCGTCGGTCGTGGCGACTCGCGCCTTCTACGGGTCGAAGGTGCACGGGGAGGTGGAGTTCGTCCCCGACGAGCCCGTCGTCCTCTTGCTGCGCCCGACGGCGTGGGCGCCGTCGCTGGACGCGGGGCAGGCGACGACGACCGAGCACGAGCTCGCGCCGATCGTGTCGAGGGCGCGGCACAAGGAGTTCACGGAGGCGCCGAAGGGCGACGTCGACATCACGACCGCCGACTTCCTGCTCTCGATCGGACGAGGAATCGGCGAGCAGGAGTCGATCCCGCAGTTCGAGGAGTTGGCCGAGAAGCTCGGTGCCACGCTCTCGGTCTCGCGCCCGATCGTCGATGCGGGCTGGATGCCGAGCTCGCGCCAGGTCGGCCAGTCCGGCAAGACCGTGAAGGCGAAGGTCTACCTCGCACTCGGGATCTCCGGGGCCGTGCAGCACCTCGCCGGGATGAAGGCGAGCGACACGATCATCGCCGTGAACACGGACCCCGAGGCGGCGATCTTCGGCGTCGCCCACTACGGCGCGGTCGCGGACCTCTTCGACGTCGCGGAGGAACTGGCGAAGATCGCGTGAGCGAGACGCGGCAGACGTTCGCCGGTCTGTCTCACTGGGAGATCGTGTTCTGGTACGGGTTGATCGCGGTCTCGACCGCGACCTTCTTCTGGGGCGTCGCGCTCCTCGTCCGCAAGTACCGCCGCGGACGCGCGGAGGTGGAACTGGGATCGCTCGGGCCGCGGCTGCTCCGCACCGGCCGGATCGTCTTCGCCCACACGTGGATCAGGCGGCGCGATCCCGCGGCGGGAGTGGCGCACCTGCTGATCTTCTACGGGTTCACGGTGCTCTTCATCGGGACGGCGATCCTCGCCTTCCAAGACGACCTTGCGAGGCCGCTCTTCGGCTTCGACTTCTGGCACGGCGCGTTCTATCTCGGCTACTCGCTCGTGCTCGACGTCTTCGGCTTCGGGCTCGCGATCGGTCTCGGCGTGATGGCCGCCAAACGGCTGCGGCATCCGGCGCGTCTCGACTACCGCCGTCCGGACCGGGAGGAGGATCGCGAGCGCTACGTGATCGGCGACTGGGTCTTTCTCGGCAGCCTCTTCTTCCTCGCGACGACGGGCTTCCTGCTCGAGGCATTCCGGATCGCGTGGACGAACCCGTCGTTCGAGACCTGGTCGCCGATCGGCTGGACGGTGGGACAGGCGTTCCGTGGGCTGGGGCTCGAGGACGGCGCGGCCTCGACCGCCCATTTCGTGACGTGGTGGACCCACGGCGTGGTCGCGCTCGCGTTCGTCGCGTCGATCCCGTTCACGAAGGCGGTGCACATGCTCGCAGGCCCCGCGAACGTCGC
>Ga0187777_10000866_pt1 | contig 19931 bp, 20 predicted proteins | sample 1015_Q2_SP5_10_M_FD_132416 | JGI IMG/M metagenome (GOLD analysis project Ga0187777, IMG submission 132416) | Tropical peat soil microbial communities from peatlands in Department of Meta, Colombia - 1015_Q2_SP5_10_MG | ecosystem: Environmental > Terrestrial > Soil > Wetlands > Peat | place... | reverse complement strand
TCGCGCGTCCGCGTCAGCGGCTTCCCCCACGGCTGTCCGTGCCAGCCCTCGACGACCTGAGGGCCGGACGTGCCGAGCCCGAGCAGGAAGCGTCCGCCGGACATCAGGTCGAGCGTCGCAGCCGTCATTGCCGCGTTGGCCGGCGTTCGGCCGGGGATCTGCATGATCGCGGAGCCGATCTTGATCGTGGTCGTCGTCGCCGCGAGCCAGGAAAGGACGGTGACCGCGTCCGTGCCCCACGCCTCGGACGCCCACGCGGAGTCGTAGCCGAGCCGCTCCGCCTCCTGCGCGAGCGAGATCAGCTCGAGCGGGTTCGTTCCCGGCGGCGCGTAGCCCATGGAGAAGCCGAGGCGCATGCTCAGTAGCCCAGGTAGCTGCGTTGGACCGAGTCGTTCTTGCGGAGCTCGCTGCTCGGGCCGGCGATCGTGACCCGGCCTGCTTCGAGGACGTACGCCGTTCCGGCGGCACGCAGCGCGACGTTCGCGTTCTGCTCGACGACGAGGACGGTCATCCCTTCGCGATCGTTCAGCTCGCCGACGATCCGGAAGATCTCGGTGACGACGAGCGGCGCAAGACCGAGCGACGGTTCATCCAGGAGCAGAAGCCTCGGCCGCTGCATCAGCGCGCGGCCGAGGGCGAGCATCTGCTGCTCTCCGCCGCTGAGCGTCCCCGCCTGCTGGCCGGTGCGTTCCTCGATCCAGGGGAAGTACGTCTTCACACGATCGAGGTCGTCTTTCAGCGGGCCGCGACGCGTGTACGCGCCGAGCCGGAGGTTCTCGCCGACGGTCAGGTCGGCGAAGGTGCCGCGGCCCTCCGGAACGTGCGCGATGCCCTGCCGCGCGATCGCCTCCGGGCCCCGACGGGCGAGCGACTTGCCGGCGAACGTGATCTCGCCGCTGCGTCGAACGGTGTTCGAGATCGCACGCAACGTCGTCGTCTTCCCGGCGCCGTTCGCTCCGAGCACCGCCACGATCTCATGCTCGTCGACGCTGAGCGATACGCCGTGCAGCGCCTTGACCGGACCGTACCGGGCTTCGACGTCGCGTAGCTCGAGGAGCGCCATCGCGGGCAGCCTAGTGAGCAGGAGGCGGACTTTCATGCGATCCCTCCCGTGCGAAGAGAGCGCCACGACAGCTGTAATGTCAGCGGCTCACGCTGGCGAGAGGAGGGCATGCCCGACCTGAGCGGAAAGGTGGCGATCGTGACCGGCGCCGGCCGAGGCATCGGCCGCGCACACGCACATGCCCTCGCGCGGGCGGGCGTCCGCGTCGTCGTCAACGATCTCGGCGTCTCGCTCGCCGGCGAGGGGAGCGACCCAAGCCCGGGCCAGACCGTCGTCGACGAGATTCGCACCGCGGGCGGCGAGGCGATCACGAATGCGGAGAACGTGGCCGACTTCGCCGGAGCAAAGAGGCTCGTCGACCAGGCGATCGAGTCCTTCGGGCAACTGGACATCCTCGTCAACAATGCGGGGATCCTCAGGGACCGGATGATCGTGAACATGGAGGAGGACGAGTGGGACGCCGTCCTCGCCGTGCACCTGAAGGGACACTTCGCGACGACTCACCACGCGGCCGCGTCCTGGCGCGAGCGGTCGAAGGCAGGCGAAGACGTCCGCGCGCGCGTGATCAACACGTCGAGCCCTTCCGGCGTGTTCGGGAACGTCGGCCAGGCGAACTACGGCGCGGCGAAGGCAGGCATCGCTGCGTTCACGGTGATCGCCGCGCAAGAGCTCGGCCGTTACGGCGTCACCGTCAACTGTCTCGCACCGAACGCGCGAACGCGCATGACCGAGGCTGCGTTCGGCGTGCTGCCGGGTACGGGCGAGGGTTTCGACCCGATCGCACCGGAGAGCAACTCGCCGATCGTCGTCGCGCTCTGCGCAGACGAGGCTCAGCACATCACGGGACAGGTGTTCTTCGTCTATGGAGGCTCGGTCAACGCGCTGCGCGGCTGGGAGTCCGGAGAGCTCTTCCTCGACGAGGACGGCTGGGACCCCGACGCGCTGCTCGGCGAGCTGCTGGCTCGGTTCCCAGACGGTGTCGCGCCGGCCGGCATGCTCGAGAGCATGCAGCAGGCCGGCGGGCAGTCGATGCGCACGCTGTGAGCGAGGCGAGCCGATGACGACGACCCTCACGCTCGCCGAGCTCGAGAGTGCAGGTGAGCGCGAGCTCGGGACGAGCTCGTGGCACACGCTCGACCAGTCCAAGATCGACCTCTTCGCAGAGGCGACGGGCGACCATCAGTGGATCCACGTCGATCCCGAGCGTGCGAAGGACGGACCGTTCGGGACGACGGTCGCACACGGCTACCTGACCCTGTCGCTCTTGCCGCTGCTCGTGAGCGAGGTGCTGACCGTGTCCGACAGCGCGATGGGACTGAACTACGGGATCGAGAAGATCCGCTTCACGTCCCCCGTTCCCTCCGGGTCACGCGTGCGGCTGAAGGCCAAGCTCTTGCGCGCTGAGCCGCGAGGTCCGAGTGTCCTCTTCTTCGTCGGCGTCGAGATCGAGATCGAAGGCAAGGAGAAGCCGGCGGTGGTCGGCGAGGTCGTCTACCTCGCGGCGGGAGCGCCCCCTGGCTGACGCGGTGATCGTCGCCGCGGCGCGGACGCCGATCGGCCGCGCGAAGAAAGGATCGCTCGTCGACGCGCGGCCCGACGACCTCGTCGCGTTCGCGATCGACGCCGCCCTTCGACAGGTCCCGCAACTCGATCGCGCCCACGTGGTCGACGTGCTCGTCGGCTGCGGGTTCCCGCAGGAGCGTCAGGGAATGAACCTCGGCAGGCGTGCCGCGCTGCTCGCGGGTCTCCCCGAGACCGTGCCGGGCGCGACGGTGAACCGCTTCTGCGCCTCGAGCCTGCAGACGATCCGCATGGCGTTCCACGCGATCCGCGCGGGCGAGGGCGACGCGTTCGTGGCCGCGGGGGTGGAGTCGATCACGCAGGTCGACGGCTACCCGAAGGACCTGGAGGAGCTGCACCCGAAGCTGTTCGGGGACGACGCGCCGATCGCGAACGTCTACATCCCGATGGGCTTGACGGCGGAGAACGTCGCCGAGCGCTGGGACGTCTCGCGGGAGGACATGGACCGCTTCGCGCAACGGTCGCAGGAGCGCGCGGTCGCCGCGCAGGACTCGGGCTTCTTCGCACGCGAGATCACCGCGTGGGACGGCGTCGCGAGCGACGACGGCCCGCGCCGGGAGTCGACGCTCGAGAAGCTCGCGGCGCTCGAGCCCGCGTTCAGGCCCGACGGCAAGGTGACCGCAGGCAACTCGTGCCCGTTCAACGACGGCGGAGCGGCGGTCGTGGTCCTCGCAGAGAGTCGCGCGCGCGAGCTCGGAATCCAGCCGAAGGCCCGCATCGTCGCCTCCGCGGTCTCGGGCGTCGAGCCGGAGATCATGGGAGTCGGCCCGATCGACGCGGTCCGGAACGTGCTCACCTCGGCCGGGATGACGATCGACGACGTCGACGTCGTCGAGCTCAACGAGGCCTTCGCCGCGCAGGTGCTGCCCGTCTGTCGCGAGCTCGGGATCGATCCGTTCGGCGAGAAGCTCAACCCGCACGGAGGGGCGATCGCGCTCGGCCACCCCTACGGCATGACCGGCGCGCGGATCATGTGCACGCTGCTCAACGACCTCGAGACACTCGATGGCACCGTCGGACTCGAGACCATGTGTGTCGGCGGCGGTCAGGGCATGGCGATGATCGTCGAGCGCCTGAGCTGACGAGTCGGCGCGTCCTCACGCGTGCGCGGCCACCGGTGCGGCCGCCGGCGGCCTCGCGTGGTACGTGTTGACGTACTGCTCGGGATCGAACGCGTCGAGGAACTCGATCGCCGCCTGACGGCCGTTCTCGACGAGCATCTCCTGGAGCTGCACGCTCAGGTTGAAGTCCGTGGTCCCGACGGTGCCCGCGTCGACGGTCACCGTGCGCACACGCGTCGAGTGGGAGACGAAGCGCGCGTCCCAGGCCTCCTGCGCGGTGTGGAAGATGTCGAAGCCGAAGCGAAAGAGCCATGGCAGGTGCTTCACCGCTTCGTTGAAGCCGGCTCCGACACCGCGGCCACCCGTAAGCGTGAACCCGAACGTCATCCGCTGCGGCCCTTTCACGTCGGGCTGGTCGGGATCGCCGGCCACGTTCGGGTCGACGTCGAAGAGCCACACGGGGAAGTTCGACAACGTGCCGCCGTCGATGATCGAGGACATGAGCAGACTCTCGTCCTTGATCTCCGCGAAGGCCACCTCCTGGCGGCTCTGTTCGCGCAGGCGCTCGTTCGTCTGCTGCACGTCGAGCCGGTCGACGACGTCGTCGACCGCGTAGCCGCCGTTCCCTTGATGCGTGATGCGCACGCGGTCGCGCACGAGCTCGATCGGCTCGAAGAAGTACGGGATCGACATGCTCATCCGTGCTGCGTCGGCGATCTCGAACGCATCGGGATCGATCGGCGCCGACTCACCGGGCCGGCGATAGCGCGGCAGATCGTCCGGGAGCACGAGCAGTGCCCGGTTCGTCACGTCGACCGCGATCAGCTTCAGGCGATACCGGTCACCGGACTTCGTCGCGGCGAACGTCTGCTGCTTCAGCTCCTTGCTCAGCCAGTTGCGGAACACCGTCCCGTGCGCGAGCCCGTGACGGCGGCCGATCAGGTTGAGACCGCCGCCGAGGATCTCTCCGCCGAACGGAAAGTCCTGGAACTGGCCGAACTTCGTGTCCTTGAGCAATTCGACCATGTCGGGCGCGTCGTGGCCGCACGCGAGGTACGAGGCGATGATCGCGCCGGCGCTCGCACCCGCGACGTTGACCCATTCCTTGATCGGCTTGTCACGGTGCTCGTAGAAGCCGAGCAGCGCGCCCGCGAGTCCCAGGCCCTTGACTCCCCCGCCGCGAAAGACGGCGTCACCCTGCGTGTTCCAGTTCGCGTCCATCGTTCGCCTCCCCTTCGCTCACATGTCGGTCGACGGCTGCGCAGACAGGCGAGCGCGAGCGACGAAGGTCGCATCGGTGTCCTGCGTGTGCTCGAGATCCCTGCGGCGCGGCATCCGTCCTCCTTCGGCTGCCGCAGCCCGCTCGGAATCTACACGATGCCCGTCTCGAGCCTGGCGATCGCCTCGGCGCAGCAGCGCTCGACGAAGACGCGAACGAGGTTTCGCTTGTACTCGACCGAGCCGTTCGCGTCTGCGAACGGCTCGACGGCATCGCCTGCGACCTCGCCCGCCTCGCGGACGCATTCCCGGTCGTCGACGCGGCGGCCGGCGAGGATGCTCTCCGCCTCCGGCACGCGTGTCGGTGCCGTGGAGACGGAGCCGACGGCGATCCGCACCTCGGCCAGCGTCCCGTCCTCGACGCGGACGAGGCTCGTCACCGTCAGAGCGGGCCGCTCGTGCGTCGAGAACTTCATGTGCGCGATCGCGGTGTTCGGCAGGGGCGCGGGAACCCTGATCTCCGTCAGCAGCTCGCCGGGAGCGAGCGCGGTCTCGTACGGCCCGCGCACGAACTCGCCGATGCCGATCGTCCGACGCTCGCTTCCCTTGCGGCAGACGAGCTCCGCACCGGACGCGAGCAGGAACGTGGCCGGGTCGGAGTGCGGATCCGAGAAGCAGAGGTTTCCTCCGAGCGTGCCGACGTTGCGCACGCGCAGGTTTGCGACACCTCTCTCCATCTCCGCGAGTGCAGGGATCGTCTCGCGCACGAGGTCGGAGCGCTCCAAGGTCCGGTGCGTCACCGCGGCGCCGATGCGCACCGTCCCGCCGGCCTGCTCGAGCAGCTGCAGCTCCGGGATGCGCTTCAGATCGACGAGGTGCGGGTACGCGGCGAGCCCGAGCTTGAGGACGAGCAGCAGCTCGGTGCCGCCGCAGTAGACGGCAGCGTCGTCGCCGTGACGGTCGAGCAGCTCACCGGCCTCCTCGAGCGATCGAGGCCGGTGGAGCCTGAACGGGGGCAGCGTCACCCGACAGGCGCGCCCTCGGCCGCCAGCACCTCGAGGGCGGCGTCGATGCCGTCGCCGGTCTCGACCTGCACGCCGAGATCGGCGAGCGAGCGTCCGAGCGCAGCGAGACCCACGATCGGGTACAGACCGCGCGCAGTCGTGCCCATGTGCCCGATGCGGACGAGGTTGCCCGCGCCCTGACCGCCGGAGATCATCACGCCGTAGCGCTCACGGACGTGCGCCCGCACCTCGACGTCGTTGAGTCCGTCCGGCACGGCGACCGCGGTCACGCACGATGCGGAGATCTCGTCGCTGCGGGGCCACAGCGTGAGTCCCATCGCGCGAACCCCCGCCCGGGTCGCCCGCGCCGCCAGCTCGTGCCGAGCGATCGACTCTTCGATGCCCTCTTCCAGCAGCTCGTCGCACGCCGCCTCGACGCCGTGGACGTCGGAGACCGACGGAGTGAACGGGAACTTGCCGTCGCCGAGCCACTGCTCCTTCCAGTCGAGCATGGAGAGGAACGATGCACGCGGCGCGTTGGGATTCGCGCGAATGCGCTCCCACGCGGCGTCGCTGACGCTCATCAGCGACATCCCCGGCGGGCCGCCGAGGCACTTCTGCGGGCCGAGGACGCACACGTCGAGACCCCACTCGTCCGCCTTGAACGGCATTCCTCCGACCGACGAGACGCAGTCGACGAGCGTGATCACGCCGTGCGCCTTCGCGACCGGTCCGATCTCGTTGACCGGGTCCAGCGTCCCTGACGGCGTCTCGCAGTGGACGACGGCGAGCACCTCGATCTCGGGGTGGCCGCCGAGGAAGCGTTCGACCTCCGCTGCGTCGACCGCGTCGTCGTAGGAGACCTCGAGCTCGTGCAGGTCGGCGCCGAAGTCGCGGAGCCAGTAGCCCATCCCCTTTCCGAAGATGCCGGAGACGAGGTTCAGCACGGGCGTCCCGGGCTGCACGAGGGCCCGTGCCGCGGCCTCGAGCCCGAGCACCGCCTCTCCCTGCATGAGGAGCACGTCGTTCTCCGTCTGCAGGATCTGACCAACCTTGCGCTCGGTGCGGCGGAAGCAGTCGATGAAGGCCGGGTCGTAGTGGTAGGTGATCGGCGAGCCGAGCGCCGCGAGCGTGCGCGCCGAGGACGGCACGGGTCCTGCGCTGAGGGTGAAGTCGGGGTCTCTCATGTCTCTCCTTTCGCTGTGATTCTGCGCAGACGGCCGACGAAGGCGCGCACGAGCAAGGTGAAGCCCGAGACGGGACGAGGAGACGCGGCTGCCCGCGCGGGCTCGTGCTCGTGCTCGTGCTCTCCACTCGTGCCGGCGTGCTCGTCGTCGAGCTTCCGCTCGAGACACGATGCCATGTCCGCCACGAGCCGGCGCGCGACGTCCTCGACGATGCCGCGGCCCATGCGCGCGGCGCGGCCCGTGAGGCTAAGGTCGGTGACGACCTCGACGTGCGACCCCGCGCCGTCGGGGAGGACGTTCATCGTCATCGTCGCGTCGACCGCGCCGTGGCCTCCCGCCTCGCGCGCCTTCGCCGACAGGACGGCGCGACGGGCGGCATCGTCGTGCTCGGCGATGCGCAGTGTGCCCGTGTACACCATCCGCATCGGACCGAGCTTGACGGTGACGGTCGCCGGGTACGAGCCGTCCTCGTTCTGCGTTCCGAGCTCGCCGCCGGGCACGCAGGGGGCGACGCGCTCGACGTCGAGCAGGAACGTGTACGCCCGTTCGGGAGCGGACGAGATCGCGAAGCTCGTCTCGATCAGCATCTAGCGCGCACCACGCACGTACGGCAACGCGAGCGCGGGCGGCAGGTACGAGCGGCGCGCGAACACCATCAGCGCGACGATGATCGCGATGAACGGCAGCATGTTCACGACGTCGACCGACACGTCGATACCTGCGAGCTGGAGCGCGGTCGCGATCGAGAGGCAGATCCCGAACAGGAACGACCCGAACACGACCCACAGCGGTTTCCCGCGGGCGAGCATCGCGATCACGATCGCCATGAACCCCTGTCCCTGCGTCATGAATGGCGTGAACGTGCCGGCGCCGACGATCGACAGGTAGGCGCCGCCGACTCCTGCGCAACAGCCCGTGACGAGCGCCGCCCAGCTGCGCGTCGCGACCACGCTCACGCCTGCGGCGTCGAGCGCCTCCGGCTTCTCGCCGGCTGCGCGGAGGTTGAGCCCGATGTTCGTCCGGCGGAAGATCCACGCCACCACACCGACGAGCGTGAAGCCGAGGTAGACGATCAGCGGCTGGTCGAAGAGGCTCGGCCCGATCACCGGGATCCTCGAGAGCAGCGGGATCGCCACGGTCGGCGGCGCGCCGAGTCGAGGGTACGTCGTGCCGAACTGCGCTCCCTGTAAGACGCTCGTTATCCCTTCGCCTGCGAGGGTGATCGCGATGCCGATCACGATCTGGTCCAGGCCGAGGCGCACACAGAGGACGACCATGAACAGTGAGGCGATCGCGCCGCCGAGGAGGCCGGTGAGAAAGCCGATGTAGACGGTGTGGCCGTAGTAGGCACCCACGAAGCCGACGTAGGCGCCGACGAGCATCATCCCCTCCAGCCCGATGTTGAGGACGCCGGCACGCTCCGAGATCGTCTCGCCGAGCGCAGTGAACATCAGCGGCACGCCGGCGAGGATCCCTCCCGAGACGAGCGCCGTCATGAACGTGCGAGTGAGCACCTCGCTCATTCGGCCGCCGCCTTGGAGGTCGTCCGCCACGGGACGCGCAGCGACTGGCGTAGGCCCGGCGTGAGGTAACTCGTGCCGAGCGCGCGGCGCCGCCCGAAGTATTCGATCAGGGTCATGAAGATCAGGATCAGGGCGACGAGCACCAGCAAAAAGTCTGTGGTGAGGTTCGCATGCTCGGTCGCGAGGTCGCCGCCGGTCGACAGCACTGCGTAGAAGAGGACATATGGGACGAGCGCCAGCACGTTCAGCCGTGCAAGGAAGACGAACGGGATGACCGTGTCGCCGTACGCCGGGTTCCAGTTCGAGCGTACGTAGCCCCAGATGCCGAGGATGTCCGCGGCGGCCGCCATGCCGATCAGGAAGCCGCTGACGAGGAAGCTCATGACGATGACGCGAGGGAGCTTCACACCCATGTGGCGGGCGGCACGCGGATTGGCGCCGAGCACCTGCAGGCGCAGCCCGAACGACGTCCGCGTCAGCACGAAGTGGACGACGATCACAGCGGCGAAGGCGACGAGCACGCCGACGTGGACACGCGTTCCCGGGATCGAGGGAAGCATCTTGTCGAGCGGCAGCACGCGCGTCTCGGGGATGTTGACGGTCGGGTCCTGGAACGGTCCCTTGATCAGGATGTTCGCGACGCCGACGCCGATGAAGGACATCATCAGCGTCGTGATGATCTCGTTCGTCCCGTAGTACGCCTTTAAGGCCGCAGGGACGATCGTCCACGCGGCGCCCGCGGCACCGGCGACGAGGAAGAGCACCGTCAGCGCGAACCACAGAGGCTCCCGCGTGACGATCCACGGCCCGAGCCCGGAGATGAGCGCCGCGCCGAGCAGGAACTGCCCGTCGTAGCCGAGGTTCCAGATGTTGGCGCGGAAAACGACCGTCAACCCGATCGCGATCAGGAGCAGCGGCGCCGCGCGCATCAGGCTGTCCTGCCAGGCGCCGAGCTCGATGCCGCCCTTCCAGATGTCGCCGTAGAAGGTGAGCGGGTTGCGTCCGAGCGCGAGCAGGAGGATCGCGCCGGCGACGAGCGCGAGCAGCACCGGGACGATCGAGCGGACGAAGACGTCGAGCACGTTCGCGGCGAGGCGCGTCGACGTACCCCGCTCCGCCGGGATCCTCGCGCCGGGGACCGGCGCCTCGGTCGTGACGTCGGTCATGCCGCTTCCTCGTCCGCGCCGATCATCAACTCGCCGACGCGCTCGCTGGCATGCGGACCGTTCTCGACCTCGCCCACGAGCCTGCCGCGCGAGAGGACGAGAATGCGCGAGCAGAGCTCGAGCAGCTCGTCGAGGTCGGTCGAGATCACGAGCGCCGCGGCGCCGCCGGCGGCGAGGTCGCGGATGATGTCGCGGACAACACGCGTCGTGCGCAGGTCGAGCCCGTACGTCGGCTTGTGGAAGACGACGACCTTCGGGTCGTTCGAGAGCTCGCGTGCGAGCACGACCTTCTGGACGTTCCCGCCCGAGAGCGTTCCTGCGCGCGTCGCCACGCTCGGGGTGCGGACGTCGAACGAGGTGACGAGCGACTGGGCCTCGCGGTCGATCGCCGTGCGGTCGATCCGGCCGTGCTTCCAGAACGGACGCTGGCCGATGCGCTTCAGGAAGAGGTTGACGCTGACGGGGAGACTCGTGACGACGCCCTCGCCGAGCCGATCGTCCGTGACGTAGCGAAGACCGAGCTTCTGACGGGCGGCGACGTCGAGCTTCCCGACGGGCGCGTCGTACAACCGAACGTCGCCGGCAGACGTCGACCGCTCGCCGGCGATCGCCTCGGCGAGCGCGCGTTGCCCGTTTCCGTCCATGCCGGCGACGCCGATGATCTCCCCCTCGTGCACCACCAGCGAGATATCCGTGATGCCCGGATCAGAGCCGCCGATCGGCCGCGCCGACACGCCGACCAGCTCGAGCAGGGTGTCGGCGTGTTCGGCGTGCGCCGCCCCGTATCCCTCCTCCGCGCTGAGATCGGTGCGCAGCTCGGCGACGTCCGTGGCGGTTCGTCCCTCCTCGCCGAACATCATGCGGACGATCTCCGCCTGGAGCTCCTCGGCCGAGCTCTGCTCGAGCCGCACGTGCTCGAGCGAGCCGACCACGCGGCCGGATCGGAGGATCGTGATCCGGTCTGCAACGGCGAGCGCCTCGTGCAGCTTGTGCGTGATGAAGATGACCGCGATGCCCGTCTCCTTGAGGCGACGCAGGACGCCCTGGAGCTCGGCGACTCCCTGCGGCGTGAGCATCGACGTCGGCTCGTCGAGCACGAGCACGCGCGAGCCGCGCCAGAGCGCTTTGATGATCTCGACCTGCTGCTGGCGCCCGAGCGCGAGCTCGCCGGCCGGTGCATCGGCGTCGATCTCGATGCCGAGCGTGCTCGCGAACTCCGCGAGACGCTCGCGCGCAGGTCGTGTGTTCAGCCTGAGGCCGCGCGCGTCGCCGAGCAGTAGGTTCTCGAGCACGGTGAGCGCGGGCACGAGCGTCGAGTGCTGGTACACGGTGCCGACGCCGAGCTCCAGCGCCGCGCGCGGCGAGTCGATCCGCACGGGGCGGCCGTCGACGCGGATCTCGCCCGCGTCGGGGCGGAGCATCCCCGAGAGGATGCTGATCAGGGTCGACTTGCCGGCGCCGTTCTCGCCGAGCAGGCAGTGCACCTCGCCCGCGTACATCGACAGCGAGACCTCGTCGTTCGCGAGCACGCCTGGGAAGCGCTTCGTCATGCCCACGAGCTCGACGGCCGGCGCACCGTTCCGGCCCCCGGAAGGAGCACCTGCCGGTGTGGCCGCTGTCCGCCTGGAGTCCGTCTGAAGCCCTTTCGTACCTCGGCGGCGGCCACCGGAGCGACCGCCGCCGATTTCGGAACCGCAGCTCGAGCCGCGGCTACTTCTTGTTGATCAGCGCCTGGACCTGACTGGCCTTCGTCGTCAGCGGCACCTTCAGCGTGCCGCTCTTGATCTTCGCCTGCGCCTTCTGGATCTGCGACCAGACCGACGCCGGGATGTACTTCGTCTTGAGCAACCCGATCCCGCCGTTCGCAAGCGTCAGGTTGTAGCCGTGCGTGCCGTACGTGCCGGCCTTGATGTCCGAGATCGCCTGCTCGTACGTCTTGGTGTAGAACCACATCACCGACGAGAGCAGCACGTGGTGCTTGTCGATCGGCCCCATGTTCCCGATGTCACCGATGTACCAGACCTTGTGGCCGGCCTTGGCCGTCTCGATGCCCTGCAGGTAACCGAACGACGCGTCGTCGCCCATCCCGAAGATGACGTCGGCCCCAGTGGCGATCACCTGCGTGACGACACGCTTGCCGCCGGCCGAGTCGTCGTAGCCGGTCGGACTGATCGTCGCGAAGGAGATCTTCATCTTCGGGCTGACGCTGCGAACGCCAGCGACGAAGCCGCCGCTCATCTTGTACCAGTTCGGGTCGGTCGCCGAGATGACCACGCCGACGTGCTTCGTCTTCGACATCTTCGCGGCGAGAATGCCGGCCAAGTACGCCCCCTGCTGGCTCGACGTCGTGATGTTGGAGACGTACCCCTTCTTCAGATTGGTCGGGTAGTCGTACGTCATGATCGGGACCTTGTACTGCTCCCCGATGCGGACGGCGATCGGGTCGAAGCCGCTCGCGTGCGCGATGATGAAGCTAGCCCCGCCCTGCGCGAGCTGCCGGAGGACGGTCTCCGTCTTGTCGTAGCCGATGTTCGTCTGCGCGACGAACTTCGCACCAACGGATGCCGCAGCCGCCTTCGCGGCGTTGTATCCCTGTTGATTCCAGCCGTAGTCGTTCGGCTTGGCCGGGGTCGCGATCGCGACCTGTTTCACCGTCGCCTTGCTGGACGCCGTCGCCGCAATCGCAGCTCCTGCTGCGACCGCGACGGCGACTGCCGCCAGCACGGCGAGCGCCGCTACTGGAAGACGCCTATGCATCGATGGAGCTCCTCCTCTCCTCTCAATTCGGGATGGCTTCCCGAGCCGCGCACTCGGCCTCTGGGCATCGCGCCGCAGGTGGCCGTCGAAGCACGAGACGCCATGACCCTACCTGGCCGACGGGGGTGAGCCTGCCCGTAGTTGATCGCCTCGTTCATCGGCTGTTAGGGTCGGCTGGTAACTGTCAACAATCGGCGCGCGCAGCGACCCTACCGCTTTCGCGGGAACGACGCAATGGCACCCGAGGCAACGGTCCAGAGCGAGCAGGACGGCTTCCGTCCGGAGCTCGAGAACCTGACGCTCTCTCAGAGAGCGCACGCATACCTGCGCGACGAGATCCTCTCGAACAGGCTTCCCCCGGGAACGGATCTGCAGGAGCTCGCACTCTCGCAGCGGCTCGGTGTCAGCCGGGGCCCGGTGCGCGAGGCGCTCGGCAGGCTCGCGGCCGAAGGGCTCGTCACGCTCCGGCCGCGGCGCGGCGCCGTCGTCCACTCGCTGTCGTCCGAGGAGTTCCTCGAGGCGTACCAGGTGCGTGAGGCGCTCGAGGCGCTCGCGATCAGGCTCGCAGTCCCGCAGCTCGACGGCGACACGCTCGACGACCTGCGTACGCTCACTGACACGATGGCCGATCATGCGGAGTCAGGCCGCGTCACCGAGTTCTTCGAGGCGAACGCCGAGTTCCACGCTACGTTCGTCGCCGCCGCCGGAAACGACAAGCTGCAGGAGATCTACGACCGCCTGGTCGGGCAGATGCAGCGCTACTGGCGACGGTCGCTCGTGCTGCGCGGCGACCTGCGCCGGTCGGTCACGGAGCACCGCGCCATCTTGCGCGCCGTCCGGAGCGGCGACGCGGACCGCGCGGCCGCCCTGATGTCCGACCACATCCGCGTACCTCAGATTCGCCTGCAAGCCATGTCGGCCGACGAGCTGCGCGACGCCGAGGCGTCGTTCGGCGGAAAGGTGGCTGGATGAGCCACAAGACCCTCGAGTTCGGAGTCAACCTCAACAACCGGGAGCCGCTGATCGCGCCCGACTACGACCTCCAGGCGCTCCTCGACCTCTCGACCGTCGTCGAGGAGTCGGGCTTCGACTCCGTCTGGGTCGGAGACAGTCTGTTCTCGAAACCCCGCTACGAGCCGCTGTCGCTGCTGTCGGCGATCTCCCAGCGCACGTCACGCGCCCGGCTCGGAACGGCGTGCCTCGTGACGTCGACGCGCAATCCGCTCTATCTCGCGCTCGAATGGGCCACGCTCGACGTCATCTCCGGCGGCAGGACGATCCTCGGCGCCTGCAAGGGCAATCCCGAGGAAGGCGTGCGCCGTGAGTTTGCGGCGCTCGGGCTCGACTACCTGAAGGCCGGCTCGATCTGGGAGGAAGGCCTCCACGTGCTGCGGACGCTCTGGACCGAGGGCGAGGTGACGTTCCACGGCAAGCACTTCGACTACGACGGCGTCTCCTTCCACTCCGGTACGGAGATGGCGCCGCTCGGGCCGCTGCAGACGCCGCCGCCGATCTGGGTCGTCTCGAATCCCCGGCTCGTGGGCGACGCCCCGAGCGACGAGATGCGCAAGCGGATGGAGCGCGCCTGCCGACGCGTGATCCAGTACGGCGACGGCTGGATGACGTGCTGCCGCGCGCAGCATCCCGACGAACTGACCGAGCAGCTCGGCTACCTGCGTGCCGCCGCGGAGCGCTACGAGGAGGACTTCGACCGCTACACGATCTCCTACCAGGTGACGATGAACATCGGCGACTCGGAGGAGGACGCGCGTCGGGCGTTCGACGACTACATCTCCAAGTACTACCCCGAGCTGTCGAAGGCGATGGACCTCTCGAACTGGGGGCCGGTCGGAACGCCCGAGCAGATCGGCGACTGGCTGCGCGAGTTCGCCGACCGCGGCGTCGACCACTTCATCTGCCGTTTCGGGGCGATCGACCAGTTCGGGCAGGTCGAGCGCTTCGCGAAGGAGATCCTGCCCGCATTCACCGCCGAGCGAGTGAGGTGACGCTGATGGCAACCGCTGTCGACACCCTGCAGAAGGACGCCGAGCTGGTCGTCGACGTCTGCATGTCGGTGGAGGCCGACGACGTCGTGACGATCATCTGCGACGACGAGCACCGCGAGCAAGCCGACGCGATCATGCGCGTCTGCCTGGAGCGCGGAGCGTGGCCCGTGATCATGAACAACGAAGCGCAGGTCGCTCGCGGCCGCGCGGACACGCGGTTCCCGATGGCGCCGCCGCGCAATCTCCACGAGGCGATGACGAGCTCCGACGAGGTAATCATCCTCACCAACCTCGAGTGGGCGAACCGCTTCGCGCACGTCAACGCGGTCCGCGAGACCTGCGCGGCCAACGGGAAGATCGCGTCGGTCGAGGAAGGCATGGGCGAGTGGGAGCTGACCCGCGAGATGATCGAGGAGGCGACCGACCGCGCCCGGCGCGCGATCGCGGCCCTCGAGGGCAAGAAGCTCTGTCGCGTGACGGCCGCGAACGGAACGGACGTCACCGTGTCGATCGAGGGCCGGCCCGCGCTCGAGGTGACGCCGATCAAGCATCGCGGCCAGATGATGGGCCCGGTCCCGCTGTGGGCCGAGGTCGCGTTCGCCGCGGTCGAGGACCAGACGAACGGCACGATCGTCGTCGACGGCGTCATGCTCGGGATCGGGCTGCCCGGCCAGGTCGAGTCGCCGATCACGTGGACGCTCGAGCACGGACGCTGCACGAAGATCGAGGGCGGCGCGGAGGCAGGGCGGCTGAAGGAGGTGCTCGAGGGCGTCGACGGCGCCGACGTGATCGGCGAGTTCGCGTTCGGCACGAGCGAGCGCTCGCCGTTCGGCTCCCCGTCCGAGAAGGGACGGCTCGGTACCGTCCACTTCGCGCTCGGAGACAACCACAACGCCTATCCGGGTGGACAGAACGTGAGCACGCTGCACCTGGACGGCGTGATCCTCAACGCGAGCCTGCAGATCGTCGACGACGGCACGTGGATCCTCCGCGACGGCGAGTGGGCGCTGTGAGCGAGGTGACGGTCGTCAACCTCGGGGACGTCGATCCGATCGAGCTGCCGCAGGGAAGCTGGAGCCGCATGCTCGTCACGGACAAGCGAAGCGACGGAAACGCCTCCTCGCTCGGCTACTCGGTGTTCACGCCGGGGACGGAGCTGACGCCGGTGAAGCACCAGACCGAGGAGGTCGCGTACGTCGTCAGCGGCAGCGGCGAGTTGCGGCTCGACGACCGCATCGTGCCGTTCGAGACCGGCGACGCGCTGCACATCCCGGCGGCTACGTGGCACGCCGTCGTGAATACCGGCGCGGACGACGTGGTGATGGTCTTCGGCTTTCCCCATCCGGACTACCCGCCCACCGAGCGCCGGTAGTGATCGCAACGGCTCAGTCGCTGCGCGAGCAGGTCGCCTCGGCGTGCCGGATCCTCGCCCTCGAGGGCTACGCGGACCTGACGCTCGGCCACGTCAGCGCACGCGTACCGGAGTCGAGCACGATCTACATCAAGCGCAAGGGCGTCGCGCTCGACGAGGTCGAGCCCGACGACGTGATCTCGTTCGACCTGCACGACGCGGATGCGCTGTCGTCGCCGGAGATGCACATCGAGGTCGTCCTCCACACCGAGGCATATCGCGCACGGCCCGACGTCGGCTCGGTCGTGCACGGACACCCGCCGTACGCGACAGCGCTCGCGGCGAGCCAGGCGAAGCTCGAGCTGCTCACGCACGACTCGATACTGTTCGTCGACGGCGTCCCGATCTTCGAGGACACCGTCGACCTGATCGTCGACGCCGAGCAGGGCCGTGCCGTCGCGCGCGCGCTCGGCGACCACACCGCTGTCCTGCTGCGCAATCACGGCGTGCTCGCGGTCGGCAAGGACGTCCCGTGGGCCGTGCTCGCCGCCGCGACGCTCGAGCGCTCGGTCCGGCTGCAGACGATCGCGACGACGCTCGGCCCGCTGCAACCGATCGATCCGGCCGTTGCGGGCGCCGTGTACCCGGCCAAGTACCACGACCGGCTTGTCGAGGAGTACTGGCAGGCGTGGCTCCGCAGGCTCCGCCGCAACGACGACGAGCTGGCGCGCGCGTGACCGTCGAGCTGCGGCTGAACGGCAAGGAGATTCGCGACGAAGTCGCACCTGAGCGCCTCCTGCTCGACTACTTGCGCGAGGACCACGGGCTGACGGGGGCGAAGCGCTCGTGCGAGGTCCAAGTGTGTGGCACGTGCACCGTGCTCGTGGACGGCCTGCCCGTCAGCTCGTGCTGCACGATCGTCGCGGACGTCGACGGTCGCGACGTGCTCACGATCGAGGGCTTCGCAGACCTCCCCGAGTTCGAGCGTTTCGAGCGCGCGTTCGTCGACCACGCCGCGCTGCAGTGCGGCTTCTGCACGGGCGGGATGCTCTTGACGATCAAGTCACTCCTCGACGGGGACGAGCTGACGAACGTCGGCGAGATCCGGCGCTGCCTCGCCGGCAACATCTGCCGCTGCACGGGCTATCGCGGCATCGTCGAAGCAGTGGCGGAGCTCGCCGGAGTCGTGGCGTGACCGTCGTCGAGCGTCCACGCCTCGCGCACGTCGGCCGTCCGGTCGCACGGCGAGACGCCGGCGAGAAGCTGCGCGGGCAGGCGCAGTTCGTCGGCGACCTCGTCCTGCGGCGCATGCTGCAAGGGAAGGTGTTGCGCTCGCCGCTGGCGCACGCGCGCGTGGTCTCGATCGACACACGCGCGGCCGAGGAGATGCCGGGCGTCGCCTGCGTGCTCACCGGTGCGGACACCGCGGACCTCGACCCGTACTGGGGCCACGCGATCAAGGATCGCCCGATCGTCGCGCTCGATCGGGTGCGCTTCGCCGGCGAGCCGGTCGCGGCTGTCGCCGCAGAGGACGAGGCGACCGCGACGGCGGCGGTGAACGCGATCGAGGTCGAGTACGAGGAGCTGCCCGTCGTCGGGACGGTCGACGACGCGATCGCGCCGGATGCAACCCTGCTCCACGAGGGACCGGTGCGTCCCGGGCTCTTCCACGGGCTCGGCGAGCTGCCGCCCCGCGACGGCAACGTCTGCTACCGGTACGCGATCGGGCGCGGCGAGCCCGAATCCCACTTCGCCCGCGCCGAGCTCGTCGTCGAGGGCGAGTACACGTTTCCCGCCGTCTACCAGTACGCGATGGAGACGCACACGGTAGTCGCACACGTCGAGCGCGACGAGCTCACCGTCTGGTCGACCTGCCAGCACCCGTTCCTCGTACGCGCGGAGCTCGCGGATCTCTTCGCCGTCCCGCTCGCGAACGTGCGGCTGATCGTCCCGTACCTCGGCGGTGGCTTCGGCTCGAAGTCGTACACGAAGATGGAGCCGTTGACGGTCGCGCTCGCGCGGAAGGCACGTCGGCCGGTTCGCATTCAGAACACCGTCGACGAGTCGATGGTGACGACCCGTCGACACGGGATGAACTGCCGGATGCGGACGGCGATGACGGGCGACGGTCGCCTGCTCGCACGCGAGGTGGACTGCTGGTTCGACACCGGCGCGTACGCCGACAACGGCCCGCGCGTCACCGCCACGGGCGGCGACGCCGCTCCCGGGCCGTACCGCTGGGACGCGTACCGCGTCGACGCGCGCTGCGTCTATACGAACACGAGCCCCGCCGGTTCCTACCGCGCCTTCGGCGCGACCCACCTTCAGTGGATCGGCGAGTCCCAGATCGACGAGCTCGCACGCCGCGCGGGTCTCGACCCGCTCGATGTGCGCCGCGAGAACCTGTGCCGGCCGGGCGAGGAGCTCCGCGCCGGTGGCAAGCCGCTCGATGCCGACCTCGTCGGCGACGTCGAGCAGGTCGCCGCAGTGATCGGCTGGGGCGAGCCGAAACGCGAGCACGTCGGACGCGGTGTCTCGGTCGGGCTGCTCGCCGCCGGCGCGCATCCCGTCTCGACGGCGATCGTGAGGCTGGAGGCCGACGGCCAGGTGACCGTGCTGGTCGGGACGACGGAGGTCGGCCAGGGACCGCGCACCGCCTTTGCGCAGATCGCCGCAGAGGAGCTCGGCGTCGACGTAGAGCGCGTGACCGTGCGCGGCGCGGACACACGGTTCACGCCGTACGACCGGTCGACCGGCGCGAGCCGCTCGACCACGATCGCAGGCCTCGCCGTGCAGCGCGCGGCGATACACGTCCGCGAGCAGCTCGAGGGGATCGCGGGACACGCCGGGCTCGACGCCGCGACGTACCCGGACCTGTTCAGGCAGCACTTCGGCCTCGCAGGCGGGGAGCTGATCGGACGTGGCGGGGTCGCGCCGACCGGCTCGGGCTCGTACGCCGAGGGGCCGGTCTTCTGGGAGGTGTGCGTCGGCGCGGCGGAGGTCGAGCTCGAGCCGGAGACGGGCATGGTGCACGTGCGCAGGACCGCGACCGCAGCGGACGTGGGGCGCGCGATCAACCCCCAGCTGGTGGAGCGACAGGACGAGGGGGCGACCTTGCAAGGGCTCGGCAACGCGCTGTTCGAGGAGATGGTGTTCGAGGACGGCCTCCTGCTGAACGACTCGCTGCTCGAGTACCGCGTCCCGAGCTTCGAAGACCTCCCGGACGAGATGACGTGCGTGATCGTCGAGAACGAGGACGGGCCCGGTCCGTACGGCGCCAAGGGGTGCGGTGAAGGAGCTCTGGCCGCGATCCCTGCGGCCGTCGTCAACGCGCTGGCGGATGCAGGCGTCCCAATGAACGAGCTGCCGCTCACGCCCGAGCGCGTCTGGCGGCGGATCCAGACACTGAAGGAGGAGGGCACATGGCCACGGTGAAGCAGCCGACCGCGCACGACGCGTCCGCGGGATCTCAGGCGGTGCGGCGCGCGGCGGTGATCGGTACCGGCACGATGGGCCCGGGCATGGGCGCAGTCCTGGCCCGGGCGGGAATCGCCGTCGCGCTGCAGGACGTCAGCGAGGAAGCGCTCGAGCGGTCGAAGGCAGGCGTCGGCCTAGCCGACTCCGTCCTGGACAAGCTCGAGACACCGCGCGTCGAGGGCGGGTCGATCCGGTACACGGTCGACCTGAAGGATGCGCTCGACGACGTCGAGTTCGTCGTCGAGGCGGTCCCGGAGAAGCTCGAGCTGAAGCACGACGTCTTCCGCGCGCTCGAGCAGCACGCCGCCGCGGACACGATCCTCGCCTCGAACACGTCGGGGATCCCGATCACGAAGATCGCCGAGGCGTGCGAGCACCCGGAGCGCGTGATCGGAACCCACTGGTCGAACCCACCGCACCTGATCCCGATGATCGAGGTGATCCCGGGCGAGCGGACGAGCCAAGGCACGATCGACGCCGCGATCGCGCTCGTCGAGCGCGTCGGCTACGAGGCGGTGATCGAGAGCGAGGTACCCG
>Ga0187777_10000865_pt1 | contig 19947 bp, 17 predicted proteins | sample 1015_Q2_SP5_10_M_FD_132416 | JGI IMG/M metagenome (GOLD analysis project Ga0187777, IMG submission 132416) | Tropical peat soil microbial communities from peatlands in Department of Meta, Colombia - 1015_Q2_SP5_10_MG | ecosystem: Environmental > Terrestrial > Soil > Wetlands > Peat | place... | reverse complement strand
CGAGGCTGCCGTGATCGCGCAGCGCCCACAGAATCCGGTGGACGGTCGGGATCGGCAGCCCGAGACGGCGCGCGACCTCGGTGGTGCCCCACTCCGGCTGCTCCTGGTCGAACAGGTCCAGGATCGCGAACGTTCGGTCCAGCACCTGGAAGGAGGGCTTCACCTCCTCGGCGGCGGCGGCGCGGGCGATTGTCATGACGGACGAGTTGGATGGTAGCATCCACATCCCAGTTGCCGAGAGCCCTTCTCGCTCAATGAAATTGCTGGAGAAGGAGGAGTCGATGGATCGGCCCGATCTCGAGCTCCTGCGCGGGGCGATCGACATGCACGCGCACACGGGCCCCGCGCTCTTCAACCGTCACATCGACGACGCGGCACTCGCCGAGTACGCGATCTCCTATGGGATGCGGGGCTTCGTGCTGAAGGACCACGACGCCTCCACCACCGGGCGGGCGTACTACGTGAACCGGATGCATCCCGAGGTTGAGGCCTTCGGCGCGGTTGTGCTCAATCGCTCGGTCGGCGGACTCGATCCCTTCGTCGCGGAGGCCGCGCTGCACTATGGAGCGAAGATCGTCTGGATGCCCTCGAACCACTCCAAGTACCACGCAGACTTCTATGACATCCCCGACTACCCGCAGTTCGGCAGGACGAAGAAGCAGTTGCCCGGCGAGGGCATCACGGTGTTCGAGGACGACGGCGCCACCCTCACGAAGGAGGCGCGAACGATCTGTGAGGTCGTGGCCGCAAACGGGGGCGCCCTCGCGACCGGTCACCTGTCGCTGGCCGAGATTCGCGCCTTGCAGGACGCCGCGACCGGGGCCGGCGTGGAGCGGTTCATCGTCACCCACGCGAACTGGTCGCTGTGCAAGCTCGACGTGGCCGTGCAGAAGGAGCTGATCGCGAAGGGGGCGACCATCGAGTACGTCGCGTGCTCATGCGTGTCGCCGATCTTCTGGGAGCAGCAACCGGGGGAGCTCGCCGAGTGGATCGTCGAGCTCAAGGGCGACAATCTCGTCTTCGGCTCCGACCTCGGACAGTTTGCCGGCCCACCTCATCCCGAAGGGTTGCGGATGCTGCTCGCTGCCCTTCTCGGCGTCGGGGTGCCGTTCGAGTACCTGGAGAAGATGACGAAGCACAATCCGGTTGCGGTGCTCGGGCTCGAGTCCGGGTGGACCCCGGCAGTCCCCGTCGACCTGCCGGACGCACGTCCCCAATGAACGTCGTGCGCCCACGTGCGACGCGGGAGGGGTCGCGTCCGGAGAGAAGCCTCTCTCATCCGCCCTCCTCGCCGACGGGAGGCACTCGCGGATGTTCGTGAAGCCGTTCCGGTACGAGCGCGCGGCAACGTTCGGGGAGGCAGCCGCACTGCTGCGCGAGGCTCCCGGGAGCCTCAAGATCCTCGCCGGTGGGCAGTCCCTGCTGCCGATGGTGAACCTCGGCTTGCTCGACCCGGACGCGCTCGTCGACATCACCTATGTGTCCGGCGGGGGCGCGATCGCCCGTGAGGATGGGTATCTCTCGATCGGCGCCCTCGCGACGTACCGGGCGGTCGAGGCCGATCCGCTGGTTGCCGCCGGACAGCCGTTGCTCCCGGCCGCGATCGGGTGGGTCGGCTCGTCGCGGATCCGTTCGCGGGGCACCGTGGGCGGCTCGCTCGCCCACTCGGACCCGACGGCCGAGCTTCCGCTCGTCATGGTCGTCGCGGGCGCCGAGTACGAGCTCACGGACGGCGCGTCCTCGCGCACGGTCAAGGCGACCGAGTTTCACGAGAGCTTCTTCACTGCGGCGCTCGGCGACGACGAGCTGATCGAGCGCGTGCGCGTGCCGGTGCTCGGGCCCGGCTGGGGCTGGGGGTTCGCGGAGGTCTCGCGGCGACGTGGCGACTTCGCGCTGGTGGCAGGCGCGGCGCTCGTCCGGGTCGCCGACGGCGAAGTCGTGGAGGCGCGGCTCGGGCTGGCCGGGGTGGGCGAGCGCCCCGTGCGCCTGGGCGGGGTCGAGATCGCGGTGGCGGGCGCGGAGGCCGCCTCGATCGGCGCACGCGTCGGCGAGCTCGAGGGCCTGAACCCCGTCGGCGACGTGAACGCGACGGCCGAGCATCGGCGGCGGCTCGCGCGAGTCGTCGCCGTCCGCGCGCTCACCGACGCGGCTGCGCGAGCCGGGCGGGTGACGTGAGCGAGGACGCCGGCGTCTCGGTCACCCTCGTCGTGAACGGCACGCCCGTGATCAGGACGGCAGGCGGGCACCTGTCGCTCCTGGACTGGCTGCGCGAGGCCGCCGGCGTGACCGACCCCAAGTACGGCTGCGGAGAAGGCATCTGCGGCGCGTGCACGGTGCTGGTCAACGGGGAGCCGGCGAGCGCATGCATCGTGCTGGCCGCACAGGTCGACGGTGCCGACATCACGACCGCCTCGGGCCTGTGCGAGCCGGGCGGCTCGCTCTCGCCGCTGCAGAGAAGCTTCCACCAGCACCACGCCGCGCAGTGCGGCTTCTGCACGCCCGGGATGCTCCTGTGCGCGCACGCGATGCTGCGCGATGCCGGCCGCCGCCTCACCCGCGCGGAGATCCGGGAGGGGCTCCATGGGAACCTGTGCCGCTGCACGGGGTACACCGACATCGTCGATGCCATCGAGGCCGCTCAGAGCATGGGGATCGTTCGATGAACGGCGAGATCCACACCTCCAAGCTGGAGGAGCTGCGGGTCGTGCATCAGCCGCTCGCGCGCCACGACCAGGTGGGGAAGATCGCCGGAACAACCCGGTACGCGGGCGATTTCGCCTTCCCGGGGATGCTGCACGCGCGGCTCGTCCGGTCGCAGGTGCCGAGCGCCCGCCTCACCCGGCGCGACGTCACGGCCGCCACACGCGTACCCGGTGTCGTCGCGGTGCTTCTCGGCGAGGACGTGCCGAACAACGAGATCCGCGTCGACGTGCCCGGGCAGGCGGTCGCCGTCGGCTCGCTGAAGGCCGTGATGCACGTGCTCGCCACCGATCGGGTGCGATTCCACGGGGAACCGATCGCGCTCGTGGTCGCAGAGACGGAGGAGGCCCTCGCCGCCGCATCCGAGCTGGTGGAGATCGACTACGAGGAAGTGCCGGTGGTGAGCGACCCACTGGCGGCGCTCGAGGACGGCTCGCCGGACGTTCACCAGGGGGGGAACCTCCTGGCCGAGTGGCGGATCGACCGGGGCGATGTCGATGCCGCGTTCGCCGCTGCCGACGTCGCCGTCGAGGAGACCTACCGGACGCAGTTCGTGGATCACGCGTACCTCGAGCCCGAGGCAGGCGTGGGGTGGCTGGACGAGGACGGCGTGCTGATCCTGCGGGTCGCGACCCAGGTGATCGAGCACTACCGGGACGTGGCGAGGATCCTGGGCGTGCCGGACGCGAAGGTGCGGGTCATCGCGCCGTACGTCGGCGGTGGCTTCGGCGGCAAGGAAGACATGACGGTCGAGCCCTACCTCGCGCTCGCCGTGCACCACACGCGCAGGCCCGTACGGATGCAATGGACGCGGAACGAGTCCCTGCTCGCACGCGCGAAGCGGCACCGCAACGTGATGCGCTACCGGACCGCTGCGGCCGCCGACGGCACGCTGCTCGCGCAGGACATCGAGATCGTCTCCGACGCGGGCGCGTACGCCTACCTGTCGGCGCTCGTCCTGCTGTACTCGACGGTGCACGCCTGCGGCCCATACCGCGTGCCGAACGTCCGGATCTGGTCGCGCACGGCGTACACGAACAACCCGCCAACTTCAGCGTTTCGCGGGTTCGGCGGGATGCAGATGGTGCTCGGCTACGAGTCGCAGATCGACGAGGTCGCGCGCAAGCTCGAGCTCGACGCCGGCGAGGTGCGCAAACGCAACGCCCTCGTGCGGGGCGACCGGCTCCCGGTCGGGCAGGAGATCATCACCGAGGTCCAGCTCGCCCAGACGATCGACGCGGTGCGCGAGCGTGCGGGCGATCGGCCGGCACCGAGCGGTCCGCGCAAGCGCGTCGGCCGTGCCATCGCATCGAACATGCAGTCCTACGGCCGGCTCGTATGGCTGAACGACAGCGCTGCGGCCTGGATCGGGTTTCAGGGGGACGGGTCGCTCACCGTGCGCTGCGGCGTGCCCGATATCGGCGGCGGGCAGGCCTCCTCGCTCGGCCAGATCGCGAGCGAGGTGCTGGCGGTCGACATCGACCGGATCACCGTCCACTTCGGCGACAGCGCGCTCACCCCGCTCGCCGGCACGACCACCGCCACACGCCAGCTCCTGATGTCGGGCAACGCCACCTACGAGGCGGCAGTGCGGCTGCGCGACCAGGTGCTCGCCGCGATCGCCGACGAGACGGGCCAGCCCGTCCGGGGGCTGCGGATGGAGTCCGGGGCGATCGTGGGGCCGGACACGCGGGTGCCGCTCGCCCACGCGCTCCAGGTCTGCCGCCGCCGGAATGTGCCGATCGAGGCCCTCGGTTCCTTCTTCGGACCGAAGGGACGGGAGGTCACGCGGGACCTCGAGGGGGACCGGATCTTCCCGGACTTCACGTTCGGGACCCATCTGGCGGACGTCGAGGTCGATCTGGACACGGGCCAGGTGGAGATCCTCCGATACATCGCGGCGCACGACGTCGGTCGCGCGATCAACCCGATGAGCGTGGAGGGACAGATCGCCGGCGCGGTCGTCCAAGGGCTCGGCCAGGCGCTCCTGGAGGAGGTCGTGGTGATCGACGGCGTGAACATGACGCCGGGTCTGTTCCAGTACCTGATCCCGACCGCGTCCGACGTGCCGGACATCGAGTCGATCATCCTCGAGTCCGGCGAAGGGCTCGGCCCGTTCGGTGCCCGCGGGATCGGGGAGCCGCCGATCGGGCCGCCCATCGCAGTGATCCCCGCGGCGATCGCGGACGCCGTCGGGGCCCGGCCGACGCAGCTGCCCGTGACGCCCGAGCGGGTGCTCGACGCGGTTGCGCGCGGAGCCGTCGACGCACCCGAGGGAGCTACGGCGTGATCGAGGCCACGCGAGCCACGAAGCCCGACCCGCCCTACGACATCCTGTTCGAGCCGGTCCGTCTCGGCCCGGTGACCGCGAAGAACCGCTTCTTCCAAGTGCCGCATTGCAACGGGATGGGATACCGGGATCCCCGTGCGCACGCGGAGATGCGCCGGGTGAAGGCCGAGGGTGGCTGGGCGGTGATCTGCACCGAGCAAGCCGAGATCCACGCCTCGTCGGAGATCACTCCCTTCATCGAACAGCGCCTGTGGGACGACGCCGACATCCCCGCGCTCGCACTGATGACCGAGGGCGTGCACGAGTACGGCGCCCTCGCGGGGATCGAGCTCGCCTACAACGGTATGAATGGCCCCAACATGCTCAGCCGGATCGCGCCGATGGGTCCGGCGCACCTGCCGGTCGCGACGTTCACCTACGATCCCGTGCAAGCGCGGGCGATGACGAAAGCCGATATCGCAGACCTGCGCCGCTGGCACCGGAAGGCGGTGGGCCGGTCGCTGGCCGCCGGATTCGACCTCGTGTACGTGTATGCGGGCCACGCGCTCGGCGGGATCCACCACTTCCTCTCCAAGCGCTACAACGATCGTTCCGACGAGTACGGCGGCAGCATCGAGAATCGCGGACGCCTGCTCCGAGAGATCCTGGAGGACACGCGGGAGGCGGCCGAAGGCCGTGCCGCGGTCGCCTGCCGGATCACGGTCGACGAGCTGCTCGGCGATGCGGGGCTCACGCGTGATGAGTTCGACGAGCTGATGGGGTTGATCGGCGAGCATCCCGACGTCTGGGATCTCGTGCTCGGCTCGTGGGAGGACGACTCGGTCACCTCACGGTTTGGCGGGGAAGGCGAACAGGAGCCGTACATACGCGGCGTCAAGGGACTCACGTCGAAGCCGGTCGTGGGCGTCGGGCGGTTCACCTCACCGGACACGATGGTGCGGATGGTGCGCGACGGTGTGCTCGACATGATCGGCGCCGCACGGCCGTCGATTGCCGACCCGTGGCTGCCCCGCAAGATCGAGGAGGGTCGGCTCGAGGACCTCCGCGAGTGCATCGGCTGCAACATCTGCGTGTCGGGCGACTTCACGATGACCCCGATTCGGTGCACGCAGAACCCCGCGATGGGTGAGGAGTGGCGGCGCGGCTGGCACCCCGAGTACGTGAAGCCGAAGGTGAGCGACGCGAGGGTGTTGGTCGTGGGCGCGGGCCCGGCCGGCCTCGAGGCGGCGCAGGCCCTGGGCAAGCGCGGCTACGAGGTCGTCGTGGTCGAGGCGACCCGTGACCTCGGCGGGCGCGTCGCCAAGGAGGCCCGCCTGCCCGGCCTCGCGGCATGGATTCGCGTCCTCGACTACCGGGTGGGCCAGCTGTCGCGGCTGCCCAACGTCAAGGTCTATCCCCAGTCCGGGATGCCGGCCGAGGAGCTGCTCGAGCTCGGCTTCCCGTACGTCGCGGTCGCGACTGGGGCCCGTTGGCGCGCCGACGGTGTCGGCCGATGGCACACGAAGCCCATGCCGATCGATCCGGCGATGCAGGTGCTCACCCCCGACGATCTCATGGCGGGCACGCGTCCGGACGGCCGGCATGTGGTCGTCTTCGACGACGACCATTACTACATGGGGGGCGTGCTGGCGGAGCTCCTCGCAGACGACGGGCACGAGGTCACCCTCGTGACGCCCGCGCCCGACGTCTCGAACTGGACGAACAACACGCTCGAACAGGCCAGGATTCAGACCCGGGTGCTTGAAGCGGGCGTCGAGATCATCCCTCAGCGGACCATCATCCGCGTCGAGGCCGATGCGGCCGTTTCGATGTGCCGCTTCACGGGACGAGAGACCCCGCTCGAGGCGGACGCGATCGTCATGGTGACCGCCCGCCTGCCGCGCGACGAGCTCGTTCTGGACTTCGAAGCGCGGCGCGAAGGCTGGGCCGACGCCGGGCTGCGCCGCGTCGCGGCGGTCGGCGACTGCTATGCCCCGAACACGATCGCGGCCGCGGTCTGGGAGGGCCGCAGGTTCGCCGAGGAGCTGGAGGCGCCGACCGACCCGGACGCTCCGCCGTTCAAGCGCGAAGTGACCCGCATCGACCCCGAGGGCGAGCCGGCATGACGTCGCGGCCATTCGGCGCCTTCCCGCAGCCGGGGGAGCCGAGAAAAGGGTCCTCGTAGCCGGAATGTCCCTTAAGGTCGCCTTGGGCGGGACGGGAAGTGCCGTTTGAAGAATCGGGGCGATCGCGCAAGAGTTGTGGGCGGGGAGGCAGAGCGGAATGGATCCGAATCCCCGGCAGCGCGAAGCCGGTGGTGCGAATGGTGCCGCCGCGACGGGGGCAGACTCGTGGGGAACCCTCCACCTTGTCCTGACGATGCTCCTGGTGGCCGTCGCGTACTACGTGGCCGCCCGGCTCGGCCTTCGCCTTGCACTGGTGAAACGAAACGTCACGCCGCTGTGGCCGCCGACGGGCATCGCGGTGGTGGCATTCCTGGTCTTCGGGCGGCGGGTGTGGCCGGGCGTCGCGGTGGCCGCCCTGCTGGTGAATCTTCCGATCAGCGCCGATCCGCTCGCCGCGCTCGCAACCGCCGCCGGCAACACCCTGGCCCCCTTTCTGGCGGCGACGCTGCTGAATCGGGTCGGCTTCCACCCCGAACTCGATCGGGGGCGCGATGCGATGGCGATCGTCTTCTTGGGCGCGTTGCTGAGCATGCTGGTCAGCGCGTCGACGGGGACGGCTGCCCTCCTCGTTTCGGGCGCGATCGGCCCGAACCAGTTCTGGGGTGCGTGGTCGGTGTGGTGGACCGGGGACGCGATGGGTGTGCTGGTGGTTGCACCCTTCCTCCTGAGCTTGCGACTGCCTCCCGATCCGTCGATTCGAGCCTGGCCGCGCCGCCTGGAGGCCGCCGGACTGTTCGCTTCCCTGTCACTCGTGTTGATCCTGGTGACGCGAAGCGACATGAGTCTTCGCTTCGTGCTCGTCCCGCTGTTGGGGTGGGCGGCGTGGAGATTCCAGCTGCGAGGAGCCGCGCCGGCAGCGTTGCTGGTTGCCGGCGTGGCGTCGTGGGCGGCGACCCGAGCGGTTGGGCCGTTTGCCGGCGGGTCGCTGCTCGATCGGATGGTCTCCCTGCAGGCATTCAACGCGACTGTGGCGTTCTCCTCCTTCTTCTTCGCCGCCATCGTGAGCGAGCGCCTGCGAGCTCGTGACGATCTGGAGGTGGCGCTTCGCAATCAAACGAAGACCGCCGAACAACTGCGCGCGCTGGACGCGTCGCGGGCGCGGTTTCTCTCTGCCGCGTCGCACGAGCTGCGCACGCCGATCACGATCAGCCGCGGCCATATCCAGGTCCTCGGCCCCGACGCGAGCATCGATGACACGAAGGCAGCATTGGCCGTCGTGTTGGACGAGCTGGAGCGAATGGGCCGCATCATCGATGACGTGAGTGCCCTCGTTCGCCGGGACGACGTCGGTTTCCTGCAGCTGCAGCACGTCGACCTCGCCGAACTCGTCCACAACGCCGCAACCAAGGTCCAACCGGTCATTCGCCAACGGCTTCACGTGGTTGGGTCGTCGCCGGCGATCGCGCGTGTGGATCCTCAGCGCATCACGCAGGTGGTGCTCAACCTGCTCGAGAACGCCTCGGCGCATACCCCTGCGGCGACCCCGGTCGAACTGCGGCTGCGTGACGACGCCCCCTGGTGGCGACTCGAGGTGGAAGACTCGGGCGGCGGACTCGTGGCGGGGTCCGAGGAGGCCGTGTTCCAGCCGTTCAACAAGAGACCGCGTTCGCGCGGCAGCGGGCTCGGTCTGGCGATCGTCAAGGGCATCGCCGAGGCGCACGGCGGAGCGGCCGGGGTGACGAACCGGCCCGGACTGGGCGCGACGTTCTGGGTGCAGGTGCCCAGATGAGGGCGCTCGTCGTCGAGGACGAGGAACGCATCGCGTCCTTCCTCGACAAGGGGCTCTCTGCCCACGGATATGTCGTCGAGCGGGCGGCGACGGGCGCGGAGGCCCTCGGCGACTCGGCGACTCGCGACGTCGACATCGCAGTACTGGATCTGGGTCTGCCCGATGTCGACGGACTGCACGTGCTCCGCCAGTGGCGCGCGAAGGGGAAGGCGTTTCCCGTCATCATCCTCACGGCGCGGGATCAGCTCGACGATCGCATCATGGGGCTCGATCTGGGCGCGGACGACTACCTGCCGAAGCCGTTCGACTTCGAGGAGCTGCTTGCGCGCATCCGCGCTCGTCTGCGACCCGCCGCGAACCCCGTGAGCTACATCCTGCGGGCGAAGGACCTGGAGTTCGACCTGCTCACCCGCCGGGTGACGTCACGCGGCACCACGATCGACCTGACGTCGAGGGAATCGGCCCTCCTGGAGGACCTCATGCGCCACCCCAACCAGGTCCTCAGCCGGGAACAGCTCATGTCACGTGTCTGGTCGTTGGAGTTCGACCCCGCATCGAACGTGGTCGACGTCTACGTCGGCTACCTTCGGCGAAAGCTCGGCGAACAGTACATCGAGACGGTCCGTGGATCGGGGTACAGGTTTCGCGTGGAGGAGCGTTCCGCCTGAGATGCTGCGTCGCCACGTCCCGCCTCTGCGGGTCGTGACGTGAGAACTCTCTCATCGTGGCCTTACACGCCTCTCACCGGGCGCGCATAGGGTCGACGCAGGTGGGGAAGACCCGCGCTCTCGGCGTCAGGGCCACCGACGACCTGACGCGGACCTCCGGAACGAGCTGCGGACACTCGACAGTGAAAGACGATGCGCAGGCCATCAGACGAGTCGGGACCACGTCTCGGTCCATGCACAGCCTTGACCGCTCGCGACACGGGCGCCGGGCATCCTCGTGGGATCGACCGGATCCGGTGGCCGCGGGGATGAGGCAGCCGTTCAGACGCGCGGCGTCTCAAACGGTGAGCGTCGAGTCCGTGGACGGGCACCGCGTGTTCCGGTTGCGGGGGTGGGCCGTCGAGTCAAACGCGCTTCTGTTGGTCGGCGCCCTGGAACCGATGGCGCTGGAAGAAGGGGACCTCATCCTGGACCTTCGGCACGTGGACTCGATGGACACCGTTGGTCTGTGGGTGTTCACGCATTTCGCCAAGTGCCTCCGTGGGCGGGGGAGACTCGTCCTTGTCTCGCCGCCGGAGAGAATCCGGCGAAGGCTGCTGCCGCTCACGGAGCATCCGGCGCTGGGGAACGTGATGATCGTCCGTGGGTTCGGCGGGCTCACACCCTCCTAGCGCGCCGGAGACTCGCAGACTCCTCGCCGAGTCGACGCCCACGGACTGCCGTCTGGCCGGGCCCTTTCCACGAGCCCGGCCAGACATTCGCCTCGCGTACTGCTACGTGTATTTGTTGTTCACCGTCACCGGAATCGATGCCGATCCCCCCAGGCTGCTCGTCACCGTGACGTTGTTCAGGTTGACGGTCTCCCTGAAGTTGGCCACGAAGCTGCCGTCGCCGCCGTTGACGGGGGTCCGCTCGGTGATCGTTCCCACCTCGGCGCCGGTCGCCGTCACGGACACCGTGTAGGTGGCGCCGTTGTTGGGGTCGAAACCGGCGACCTGGAGCGACTTCTGCACCGAATGGGGAGACCACACGGCTCTGGTGAGCACGACGCGGTCGGAGCTGCCGGTCCCGATCGTGATGCTCAGCTGCTGGGTTCCATCCGGTTCCGGCACACCCTCGAAATTCGGCTGCGGCGCGATCTGCACGGTGAACGTGTAGGTCCCCGCGGTGGTGGGCGTTCCGGTGATCGCCCACTCACAGACAGGCTCGCCCAGCTGGAGACCGGGCGGCAGGGTGCCGCCCACCTTCGTCATGACGTAGGGGTTGCACTCCGGCCCGTTGTAGACCGGCCCACCCGTCCCGAGGAGCCCTGCGGCGTACGGCATCCCGACATTGCCGGGTCCGATCGCACAGACGCTGCCGGAGCAGATGAAGTTCCCGGTCTGGATGCTCGGAGTCGAGGTCGCAGCATTTGCCGCGGCCACCGACCCCAGCACCGCCGCGACCATCGCCCCCGCGACCACCAGGGCCCTGCCCGATCCGCGCATGTCGCCTCCTGACGCTCGGCCGTCCCCCTGGGACGGCGCCCGGAATGAATAAGGCGTACTACGCGCGAGACGTGAGACCGGTTCAGTTCCGCTATGGAAACGTCCGGCGAACATCGGGCGCCGGCTCGGCTTCGGGCGCGAAGGCGCAGGCCATTCGTACCGCGAGCGGTGGATCGGATGGCCCCGGGCCCTGCCGGGCGGGCCGGTGACACTGGCGGCAGAGGAGACGAGGAGGCAGGCTGATGCTCACCACCCGGCGTGCCGGAGCACCTCTGCGAAGCACGTCCCTCCAGGGCGCGCCGGATGGCCGGGCCTTCGGCGACCGGCCGCCGCTCCGGCTCCGGGACGCGTCGCGAGCCGTCATCCATTCGGTCGTGAAGACCGCCGGGCTGCTGGCAGCTCGAAGCATCCGCCAGCCGCGGACCCTCGTGGGAGACACGGTGCACTTCGCGGACGGCACGGCGGCCACCGTCTACCGCGAGACCGTCGTTCGCCGGGCGCCCACCCGTGCTCCCGCGGTGCTGATCGTTGTCTTCCGGCTCCGCTGGGTGCGAGGACGAGGGCACACGATGTTTCGGGCCGAGAGCCTGCTCAACACGCCGTTGTTCGTCGGGTTCCCCGGCTTCGTGTCGAAGCTCTGGCTCACCCACGACGAACGGGGGCGGTACCGCGGCGTGTACGAATGGGACGACCCCTCCTTGGCGGATGCCTACGCCAGGGCACTGTGGTGGGTGCTGGCCCTCGTCTGCCCGCGGGGCTCTATCCACTACACGATCGTTCCGGGCCGGCGTCGCGACGACGTGCTGCGCGACCCGGCGCAACTGGTGGTTCCCGGGACTGTGTGACGGGGCCGCTCTCAGGGACGAATCAGGGATCTCCCCGATGTGGGCCGGTCGCCGCGACTCCTACACTCCGACCTCATGGCCGGATCACCGGACGGAGTTGCGGCGGTCGAGACGAGGGGGCTGACCACTCGTTTCGGGAGCCGCGTCGCCATCGACGCGGTCGACCTGCGAGTCCCGGCCGCCACCGCCTTCGGATTCCTCGGACCCAACGGCGCGGGAAAGACCACGCTCATCCGCACGATCCTGGGGCTGACACATCCCGCCGGCGGGAGCTGGCGACTGCTCGGCCGGCCGATGCCGCAGGAACGTTCGGCCGCCCTGCGCCGGGTCGGGGCCATCGTCGAAGAGCCACGCTTTCACCCGCACCTCACCGGCCGTGAGAACCTCCGGATCATCGCGGCCGCGCGCGAGCCGGCGGCCGACGACCGCATCCCGGGCGCGCTCGCCCGGGTCGGCCTCACCCCCCGCGCGGACGAGCGCGTGGGGAAGTACTCGATGGGGATGCGCCAGCGCCTGGGCGTGGCCCGGTGCCTTCTGGCAGACCCCCTGCTCCTGATCCTCGATGAGCCGATGAACGGGCTCGACCCCGCCGGCATCCAGGAGTTCCGCGAGATGGTGGCCACCCTCGTGCAGGAGGGCCGCACGGTCTTCCTGTCATCGCACCTCCTGGACGAGGTCGAGAAGACCTGCGACCAGGTGGCGATCATCGACCGCGGACGCATCCTCATGCAGGGGCAGGTCGCAGACATCGCGCGGTCGGCCAAGCCGACCATCAGGATCCGCTGCGGCGACCTGGACGGCGCCATCCCTCTCCTGCAGTCGGTTCCGGGGGTCCAGGAGGTGACCCGGGACGACGGCGCGCTCCTGGTCATCCTGCGATCCGACCCCAGCGCCTCCTCGGACGACCTCGTCGCGGAACTCAACCGGAGGCTCGTCATGGCGTCCGTGTCCGTGTACTCGATCGCGCCCGAGCGCGTCTCGCTGGAGGAGCGTTTCCTCGAGCTGACGTCGCGTCTGGAGGACGCGGGATGAGCCTTCGTTTGATGAGTGCGGAGCTGCTGAAGCTCCGGAAGCGGCGCGGGCTCGTGTGGTGGTCCCTCGTGCTGTCCGTCGGCATCGTGAGCGCCGTGTTCGCGATCATCGAGATCCTGCACCTGAGCAGCCCTGCGCGCCATGAAGCTGCGGGCGGGATGGACGGATACCAGGGATCCATCATCGGGCTGTCGCTGGCCGGGTCGATCGCGGCGATCCTGATCGGGTCCGCTGCGGGCACAGCCGACGTCTCCACCGGCGTCTTCCGAGACCTCGTGGCGACGGGGCGGTCCCGTTGGGCGCTCTTCGCCGCGCGAATCCCCGGCTCACTCGCGTTCTTCGTTCCGGTGATCACACTCGGCTACATCGTGATCGCGGCGTGCAGCGTCGGCCTGGCCGGCTCGGAGGCGACGCCCGGTGTCAGCCTCATCGTCCGGGGATACGGCTGGATCCTCCTGGCCACCGGCTTCGATCTGCTGCTCGCGTTGGGCCTGTCGTCCTTGATCGGGTCGCGCGGGACCACCATCGGCGTGCTCATCGGCTATCAGTTCCTGGGAGCCCCGCTGCTCGCGCAGATCGCCCTGCTCGGAGCGGCGAGGCAGGCACTGTTCCCGGGGGCGATCAACCGCCTCGCCCCCATCGGCGTGGCGGACCAGGGCGCGCCGCGCCTCGTCCACAGCGACGTCGTGGCGGTCGTCGTGATCCTGTGCTGGGTCGCCGCTGCGCTCGGCGCCGGCGCCTGGAGAACCGCGACCCGGGACGCCTGACCCGGTTCCGCGCCCCCCTCTACTCCCCAACCGCCGCCTGTGGAACAGTTACCGTGAGCGGGCGAAGCCGGTAAACCGCGCACCGAGGGAGGGAGGCCCCGGGGATGACCATGAGTCCGAAGGCCGCCGCCCGGCTCGCGTGGTCGATCGCGATCCTGTCGATTGCCCTGCTCCTCGCGGCGCTCGTGATGATGTTCGTGGATCGGAACGCCGCGGTCCCGGGGCCACGCCTGTGGACCCTCTCGAACGTCCTCGAGAACGCGGTGCCGATCGGTGTTCCCATCGTGGGAGGCGTCCTCGCGTCGCGCCGGCCGGAAAACGCGATCGGGTGGTTGTTCCTTGCCGCCGGGTTCTTCGTCGCGCTGAGCGAGTTCGGACTGCCGCTCGGGGAGTGGATCCTGACGGAGAACTCCGGTCCGGTCCCGCTGGGACGAACTGCCGCCTGGCTGGGGAATTGGATGTGGATCCTCTCGTTCATCGCGCTGGCGTTCGTGTTCCTGCTCTTCCCCACAGGTCACCTTCCGTCGCGCCGGTGGCGCCCGGTGGCGTGGTTCACGGCCTTTGCCAGTGTGCTGCTGGCCGCGATTCCCCTGGTCGGCGCCAGCCGCGTATGGAGCGATCCCTTCACCGCATCGGCGTCCTCCGGCTTGCTCGGCCCCGCCTTCGTCGCCGTCCTCGTGGTCGTGCTCGGCCCACCGCTCGTCGCGGTCATCGTGCGGTTCCGACGGTCGTCGGGTGACGAGCGCCTTCAGATGAAGTGGTTCGCCACGAGCACGGTCTTCGTCGTCCTCGGTGCGGTCCTGGTGAACGTATCGGCCTCCGTGGTGTGCTCGGCGGTGTTCAGCTTGGCCATCGTGTTCTTCGTGGCGTCCATCGCCATCGCCGTGCTGCGGTACCGCCTGTACGAGATCGACGTCGTCATCAACAAGGCGGTGATCTACGGCGTGCTGGCGGCCTTCTTCACCGTCGTCTACGTGGCGGTGGTTGTGGGCATCGGCACGGCGGTCGGGTCCGCGCACAACCCCTTCCTGACCCTCCTGGCCGCCGGCGTGATCGCGCTCGCGTTCAATCCCGTGCGCGACCGGGCCAAGCGATGGGCGAACCGGATCGCGTACGGACGGCGCGCGACCCCGTACGAGGTGCTCTCCAAGTTCGCGGTCAAGATGGCGAGCACGTACTCCCTCGAGGACGTGCTTCCCCGGACGGCCCGGATGCTCGCCGAAGGCACCGGCGCCACCCGGGCAGACGTGTGGCTGCTCGTCGGGTCGCTGCTCGTCGACGAAGGCACCTGGCCGGACGTCAATCGCCTCGAGAGCGTCCCGACGTCGGGCGCCGCGATCGACATCCCCGGCGCATCGCGCGCCGTCGCGGTTCGTCATCAGGGCGAGCTGCTCGGTGCCCTCTCCATCCACAAAGCGGCGGGAGACCCGGTGACGTCGGTCGAGGACAAGCTTCTCTCCGACGTCGCGTCGCAGGCGGGACTCGTGCTCCGAAACGTCGGTCTGATCGAGGACCTCAGGGCGTCCCGCCAACGCATCGTGGCGGCTCAGGACGAGGAGCGTCGCCGCTTGGAGCGCAACATCCACGACGGCGCGCAGCAACAGCTCGTGGCCCTCTCGCTGAAGGCGAAGCTCGCCCGCCAGCTCATCGGGCGAGACGACGAGAAGGCACGCTCGCTGATCGAGGAGGTGACGAGCGACTCGACCGACGCCCTGGAGAACCTCCGCGACCTGGCCCGAGGCATCTACCCCCCGCTGCTCGCCGATCAGGGGCTGGCGGCGGCGCTCGGCGCCCAGGTCAGGAAGTCGCCGGTGCCGACGACGGTGGACTCGGACGGCATCGGTCGCTACCAGCAGGAGGCGGAGGCCGCCGTGTACTTCTGCACGCTGGAGGCGCTGCAGAACGTCGCCAAGTACGCCCGGGCATCGAGAGCGGTCGTGCGTCTTGCGGCTCCCGACGGTCAGCTCGTCTTCAGGGTCGAGGACGACGGGGTTGGGTTCGATCCTTCCGCGAAGGGGTACGGCACCGGCATGCAGGGCATGAGCGACCGGCTGGCTGCGCTCGGAGGCGACCTGCGGGTCACCTCCGAGCCCGGCACGGGGACGGTGGTCGAGGGACGCGTCCCCGCCGAGCGCCCGGGATGATCCGCGCGGGTGACGCCGTGCATCGACCTGCCACGCACCGCCCACACGCGACGCGGCCGGCGCTCGCCGCGGGGCTCCTCGCGGTCCTTCTGGCGGGGTGTTCCCCGAAGAGCTCGCCGAATCCGGGGTCGAACCCGGCGGAGCTCTCCCGCGCGCTCTGGCAACTGAGCGCATCATCGATGGCGTCCCTGGCCGCAGAGACGCCGGACGCGGCGGTGACGATCGAGTTCAAGGATGGACAGGTGGGGGGCCAATCGGGCTGCAACACGTACGGCGGGAGCTACCGGGCCCACAGCGACGGGGCGATCGAGCTCGGCCCGCTCCATACGACCCTCATGGCCTGCGAGTCGGCGGTGGCGGCCTTCGAGAATGCCTACCTGCGGGCACTCGACAAGGTGACGCACTTCTCCGTGCACGGAACGCTCACCCTCACCGGATCGGGCGTCACCCTGACCTATGACCGGCAGGCCGAGCCATCGCCCCTCCCGTTGGTCGGAACGACCTGGCACCTACTGTCGATGTCGGCGGGCGGCACGGCGTCCACCAGCGATCAGATGCGCAGGGTCACGCTCTCGTTCGCCCCCGATGCGTCGGTGTCCGGGTTCGCAGGCTGCAACAACTTCCGGGGGACGTATCGGGTCTCGGGAAGCAGCCTGACGTTCGGCCCGTTCGCGGCAACGATGAAGGCTTGCGGGCACAGTGCGGCGGCTTTGGAGGACGCCTACCTGCACGCGCTCGACAAGACGAACTCCTATGCGATCGAGGGATCGGAACTCATGCTGCGGGACGCCTCGAAGCTGCCACTCCTGCAGTTCTCAACGAGCGGCTAGCCTCCGAGCCGGGCCCGCAGGCGCGGCCAATCGATCGATCGCGTCGAGCAATCCGCCGCCCGGCTCTTCGTCAAGGAAGACGACGTCGTCGTCCGCGAACAGGCCCGAGAGACCCTCCGAGCCCAGCACCACCACGGGACGGCCCGCGCACACGTACAGCGAGAGCAGATCGGCCGCGGAGGTGCCCTCGAGACATGCCTCGGGCTCCACGCGGCAGTCCAGGACGACCACATCGGCCTCGGCGAGCAGCGGGCAGGCGCCGGTGCGGTCGCCGAGGCAGACATAGGTGGGCGCCTCCGGTCCGGGACAGACCGTCACCTCATAGCCGGCGCCCTCTGCCCACGAGACGAGGGTCTCCCGCTCGCGCGAATCGCGTTGGACCAGAAGGACTCTCGGCTTTGCTCGCATGGGTTCCCCCCTCCCCCGCTCAGGCGCGGGCCTGACGGTCCATCTCCTGCCTGATGTCGCGCTCCGAGATGGGCCTGCGCAGGTAGACGTCCCAGGCGGCCGCCGCCGTCAGCAGGGCCCAGGCGAGGAGCGGGTACAGGATCCACATGTTCCACACGTCGTGGATGCCCGAGCTCTGACTGAACCCGTGGGTCGGCCACCCTCCCGCGTTGTGGTACTCCGAGATGGCCCACACGGCCACCAGGAAGATCATGCCCAGGGTCGCCACGGTGGTGCTGATCTTGAAGCGACGCCTGCGTTCGATCTGCCTGATCGCTTGCTGCCGTGCGAGATCCTCCTCGCCGGCGGGAACGATCGCCCCCTCCTCCGGCCGGTCGTCGATCATGTGCCGCATCGCAATCGCCGCCCTTCCGTGCTCCAGGGCCCCTCGGGTCGGCGGGCCGCATCTCCTCCAAGGATGAGCCGCGAGCGTCTGCCCGGCAGGGCCAAAGGTCGGTCATCGCCCCGGGCCTACGACCCGCTGCCCGCTCGGGTGTGCGGGTGGGTGGGCCCGTCGTGGGGACAGGATCGCGGGGCAGGGGGAGCCCCCCTACGCTTGAGTGCCGAACTCGCACGAGGCGGCACGATCCACGTCTCCCGTAGGACTCCCGGCGCGTTCTCGGCGAGCCGTCACGAACCCGGACGGCTCGCCCACGTGCGATTTCGACCTGCAGTTCTACGACTTCGACCCGCCGACCCTGACATCAGCAACCCTGCCGTCGCAGGTCCAGTTCTCGCTGCAGGCACCCACCCAGGGGACGTCGACGGATCCAGTCGCGACACGTACTGTCTTCACCGGGGGACCCGGTCTGGACGCGACGGTTCCGCTGGACATCTCGAGTGAGCTGCCCGCCTCGGGCGCCACGCCCAAGGCGGGCGCCTACCACGTCAAGGTCGAGACGGCGACGACCAGCACCAGCACCACCAGGCCGGCACGGGAGATCCTGGCGCTGCCGCTCGGGTTCGTCGTGTCCGGGCGACGCGATCGCGCGTCCTCAGAAGTCCATGCCCCGGAGACCGTTGCTGCCCAGGATGAGCGAGATCTCACCGCCATGGTGCAGGTCGTGCTCGAGAAGGTGGTACACGACCCACCGCCGGGGAAACGTCCGCGTGCGTCCGCCGCGGGTGCGAGACATCTCGACGGACAGGTCGCCGGGCGTCCAGCGTCCCAGGCAACCTTCCAGGATCGCCCAGGAGCGCTCCAGCCCGTCGACGACCTCGGCCGCCGTGCGCGGGTGATCCTCGTCGTCCTCCCAGCCGGCGTCCTCCAGCGGCAGCCCCGGAACCGTGGTGCCGGCCACGCGGAAGAGGTCCCGGACGGCGGGGTCGCCCTCGCCGAGGACGTCGTGCAGCCAGTAGGCGCGGGCGCCGCCCATGTGGCCGGCTATCTGCCAGACGCTCCACATCTGCGGGGCCGGCCGAAGACGCATCTGATCCGCCGTCAGCGGCCGGAGCGCGTCGATCAGCATGCGTTGCTGATTCGCCCATCCGTCGTAGAAGAGTTGCAGCTCCGGCGCCGGAGATGACACGCTCCGCACCGTACACGGGTCCGGCGGGGTTCACCAGACGAGGAGGCGCGGAGAGTGCAGTCCAAGCTCGTCCCCGGAATCGGGATGCTCTCCTCGTACCGTGCGCGCTGGTTGTCGAAGGACGTCGTTGCCGGGCTCGTCCTGACCGCCCTGCTCGTCCCCCAGGGGATGGCTTACGCCCAGCTGGCCGGGCTGCCGCCGATCACCGGCCTGTACACCTCCATCCTCTGTCTGGTCGGCTACGCCATCTTCGGCCCGTCCAGGATCCTCGTCCTGGGCCCCGATTCGTCCCTCGGCCCGATGATCGCGGCGACGATCCTGCCGCTCGTCGGCGCGCAGGGCGATCCGGAGAAGGCGATCGCGCTCGCGTCGGCGCTGGCGCTTCTCGTCGGCGCCATCATGGCCCTGGCCGGTCTCTGCAGGCTCGGCTTCATCGCGGACCTGATCTCGAAGCCGACGATGATCGGGTACATGAACGGCCTTGCCCTGACGATCCTCGTCGGCCAGCTGCCCAAGCTCTTCGGGTTCTCGGTGGACGCGGAGGGGTTCATCGACGAGCTCCGGGCCTTCGTGAACGGCGTCGCGCACGGCGAGACGGTGCCGGCGGCGCTCGTCATCGGTCTGTTCGGCCTGGCGGTGATCCTCACCTTCTCGCGGGTCCTGCCCCGGGTGCCGGGGGTCTTGGTCGCCGTCGTGCTGTCCATCGTGGCCGCGAGCGCGTTCGACCTCGCGGAGCACGGAGTCTCGCTGGTCGGATCGCTGCCGCAGGGTTTTCCGCCCTTCACGATCCCCCGCGTCGGGCTGTCGGACATCGGACCGCTGATCGGCGGTGCCGCCGGCATCGCGCTCGTCGCGCTGGCCGACACCATCTCGACCGCGTCTGCGTTCGCCGCCCGGACCGGCCAGGAGATCGACGGGAGCCGGGAGATGATCGGGATCGGAGCCGCGAACCTGGCGGCCGGGCTCTTCCAGGGGTTCCCGGTCAGCACCAGCGGGTCGCGGACCGCGGTGGCGGAGCAGTCGGGGGCCAAGACACAGGTCACGGGCCTGGTCGGGGCCGTCGCGATCACCCTGATCCTGTTGCTGGCGCCGGGGCTGCTGCGCAACCTGCCGCAGCCGACGCTGGCCGCGGTGGTGATCGCCGCGTCGTTGTCCCTGGCGGATGTCGCGGGGACGAGCCGCCTCTACCGCCAGCGCCGCGTGGAGTTCTCGCTCTCGGTCGCGGCGTTCCTCGGCGTCGTCCTGCTCGGGGTGCTCCCCGGCATCGCCATCGCGGTGGTCCTCTCGATCGGCAACGTGTTCCGCCGGGCGTGG
>Ga0187777_10000864_pt1 | contig 19956 bp, 19 predicted proteins | sample 1015_Q2_SP5_10_M_FD_132416 | JGI IMG/M metagenome (GOLD analysis project Ga0187777, IMG submission 132416) | Tropical peat soil microbial communities from peatlands in Department of Meta, Colombia - 1015_Q2_SP5_10_MG | ecosystem: Environmental > Terrestrial > Soil > Wetlands > Peat | place... | reverse complement strand
GTCGACGAGCTCGTCCGGGACGGCGGCGATCGCCTCCCGCTGCTTGCCGGCGAGGTAGAGCTCCTGGATCCGCTCGGCCTCGGCCTCCCAGCCGTAGCGGCGGACGAGCGCGTTGTAGAAGTTTCGCCCCTTCGCGCCCATGCCGCCGACGTAGAGAGCGACATGCGGTCGCAGGGCGTCGCGGAGCGCGGCCGCGTCGTCGCCGACGAAGACGCTCGCCGTCGCCGCGATCTCGAAGTCCGGCGGTGCGCCGGCGAGGCTCGCGCCGAATGCCGCGCCGAAGCGCTCGGGCGCGACGAAGATCGGCAGCCAGCCGTCCGCGATCTCGGCCGCGAGCGCGACGTTCCTCGGTCCGAGCGCCGCGAGGTAGATCGGGATCTCGGCCCGCAGCGGACGCAGCATCAGCTTCAGCGGCTTGCCGAGGCCGGTCGCGCCCGGGCCGTCGTAGGGGATGCGGTAGTGCTCGCCTGCGTGGGCGACGACGTCCCGCCGCAGCGCCGCGCGCACGATCTCGACGTACTCGCGCGTCCTGCCGAGCGGCTTGCCCCACGGCTCGCCGTGCCACCCTTCGACCACCTGCGGCCCCGAGGTGCCGAGCCCGAGGATGAAGCGGCCGCCCGACATCAGGTCGAGCGTCGCCGCCGTCATCGCGGTGTTCGCCGGAGTTCGCCCGGGGATCTGCATGATCGCGGAGCCGACGTTGATCCGGCTCGTCGAGGCGGCGATCCAGGCGAGCACCGTCACCGCGTCGGTGCCCCACGCCTCCGCCGCCCAGGCGGAGTCGTAGCCGAGCCGCTCCGCCTCCTGTACGAGGGGGACGAGCTCCGCCGGGTTCGTCCCCGGCGGTGCGTACCCCAAGTTGATTCCCAGCTTCATGGCTCGATCCTACGGTGCCGACCGCTGCAAAAGGCTGCAACCAGGTTGCAGGTGGCGTCTGCGGAGGGTTGTGTGGCTCGCAACCTGGTTGCGGATCTTTGGCGCAGCCCGCGGCTAGCCTACGCAGGTGGCTCACCCCGAGCTGGCAGCGGAACAGGCTTACGTCGACCATGCGTACGCCTGCCTCGACGCGATGCGCGGCTCCGTCGAGCGCGCCGCCGGCGCGACCGACAACGCGGTCGCGGCGATGGCGCTCGAGGCCTGGGCCCGCCGCCGCCTGCGCACCTTCCAGGACGCCGAGCGCGGCCTCTGCTTCGGCAGGCTGACGCTCGACTCCGCGCTGCACCCGCTCTACATCGGGCGCCGCTGGGTGCACGACGACCGGCACGAGGTGCTCGTCGTCAACTGGCAGGCGCCCGCGGCCCGCCCCTTCTACACGGCGACACCGGCGGAGCCTCGTGGTGTGACGCAGCGTCGCCGCTACCGCACCGACGGCCGCCGCCTGACGGACATCTCGGACGAGTCCCTCGACGGCACGGCGGTCGACGGCGCCTCCGTCTCCGACTTCCTGCTCGAGGAGCTCGACCGCCGCCGCGAGGGGCGGATGCGCGACATCGTCGCGACGATCCAGTCCGATCAGTACCGGCTGATCACCGCCGAGCCCGACGGCGCGCTCGTCGTCCAGGGCGGCCCCGGCACGGGCAAGACGGCCGTCGGCCTCCACCGCGCCTCCTGGCTTCTCTACACGCACCGCGAGCGGCTGCGGCGCGTGCTCGTCGTCGGCCCGAATCCGACGTTCATGGACTACGTCTCGCACGTGCTGCCGACGCTCGGGGAGGAGGCGGTCGAGCAGCGCGCCGTCTCCGAGCTCCTCGACGGGATCGCGGTCGAGCAAGAGGAGGCGGCCGACGTCGCGCGGCTGAAGGCCGACCCCCGTCTCGCCGGCGTCGTGCGGCGTGCGGTCGAGCTCGCGGTGCGGCCGGCGCCGCAGGAGCTCGTGCTCTACGCCGACGGGGTCTTCGTCTCCGTGAAGCAGCGCGAGGTGGAGACGCTGCTCGCCGACGCGCTCGGGGCGGGTCTCGCCCTGGCGCCTGCACGCGAGCGCTTCCGCATGGCGCTGCTGCGGCGCTTCTACGAGCGCTACGGCGAGCTGCTCGGCGCGCGCGCCCTGCGCACCTTCGACGAGCTCGAGCGGGCGTTGAGGCGGAACGGCTTCCTCACGAAGTACCTCGAGCGCGTGCTCGCGCTGCCGAAGCCGCAGAAGCTCGTCGCGCGGCTTCTCACCTCGCCGGCCGCGCTCGCCGAGGCCGCGGAGGGAATCCTCGACGACGGCGAGCAGCGGCTGCTGCTGCGTGACCGTCCGAAGCGCGCGGCAGACGTGCGCTGGAGCGAGCACGACCTGCCGCTGCTCGACGAGGCGCGGGCGCTCGTCGACGGCCCGCCGCGCGGCTACGGGCACGTCATCCTCGACGAGGCGCAGGACCTCTCGCCGATGCAGCTGCTCGCGGTCGCGCGGCGGGCGATCGACGGCTCGCTGACGATACTCGGCGACGTCGCCCAGGCGACCGGGCCGGTGACGTACCGCCGCTGGGACGAGCTCGAGCCGTACCTGCCCGAGAAGGCAGAGGTGCGGGTCGAGGAGCTCCGCCACGCCTACCGCGTGCCGGCCGAGATCATGGCGCTTGCCCTGCCCCTGCTGTCGCGGATCGCGCCCGACGTCGAGCCGCCGATCGCGTACCGGCAGGGCGGAACGCCGCCGCGGTTCACGTGCGTGGACGAGGAAGAATTGCTGCCGGCGGCGCTGCGCGAGGCTGCGACGCTCGCGGATCTCGACGGGCTGCTCGCCGTGATTGCGCCGCGCTCGCTCGCCGGCTCGCCGCCGCACGGCGACGCATTCGACGAGATGTCGGTGCCCGTGCTGACGCCGCGCGAGGCAAAGGGGCTCGAGTTCGATCACGTCGTCGTCGTCGAGCCGGCGCTCATCGCCGAAGAGGTCGAGCAAGGCCTGCGCGAGCTCTATGTCGCGCTGACGCGGCCGACGAAGACGCTCGTCGTCGTCCACGCCCGCCCGCTGCCGGAGGGGCTCGGCGCGGTCTGAGCCGCCGCGCCCTCGTCCTTCAGCCTCGGCCGGCGCGGAGGAGCAAGTACCCCGTCACGAGCGGCGGCAGCACGACCCACAGCGCCCAGGTGAGTGGCAGGTCCCGCACGACGAGATCGGCGATATACGCGGCGCCGAGCGGGATGGCGAGCGCGAGCAGGGCGATCCCGGCGCGCCTGGGATGCTTCCACGCCACGATCGCCAGCACGGCGAGGATCGCCGCGGGCAGGAAGTGCTGGACGCCGCTCACGTCCCCGCCCGCCAGCTCCCCGACGGCGAAGGTGAGATAGAAGACGATGCCGAGCCCGAGCAGCCCGAGTGCGACGCGCTTCGTCCGGCCAGCCTCGGCGTTCACAGCGCGCCCTTCACCAATGAGCGTCTGCCGGCGAGGGCTCGCCCACATCGGGGACGTCGCTGAACTCCGCAGCCGCGCAGATAGCCTGGAGGGATGCGCTACTGGGAGGACTTCCACGTCGGCGACGAGGCGGTCCACGGCTCGCACGAGATCACGGCGGAGGAGATCGTCCGCTTCGGGCGCGAGTTCGACCCGCAGCCGTTCCACACGGATCCCGAGACGGCGGCGGACGGGCCGTTCGGCGGCCTGATCGCGAGCGGCTGGCATTCGGCGGCGCTCTACATGGGCATGTTCGTGCGCAACGTGCTGCTCGGCAGCGCGAGCATGGGCTCGCCGGGCGTCGAGGAGCTGCGCTGGCTCGTGCCGGTGCGCCCGGGCGACGTGCTCACCGGGCGGAGCAGGATCGTCGAGGCATGGCCGTCGGAGGCCGACGCGCGCCGCGGCACGGTGGTCGGCGAGCACGAGCTCGTGAACCAGCGCGGCGAGGTCGTCATGCGGCTGCGCGCTCGGGGGCACATCGCGCGCAGGCCCACCGCCGACGGGTAGCGTCAGGCGCATGCGCACGCGGACGCTGGGAGAGGGCGGGCCCGAGGTCTCCGTCGTCGGGCTCGGCACGAACAACTTCGGCGCCCGCTGCGACCTCGAGCAGGCCCGCGCCGTCATCGAGGCGGCGCTCGACGACGGGATCACCCTCGTCGACACGGCCAACATCTACTCGCAGGGGACGAGCGAGGAGCTCATCGGGCGGATCCTCGAGGGGCGGCTCGGCCGGGTCGTGCTCGCGACGAAGTTCGGTATGAGGATGGACGACGAGCCGCAGATCCCGCGTGGCTCGCGCGCGTACATTCGCTGGGCGGTGGAGGGATCGCTGCGCCGTCTGCGTACCGAGACGATCGACGTCTACCAGATGCACCGGCCCGACGACGAGACGCCGATCGACGAGACGCTCGGCGCGCTCGACGAGCTCGTCCGGGAGGGAAAGGCGCGCTTCGTCGGCTCCTCGAACTTCTCGCCCGCGCAGGTCGAGGACGCGGAGCGCGTCGCCCGCGAGCGCGGCCTCGCGCGCCTCGTCTCCGCGCAGAACGAGTACTCGCTCGTCGAGCGCGACGCCGAGGACGAGCTGCTGCCGGCGTGCGAGCGGCTCGGGATCGGCGTGCTGCCGTACTTCCCGCTCGCGAGCGGGCTCCTCACGGGGAAGTACGTGCGCGGCGAGGCGGCGACGGAGGGCCGGCTGGCCGGCCGCGAGATCGCGGCTGCGCGGTTCGACCGTCTCGAGGCGCTGCAGCGCTACGCGGGCGAGCGGGGCGTCTCGCTGCTCGAGGTGGCGATCGGCGGGCTCGCCGCGATGCCCGCGATCGCGTCGGTGATCGCGGGGGCGACGCGGCCGGAGCAGGTGCACGCAAACGCGAAGGCGGGGGAGTGGGAGCCGAACGCGGACGACCTGGCGGCGCTGAAGGCGATGCGCTGATCGCCGATGCGGACGACGTCGAGCTCGTCCGCACGCTGTTCCGCGAGTACGCAGACTCGCTCGGCGTCGACCTCTCCTTCCAGGGCTTCGAGGAAGAGGTCGCCGCGCTGCCGGGCGGCTACGACGCCGTGCTCGTCGCGAGCGCGGGCGGCGAAGCGGCCGGCTGCGTCGGTGTGCGGCCGCTCGAGGACGGCATCTGCGAGATGAAGCGCCTCTACCTGCGGCCGGCCGCGCGCGGCACCGGCCTCGGGCGCGCCCTCGCCCGGGCCGCGATCGCGCGCGCCCGGGAGCTCGGCTATGCGCGCATGCGCCTCGACACGCTGCCCTCGATGACGGCGGCGCAGGCGCTCTACCGCTCGCTCGGCTTCGTCGAGATCGAGCCGTACCGGCACAACCCGGTGAGCGGGACGCGGTTCCTCGAGCTGCCCCTGCGCTAGCGGAACGTCGGCACGAGTCGCCGCAGCCGCTTCCGCTCCGCCGGCAGATAGAAGCCGAGCACCGCGAGCGCGAGCGGATACACGAGCACGAGCAGGAACGACGGTGCGAGCGACAGGTGCGCGGCACGGGCTGCGACGGTCAACCCGACTGCGGCGCCGACCACGGTCGCGATCCGGCGCCACTGGTACGGAACCGGATAGACGTGTTGCGCGTACAGCGTCATCCCCGCGAAGAGGACGACGTACGCCGCCGCGGTCGAAATCGAGGCACCGACCATGCCCCAGCGCGGGATCAGCCAGAAGTTGAGGCCGATGTTCACGGCGGCGCCCGTCCCCGTCACGACCCAGTTCAGCTGCGTGCGCCGTGCGCGGCCGCTGCCGATCGCGAGCACGGTGTAGCCCGCGTAGATCGCGCCCGCGAAGGCGAGGAGGGCGACGCCCTTCTCCGCGCGCTGGTAGCGCGGGTTCGTCAGCAGCTCGACGCACCACGGCGCGAGTGCGCCGAGCGCGAGCGACAGCCACGACGCGAATGCGAGGAGGTACGTGAGGACGAACGAGTACGTGCGCCTCGCCTCGCGGTCGTCCTCGATCGAGTACGCGAACGCCGGCCAGGCCGTGCGGAACGCGATCATGACGAACGTGACGACGGACGCGATCTTGATCGCGGCCGAGTAGACGCCCACCTCCGCCTTGCCGTTGTACCAGACGATGAACTCCCGGTCGATGAAGTTGATCGCCCACAGGGCGAGCGCCGACGGGACGAGCGGCATCCCGAACTTCTGCATCTTGCGGAGCAGCGTCGTGTCGAACTCGAGTCCGAGCTGCTCCGTCCGGTACAGCACGAGCGCGATATAGACGATGAGGGTTCCGGTGAAGTTGCCGACGACGAGACCGACCGCGCCCCAGTGGAGGACCGCAACCGAGAGCACCATCGCGGCAACCGTGATCAGGACGTTCGCGACACTCGCGATCGCGTATGCGACAGACCGCTCCTCGACCCGGAAGAGCGCCGTGATCTGCTGGTAGTTCGTCTGAGCCCAGAGGCCGACGGCGCCGGCGCGGACGAGCGAGGGGTCGTGCCCGAGCCCGATCGAGTGCCCGATCGGGACGGCGAAGACGACGCCGAGGGCGAGGCCGATCGTCGACATCGCCATCGTGAACCAGAACGACGTCCGGATCACGGTCAGCTTCTCGGTGTGCGCTGTCGCGTCGAAGTAGAAGCGGAAGAACGCGCTCGCGATCCCCAGCTGGAGCACGATCGCGAGGACGGCGGTCGCCGCCGTGACGATCTCGACGCGGCCGTACGCGTTCGGCGGCAGGTAGTGCGTGTAGAGCGGCAGGAGCAGCGTCGCGAGGATCCGCGAGACGAGCCCGCCGAGCCCGTAGATCGCCGAGTGGCGGCCGAGCCGCTTCAGCTCTGCGCCGAGCCTCATCCGAGCCCAGCGTAGAGGTCGAGCAGGCGGTCGGCGACGCCCTCCAGGTCGTGGACGCGCTCGACGTAGGCGCGGCTGGCGGCGCCCACGCGCGCCCGCTCCTCGGGCGACTCGACGAGCGGGCGCAGGACGTCCGTGAGCGTGTCCTTCGTCGCCGGCACGAGCGGCACCTCGACGCCGAACGCCTCCTCGGTGCGCCGCACCGCCTCCTCGTGGAGGAAGGTGACGACGGGCTTGCCGAGTGCCATCGCCTCGATCGCGAACACGCCGTACCAGCCGGCGTTCAGCTGGTCGACGACGACGTCCGCGTTGCGGTAGCGCTCGAACGCGGCGCGGTGGTCGAGCCCTTCGACGATCTCGAGCTCGACGTCGAGCTGCCCGCACGCGGCGACGACGTGATCGGTGCCCTTGCGCGCGCGCGACGAGGGCGCGTGCAGCACCACGGGGCGCGTGCGCCCGGACGGCGGCGCCGGCTCGATCCCGCTCAGGTCGATTCCGGGCGGGATCACGACCGCGTCGGGCACCCAGCGCACCGCGTCGTAGGAGCCGACGACCCGTGCGCCCGCGCGCCGCGCCCACGCGAGCTGCGCCGGCGTCCTGCCTCGGATGTCGGAGCCGAGGAAGTGCATCACCGAGCGCTTCCCGAGCGCGCGCAGGAGCGGGAACTGCGCGGATTTCGGCAGGAGCGTCAGGCCGAAGTAGAAGTGGAAGACGTCCGTTTGCGGCGCGAGTCGCGCGAATGCCCGCGCCTGCACGAGCTGCCGCGCGAGGAAGCCGTCGGGCCGGTTGAGGTCGAGGTCGGACTCCGGGTGCAGCCGGTAGCTGTTGAAGACGACGAGCTGCGCCTCGACGCCGCGTCGTCGCAGCGCCTGGACGTTCGTCCACGGGATGCCGGCGGTGTTGATGGGGCAGTGGGTGACGCGCACGGGGCGTCACGGTACCGCGGAGCCAGCCCTACAGCGGCAGGCCCGCCTCGAGCCGGGCCAGGCCCTCGTCCATGAGCGCGAGGTAGTCGCCGGACGGCTGCTCGGCGGCGGCGAGCACCGCGGCGAGCGCGACCCCCATCACCGCGCCCGTGAACGTGCGCACCGCGAGGTCGTCCGGGGCGCGGCCGACCCGCTCGGCGACCAGTCCGGCGGTCGCCTGCAGCGTGTCGGCAAACTCGGCGAGCGCCCGGGCCCGCAGCTCGGGGACCGCGAGGATCAGCTCGCCGCGCAGCCGCTCCCGCTCGAGCTCCGCCGCCGGCAGCTCCGCGAACACGGCTCGCATCGCGGCCCGCAGGGCCTGGATGGGCGTGAGCTCCGGCGGCTGTGCCCGGAAGGCGGCGAACAGGAGCGGGTCGAAGCGGTCGTGGAGGACGACGTCCTCCTTCGTTCCGAAGTAGCGGAAGAACGTGCTCTCCGAGACCTCGGCCGCGTCCGCGATCTGCTCGACGGTGGTGGCGGCGTAGCCCTGCTCGTGGAAGAGGCGGAGCGCCTCCGCCTGGATCGCGGCGCGGGTCTTCGCCTTCTTGCGCTCGCGCAGTCCGGTCTCAGGCGGCGAGCTCATGCGGCGATCGTCCGGAGGCGGTGTCGGCGGGCGCGGTCTGCCCCGCGGCACGGGGGAGGAAGCGGAGCGCGAGCGGCACGCCGGCGACGGCGACGGCGGCGCTGACGAGGAGCGAGAGGCTCATCCCGTGCAGGAAGGCCACCCGGACGGAGTGCAGGAGCACCGGCGAGCCGAGCGTCCTCGCAACGGCGACCCCGGCGACGACGCTGCCGCGGGCCGTGTGCGCGAGCGCCGCGGGAAGCGCCGCTCCGTCGAGCCGTCCGCGATAGCCCGAGTTGAGGATCGAGCCGAGGATCGCTGCGCCGAAGGAGCCGCCGACCATCCGCAGCGCCTGAATCGCGCCCGTCCCGACGCCGCTGCGCTCGGCCGAGAGAGCCCCGAGTGCGGCGTTCATCGCGGTGGGCATCGAGAGCCCGGTGCCGAAGCCGATCGACGTGATCCAGGCTGCGGCGAAGCCGTAGCCGTTGCCGAGACCCGTTCGCGAGCCGGCGGCGAGCGCGCAGGCGAGGACGGCGAAGCCGAGCGCCACGGTCACCTTCGGCCCGATCCACCGGGCCAGCGCGTCTCCGAGCCCTGCGCCGGCAACCATGCCGCCCATCATCGGCAGCAGGCGCAGGCCGCTGCCCATCGGGTTCACACCGACGACGTCCTGGAAATACTGCGGGACCGCGAAGAGGAGCCCGAAGAGCGCGAACGAGACCGCAGTGCCGAGGATCGTGCCCCAGGTGAAGCCGGCCGAGCGGAAGAGGCCGAGATCGAGCAGAGGCTCGTCGACGCGCCGCTCCCAGAGCGCGAACACGGTGAGCACGACGGCGCCGGCGAGGATCTCTCCGATCGCGCCGCCGTTGCTCCAGCCGTTCTGCCCGGCCTGGATCACGCCGTACACGAGCAGGGCGAGACCGGCGCTCGCGAGCGCGACCCCGGCGGCGTCCAGCCTCGAGCGCTCGCTGCTGCGCGACTCCGGCAGCAGGAACCACACCGCGGCGAGGGCGGCGGCCACAACGGGCACGTTGATCAGGAAGACCCAGCCCCACCAGAAGCTCGACAGCAGCCAGCCGCCGAGGATCGGGCCGATCGGATAGCCGAGCATCGTCGCGCTGAGCACGACCGCGACGGCGCGGCCCCGCTCCCGCTCCGGGAAGAGCACCGGCAGCACGCTCATCGTGAGCGGCGTGGCGATGCCGGCGGCGAGGCCGAGCACCGCACGGGCGGCGATGAACGAGCCCGCCGAGGGCGCGTAGGCGCAGGCGGCGGAGGCTGCGCCAAAGAGGACGAGCGCGGCGAGCAGGAGCCTCTTGCGGCCGTACCGGTCGCCGAGCATGCCGGCGGGCACCATCACCGCCGCGAACACGAGCGTGTACCCGGCGACGAACCACTGCAGCTCGGCGGTCGACGCGTGCAGCGCCCCGGACAGGGTCGGGATGGCGAGGCTGAGGACGGTCGCGTCGATATTGAGCGCGAGCGCCACCGGCACGAGGGCGGCGAGCGCCCACCAGCGGCGCGGGTCCAGCTGTGTGACAGTCTCCATCTTTTGACAGTTTATCTCAAAAGAGTGAAACCGTCAACATCTGGTGCCAGGCACGGTGCCTGGCACCGGCGGCGGCAGCGAGCGGACGATCAGGAGCGGAGACCGTCGCCTCACCGGCCACGCAGAGGCCGGAGGCGAACGCGGCCGCAGGCGCGTTCGCCTCCGGCGGATCCACGCGGGCGGGGAGGCTTCAGCCCCACCGCCCGCGCACCGAAACCCGTCGCCCACGCGAGGGAAGAGGACGCCGGCTCCGCCGGCGTCCGCTCTGCGGAGCACAAACCCAAGACACGCGGGAAGCGCGGAGCGCTTCCCGCGTCAGGTGTCCCACTCGACCTGGTCGAAGTAGCGGAGCGCCGTCCGCCCGGGGCGGACGCGGCCGCGCAGCGAGGCGAGCTCGTCGTCGGAGATCTCGCCGAGCGCGCGCTTCACGCCGAGCCACGGCAGGTTGAGGTCCTCCTGGTAGACGATCGTCGAGATCCGCGGGTTCACCTCGATCACCTGCCCGCCGACGAGCTGGATGTTGAAGAACCACTCGATGTGGAGCTCGCGGACGATGCGGTCGGCGATCTCCATCAGCTCCGGCTCGTCGAGCGTGACGAAGAACATCGCGAGACCCGCCCGCATCGCCTCGCGCGTCTTCGGATGCCCGAGCACGATCCGCTCGCCGTCGGCGATCCCGTCGACCGTGCGTTCGCCGCCGCCGGCGAGCTCCATCACGAGCAGCTCGGTGCCGCCGGTCTCCGGCAGGAGCTCGAGCGCCTCCTCGAGCCGCATCGCGACCGAGCCGGGCCGCTCGTGCAGCAGCTGCTGCGCGCGGTCGACCGAGGGATCGAGGATGCGGAAGCCGCGCGAGCCGGACGAGAACACCGGCTTGAAGCAGACCGGCCTCTGCGGGTAGCCGAGCTCGTGCGCCGCCTGCTCCACCTGGCGTCCGCCCGCGACCCGCCGGAACTCGATCGTCGGCACGCCGATCCGCTGCAGCAGCGCGTACGTCTCCGCCTTGTCGTTCGAGCGATCGACCGTCTCGACCGACGACACGAGGACGGGCACGGGGAACCGCTCGCGGGCCGCCGCCAGCCCGGGCAGGTCGAACGACGACTGGGGCAGCACGACGTCGACCCGCTCGCGCTCGACGATCTCGAGCACGGTCTCCGCATACCCGGGGTCCGACCCTGCAGGGACACGGTAGAAGGCGTCGCAGAGATGCCTGCCGATCGAGCGCTCCGCCATGTCGACCCCTACGAGGCGCACCTCGCGCTCGCCGTTTTCGCGCAGGCCGCGCAGGAGCGCCGCCGTGCCGGGCGCGCCCGAGGCCGTGACGAGGATCGTCGTCATTCGCCCAGGTCGATCCTGTCGTTGGCGAGATAGTCGAGCCACTCGGTGCGCTTCACGTCGAGCATCGCGAGCATCTTCTCCCGCATCGTCTCGCCGTCGTAGACCCAGATCTCCGGGTGCACGAGCAGCTGCAGCCATTCGAACGCGCCCTCGCGCAGCTCGTCGTGCGGGCACCCCTCGCGCCAGTGCGCGTTCGAGTCGGAGCGGTAGTGGCCGGGCGTGAAGTAGGGCGGCTCCATCACGTTGACGGCGCCGAACACCGGCTCCGCCATGTACTCGGGAGCGGGGTTGTGCCACGCGAGCACCTTGTCGAAGCGCCGGTCGAGCTCGGCGCGCGGATGGATCGCGTGCAGGCCGACCGCGTGCCCCCACTGTCGGAGCTGGCGCTGTGCGTAGTGGCCGACGTGCGAGTCGAGGTTGTAGAAGGCGCTCTCCGTCATCAGGAAGTACGTCGCGCGCACGCCCAGCTCGTGCTCGACGCGTGCCATCTCGAGCGCCGCCTCGAGCGAGAGGTCGACGTCGTGCCGCAGGAAGAGGTCGCGCGGCCGCGGGTGCCGGTCGAAGCTCGCCCAGTCGTAGCCGCCGGCCTTCACGGCCCCGAGCAGCTCGCGATAGTGCGCCATGTCGAACCGGCAGCTCATGTCGGCTCGACTTGTACACGCAGGAGCCTCGCCGCCGCTTCGGCGCGCCTCAGCGCCTCGAGGTTCGTGTCGGCGACGGCGATCACGTAACCGCGCCGGTCGCCGTCGAGCCGCACCGGGCGGATCGTCTCGCCGACCTGGAGATACGTGTCCGCCTGGACGACGCCGGGGGCACCGAGCACGGGCTCGAGCGAGCCGATCCGGGTGACGCGCCCGGTCGGCAGGGGGCCCGGCGACGCCGTGAAGAAGCGGATCGCCAGCGGCTGCTGGAAGCGCGGCAGCGCGAGCTCGTCCGGCACCTCCTCGCCGAGCGCCTGGCGCAGAGCGATCTCGACGAGGTCGACGCCGACCGCGTGGCGCGCAAGGTCGGCCATCTGGCCGCCTGGAATCCGTGCCGCCACCTCGATCACGAGCACGCCCTCCTCCGTGACGAGGAGCTGCGGGAAGGCGATCCCGTCGCGCAGCCCCAGCGCGCGCACGGCATGGGCAGCCACGCGCTCGGCCTCCTCGAGCGTGTCGCCGTAGATCGTCGCCGGGTAGACGTGGATCCAGCCGACGCCGAAGCCGACGCCGGGCGGGCGCAGCCGGTCGGAGAGGGTGAGCGTCGCCGCCTCGCCGCCGCGCGCCACGACGAGCCCGTTCAGCTCGAGCCCCTCGTGGAAGCGCTCGAGCACCACCTCGCCTCCCGCGGACTCGCGCAGCGCGACGTGGAGGCTCGCCTCGAGGTCGTCGAGCGACTCGAGCCGGAAGAGACCCCGCTGGCCGCCGGAGTCGGCAGGCTTGAGCACCGCCGGGAACCCGACCGTCTCCGCAGCCGCGCGCGCGGTGCGCCAGTCCCGTGCCGCGGCAAAGCGCGGCTGCGGCACTCCCGCCTCGGCGAGCTGTCGCCGCATCGCGATCTTGTGCGTCATCACGTGCGCGACGCCGGTGCCGATCCCGGGCAGCCCGAGCGCCTCGGCGACGGCGGCGACGACCGGCACGGCCCGGTCGGCCGAGATCGTGAGCACGCCGTCGGCGCGGTGGCGCCGGCCGGCATCGATGACGCGGTCGACGGCCACGAAGTCGACCACCTCGCCGACGTCCGCGACCTTCAGCCCGGGCGCGTCCGGGTTGCGGTCGACGGCGACCGTGCGCAGCCCGAGCTCCTGCGCACGCGCGATCGCCCGGCGCTGGTGCCGGCCGGCGCCGACGAAGAGGACGGTCTTGCCGCGCATGGCCCGCGGGCGACTCTAGCTGCGGGGTGAGAGCGCGTCGTTCAGCAGCCGCACGACCGATTCGGCGTCGGTCTCGTCGCCCGAGATGACCCGCAGCGCGAGTCCGTTCAGGACGATGTTCGCGAAGCGGGCGAGGTCGGCCACGGCGAGATCGGAGCGGAACGTCCCGTCCTCCTGCCGCGCCCGGAACCACTCCTGGACCTGCTGCAGCTGCCCGGCCGGCGGCTCCATCCGGCGCAGGAACTCCGGGTCGTGGTGGAGCTTCGCCTGGGCCTCGAGCATGACGCCGAGCCACTCCGGGCTCTCGTGGGCCATCTCGCGGATGGCGTCGTCGATGCCTCGCTCGACGAGGAGCTCGATGTAGTGCCGGTTCACGTCGCGCGCGAGCTGGACGAAGAGGTCGAGCTTGCCGTCGAAGTAGTTGAAGATCGCGCCCCGCGAGAGGCCCGTCTCCTCCTCGATGCGCGCGACCGTCGCGCCCTCGTAGCCGTGGCGCGAGAAGGCGCGCCGGGCTCCCTCGAGGATCTGGGCCCGGCGGGCCTCGACGTGCTCCCGGCTCACCTTCGGCATGGCCACACTTTACAAAACCGTACGGACGTTTTATGTTATCGCCATGCTCCGGGGCAACCGCTCGCTCCTCGGCCTCCTGACGGCGGAGCTCGTCTCGCTCACCGGCTCCTCGATGACGTTCGTCGCGCTGCCCTGGTTCGTCCTCGTCACGACGGGCTCGACCGCGAAGATGGGCTGGGTGCTCGCGGCGGAGATGGCGCCGGTCGGGCTGCTGGGGATCCCGGCAGGAAGTCTGATCGCGCGGCTCGGGGCGAAGCGGACGATGCTCCTCGCCGACGCCGCCCGCGGGCCGCTGCTCACGGTCCTGCCGATCCTCTTCTGGACGCATCACCTCTCGTTCCCGGCCGTGCTCGCCGCGACGTTCGCCGTCGGCTGCTTCACGGCGCCGTACTTCGCCTCGTCGCGCATCGTCATCCCGGAGGTCGCGGGCGAGGACGAGCGCGCCGTCACGGAGGTCGGCGCCGTCCTCTCCGGCGCGAACCAGCTGACGCAGATCGCCGGGCCGGTGCTCGCCGGCGTGCTGATCGCAGCGACGAGCGCCGCGGCCGTGCTCGTCGTCGACGCCGGCACATACGTCTTCTCCTTCCTCACGATCCTCACCGTCGTCCGCGCCGGCAGCCGGGTCGAGCAGACGCCCGAGTCGAGGGGCCTCCTCGCCGGCCTGCGATTCCTCGCGCACGACAGGTTGCTCGGGCCGCTGCTCCTCGCCGCCTGCGCGCTCAACCTCGTCGCGCAGGGGACGATCATCGGCGTGCAGGCGCTCGCGTACTTCCACTACGACCACGACGCACACGTCGCCGGCTTCCTCTTCGGCGCCTTCGGCGGCGGCGCGCTGGTCGGTGCGCTCGTCGCGCAGCAGCTCGCGCCGAAGGCAGATCTGCAGAAGATGGCCGCATTCGCGATCCTCGCGATGCCGGTGCCGATCTACTTCCTCGCAATCCCGTTGCCGTGGGCCGCGGCGGCCGTCGTCATCGGCTGCTTCGGCTTCACCACGCCGCTCGTGAACGCGCCGATCATCGGCATCCTCACCGTGCGGACGCCCGTGGCGCTGCGACCGAAGGTGATGACGGCGGTTCTGACGGTGGCGTCGCTCGCCGGCCCGCTCGGTTTCGTCGGCGCCTCGCAGGCGCTCCGCTACGTGTCGCTGCGGGTCGTCTTCCTCGCGGTCGCCGGCGCGCTCAGCGTCGCGAGCTTCGCGTTCGCCGCCGTCCTCCTCCGCAGGCGGGCGTCAGGCGAGGGTGCTGCGGCGGGGAGCGTCACGGTGGCGGAGATCGCGCAGGGCTAGTCGCGCGCGCTCGCCGATCCCCGCCGGGCGCAGCTCGGCGAGCAGCACCGCGCCGGCGCCGGGGCCGCCCTCTCCGAGCCGCCTGCCGCCCGCCTCTGCGAGCGTCGCCGTGTGCCACCCGTCGCCGCCCCGCGCGTACAGCTCGTCTTCGAAAACGATGAAGCCGGCGCGCTCGAAGCGGTCGATCCACTCCTCCGCCGTGCGCTGCACCTGCCAGCCCTGATCCTCCGGCTCACCTGTCGGCACGCTGACGAGCAGGCGTCCGTCACGGGCGAGGACACGGTGCAGCTCCCGCAGCGCCGCCTCGTCGCCGCGCTCGTCGCGCGCCGCCTCGACGTCGTAGATCGCGTTGTCGCGACCGACGTGCTCGAGCGTCGAGATGCAGACGATCAGCTCGAACCTGCCGTCCGCGAACGGCAGCTCGCGGACGTCCGCGACCACCGACCGCAGACCCGGCACCTCGGCCTCGGCGAGGTCGACGCCCACGAGCTCCTCCGCGCCGAGGCCGACGAGGCCGGCGACGTAGGCCGCCTCCGCGAACGCGTAGCCGACGTCGAGCACACGCCGCTCGCCGTCGTAGCGCGCGAGGCACCACGGGATCTCGAGCGCGCGCTCGTCGCTCCACGCCGGCGCCCGGAGCCCGCGGGGGCGGGCCGGGCCGCTCACCTCGCGCGGCCCCCCTCGCGCCGCCGCGGCGAACGAGAGGGCACCGTCGAGCAGCGCCACGCGCTCGAACTCCTCGCTCGAGACGAGCTGCCGTAGCAGCGACGCCCGTGAGAGCTCACCGTCGCGCAGCTTCGCCAGCGCGTGCCCGCGCGCGTCCGGCTCCGGCGATCGCCGCACCGCGAGCCGCCAGATCCGCTCGACGAACTCCTCGTCCGTGCCGACCGCCGCGTCGAGCCATGCCCCGAGGTCGCCCTGCATGGTCGGAGGCTAGAGTGAAGCCGATGTCCCTGCTGGGGAAGCGGATCTTCGTCACCGGCGGCGCAGGCTTCATCGCGACCGTGCTCGCGCGACGGCTCCTCGACGCGAACGAGGTCGTCGCGCTCGACAACCTGCACCGGGACACGCTCTCCGACAAGCTCGACCTCTTCGAGCACCCCAGCTTCTCCTTCCACCAGGCGGACGTCCTCGACGCGGACGCCGTGAAGGAGCTCGCGCGCGGCGCGACGCATATCGTCCACTGCGGCGCGATCGCAGGCGTCGACACCGTCAAGCGGATGCCCGTCCACACGATGCGCGTGAACGTGATCGGGACGTACAACGTCCTCGAGGCGGCACTGGCGACGCAGGACTCGCTCGAGCGGATCGTCGACTTCTCGACGAGTGAGGTCTTCGGCACGCACGCCTACAACGTCCGCGAAGGACACGTTTCGACGATCGGCTCGGTCGGCGAGACCCGCTGGACGTACGCGGTCTCGAAGCTCGCCGGCGAGCACATGGCGCACGCGTACCACGACGAGCTCGGCCTGCCGACCGTGACCGTGCGCCCCTTCAACGTCTACGGGCCCGGCCAGGTCGGCGGCGGCGCGATTCGGGCCTTCATCGAGCGGGCGCTCGCGGGCGAGGACCTGACGATCCACGGGGACGGCTCGCAGATCCGCGCCTGGTGCTACGTCGACGACATGGTCGACGCCGTCCTCCTCTGCCTGGAGCGGCCGGAGGCCGTCGGCCAGAGCTTCAACATCGGCAACGCGCGCTCGGCGGTGACGATCGTCGATCTCGCGCAGCGGATCAAGCGGCTCACGGGCTGCCCCGGCGAGATCGTGTTCACGCCGCTCGACTACGCCGACGTCGAGCTGCGCATCCCGAACGTCGAGAAGGCACGCGAGCAGCTGGGCTTCGAGGCGAAGGTCGAGCTCGACGAGGGCCTGGAGAGGACGATCGCGTGGTATCGCACCCGCAAGCCGGCGCTGACGCAGTAATCCGGCTCGCGCGGCCCGACACGGGCGAGGCCGAGCTGGCCGAGATCGCGGCCGTGCTCGAGACCGGCCAGCTGACGATGGGGCCGAAGGTCGAGGAGTTCGAGGGGCTGCTCGCCGCCGCGGCCGGCACGGTGCACACGGTCGCCGTCTCGTCCGGGACGGCGGCGCTCCACGTCGCCGTGCTCGCCCTCGGGATCGGCGAAGGAGACGAGGTGCTCGTGCCCGCGTACACGTTCCCGGCGACCGCGAACGTCGTCGCGCTCGCGGGAGCGCGGCCGGTGCTCGTCGACGTCGACCCGGCGACGATGAACATCGACCCGGGGGACGCCGCGAGCCGCGTGACGCCGCGGACGAAGACGGTGCTCGCCGTGCATCTGTTCGGCCGGCCGGCCCGGCTCGAGCAGCTGCCGGAGCTGCCGCTGCTCGAGGACGCGGCCGGTGCGCTCGGTGCGAGCCACGGCGGTCGCCCTTGCGGCGGGCTCGGCGCCGTCGGTTGCTTCTCCTTCCACCCTCGCAAGATCGTCACGACGGGCGAGGGCGGCGCCGTCACGACGAACGACGGCACGCTCGCGGAGCGCGTTCGCTCGCTGCGCCACCACGGCTGGTCGCCGTCGAGCGGCTACGACGACATGCCGGCGGGCGCGTACAACTATCGCCTGAGCGACGTGCTCTGCGCGCTCGGCATCCCGCAGCTGCGCCGGCTCGAGCAGCTGCTGGCCGCCCGCGAGCGGGTCGCCGGCGGCTACGCCGAGCGGCTCGCGGGGCTCGACGTCGTCCTTCCCGAGGCGGACGCCGGGGACCGGCACGGCTGGCAGGCGTACGTGATCCAGCTCGACCGCCGCGACGAGGTGATGGCCGCCCTGCGCGCGCAGGGCATCCAGTGCCAGATCGGCACGTACGCGCTGCACCGGCTCGGCGCCTACCGCGACCAGGGCCCGTTCCCGGGCGCGGATGCGGTCTACGAGCGGGCGCTCGCACTGCCGCTGCACTCGCGGCTCGGCGAGGGCGAGCTCGACCGGGTGGCGGCGGCCCTTGACAAGCTTGTGAGTCATCACTAATATCGACACATGGAGATGGCCACGACGAGACACAGTGCGGCGGAGCGGAGGGACGACGTCCTCGACGCCGCGATGATCGAGTTCGCGGAGCACGGCTACGAGGGCACCTCGACCGAGGACATCGCCCGCCGGGCCGGCATCTCCCAGCCCTACCTGTTCCGGCTGTTCGGGACGAAGAAGGAGCTGTTCAAGGCGAGCTCCTCCCGCTGCATGCGCGAGACGCTCGAGATGTTCCAGCGGGCAGCCGAGGGCAAGCGGGGCGAGGAGGCCCTGCACGCCATGGGCACCGCCTACATCGACGAGCTCCTGACGGGCGACCGCGTCCGCCTGCGGGCGCAGATGCAGGCGTACAGCGCGTGCGACGACCCCGAGATCTGCGAGGTCGTCCGCAACGGCTACGGCGACCTCGTCGCATACGCGCAGCGGGTCTCGGGGCTTCCGTCGGACAAGATCTGGCACTTCTTCGCGACGGGCATGATGCTGAACGTCCTCGCCTCGATGCAGGTGCACGACGGCGCCGAGCCCTGGGCGCAGATGCTGCTCGAGGGCTGCGGCAAGGACATCGGGTAACCCTTTTTTTCACGATGGAGGAAGTGATGACTCACAATCAAAAGCGCACGTCGATCTGGACGCTGGCCATCACCTCGGCCGCCCTGTTCATGGTCAGCCTCGACAACCTCGTCGTCACGACCGCCATCCCCGTGATCCGCCGCCAGCTGCACGCGTCGATCTCCCAGCTCGAGTGGACGGTGAACGCGTACACCCTCACCTTCGCCGTGCTGCTCCTCACCGGCGCCGCGCTCGGCGACCGCTTCGGGCGGCGCCGGCTGTTCGCGCTCGGCCTGCTCCTCTTCACGGGGGCGTCGGCGGCGGCCGCGCTCTCGACGTCTGCGAACGCGCTCGACGTCGCGCGGGCGGTGCAGGGCGTCGGCGGCGCGATCGTGACGCCGCTCACCCTCACGCTGCTCTCCGCCGGCGTGCCCAGGGAGCGCCGCGGCCTCGCGCTCGGCATCTGGGGCGGGATCGGCGGCCTGGCGATCGCGCTCGGACCGCTCGTCGGCGGTGCCATCGTCAGCGGCATCTCCTGGCACTGGATCTTCTGGCTGAACGTGCCGATCGGCCTCCTGCTCGCTCCGCTCGCGCTCTCGCGCCTCGAGGAGTCGCGCGGCACCGAGGGCGGTCTCGACCTGCCCGGTCTCGCCCTCGCGAGCTCGGGCCTGCTCGGGATCGTCTGGGGCCTCGTCCGCGGCAACGCGCACGGCTGGACGAGCCCCGGCATCGTCGGCCCGATCGTGGGCGGCCTGCTCCTCCTCGCGGCGTTCGTCGCGTGGGAGCTGCGCGCGGATTCGCCGATGCTGCCGATGGAGTTCTTCCGCGGCCGCACCTTCGCGCTCACGAACATCGCGTCGCTGCTGATGTTCTTCGGGATGTTCGGCTCCATCTTCCTGCTCGCCCAGTTCTTCCAGACGGTGCAGGGCCTCTCGCCGCTCCAGTCCGGGCTGCGCATCCTCCCATGGACGGCGATGCCGATCTTCGTGGCTCCCGTCGCCGGCGCGCTCTCCGACCGGATCGGCGGACAGCGCCTGATGGCGGCCGGGCTCGTCTTCCAGGCGGCGGGGCTGCTCTGGATCGCGTCCATCGCCACGCCGACGCTCGCGTACTCCCACTTCGTCGCGCCGTTCGCCCTCTCCGGCTTCGGCATGGCGCTGTTCTTCGCACCGGTCGCCAACGTCGTGCTCTCGTCCGTGCGGCCGGACCAGGAGGGCAAGGCGTCTGGCGCGACGAACGCGATCCGCGAGCTCGGCGGCGTGTTCGGCGTGGCCGTGCTCGCCTCGGTCTTCTCCCGCGTCGGCGGCTACCAGAGCGGAGCCGCGTTCGTGCACGGCACGACGACCGCCGTCTACGTCGGGGGAGCGATCGTCGCCGTCGGCGCGATCGCCGCGGCGCTGATCCGGCCGCGACCAACGCAGGCCGAGGCAATCGGGCAGCTGCGGGAAGTGGTGCTCGACGCTGCGTAGCTAGCTCTTCGCCGCGTAGAGCACCGTCTTCCGGTTGCGGTTGAGGAGCTTGGCGGTGAACAGGCGGTCGTCGGCCTTGCGAAAGAGCTCGACGGCCGCCGACCCGTCCTGCGGGAAGGCCGTCGTCCCGAAGCTGAGGTGGAGCTCGTCGTGCGCGAGGGTCTGGG